>Ga0129314_1000093_pt1 | contig 113659 bp, 98 predicted proteins | sample O1111metagenome_FD_94431 | JGI IMG/M metagenome (GOLD analysis project Ga0129314, IMG submission 94431) | Orangutan individual fecal microbial communities from fecal samples from Wisconsin, USA - O1111 metagenome | ecosystem: Host-associated > Mammals > Digestive system > Large intestine >...
ATAATCTCCGGCTATTTTATTTTATAGGCTGCAGCTGGCACTGCACTGACACATAATCGCCTCTTTGGCATAATACATTCATGATAATCTGCATATTTTCGCTGACATCAGCTCCTGCATTTTCTGCACGACTTTCCCAATCATCAGCATTACCCTCAACCATCGTGGTTTTCTGAGCATCATCACTGCTCACATCTGCCAGCCCTTCTCTATATTGCTCTAAAAGCTCCTGTGTCGTAAACAAGATCCGGCAGTCTTCTTCACTGCCATCTTTCATATCCTCAAGCATATGATCCCATCCATCATTTTCGCAGATATAGTCCCCATATGCCTCGGCTACATAAACATCCTGCTGTGCCCACTGTGTATCAACCGGCTTTTCCGGATCCTCCGTTGTCAACGCGCGGTATGCATATACAGTGGCACCTTGCTTTCCTGTTTTTTCTATTTCTTTATTCGCCCTGGTTTCATCTGCTTTTTTAGCACTTTCCTTTATCTCAGTTCCATACATTTGCGCTCCATTAGCGGTCTCTTCAATCAACAGCTGGAAATCATTGGTCATATAACCGTCCTTTCCATACTGCTCAAATGTCTGCAACAGATCATGGCTGTAATAACCTGCCGTAACAAGCAGTACAGCTCCCAATGCCACCCGGATACCGACAGGCAGCATCTTTTTTTCACATACAAGTCCCGCCGCAATCCCGGCTACGATCAACAGGGCCGTTATCGCAGGATACTCATACCACAAAAGCTTTGTCCGTACCACGGAAAAAGCCAGTGCCGGAATCAGGATCCAAAGTGAAAATCCGATCATATCATCCTTTACGCTCTTCGTACCATTATCATCCGCCCCGTGTTTTGTTCTGTGTTTCTGTACAAAGCTCATAACTGCCAGTATCAGACAGCTTACAAGCAGCAGGCAAAGCACAACGCGGTACACCGGCACCTTTCCGCTCATATTTCCCAGATAGTATGAAAAATAATAAGAAAATCCGGCCTCATTGCTTCCAAATCCGCTCCGGGATCTTCCCAGCACATCGGTAAGCCACATTTCCTTTAAAAAAGCGGTTCCATCCGTACACAGCCGCGCGATCACCCAAAGACCGATCGGTGCTCCAAAGGAAAGAATAAAGAAAACATATTCTTTTAAGCGGATCTTTTTAAACAAGCCTGTCAAAAGCAGGTACAAGCCACCGATGACCGCGATCAGTCCCGCATGAAAGCTCTTTGTCAGAAAAGCAAGTGCAAACAAAAAGCCGCACAGGTACAATTTACGGTGATCATCACGGATCTGCAGCATACAGATCATGGCAAGCGAAAACAGCAGTACATACAGACTGTCCGCATCTCCAGCCCTTACCATATGTGCAATAAACGGTGTCGTATTGGCGCACAGCAGGGCAAGTGAAAACAGTGCCGGCAGCCTTCCATAGCGTTTTCTGGCAAAGCATACCACACAGAGTGCCAGACACAGATAACAAATGACAGAGGCAAGCCGCAGCGTCCACACACTCTTTCCGAGCAAAACCATGGAAAGCATGATGCTCCACATGCTTAACGGCGGCTTGAGATTGTAATAATCTGTCTGATATAGATAGGTGCTTTTGACAAGACTGCCCTGTTTTAACATTTCATAGGCATTGACACCGTGCCGTGCCTCATCCCACGGGTCCACATATTTGACATCCAGCTTGTAAAAACACAAAAATGCAAGCCATGCAAACAGGCATACACACAGAAGCTGAAAAATCCGCTCCTTTTTATCCCGATCAATATTGGTAATCAGGCGATACAAGGAAGCTGACACGGAAAAAATCAGATATCCGGGATTTTTCGTTTCCTTCCATTCCTGCCATACATAGCTTTTCAGTCTTTTGGCTGCCTTCCGTTCTGCAGGAAGCTCTTCTTTTAACGGATAATAGTAATGAATGGAGGCATCCGCCCTTGCGCGTTTACAGCAGGCGATCTGCTTCTCTAAAAACTCTGCTTCCTTCTGTTCTGCATCTTCTGCCGGCTGCTCTTCTTTACTATCTGATTCCCGATTCTGCAGACAGCTTTTATTCTGCTCATCCTTCAACAGACTGTCTTTTTTATCCTCAAAATATGCAATCCGGTCATCCAGCGCATCCATCCACTGCAGTCTCTTTATATTAAATCTGTCTCTGGTAATACTCGAAGGCGCTGTAAAATAACCATAGAGCGGTCTGTGCAGATATACGCCCTTTTGTGCTCTGTCATATATTTTGTAGGTTGTAGCCTCATCCTCATGGATCCGGCCCCTGGGAAAGCGTACATCCTGCCAGAGAGAGGCTTTGTATATTTTATTCCAGGAAACAATGAAGTAGGTGGCATCCTTGTGATTGGCATCATACAGATTGTTTAAAAGCTCCCGTCTGTCGCAGACCTCCACCGTTTCATCCCGCGATGCTTTAAAAATACTCTCATCAAGTTCGACAGATGCTGTAACAGCATAGGAGCACATGGCAACATCCGCGTCATATTTTTTTAAACACTGCATCAGGGTCTCAACATAGTCTTCTGCAATAAAGTCATCACTGTCCACAAAGACAATATATTCTCCATGGGCAGCATCCAGTCCGGCATTACGCGCGTCTGACAGTCCACCGTTTTCCTTGTGGATCACTGTTATTCGATTGTCCTCTTTGGCATAATCGTCACAAATCCTACCGCATTGATCAGGGGATCCGTCATCCACCAGAATAATCTCCAGATTGTGATATGTCTGGTGCAGGATGGAAGCAACCGCCCGCTTAAGATACGGCTCCACCTTATAAATTGGTACGATCACCGAAACCTTCTGTTCCATAAGTACCTCATGTTTATCCACGTTTTTTTAATATTTTCACTATAATTCCCCGAAGAATTATCAGAAAGTATACCATTATGGTACAGTTCTTTTTATAAAACCGGTAAATTATTTTATAATCTAAAGGTTCAAGCGAAATGTTTTTGTCCCGCACGTCCAGTTTTTGCAATGCTTCTTCATAAATACGGATGCTCTTAATCTTTTCGGCCCCGGAAGCATCCTTATCATAGGCCAGTCCTTCCAGATCATCCAAAAACTCCATGACAACCTTGGTTGCCGGGATATCCCGGTCCTCTACAGACAGCTTTTCAAAGAAACGGCTTGTCTCTTCATATAAACGCAGGGCGATCGGAATTTTATCCAGACGCTTCCTGGTGGATAATGTCGTTCCTCTGTCATCCTGGATATAATTGCATACCGGCGCGTCCACCGTCACCATCCGGGCGCACCGCAGCACATAAGCTTCGTTAAACAACAGATCCTCTCCAAGATTCAGATCCGTAGGAAAGCCATCCTTCATCAGTTCTTTTTTGTAGAGCTTATTCCATGGCATGTTTAAAAAGCCTTTTTTGTAAAGCTCCAGCACCCTCTTTTCATCATCCCCGGACAAAGCCTTAAGCGCAAAGCTATGTGCTTCCGGGGTTTTGAGGATATCCCTTCCAAAATACAGATGATGATAACCGGCCACGACCAGATCTGCCCCTGTCTTTTTCATTGCCTCCAATAAAACAGCATTGGAATCCGGATCAACATAGTCATCACTGTCCACAAAACGGATATACTCGCCCTCTGCCTCCGCAATACCACGGTTGCGGGCGGCCGAAACACCGGAATTGTCCTGTTCGATCACTCTTATTCTGGAATCGGTCTTTTGAAGCTCTTTGCACAAAACGCCGGAATTGTCCGGTGGTCCGTCCACGATCAGCAGGATCTCAAAATCCTGTTCGGTCTGGTTTAAAAGGCTCTCAACACAGCGCTGTAATGTTTTTTCGCTCCGGTAAACCGGCACAATCACACTTATCATCTTTTTCTCTCATCCATCATCATACGTTGATCGTTAAAATGATCAGTTTCAACGTCATCCACAGACTGACCGCCATCATAACTCCGAATATGATTCTCTCATATACGGCAGGCAGTACCTGAAGTCTGTTTCTCAATTTTACCACATATCCCTCTGCTTTGGTCTTTTGCACGCGGATGATGCCCCATCCCATAAAACAGCTCAAAAACGGCAGAAACAGCGGGATAACATAGCGTCCCTGCACGCCAAGGATATTGGAACTGCCAACCGCCGTGTAGGAAATATACATCGAAGAGAATACGATCGCCACAACACCAAAGTTCATCAGATGCGTCAATGCCCCCATTCCCTTGCGGATGGAAGTCTTAACATTGGCAAATAATGCCGCGAACAGTCCGAGCGCGATCATCAGCCAGTTGGCAAGATAACCGGCTGCTCCCATATAGCCATATGACACAAACGGATTGCCCTTTACCGTATAATCCATCAGCATGCCAAACATGGACCGTAACAGGATAACCGCATATTGAAGCGGATTGGACATCACAAACTGCAGCTGTCCGACCGTGCTTGTACCGATCGAACGTTTGTCTCCCGCGTAGGCACTATTGGATACCAGCGCATAATCCCCGCCCGAAACCGGAGTCGGAAAGAAAATATTGTAAATCATCAGACCGTTCAAAAACAGAAGAGCGGCCTTGAACACAATCTCGGATACCCTGTTTTGGAATTTCTTTTTTGGCAAAAACAAAAGCATCAGAGACATCACAATATATACCGGCTTGGACAGACAGCCTGCCATAAAAGAAAACAGCATGAAAAATGCATTGGACGGCTTGATCTTTTCATCCGGTGTCAGTATTTCATTTAACAAAAGTACATATCCAAGCAGCAGTCCCGCATTGACCAGCATGTCATAGGATAAGGAAGATGCGATAAACACATTGTTGGGAAACATGCCGATTGCCGCTACCACCATCTGATATCCCTTAGCCTTTTTGACAGCCCAAAAGACAATAAAGATATAGCAAAGCAGGTTGCCCAGTCTCGCAAGCTCCATCATATCGGCAAAGCCGGTATGCAGCAAACGCCCCAGATAAAAACCGGCCGCCATCGGATAATATACCCTTGTCTCGGTACGCGGCAGCCGTGACTGGTGTCCGATATCCGGTGCAATATAATCCGGATCGTTGACCTTGTCCTCATATGCCTCGACAAGCTCCCGCTCCTCCGGATTGTTGAAATACGGAAGATTATTGCCCACCATCTGCATGGCAGCCTCAGTTGTCTCGATCGTCGATCCAAACGAAAGCTTGTACGCGCTCTTCGCATGCACATATTCATCATAGCCGACCATATTGGAGCCAAGTCCTTCTATGATCAGACCCCCAAGCATCAATGTAAAAATTGCAAAGAACCATTCCGGTTTCTTTTTCAGAAATGCATATACATCTTTTCCGGCAAAAAACAGAATATATACCGTAAACAGGCAGACTGCAAAAAATGCCGCCCGTAAAAGGTTAAACTGAAGCTTTGCGGATATCTCGATTTGGACATCCTCCGGCGTAAGCTCATCCTCGGTAAGAAGTGTGATATCCAGCTTGTCCGCATGGCAGCCGACACTCATGATACCGGCATCGATCTTTGGATCAATACTGCAGTACATACCATCCTGAACCGGCTCTCCATTGTGGTAAGCATCAGCCTGAAATCCTCCGTTTTTGGTAAGGTCTGCATCCAGTCTGAGCTTTTTGATATAATAGTCCTGCCCAAGCTCCAGCACAATATGCATCTGTCTGACCTTGCGCATCAGTGTACCGTCCTCGCCAACTACGATATCCTCATCATATTCCGGTGTATAGGTCTCTCCGCGATACTCGGCAAGGATCCGCTCATTGTCCATGCGCACTTCGATCTCATTGGCTTCATCCGCACTCAGGGCTGTCAATTTGTCACTAATCTTACTTGTCACATGATACCCTGTTGCCTGATGACTGTCATCTGCATTTGTGTCACGATCAATCTGTTCATCATTGCTCACTGCATCGAAGCGTAAATAGGAATATCCACTGCCTATCGTGTCTCCGTTAAATACCAGAATTTCCAGAGCGGCGGCAAGTATGAGAATCAATAAAGCTGCGATCAGGTGTCTTATTTTAGTTTTCATCTGATCTCCCTACCCCCTTCCTCTTGGAATATGCAGGAAATGCAACACAGGCAGAAGCAGCCAGAAAGATACAGAACATCACCCGGCTGTCATATAAAAACGGATATGTCTCATGGGAATAAATATAATAGCATTTGATACTGCCATCTGATTTTGCACCGCCGACATAGGTTACCGCATTTTCAATATCACTGTGATTCATAAAAATACCGGGAGCCGGCTGTGTATTTCCATTTGCCCGATAGGAAAAGGTGATATACAGCCTTCCGGTATCTGCTTCATTGGTAAACGGCAGATAGGGATACTGTCCGTCCATACAGCTGCCAAGATCAAAGCTCTCTTCTTCCAACAGCTCTGCATGGGCAGCCACATCCGCACCAAAGTCCGAATCCCCGACCTTGTAAATCCGGTAGATCAGATTGGTTCCTTCCAATGCCTGTCCGTTTTTATCAATCCCGATCTGGATCCCCTTCATTACCCGTCCATCGGTTTCCATCATATAACCGATCTCATCCTCTGTACCGGTAAAATACTGCACATACCCGGAATCGCCTTCGGCTTCATCCACATTGACCTTGTATGTGTCCAGTACGGTATTGGGAAATAAATAACTGCCAATAAACCCTGCTAAACACAGCAGGGTACCTATTGGCAGATATATATACACATATTTTGTCATAAAATGTTTGATTTTGTTAAGCATAAGCCTTCCTCTCAAGCATTTATTGAATTAGCTTTTGCTAACTGCAAGCCTATTTTTCGCCCAGGCCAAGACGGTTGATAGCTGAGAAAATGGCTCTCACGCTGGCTCTTGTGATATTGCTGGAGACACCGACACCATACGTAACTCTTCCGCTCTCGGAATCCAGCATATGGATGTATGCTGCAGCCTGCGAATTGGAACCGCTCTGCAGAGCATGCTCTTCGTAATCCAATACCTTGATGCGGATGCCCAGTTCGACCTGAAGACCTCTCTGGACTGCATCGATAGGTCCGTTACCGACTGCTTCAAACGTCTTCTCTACTCCGCAATCTGTATATGTTACCGTAACATGTGTATCAAATTCACTGTCGATGGTATGGCTCAGATCATCAACCTTTAACCGGCGGAAATGAATCGGTTCTTTCTTGTCAAGGTATTCCTCACGGAATTTCTGCATGATCAGCTCCGGAGATACCTCACCCTGTTTTTCTGATATTTTCTGAATGACATCGGCAAACTCTCTGTGCATTCCCTTCGGAAGCTTAAATCCGAAATACGTATCCATAACAAATGCAACTCCGCCTTTACCGGACTGGGAATTGATACGTACGATGGGTTCATATTCTCTTCCGATGTCTGCCGGATCAATTGGCAGATAAGGAACCTCCCAATACTCATTATTGCGCTCCTTCATGGCAGCAACACCCTTGTTGATAGCATCCTGATGGGAGCCTGAGAATGCAGTAAATACAAGCTTTCCTGCATATGGATGTCTCGGATGGATCGGAAGCTTGGTGCATCTTTCGTAAATCTCTATAATATCATTGATATGCTCAATATTCAGTTCCGGATTGATACCCTGTGAAAACATATTGTAAGCAATATTCATGATATCAACATTGCCGGTACGCTCTCCATTTCCAAACAGGGTACCCTCAATACGGTCCGCACCGGCAAGCAATGCAAGCTCAGCGCTGGCAACACCGGTACCGCGGTCATTGTGGGGATGTACGGACAATATAATACTTTCCCTGTTTTCAAAGTGTTTATTCATCCACTCAATCTGGTCTGCGTAAACATTGGGAGTTGTCATCTCAACGGTAGACGGCAGGTTGATGATGATCGGATTTTCTTTGGTCGCTCCCCATGTCTTTTGTACTGCTGTACAGATCTCAAGTGCATAATCAAGCTCTGTACCGGTAAAGCTCTCCGGGGAATATTCTAAAATGATCTTTCCGGGGAAGTCCTTGATATGCTCTTTTACCATATTGGTACCATCCACGGCGATCTGCGTGATTTCATCCTTATCTTTGTGGAAAACAACATCTCTCTGCAGGGTTGAAGTGGAATTGTAAATATGTACAATTGCCTGACTGCAGCCTTCGATTGCTTCAAAAGTACGGTCGATCAGTTCTTTTCTGCACTGTGTCAGAACCTGTACGCGCACATCATCCGGAATCATCTTCCGCTCGATCAGCTGACGTAAAAAGTCATATTCGATCTGGCTGGCAGCCGGAAACCCTACTTCAATTTCCTTAAATCCAAGCTTGATCAGAAACTGAAAAAACTCAATCTTTTCCTCAACCACCATAGGGTCGATCAGAGCCTGATTGCCGTCTCGAAGATCCACGCTGCACCAGATGGGAGCCTTTTGGATTTCCTTATTGGGCCATTCTCTTTCCGGATAGTGTACAACCGGATTTCTACGATATCTCTTATAGTTTAACATGTTGATACTCCTCCTGTACCATATATTCTATGCTATGTCTGTTTTTATGATCTTAATATCAGCTTTTTGCTGTTACCCTTATAACCGGATAAAAAAATAAAACGGCTCATCCGGAAGATGAGCCGCTGTATGCCATTGTTATTCACCTAAACCATTTTCGATTGCCGTGACCAGTGCTTTTAATGCTTCTTTTTCATCTTCACCTTCACAAACAAATTCGATTTCGTCTCCGCATTTAACACATGCGCCGAGAACGCTCAATACACTTTTGGCATTTGCCGTACTATCTCTGAATGAGAATGTTATTAATGATTTAAATTGCATAGCTTCCTTACATAGGATGCCGGCCGGTCTTAGATGCAATCCCGTAGGATTCTTAATAACTACCTTTTGACTAACCATTTTTTAACCCTCCATTGTGATACCCACCAATACTATAACACCTTTTGATTTTTTCCACAAGCCTTACGCCATGACCTTTTCAATTAAATCGGCCAGTATATGAGCTTCTTTATCGATCTGTTCCTGGTCCTTTCCTTCGATCATAACACGCACAAGCGGTTCGGTTCCGGAAGGTCTGATCAGTACACGTCCTTCATTGGCAAACTGATCTGACAGCTTCTGAATTGCCTCTTTGATCTCCGGATAATTCATATAATCGTATTTTTTGGCATTGGCAACCCTGGCATTGACCAGTGCCTGAGGCAGTACCTCCATAATGCCTGCAAGCTCTGATAACGGCTTTTTGGTATCTACCAGTACTTTCAATAAAAACAGTGCGCTTAACAGACCATCGCCTGTTGTATTTTCATCTAAAAGAATAATATGACCGGACTGCTCTCCACCCAGATTGGCATGGATCTCTTTCATGCGTTCCAGCACATAACGGTCTCCGACCTTGGTCTGTTCTATATGGATGCCCTCTTTTTCCCCCATCAGGAAGAAGCCGAGATTGCTCATGATCGTGGCAACAATCGTATCACCCCTGAGCTTTCCCTGCTCTTTCATATGGTTTCCGACGATTGCCATAATCTGGTCACCGTTTACTTTTTTACCATGTTCATCCACCGCAAGCAGTCTGTCAGCATCGCCGTCAAAGGCAAAACCGATATCCGCTTTGTTGGTCACTACTGCCTCCTGCAAAGCTTCCATATGTGTCGAACCGCAACGGGCATTGATATTGGTGCCATCCGGCTCATTGTGGATGGCAATAACATCCGCACCAAGTCTTGTGATGGCATCTACAGATGTCATATAGGATGCTCCTTCCGCACAGTCGAGCACGATCTTAAGTCCTGTCAGATCTACCTTTGCCGCTGCTATGGCATGGTCCACATAATCCTTCCACGCATCTGTGGCATAGGTAATATTGCCAACTCCTGCTCCGGTCGGAAATTCCACACCTTCCATATTGTTGTGAATCAATTTCTCTATTTCATCTTCCATGGCATCCGGCAGTTTAAAGCCTTCTGAGTCAAAAAACTTAATTCCGTTAAATTCAACCGGATTGTGGGATGCCGAAATGACAACTCCCGCATCCATATGATATGCTCTTGTCAGATATGCTACCGCAGGTGTCGGTACAACTCCCACGTAGCAGACATCTGCACCAACAGAGCATGCTCCTGCCATCAGTGCATTGGCAAGCATTCCTCCGGAGATACGGGTATCACAGCCAACCATGATCCTGGCCTTGTGCCGGCTGCCTGCGGTCAGCACCGCCGCACCTGCCTGTCCAAGCTGCATGGCAAGCTCAACAGTCAATTCATCATTGGCAACTCCTCTGACGCCATCTGTTCCAAATAATCTGGCCATTTTCTGTTTCCATCCTTTATCTTAGGCTGCAGCACGTTGCTGCTAGTCTATATTTTTTACGCGGCATTCCACTGTATATGCTTCACGGACAGTCCGGATACCGTCAGGCAGTGTCAGCTGTACAGGGAAATTGTACACGCCGGGCTTGAGTTCTGTCAGATTGTTGTCCTCCATGTAGGCAGCAACATCAATCTTGCCCTTGATCGCATTCTTTTTTAAATTTTGTATATCTGCTTCCAGTCCTTTGATACCAATATCCATACCGTCTCCCACGATCACAACGGTCTGCTTATCTTCATCGTATCCGGAAATCGTAATATCGGTTCTGGCAATTTCAACCTCTTTCGACTGTATTTTTTCAATCGGAACCGTCACGGTGATCTTGCCGTCGAAATCCTCATCGACCAGCTTAAGAGTATCCGGCAGATACTTTGTTACATCAATCGTCAGGGAAAATGTTTCTCTTTTTCCCTCAATATCAATTGCAGATGCCGGAATTGCAATGGCTGCCGTATTGGTTATGATACTTGATTTACCGGCAACCAGGACTTCATCTATATCCGATGTGATATCTCCGGCAACAGCATAATCAAGATCCGGTTCTCCTGTTGTATTGAAACGGAAGCCCAGCTTTTTGGTGGCAAGCACATCAACCTTCAGGTTTACCGAAGAAATATTGCCTGACAGCCTTGCAGAATCCAACTGACTGCCATTTGCGTCATAGTAACGGATCGTGGATGTCGTACTGATGCTCGTCGACATACCGGCAACAGAAGCCTCTACAACCGCCTTGTCAATCTGGGAAACAACGGATTCCGGTCCCTGTACGGTAACAACATTTTGATCCAGCACCGTATCACCGATCACATATCCCTCACTCGGTTCTCCATTGACCTGGGAGGTGATCGCAAACTGCTTTCTCATCAGGTTTTCGATCGCAACCTCCAGAATATCGTTTTTGGCTTTGATACTCTCTATCTTATCATTGTATTTGTTTGTCTCAAGCTTTATGCGTACTGTACCCTTTTCCATGTCCAGACTGTCAAGATCCGCCGTTGCTTTGATATTGTCGCGTCCAAGCAGATCACTGATGGAACGCTTGGCAGATATCGTAACGGAAATGCTGTCTGTGTCATTCAGAACGTCATATGTCTTATTCTGCTTGGTAATGGTATCGGTATTGATGATCTCAACCGGGATTCCCGAATAAGTGCTTTCAATGATCGGATCACTGACATTGACCACGATAATCCAGATCAAAACCGCAATTACAACAGCAAGAATACGCATGCCGAGATTATTGGTCAGCTTCTTTTTCATCGCGTTTCAACCTGCCTTTCCAGCCCTTCCGCTGTTTTTCTTCCTCTGTCGTCTTGTTCTGGACAGCAATCAGCATAGAACGGAGCTTATCTGCATCGACATTGCGCACCAGTCCGCCTTCGTAGGCTACCGACACCTTGCCGGTCTCCTCCGATACGATGATCGTTATGGAATCCGTGATCTCGGAAATACCCACGCCCGCACGGTGTCTTGTTCCCAGCTCCTTGGATAATCTGGTACTGTCCGAAAGCGGAAGATAACATGTAGCGGCTACAACACGGTTGCCGCGAACCAGTACCGCTCCATCATGCAATGGTGTATTGTGTTCAAAAATATTGATCAGAAGCTGATTGGAAACCACGGCATCAATCTCAATTCCGGTCCGCTCATACTCTGTCAGGATATGGTTTTGCTCGATAACGATCAGTGCCCCTGTTTTTACCTTTGCCATTTCGAAGCTCGCCTTGACAAGCTCATTGAGCGTACGGTCGGAAAAACGCCCGCTCTCCGATTTGCTCAGATCAAACGGCATCAACCCGGCCAGAAAGCTTTTCTGTCCCAGCTGTTCCAGCGCTCTGCGCAGCTCCGGCTGCAATACAATGACTACAGCTATTACCGCCACCGAGAATATCTTGTTGGCGATCCACAATATAGTACTCAGATCCAGAATGGCTGCAAATAGCAAGAATATGATAATAACTATAATGCCCTTTAATAAATTCCATGCTTTTGTATCCCGTATCCAGACCAAAATCTGATACACCAAAAAGGAGATAATGATAATCTCCACAACATCGGTCCATACAATTCTGGTAGGGAAATGTATGATCGTCAGATATTTATTTGCAAAAGCCGAAATTTTTTCCATAAAGAATCATTTCCTTTTAGTGTATTTTTCTCACCTTTACCTTGGCCTGTGGCACGGAATTTTTGGGTACCGCTTTTACATAGTAATAATATTCATCATCTTCAAACTGGACATATTCTGTACGGGAATAATCAACATTGAAGGCAAAAAACTGCAGTACCACCGCAAGCAGCAGAGATACGATCATCCCCAGGATCAATGCAAGCAGAGAAATATGTGTATCAAATGACAGATCACCGATCAGCAAAATCGTCGTTCCGACCACCCCGCCGACGCAGATAGCGATCGTCCATGCATGTTCGATGGAAAGTCTGCGGATCACATAAACAATGACCACGATTACCGAAAATGCAATAAGTACAACCAGCATTTCCTGATTGCCGATCAGCCCGTCGATCACAAACCGGAATTTGCCGACAGCTTCTTCCGTGTCCAGATCAATGATCGTCTGCGCGTTTTCTTTGAAAAACAGCACCATATAATAAGCTACGGTACCGCATGCTACCGATACAACCGATAAAGGAGTACATAAAAGACCCACTGCGATCGGAATAATGTAAGGGATCTTGAGCATAAACATCAACGGAAGCAATGCAACCACAATCGTATCCCTTGCCGAAAATCTGAAATACAGAATAAACATCAAAAGGAATACCGCAAGCGCAACGATGCCGCATTCCATGGAGATTGCATATGCGTTAAGACAGGTAAATACAGCGCCAAACAATACAATAAAATTCATGGGCATAAATGAACACATGAGTGCCACGATCAGCGGAATAATGATATTGCCCGAAATCCGGTCCATATAACCGATATTGCCATTGATGGCTAACAGACTGACCAGCGCCAGTATAAATTTGAAAAGAGGTGTCAGATATACTTCGCCCTTACTGTAAATGTCACGAAGCTTTTCTCTCAGTTCCAACAAAGAGGACATATTGTTTCCCTTTCTTTTATTTTGACTTTCTTTCTATAATTTAAGACACGATATGTCTAAGATCCTGTCAGCCTTTTTTCTTTTCAAGATCATACATTGCCGACAACTGTTTTAACCGGTTGTAATACTTTTTAAGGCTTGTTTTTGCTTTATAATAACGGATAGAATATACAATATAGCAGATAATACTGTAGCCCGTCACAAAAATGACATAGTAAAGCAGCACACTTCTGCCAAAAGACATCAGATCCATTTTGTAAATATCCTGCATAAAGTTTTCAAGATCATAATAAATAAACAGACCAAACAGGATCGCATAAGCAATTGTTGCGCAGATCACCGACTTAATGATCTGAAATCCCATATAATCACTTCTGAAATAACTGGCGATCGCCATATTTTTTTGTCCTTCTCCGGCTTCATATGCCGCCATTTTGGTCATAAGACGCAAACGATCCTGATTAATCATAATCCATTCTCCGTCAAGTACCCGGTAAATCCGGTAATCAGTCTGTCAAAAACCGCATACGGCTTCTGGCATCCATTGTTTTGTGAGGTTCATTTTTTAATTCTGTCACATTTTTGGTCATCATGCTGTTGAGATTTTTAGCCAGCTTGTCCCGGCACTGCGGACAGTATTTGCCGCTGCCGATCATCTTTCCGCAGCTTTCACATGCCACCTTGATCGGTGAATCATCGGCAAACTGAAGCCGCTCCTGGCGGATCCATGTCTGAATCTGTGCCGAATCCACATCACATGCCTCACATACTTCCATCATATCGCAATGGCCATTCTGCTGGATATATTTTTTAACTTCCTGAAATTTTTTCTCGATCTCTTCCTTGCACATCGGACAGATCTTGTTTCCTGCTATATAATTAAACAGCTTTCCGCATCTTCTGCAATTAACAACATTCATCTGTATGCCTCCTGTCTCTAGTCACCGCCAATTGCAATCGTTATAAAATAAATTTTTGACACACCGGCGCATTTTAATACCTCTGCAACTGCATCTATTGTACTGCCCGTTGTGTAGATATCATCAATGACTATAGATACTTTAGATTTTACATCATTTCTACCCAATTTAAAAGCCTTTTTCAAATTATTTTGGCGTTGGGCGCGCGTCATACTCTTTAAGGGCGCGGTATCCACATCCCGTTTTACAAAGTCCTTATAAAACGGGATTCCGGTCTCTTTTGAAAAAGCCTTTGCCAGAATTTCAGCCTGATTAAAGCCTCTTTTTTGAACACGGTTAGGGTGCAGCGGAACCGCAGTCACGCTGTCTGCCCCTGCCCGCAGCAGCGCCCCGCCAAAGGCCTTTGCCATAAGGCAGCCGTACTTTTGTGCATATTCCATTCTATGACTGTATTTGAGACGATATACTGATTTTCTCATCACATCATCATAAGTACAAAGCGACAGCCCTCTGTCATAATAATGCCGGTCCCCATGCTTCAAGCAGTCCGAACAATACTGCAGCACAGGGTCCTGCAGCTTCCGTCCGCATTTATAACAGCGGCCTCCGCCGATAACCGGAAGTTTTTTAATGCAGTCTTTGCAGAAGCCCGCACAGCCGTCATAAACAGATACCGGCCTGTCACAGACCGGACATCTGGACGGAAATAATAAATCCAGAAAAAAATCCTTTAACAATTATGCTCCTGTCCGCATAATCTCTCCCGCTCTTTTATGCGGTAATACAGCCCCGTATACCGCCTTTGCTTATTTTCATTTAAAATCATCTGGCTCATGATCTGGCTGTTTCCGATCAGGGTCACACAGCTCTTCGCCCTTGTCACACCGGTATAGAGAAGATTGCGGTATATCAACAGTCCCGGGACCCCGAATAACGGTATCACAACCGCAGGATATTCACTTCCCTGCGATTTGTGGATCGTGATAGCATAGGCTAACTCCAGTTCATCCAGATTTTCATAGGGATACCGGACGATCCTGCCATCATCAAATTCAATGATCATAAATGATGCATAATCATTGATCTCCCGGACGATCCCGACATCTCCGTTGAAAATGCCCTCTCCTTTTTTGATAACCAGGTTGTAGTTTCCCCGGATCTCCCATTCGAGCTTGTAATTGTTTTTGGTCTGCATGACCTTGTCCCCCTCGCGGAATAAAAGATCACCATAGGCATGCTCTCTTTTTTCCATGGATGCCGGGTTGAGATATTTCTGTAAAACCACATTTAATTCTTCCACTCCGAGCGCCCCCTTCCGCATCGGAGTCAATACCTGGACATCCATCGGATCGATGCCGACGTACCGCGGCAGCATATCCGACACAAGCTTGATGATATTGTTGTAGATCTCTACCGGCTGGCTGCGTTCCAGAAAATAAAAGTCCTTGCTTTCCTTGTTGTGGACAACAGGCTCTTTTCCATCATGGATACGGTGTGCATTCATGACGATCTCGCTTTCTGCCGCCTGCCGGAAAATATTTTGCAGCGCCACGGTCGCATAACAGCCACTGTCGATCACATCCTTTAGCACACAGCCCGGTCCGACACTCGGAAGCTGGTCCACATCCCCGACCATGATCAGATGCACACCCTTTGGAATTGCCGCCAACAATGCTTTGAACAGAAAAATATCCACCATTGACATTTCATCCACAATGATCACATCCGCCTCCAGCGGATATTCCTCATTCCGCCCGAAGCTGCCGCTGCTGTCATCGCCGCCTCCATTGACCTCTAAAAGCCGATGGATCGTCCTTGCTTCCATTCCACACGCTTCTGTCATACGTTTGGCGGCTCTTCCCGTAGGTGCGGCAAGCGCGATTTCCATTTGTTCCTCCTCAAAATACCGGAGCATGATATGGATCGTGGTCGTTTTTCCTGTTCCGGGACCTCCGGTCAAAATCATGACGCCATTTTGGATCGCCTCAAACACAGCCCGGCGCTGCATCTCATCCAACACAATCCCGCTCTCATCCTCAATTTTGGCAATCTTGTCAAGAATCCGGCTTTCTTCGGCACTCATACAGTCATCACCTGTCTCAAAAAATCGGACATTGAGCTCTTCTAATTTGTATGCGCATTCACTCTCCGCACGGAAAGCAGATGGAGCATAGATAAAGACCGGTCCCTTTTCTTCCTCCTGACGCATCACAATCCGGTGCTCCACAACCAGATTGGATATCTCCACCCGGATATCATCCGCATCCACCGACAACAGTCTGACCGATTCTTCGACCAGCTTTTCCTGCGGCAGACAGGTATGTCCTCCCATCATCGCCTGTGTCAGGGCATATACCACACCGCAACGGATGCGGTATTCAGAATTGATAAGAATACCTGCGCCAAGTGCGATCTCATCTGCTGTTTTAAAGCCGACACCGTCAATCTCCTCCGCGATACGGTAAGGATTGGTCTTAAGCACATCGTAAATGGCATCACCATAGTATTCATAGACCTTGACCGCCAGCTTATCCGTCATGCCATAATCCTGTAAAAAAAGCATAGCCCTTCGCATATCCTTTTTTTCACAGACCTGAATAGCGATCTGCTGGGCAATCCGTTCACTGATTCCTTTTATTTCCGCCAGCCGCAGAGGCTCCTCTTCCATAATGCGGAAGGTATCCTCTCCAAAACGCTTCACGATCCGTTCAGCCAGCTTTTCTCCTACTCCCTTGATAGCTCCGGAGCCCAGATATTTCCGAATGCTGTACGAATCATCCGGCAATATGAGCTCAAACATACGCGCATGGATCTGTGTCCCAAAGCTCGGATGCTCTTCTTCGAAACCCTCAATATAAAGGCAGTCCCCCTGTCCGACACCGGGAAAGATCCCGACTACCTTTTCATCTGTTTTATCACAGGAAAGTGCCAGTACTTTGTAATTATTTTCCCTGTTTTCATAAATGATATGATCGACATATCCCTTTAATACAATTTTTTCCTCTTCCATCACTTTTCACCCATAGCGGATTCTACGATAAAAAAGGACTGTCGCTTTCTGCAACAGCCCCCTGTTTTATAATCCGTAGTTGCGTTTCATCTGTTCGTACAGCATCTGTGCCAGTCCCAGACTATTTTTCTCGGTCGATTCTCCGGCAAGCGTTTCTATCGCCGAATCCTTGAAGTAATCTACCAACTGGGAAGAAGAACCACTGTCTTCCTCTCCAAAAAGATCGGTGGTCTTTTCCATTTCCTTGAATATCTGCTCTAAAAAGTAGGATTCAAACTGCTTGCAGACATCCATAAGCTCATCATCGCCGGCATTTTCCAATCCGTTCTGTGACATTTTGGAAATGTCGTCAGCCGTTTTACTTGTCTGAAGCGTAGATTGATATTGATTGAAATAGCTGTCCAAACTACCTATGTCCATTTATATTTCCTCTTATCGTCTTAATTGATTGGCCTGCTGCATCATATCGTCCGATGCCTGTATGACCTTGGAATTCATTTCGTAGGCACGCTGTGCAATGATCAGATTGACCATTTCATCGGCAACCTGTACGTTGGAGCCTTCCAGATAGCCCTGTACGATCGAACTCTTTTTGATATTCAGATTGGTCGTATATTCATTGATAGCCCCTCCGCTTGCTGCGGTTGCGCTATACAGACTGGAACTTGTCTTTTCAAGACCGGCCGGATTTTGGAACTGATACAATCCGATAAAAATACCCAGTCCCTTCGCATTGTTGCTGGCATCCGGATAGCAGAGCTCACCCCGTCCGGAAATCGTCAGATTGGATGTCGTATATGTAGCCGGAACACTGATCGGCTGACCTGCCGAATTTAAAACCTGATAGCCTTCGGATGTCGTCAGGTTTAATCCATTATTGCCGATCGCCCATGTAAAGTTACCGTTTCTCGTATACTGGATATTGCCGCTTCCGTCACGCACTGCAAAAAAGCCGTCTCCGTCTATCGCAAACGCACTTGCACTGTCTGAAGCCAAAAAACTGCCCTCTGTAAAAACAGAGGTAATCGATGAATTGCGCACACCAAGTCCTACCTGGGCACTGATCGGTTTCTGATCTCCGTTGGCCGTGGTGGTCTTTGTCTGAAGTGTCTGGTATAAAAGGCTCTTAAACTCTGCACGCTCAGCCTTGTAGCCTGTTGTATTGACATTTGCCAGATTGTTGGCAATCGTATCTACATTTGTCTGTTGTGCGATCATTCCGGTTGCGCCGGACCACAAAGATCTAACCATACCTTATTCCTCCTATACCTTTCCAAGCTGGTTGACTGCCGTATCCAGTGTCTCATCAATGGTCTGGATCACCTTTTGGTTGCTTTCATAGGTACGGGTCGCACTGATCAGTTCAACCATTTCCTTGACAACCTGTACATTGGACGCCTCCAGATAGCCCTCAAAAATCCGGGCATTGGATGTTGTCGGTGTCGCACCGTCTACCGGCTGGTAATAATTTTCTCCGTAATGCTCCAGATAATTGTAATCTTCAAAATCCTGAAGCCCGATTCTGGCGGCTGCACGGTCATTTTGATATATGGTGCCGCTCTCATCAATTCTGGCATCCGCCAGAGGATCCAGCTTGATGCGCTTCCCACTCTGATCCAGAACATAATCTCCGTCTTTTGTCACAAGATACCCATCCACATTGAGTGTAAAGGAACCGTCTCTTGTATATTTGGTACTGGTCTCACCGGCTTTGTTGGTAAATTCCACACAGAAAAAACCGTCTCCCGATAACGCCAGATCATAAGTATTGTCGGTGGTCTCAAATGCTCCCTGGCTGTAATCCACATAATTTTCGCCTATTTTGACACCTAAATTCATCGTACCGATGTATTTGGCGCGGGCAGCCGATGTCTGATCCTTGATCTTGTGTGCAAGCACCGCATCAAAGGCTTCACTGGTAGAACCCTCTTTTTTGAAACCTGTTGTGGCTGCATTTGCCAGATTGTTGGCAATCACATCGACTTTATTTTGTTGGTTTAACATGCCGGTATAAGCAGTATATAGACCTTTTACCATTTAGAAATCCCCTTTATAATCAGCAAGAATCTCAACGTATTTACCTGTTCCGACAGCAACGCATGTCATCGGATCCTCTGCCGTCATGGTATGAATACCGGTCTTGGCTTCGATCAGATCCTCCAGTCCGCGCAGTAATGAACCGCCTCCGGTCAGGACAATTCCTCTGTCCGCAATATCCGCAGCCAGCTCCGGCGGTGTCTGCTCCAGTACGCTGTGGATGGTTTCGATGATCTGTGCTGTTGTTTCTTTTAAAGCTTCTTCTGTTTCTTCACTTGTAACCTGCACTGTCTTGGGAAGACCGGTTACCAGGTCACGGCCTCTGACATCCAGAGTATCAACCTCCGGGCGCTTGTAGGCTGTACCGATTTTGATCTTTAAATCCTCTGCTGTTCTTTCACCGATCAGCAGATTGTGTTTTTTACGCATATAACGTACCAGAGCTTCATCAAAATCATCACCTGCAATTTTGATGGATGCGCTGATAACAGTTCCCTTTAAGGAAATGACAGCGATGTCGGATGTACCGCCGCCGATATCAACGATCATATTGCCGCAGGGCTTGGAAATATCAATCCCCGCTCCGATTGCTGCTGCGATAGGCTCCTCGATCAGCTTGACATCTCTGGCACCTGCGGAATAGGTGGCATCCTCAACAGCCTTTTTCTCAACTTCTGTGACACCACTGGGTACGCAGACAACAACTCTGGGCTTTTTGAAGGATTTTCTGCCCAATGCCTTCTGAATGAAATATTTCATCATTTTTTCTGTTACACCATAGTCGGAAATAACTCCCTGTCTCAAGGGTCTGACTGCTGTAATATTGCCCGGTGTACGTCCGAGCATCAGTCTGGCATCCTCTCCGATCGCTTTGATCTTGTCTGTATCTCTGTCAAAAGCAACAACACTTGGCTCTTTTAAGACAACACCCTTGCCTCTGATATAAACTAAAATACTTGCTGTTCCTAAGTCAATTCCGATATCAGTGTCTCTCATCATGGTTCCAAATCCCTTTCTATAAACATTCTGTCTGTATGAACACCTTTTTGAACCGGTTTGTATCCTGCAATCTCCGAGGAATCCATTTTGCGCTTCTACGGCTATTATCTAATTACACATATAGATGAATTATAGCGCACTCCTTATAGTTTTTCAAAGGGTTTTGAGGAATTTTATATTATTTTAAAAAATGCACAGAAAAGAAAACCAGTATCCGTCTGATTTCTTTTTTGTGCATCCATGCTGTTTATTATATCGGATCAATTCCGGAAAACCTTAATCCTTCTGTAAAAATTTCTGTACTTTATGATTCTTCGGCTTTCTTTGCTTTTTTGAGCATCTTATCCACATAAATACCGGTATAAGACTTGGGATTTTGGGCAATTTCTTCCGGTGTACCGGCCGCAATCACGGTTCCGCCGCCGTCTCCGCCTTCCGGCCCCATATCGATAATATAGTCAGCCGCCTTGATGACATCCAGATTGTGCTCAATAACTACAACCGTATTGCCACCCTCCGCCAGCCTGTGCAGAATATCCACCAGCTTGTGCACGTCGGCAAAATGCAGACCGGTTGTCGGTTCATCCAGAATATAAATAGTCTTTCCGGTACTCTTGCGGGACAATTCGGCCGCTAACTTGATACGCTGCGCCTCTCCTCCGGACAGCGTGGTTGAGGGCTGTCCCAGCTTGACATAGGAAAGCCCCACATCGTACAGGGTCTGGATCTTATTGCGGATCGAAGATACATGTTCAAAGAAATGCAGAGCCTCCTCAACCGTCATATCCAGTACGTCAAAAATATTTTTTCCTTTATACAGACATTCCAGTGTCTCGCGGTTGTAACGCTTTCCGCCACAAACCTCACACGGCACATAGACATCCGGCAGAAAGTGCATTTCGATCTTGATGATACCGTCTCCGCCGCAGGCTTCGCATCGTCCACCCTTGACATTGAAGCTGAAACGTCCCTTCTGATATCCTCTTTCCCTGGCATCTGTCGTACCCGCAAAAAGATCCCGGATCATGTCAAACACGCCGGTATAGGTAGCCGGATTGGATCTCGGAGTACGCCCGATCGGCGACTGGTCAATCGCGATGACCTTATCTAAATTTTCCACGCCCTCGATAGCCTTGAACTTGCCGGGAATCGTATGTGCCCGGTTCAGCTTTTTGGCAAGTGCCTTGTAAAGGATCTCATTGACGAGGGAGGATTTGCCGGAACCGGATACACCGGTCACACAGGTAAACACCCCCAGCGGAATATTGACATTGATATTTTTGAGGTTGTGCTCACTCGCTCCCTTGATACGCAAAAATCCCTTGGGAGTGCGGCGCACGGCAGGAACCGGAATCCGGATTTTACCACTCAGGTACTGTCCGGTAACAGATTCTTCTACCTCCATGATCTCTTTCGCAGTTCCGCAGGCTACAACCTCACCACCATGGCTTCCTGCTCCCGGTCCGATATCCACGACATAATCTGCCGCCAGCATGGTATCCTCATCATGCTCTACAACGATCAGGGTATTGCCCAGATCCCGCAGATTTTTGAGCGCGGCAAGCAGCTTGTCATTGTCTCTCTGATGCAGTCCGATACTCGGCTCATCCAGAATGTAGCATACGCCGACCAGGCCGGAGCCGATTTGCGTGGCAAGACGGATCCTCTGGGCTTCACCACCGGACAAGGACGCTGTTCCCCTTGCAAGAGACAGATATTCCAGACCGACATCCTTTAAAAAGCCGATACGTGCGCGGATCTCCTTGAGGATACGCTCGCCGATCAGCGCCTGCTGGCTTGTCAGAGTCATTTCCTGCAGAAAGTGATACAGATCACCGATGGATAAAGAAGTAATATCATATATATTTTTGTCGCAAATGGTAACCGCCAGAGATTCCCGCTTCAATCGTCTGCCCTTGCACAACGGACACGGCGTAATACGCATAAAAGCCTCATACTCAGCCTTCATGGTCTCCGAACCGGTCTCGCGGTACCGCTTCTGAACATTGCGGATCAGTCCTTCAAAGGCAATGGGATATACACCGCGTCCGCGCTGGCCCTCATATTCCACCATGACCTTTCTGCCGTCCGTTCCGTTGATCAGAATATCATGAACAGCCTGTGAATAATCCTCAAACGGCGTATCCAGATCAAAATCATATTCCTCACACAGAGCCTGCAAAACAGCATTGGCAAAGCTTCCCTTGTTGTTGCAGGACTGCCAGCCCATCACGGTAATGGCTCCCTGATTGATGGACAGACTCTTATCCGGTATCATGAGATCCTCGTCAAATTCCATCCGGTATCCCAGACCGGAACAATCCGGACAGGCTCCGAAAGGATTGTTGAACGAAAAGCTGCGTGGCTCGATCTCGTCGATGCTGACCCCACAATCCGGACAGGAAAAGCTCTGCGAAAAGGTCATTTCCTCTCCGCCTACAACATCAACCAAAAGGATACCTTCTGCAAGTGCCAGCGCATTTTCCGCCGAATCGGTCAGACGCTTTTCAATGCCCTCACGGACAACCAGACGATCTACAACGATTTCTATATTGTGCTTGATATTTTTTTCCAGCTTGATATCATCGGAAAGATCATACAGATTGCCGTCCACACGCACTCTGACATACCCGCTCTTTTTGGCACGCTCAAAGACCTTGGCATGCTCACCCTTTCTGCCCCTCACAACAGGAGCCAGAATCTGGATACGTGTCCCCTCTTCCAGCTTCATGATCTGATCAACCATCTGATCGACCGTCTGCTTGGAAATCTCCCTGCCGCAGACCGGACAATGCGGAATGCCGATACGCGCATATAAAAGACGGAAATAATCATATACCTCCGTCACGGTTCCGACCGTAGATCTGGGATTGCGGTTTGTTGATTTCTGGTCAATGGAAATAGCCGGGGAAAGCCCCTCTATCTTTTCAACATTTGGCTTTTCCATCTGTCCGAGGAACTGCCTCGCATAGGAAGACAACGATTCCATATATCTTCTCTGACCTTCTGCGTAGATCGTATCAAAAGCCAGTGATGACTTGCCCGATCCGGAAAGACCGGTAAAAACGATCATCTCATTACGCGGGATATCCAGATCTATATTTTTCAGATTGTGCTCTTTTGCACCTCTTATTTTGATAAATTCCTGTTCTTTTGCCATTTTATGCCTCTTTTATTTTGTCTTTTCCCAATTTCAAAAGTCTTATCGTGCAAGCACAAACGACTTTTTGACCCCGATATCATTCTGATGGAGCATCATACTTTAGTCATCCAGTTCTTCCAGATGCTTTTTGAGTTCCACCATTTTATCACGCAGCTCTGCGGCAGCTTCGAAATTGAGGTCTGCAGCAGCCTTGCGCATCTCCTTTTGGATCTTTCCGATCAGCTTTTCCAGCTCTTCCCTGCTCATGGATTCCGGATCTTTTTCAAAGCTCATTTCCTCTTTGGCGATCGTCCTGGATATACTGATCAGATCTCTGACTGCTTTTTTGATCGTGGTAGGTGTGATGTGATGCTCTTCATTGTATGCCATCTGGATCTTGCGTCGTCTGGCGGTCTCTTCAATAGCTACCTTCATCGAATCGGTCATATTGTCCGCATACATGATCACATGTCCTTCCGCATTGCGGGCTGCTCGTCCGATCGTCTGGATCAGGGAGGTAGCCGAACGTAAGAAGCCCTCTTTATCCGCATCAATGATCGCAACCAGGGAAATCTCCGGAATATCCAGACCTTCCCTTAAGAGATTGATACCAACAAGGACATCAAAAACATCCAGCCGCATGTCGCGAATGATCTCTGCCCGTTCCAGGGTATCAATATCGGAATGCAGATACCGGACACGGATGCCGATCTCTTTCATATAATCCGTCAGATCCTCTGCCATCCGCTTGGTCAGGGTCGTGACAAGTATCTTGTTCTTTTTGGAGATCTCTTTGTTGATCTCTGCGATCAGATCATCGATCTGACCCTCTACCGGACGTACAAAAACCTCCGGATCCAGCAGTCCCGTCGGACGGATGATCTGCTCTGCCCGCAGCATTTCATGCTCCTCTTCGTAAACAGAGGGCGTCGCAGAGACAAACATCAGCTGGTCGATCCGGCTTTCAAACTCTTCAAAATTGAGTGGCCGGTTGTCCAGCGCGGAGGGCAGGCGGAAGCCATAATCCACCAGCGTCGTCTTGCGCGACCGGTCTCCGAAATACATACCGCGGATCTGCGGTACTGTGATATGCGACTCATCAATAATGATCAGAAAATCGTCCTTGAAGAAATCGATCAGTGTATGCGGCGGCTCTCCGGCCTTCATCCCGCTTAGGTGACGGGAATAATTTTCGATACCGCTGCAAAAGCCGGTCTCTCTCAGCATTTCCACATCAAAATTGGTACGCTCGGAAACTCTCTGTGCCTCCAGAAGCTTGTCCTCACCCTTGAAATATCTGACCCGTTCCTCCAGCTCGGCCTCAATATCCTTGCAGGCACGGTTGATCTTTTCCTGTGGAACAACATAGTGGGATGCCGGAAAGATGGAAACATGCTGCAGCTGCGTAATCACCTTGCCAAGCAGAGGATCCACCTCGCAGATACGGTCAATCTCATCTCCGAAAAACTCGACGCGGATCAGATAATCTCCGCCCTGTGCCGGATTGATCTCGATCGTATCGCCCCTTACACGGAAGCAGCTGCGGTCCAGATCCATATCATTGCGCAGGTACTGGATCGCGATCAGCTCATGAATGACCTCATCACGGTCCTTTTGCATGCCGGGACGCAGCGACACGATCATCCCCTCATAATCATCCGGACTTCCCAGTCCATATATACACGAAACCGAGGAAACCACGATCACATCCCTGCGTTCTGCAAGGGATGCGGTCGCCGACAGCCTCAGCTTGTCAATTTCATCATTGATGGACGAATCCTTTTCTATATAAGTGTCAGTAGAAGGCACATATGCCTCCGGCTGGTAATAATCATAGTATGAAACAAAATATTCGACCGCATTCTCCGGAAAGAACTCTTTAAATTCCGAATACAGCTGTCCCGCCAGCGTCTTGTTGTGGGCAATGATCAGTGTCGGCTTGTTGAGCGCCGCGATCACATTGGCCATCGTAAAGGTCTTGCCGGAGCCGGTTGCTCCAAGCAGGGTCTCAAACTGATAGCCTTTCCGAAAGCCTTCTACCAGTTGGCTGATCGCCTGCGGCTGGTCTCCGGTCGGCTCATACGGTGCATGTAATTTAAAAACAGACTGTTCCTCTGGCACAAATATTACCTCCGATAAATTTGCTTTTAATCCCAACTTGATATCCACGAATTGCTCCGCTACAAAGTAGCTTATGCAATTCTGTAAGCATCTATAAAATATAACACATTTTTTTTAATTTGTATAGAGTTTTATCGAACATTTGTTCCTTGTTTGTGAGTATTTCCGCAGGCTCAGCAAACATGGCAAAACAAAACAGACCTCCCGTGAAAACATTTTTCACCGTGGTCTGTCATGCAAGTCAAATTTCTTTATGACCGGGCCATAATTCTTTTTTTATGCGGTCTCTGAGTCTGCCCGATTCCTTTCCATGGAACTTTCTTGCGAATACGCAGTTGCTAGCGGCTAACTCTTCAAAATCACCATCATCCAGATAAACCGGACTGCCTCCGTCCCCTCTCGTCCAGTTCATATAGCGAAGCTCCCTGTCTATGATCCGTTCCTTCCATTTTCCGTCACAAAACGCTTCATTCAACAGAAGCGTGTGAAAAAAGAATTCCTCGGGAAGCTGGCACCGGTGCAGATCCTTTTCGTACTCCGGATGCACTTTGAGGTAATCCAGAATATCCTTTGCCGCCCCGGCAGGCATGGATATATATACCAGCCCCTTGTATATGTGTGTAAACGCTCCCAGATGGGATCTTTTAATTCCGATCAGTCTTTGAAAGCGCACTGTCATATCCTGTATCAGCCACAGGACTTTATTTTTGACATTTTTATCCTGGAAAAAATTGTAATAGTAATATCTTTTTTGAACCTGCTCATTAAAATCCTTTTGATCAATATAGCTCAGATAAATATGCTCATCCTCTACAAAACGATCGTGGATATCCGCCGGATCCGCCAGTGGAAAGTCTTCTCCCGTAAGCATATGGATATAGGATACTTCTTCATCCGCAACAGCCTTTTCCATCAGCGAGAGCAAAGCCTTAACATGATTGTATCCGCCCCATGCTATGGAATACTCCTTGTATGCCACGCATCCATCCAGCCGGTTCAGCCGGTCGAGCTCTGCCTCTCCAAGCTGTTTGCTCTTTTTGTCCACATGGATCCAGACACGGTCCCTGGCGCATAAAAAAGAGGCCAGTTCATGTACTGCATCAAAATCCTTGTATGCAGTTATTAAATAGGCCTGTTTTTTATACATTGCATTCCCTCTGATATCAAAGAGGCCAAAATTCCTTTGACCTCCATATTATGATCTGTAAAAAATTATTATTTATTCACTAATTCCGATCTCTTGTCTCAAAATCTCTTTGGCACGGTTTAACTGATTGTCAACACCTTCATTGATATAAGCTTCTTTGTCCAGCTCCAGTACCTCATCCGGCTCAATTCCGACACCATGGATGTCGTTGCCCTTTGGTGTGTAATAATGGCTGATCGTAAGCTTCAATGCCGAACCATCGGAAAGTGAGAAGATTTTCTGGACGATACCTTTACCAAAGGTAGTCGTACCCAGAATGGTTCCAACTCCGTAATCCTTGACAGCGCCTGCCAGGATCTCGGAAGCACTGGCACTGTTGCCATTGACCAGTACAACGAGCGGCACCTGAATCTCATGACTGCCGTCACAGCTGTATTCCTTGCGATTGCCGTCCCGGTCCTCGGTATATACCACAAGTCCCTTGGGCAGGATCTGATCGGCAATTTCCACGACTGTTGACAGGCTTCCGCCCGGATTGTCGCGAAGGTCGATCACAAGTCCCTTCATGCCTTCCTGATAGGCCTCGCTCAGATAATTCTCAAATTGTCCGGAGGTCACTTCGTCAAATTCGGCAATCTGGATATAGGCGATCTTGTCATCATCCATATTGTATGCAACAGTCGGTGTTTCTATTTTGCGTCTTTCTACATTGATGGTCAGGTAATCCAGTTCACCCTCCCGGTAGATCGTAAGCTCCACACTGGTGTGCTCCGGTCCCTTGATATAAGTGACAATATCACTGGTCTGAACCTTGTACATATCCTGTCCGTCAACCTTGACGATGATATCATCAGGCATAAGTCCGGCCTCTTTTGCCGGAGAATTGTCCATACACTTGGAAATCTTGCAGTAGTCGCGCGTCGTATCATAACCGATATATGCACCGATGCCATAATAAATGCCTTCTGTCGATTCCATGATATCCTCCAGCTCCTCCGGAGAATAATATGTCGAATACGGATCTCCCAGTCCTTCTACCAGTCCGTGGTACAGACTGTCTTCCAGATCATTCTGGCTCACATCATTGAGGTAATATGCATCAATCCCCTCTTCCAGCTTTTGCAGCTTGGAAATCGTTGCCGAATTGATGGCCGAATCCCCATCTTTATAAGCTGCTGTTGTCTTAGACTGCAATAAGATAAATATCATCGCCAGCAGACCTGCCACGGCGGCTCCGATCAACAGACCGACGGCAAACGGCACGATCTTTCCGCCCTTTTTACCATCCTGTCCGTCACCACCCGGCTGCGAAGACATCTGCATTTGCTGCATCTGCTGTATTTGTTGTTGATTCTGATCTTCCAATGTATCCTACCCTCTATCTTATAAATAACTCCATGGACTTACATAACTTCCGTTGACACGAACAGAAAAATGCAGGTGATTACCTGTTGAACGGCCGGTCGTTCCGACAGCCGCGATCTTTTGTCCCTTTGTTACCGTCTGACCGGATGAAACATACAATGCGGATGCATGCATGTAAATCGTGATCACACCACCACCATGACTGATCATAATATAGTTGCCCATCGTAGAGCTGTAGGATGCCGCAATAACGGTTCCGCTCTGTGCTGCCAGTATCGGACTTCCTCCGGGTGCCGCAAAGTCAATTCCGTTGTGGAACTGCTTTACACCGAGGGTCGGATGAATACGATATCCGTAGTCATCAGACACTCTTGTATAGGATGGTGCCGGGAAACAGAACGGTCCGGAGTATACCTGCGGCTTGGTCGTTGTCGTAGTGACACTGTCGATATCATTGTCGGAAAGTCCGGATTCTTCCAGCTCTTTTTCCAATGCCAGGGCTTCCTTTTCTGCTTTCAGCACCTTTGCCTCAAGTGCCGCAATTGTCGCATTCTGGGAGGCGATCATATTTTCATATTCCTTGATGGCATCCTCTTTGGTACTGATCTCTGATTCATATTTTTCAATCTGACCGTTTTTTTCATCGATCAGTCTTGACATCTGATCCTCTTGTATCTGTGCCTGTTCCTGTGTCTCCAGTAAAGAATTCTGCTCCGTTACCAGTTTATCTTTTAAATTCATGACCTGATATTTGGTCTCGGCATACTTATTTAAAAGATCCCTGTCATATGCGGACACCTCTTCGATATATTCTGCTTTGTTGAGCATATCAGACAGACTTTCCGCACCAAAAACCATGGAAATATAAGCAGTATTTCCCTTTTCGTACATAAACTTGATACGCTTTTTCATGGATTCGTACTGCTCCTCCTGATTGGCCTCAGCCACGCGGATCCGTTCCTTGGTATTTTCAATCTGTTTGCTTTTTCGCTCGATATCTTCTTCCAGTCCGCTCAGGATCTCCTGTACACCGGATAACTGTGTATCAAGCTCCTTTACCGTGGAGCTCAGTTCGTTTTTCGCGGTCTGCAGCTCTTTTTTTTCACTGTTAAGACCGGCAACCTGCTCTTCCATCTGGTCAACTTTGGATTCGGAAGCCTCGATCTCCTGCTTGTTATCCTGCGCACTCTGTCTGCGATCCTGTATCTGCTGCCTGTAATCGGCTGCTGTTTTTTCCGTCGCATATACATTGGCCGGTGCCGATATGATAAATATCATACAAAGCAGGACGCTCATGTTTTTCCAAATTCTTTTCATCGTTGTGCTTTCTCCTTACCCCTAGACACGAATATGCTTTCTTACTGTAATAAAACTTCCGATAAAACCAATCCCCACACCGATCACAAGCGAAACGGGAAGCAGCACATGGAATACCTCCTGTACTGACAGGAATTTTAAAATAGAACTCAGCACTGTAAATTTGTTGAGTACAAAGCCTATAACATTATTGTAGATCAGATATACAATACCGAGAGGCACAATCGATCCGATCAGTCCGATGATCATACCCTCAACCACAAACGGACATCTGACAAAGAAATCGGTTGCACCGATATATTTCATGATGTTGATCTCTTCTTTTCTGACCGAAATACCGATCGTAACGGTATTTCCGATCAGGAATACGGAAACAAACAGCAGCAGTACTATGATACCGATCGCTACATAACCGACCAGACGGTTGATACCGTCCAGTGTATTGGCAGTGATCTCAGACTGGTTGACCATCCGGATGCCGGGTACCTCTTCCAGATAAGCTACCAGAGAAGCCTGCATGGAAACATCCTTGATATAGATCTCATAGTTGGCTGAAGCTGCAAGGGGGTTTTCCGTAAATCCGTCTGCATACTCACCCAGATATTCATCCTTGAAGCTGTTCCATGCTTCATCTGCGGAAATAAAATTGATATGGTCAACTTCGCTTCTCTGCTGAATCTCATTACCAATCTCGGCGATTCTCTCGTCGCTGATACCTTCATCAAAAAATACCGTAACGGCTACACCGTCCTGGGCTGATTTCAGTATATACTGAAAATTGGCTACCACAGAATAAAAGATACCAAACAAAAACAGACATGCGCTGATAGTTGCAATAGATGCCAGGGAGTACCATTTGTTGCGGAAAATATTTGTAAAGCCTTGTTTTATCGTATAAAGTAATGTACTAAATCTCATCGATGTAGGATCCTTCTTTCTGGTCGCTTACAATAACTCCCTTATTCATTGTAATGACCCTTTTTTTCATGGAATTGACAATTTCGCGGTTGTGAGTAACAACTACTACGGTTGTTCCCTTTTCGTTGATTTCCTCTAATAGCTTCATGATTTCCTGTGAATTTTTGGGATCCAGATTACCGGTCGGCTCATCTGCGAGCAAAATCGGCGGCTCGTTGACCAGGGCCCTCGCAACAGCCACACGCTGCTGCTCTCCACCGGAAAGCTGTCTCGGTCTTGCCTTGTATTTGCCTGCCAGACCTACAACTGAAAGGATGGAAGGCACATTTTTACGGATCTGTTTACTCGGAACCTGTACGACACGCTGAGCAAATGCAACGTTTTCATATACATTGCGATCCATCAACAACCGGAAATCCTGAAATACAACTCCGATATTACGACGGAATTTGGGAATCTGACGATGTTTGAGCTTTCCGACATCCGTACCGTTTACGGTGATACTTCCCGATGTCGGCAGCAGTTCTCTCAACAACAGCTTTATCAATGTAGACTTGCCGGATCCGCTGTCTCCGACAACAAATACAAATTCACCCGGTTCAATCCTGATGCTGACATCATTCAATGCCGGCGCACCGGTTGAATAGGACTTACTCACATGATCCAATGTAATCATTTTGCTTACCTGCTTTCTCTCGCTTTCTTTTGCTTAATAGTTAAAGCTTTCCATATACTTCATGTATTTTACTACCATAAGCGCAATTTTGAAGGTGATCGCATCCTCAAAAACCCTCAAATCAAGACCGGTACTCTTTTGAAGCTTATCTAACCGGTATACCAGTGTATTGCGGTGTATGAACAGCTGTCTTGAGGTTTCCGAAACATTGAGACTGTTTTCGAAAAATTTATGGATGGTCGAAATGGTCTCCTCATCAAAGTCGTCCGGATTCCTTCCCCCGAAAATTTCATGGATAAACATTTTGCAAAGCGGTATCGGCAGCTGATAGATCAGACGTCCGATCCCCAGCTCACTGTATGCGATCACACAGCGTTCCTCAAAAAATATCTTTCCGACATCCATTGCCATCTTGGCCTCTTTATAAGAGCGGCTGACCTCTTTTAATTCGTTTACTATATTACCATATGCGACATGTACCCTGGAAATACCCTCTTTATCCAGATGGTTTTTGATCATGGCGGCTGTCTTTTCAATCTCAGCCTTGGAATCACTCTCGGCGATTTCCTTGACGATCACGACACTGTTTTCGTCAACGGCTGTGACAAAATCCTTGCCGTTGGCATGAAAGCATGCTCTGACCGCTTCGGGCAGTCCGCTTTCTTTTTTGTCAACCGGCTCTACGATCATCACAGTCCTTTTGGCTTCCATCGGGATATGCAGCTTTTGCGACCGGCTGTAAATATCAACCATCAGAAGATTGTCAAGAAGCAGATTTTTGATAAAATTATCTTTATCAAAACGTTCCTTGTAGGCAACCATCAGTCCCTGCATCTGAAAAGCAGCCATCTTACCCACAAGATAGGAATTGTCTCCGGAACCGACCACCACCATAATGTACTCCGGTGACTGATCATCGTAGATCTTGAAAAAAAGATAGTTGGAAAATTCCTGGCTGTCTGCCGGAGACTTCACAAATTCAGCGACCTCCGGCACATAATCAAACTCACTTCCGGATGTCCGGGCAACGGCATTGCCATCCGTATCCAGCACAATAAAATCAACGCCCGATATTCCCTTTAACCCTTCGATTGTATTCTGCAGTATCTGATTTGAAATCATAGTCTATGCTCCCTCTCCGGACTTTTAAGCCTATCCCCACATCTTAAAATCCATTATGTAAACAAGTTTAATATATTTTCACAAATAATACCAGTATTTTTTGTGAATTTTTTGTGTTTTTCACAAATTTTCCCGGCAATCGACATATTTTTCCCTATAATAAAAAGGTGCAGCTCAAAATCTGAACTGCACTCTATTATTATATGTATGGAATCTTTGTATTTAATTTGTCTTCTGAGTATCCGATTCGTCTGTCTGTTTGGAACTGTTTTTGTGATAATGAAGCAATTTTGCCGAAAAGATCTTCTTGACCATCCTTTTGTGCAAGGCGACCAAAAAACCTTTTTCCTTATCTGCCAGATCCACATCCGGCCTTACCATCATCCAGATCGCAACATTGAGCTTCATGTGATTATCCGCAAAAAAGCATTCTCTTTGGGGAGTCCCCAGATTGGATATCAGCACATCAGCAAATGTCATATTGATCTCGTTGACAACATAATCGCCATCATTTTCAGTAGAATCCAGACAAAAACTGCCTACGATCCGAACATCCTCCTCATAGGATAAAATGTCGTTTTTTAACTTGTTGAGCTCTGCCTGATTATCACTCAGTAAATAAACGTTTTTTTTCTGACGTACAATTTTTTTAAAAAATTCTGTCACAAACGTATTATTTTCAACATCCCGGACACGATTGTGAAATGCAATGTCTCCGGCACGCAGAATTTCTGCATCTGCCGGTATTGCCAGATCAATACTTCCCATCCAGTTTTTGATGGCTTCATTTTCGTGTGCGGCCAGAAGCCCTCTCATGGTAATCATGGCAATCGTACCGACTTTTCTGTCCTGAAAAAAAGCATCCACCTTTTTCATAGACTCGCGAATGGTATAATCAGTCAACGAAACTCCCAATACTTCTGTTTTTCGCATTTGATCACCCGTCTGCCTTTACTTCCCGATACAGCTGGTAAAACCCTAGCTCATCATGAAGCTTAATAATTTCTGAATATCTTCCGGTTCATATGCCAGAAGCTCCAGTTCGGAAATGGTACCATCGGAAAAAATATTTGCCATGGAAACATACTGTGATAATTTGGATTTCAGATTCAGGCGGTCGCCTTCACCTGTAACCAATTCCACTTTGCCCTTGCAGCTGTCAATAACTTCGAAAAATTTGTCTACATCTGTGATATTCTGAACTTTCATCTCTTCATTCTCCTTTATTGATAAATTGTGCATCCCAAAACCGGTCCGTGACCGTTCCTGTGATCTGTTTGCAATGATTATAAAACAATTCATATAAAAAGCAAAGCTTTTTCACATTTTTATAACACTTTCCTAACATCTGCAGCTGTCTTTTTGGTTTTGGTTCGTCTTTGCAAGCTTTATTTCCTTATCCGAAATAACAATCTTACGCTCCTTGTACAGATGACCTGCTGCCCGCTTAAATTCATTTTTGCTCATGGAAAGAAGCTCTTTTATCTCATCCGGCGAAGATTTGTCCCCGATGGGAAGCCTTCCGTTGTGCTGTGAAAGAAGCTCCAAAATCTTTTCTCCATCCGGATTCATCTGGATATATGCTTTTTTACGCAGGCTCAGATCCAGCTTGCCATCTTCCTTTACGGCAATCACTCTTGCCTCGATCCGCTCACCGGGATATACCTTTTGCGTCAGCTCCTTTTGCGGGATCATAGCCTGATACCTGTCATCGACTGCCACATAAGCACCAAAGCCCGGGGCGATCTCATATACGGTACCGGCAACCATATCATCCTTTTGATATTTGTCCGCGATCGTCAGATACGGATACAGCCGCATGGTTGCTGCCAGTCTGCCGCTCTTATCGATATATAAGGCTGCCAAAATCTCGTCACCGGCCTGTACACGTCCTGTCTGCTCTTTATAGGGGAGAAGCAGATCCTTTTCCAGTCCCCAGGAAAGAAAGGCTCCGATCCCGGTAACCTGAGCCACCTTTAATTTTGCCACCTCTCCGAGCGTCAGCGCCGGAGTATGTACAGTAGCAATCAGACGATCCTGTGAATCCCTGTATAAAAAGACCTCCAGCGAATCACCAACCCCAAAATCCTTTGGCACCTGTTTTGCAGGCAGAAGTACTTTTTCAATCCGGGCAGGATCATCGCCTTTTTTGGGCATAAACTCAGCCAGATATACACCGAATGACTCCGTCTGAATAATTGTCAGTCTTTGTTTTTCACCTAATTTCAACATGTTTTTCCGTCCTCTTTTTCAAATTCCACATTACAATATACCTTACCATCTTCATCTAATAATGCAACCCCTATTTTATCCCGGGCAGTATAAACCTCCGGATATAACCGTGTACCGAGGTGTGCCTGCATCTTGTATTCCGCACGCAGCTGCCGCACCTTGAAATCCATCGGTAAAAAATCCATCGCAATATTGACATATTGCCCGTTGTTGACATGATGGTTGGTATCCAGATAGTGTTTTACCACCTCGATCGCATCCTTATGTACGCCCTCGCCTTCAAAGCGGATGCGTCTGGGGGCATAATCCATCGGCAGCTTATCCGACAGCTTATACACTTCCTGCATATCTGCAGGACACTTGATGGGAAGCCCGTCCCGGGTACCGATCAGACTCCAGATCGAGTTAGCCCACGCTATCATTTCTCCATCGGAATCCTTCATCCAGAAATTCCGGTTGCCGATAAATCCATGAAATTCATATGGTGCCGTGCCAACCGTCACATTTTCACAAAGCCCCGGATATCTTTTAACGACAATCTGCCATGCAGAAAGTGCCCAGAGCATTCCTTTTTCTTTCAGGTATTCGATTCCCACTCCCAATTCCTCAGATTGAAATGTAGAACAGTCCTGAAAATAATTGAGCAGACCCAACAGACTAAGCTTTCCATCACTGTCAACCTCACTGTATCTGATCTTTGTTTCAAATTCAAACATAATAGCAACCTCTTATTTTATGATATCAGTTTACACCTTCAAAAATCTGTGCAATCGGGCTGTTTTTATCCAGAAATACCGTTGTATTTCCATTGGTAACAGACTCCTTTAATGTATCCAGCTGAAGACTGAACAGGTAAAAATCCGCTTTTCCTTCATCATTGTATGCTTCTGACAGAATACGCATGTATTCAGCCTCACCTTCGGCTACGGTTGCATCTGCCTTTGCCTGAGCCTCGGACAGCATAACGGAAACCTCTTTATCTGTGGTATTGCGGATGATCTGCGCTTCGGATTCACCCTGCGCCTTGTACGCAGCTGCTATATTGTTGCGTTCTGTGATCATACGATTGTATACAGCATCCTTGTTTTCATCCGGCAGATCCAGGACCTTGATCTTAACATCGGAAATATTAATACCATACTGATCGCACTGGTCACCGATACACTCCTTCAGAAGATCGGAGATCACAATGACCTCGACCTCCTTATCAGAAGATTTTATGACATTTCCATCCTCATCAAGCTCCTGAGATTCAATATCTTTGATTTCGATATCATCCGGATCTTCCGTTGTCGTCTCAATTTTCATGGAACTGTCCCGGCTGGCGATCAGCTCCTCCTGGGTCATGGATGAAATCGTCGTCTTAATAGCATTGTATACAATTACATCAATTCTGCCCTGTGCGGTCGATGCACTTGCATTGAGTGTCTGTGTATAAGTCTTGGCATCCGTGACATTCCACAACACATATGCATCTACGATCATGGTCTTTTTATCGCTGGTAATAACCTCGGACTGTGGAAGATCATAGACCTGTAATGCTTTGGGAACATAATTGACACTCTGGGCAAACGGCATCTTTACACGCAGCCCCGCTGTATCATTGGTCCGGACAATTTTGCCAAACTGCTTTACAACGGAGTATTCATTTTCCATAGTCGTGTAGAACGAACCGGATAATATCACCAATACGGCAATCACTGCTATTACGATTAATGCTTTTCCTGTTTTTTTCATATCCGGCACCTCCTATTCTTCTTCATCCGACGCAGTCTTTTTGGAATTGGAACTGCTCTTGGATGTCCGGCTGTCATCAACCCCGGCTGCCTTGTTTAAGTCTGTGATCGGATAGTATTTCATTATTTCACCATCTCCCTGATCGATCACAACCTGAAGTGTCGGAAGCACATCCGACATGGCCTCCATAAACATTCTCTGCTTGGTGATCAGCGGGTAATGCACATATTCATTGTACTCTTCATTAAAACGGGCAGCCTGACCTGTCGCCTCATTGATACGCGCAGACTTTTCAGCCTCCGCTGTCTGAACGATCTTATCGGCTTCTGCCTCAGCCTCCGGCAGCTTTGCATTACGGTATGCATTGGCCTCATTGACAGCTGATTCCTTACCCTGCTTTGCCGTCTCAACAGCCGTAAAGGCTTCTAAGATATCATCTGTCGGCGGCTCCACATCCTGAATGCTGGCATCTACCAGTGTGATACCGATATCCTGTTTTTCAAGCTCCTCGACCATCATGGCCTTGACATTGCTCTGGATCTGTGCTTTACCGGTCGTGATCGCATTGTCAACCGTAAATGCCGAAACTGTGGAACGAATACTGGACATCGCAATGTTTTTTATGATCATATCCGGATAATCCGAATTGTAAAGATACTTTATCGGATCCGTTACCTGATAGGAAATGTAAAAATCACAGTCAATAAAATTGTAATCAGAGGTGATCATGATCGATTCGTGCTCTACACTGTATGTATTGCCGTCAGAATCTTCTCCATATCCGATTTTGAGACCGCGTACCGTCGTGTCCACCTTTGTTGCTTTTTGTATAAACGGGATCTTGAAATGCAGACCCTTTTCATCTACCAGTGTGGCTTTTCCAAATGTGGTCACAACAACGGACTCCGTCTCACCGACCGTATAAAACGCTGACAGAATAACCGTCATGGCTACGATCGCCACAACGATCCAGCCAAAGATCTGCCCAACCTTTTTGCCACTCCCCCGCTTGGGGTCTACATCAATTATCTTTTCTTTTTTTCGCATATATTTCTCCTGTTCTTGTTGTAATCTATTCTATATTTTATCACAGTCTGCCCTATCTTGCTGCGATCTACCCTGTGTTCTGTTCTATCCGGTCCCGGTTTGCTTTTTCCGCAGTCTGCTCCGGCTTTTGCGCATATCTCTTATGCCAAATATACCTCCAGCTCTTTTTTAAGCTCTTCTTTAGGCATGAAGCCTACCAGCATTCCCTCTTTTTTACCATCTTTTAAAACCAAAAGTGCCGGAATATTTGTGATCATATATTCCTGAGCCAGGCTCATATTCTGATCCACATCGACATTAAAAAAACGGATCTTTCCCGCAAGCTCCCCGGAAATCTGTTCCAATACAGGCTCCATCATATGACACGGACCGCACCACTGCGCGGAAAAATCAACGACGCATATTCCTTTTTCTGTCTCCTGCCGGAATTCTTTTTCTGAAATTTTTTTAACCATTTTATTTTCCTCCTGAAATGTTTATGCTTTATACTTACTGTTCATTTAATCCGGTTCAATTTAATTTTTACCAATTTACTTTTTTCAATTCAAATTTCAAATTCCGGATCTTTGCCGGCTTTATATTGAGATTTTGCGCTACCGCTTCCTGCCGGCCAGATATGAAACCGCCGACAGCGCAGCTACATTTCCCTCTCCCGCCGCTTTGATATACTGGTAGGGTGTTCCGGTAATATCTCCGCAGGCAAAACAGCCTTTCAGATTGGTCTGCATTTTCCGGTCCACAACAACATGTCCTTCTTCCAGCTTAAGCCCCGGCACCAGATTTTGCGGCCGGATACTGTCTCTTAAGATAAAAATACCATCCACCTTCAATGTCCTGTCATCCAAAACCAGCTTGTCCGCTTTTAACGATCCGGAAATTGAAACCGGCATGTGTCTGCATACCGTCACATCATGTTGAAATATCGGTTTTTCATCATAAAGAGGAATATAATATACCTTCCCTGCGATCTCAGAAAGAAAGTCGGCTTCTTTTTCATCTTCCCGGCATGAACCGATCACAGCCACTGTCTTATCTCTATACAAGGGCGCATCACAGGTGGCGCAGTAGCTGACACCTCTTCCAAGGTATTCCTCTTCGCCGGGGTACGGTTTTGCCGCGCTGACACCGGTAGCCAGGATCACACTATCAGCCTCATACATCTGACTGCTCTTGGTCTGTATCGCAAAATACTGATCCATGGAATACACCGCGGTCACCTGCTCGTCCGTAATGGAAATATCAAGACTTTTCAGATGTGCCTCAAATTTCTCTGCCAGTTCTTTTCCGGAAACAGCCGGCAGACCCGGATAATTGTGGATCTCGTGTGCCTTGGAAAGTTTATCACTGAAATGGGGATTTCCCAGAAATAAAACACTTTTATTGCGGATCCTGAGTGTGATCGCAGCCGATATACCTCCCGGACCGGTTCCGATCACCGCAACGTCATAACGCATTGTATCATTCCTTTCATCATTCAACTTCTCTACTATGATTTTGCGCAATTTTTCGGTATCTGTCAACAAACTTTGACACGAATTTACATATGTTATGAAAGCTGAAAATCGTTTTAACCTCACTGATATCGGCTTCTCATCTGATAGTATCCGTTTTTCGTGAGAAAAAATTCATAACAATCCGAAAATTGATAACATGCCGGCAATATACGGACCGGCCAATCAGTAACATGCGCCGCCGAGCAGAAACAGACGTGGCTGGTCAGTAACATGCGCCGCCGGGCGTACTATAATAAAAGCAGGCGTATCTGACATGACCGGAGTATATCAGACACACCTGCTTTCTACACTTATTCACATACTTTATCGGAGTTTTTATTGTTAGCGATTGCTAACATCGACCAACTTTTTCAGTGTCTCCACTGCTTTTTTGCTATCGATCAGCTCTGCTGCCAGCTTGATACCGTCTGCAAATGTTTCTGCTTTATTTCCGATATAAAGAGCTGCACCTGCATTCAGTAATACAGCATCTCTCTTCGGTCCATGTTCTTCCCCATTTAAAATGGCTCTTGTAATCGCTGCATTTTCTTCAGGGGTTCCTCCGACGAGATCTGATTTTTTACATCTGGTCAGTCCAAACTCTTCGGGTGTGATCACATAATTTTTCATCCAGCCATCTTTAAATTCACAGATCGTGGTAGGTGCACTCAATGAGATCTCATCCAGCTTATCCTGTCCATATACGACCATACCTCTTTCTACGCCGAGATTGATCAATACCTGTGCAAGGGGCTGTACAAGATATTCATCATATACGCCTAAAAGCTGCATCTTGGGACTGCCGGGATTGGTAAGCGGTCCTAAAATATTGAAAACGGTACGGAAACCCAATTCCTTGCGGATAGCTCCGACATATTTCATGGATGCATGGTATTTCTGTGCAAAGAAGAAGCACATGCCGGCTTCTTTTAATAATTCTATACATTTGTCGGGATCCTGTGCAATATTAACACCAAGCGCCTCCAGACAGTCTGCGGTTCCGCATTTGGAAGATGCCGCACGGTTTCCATGCTTGGCAACCTTCATGCCGCCTGCTGCCGCAACCAGAGCTGATGTTGTGGAAATATTGAAGCTCTGTGCATTATCTCCTCCGGTTCCTACAATTTCAAAAATGTCCATGCCGGTATCTACCTTTGTCGCATGATCACGCATGGCTGCCGCACATCCTGCAATTTCATCGGTTGTTTCTGCTTTGGCACTTTTGGTAGACAATGCTGCCAGAAAAGCCGCATTCTGTGTCGGTGTCGTCTCTCCACCCATAATCTCATTCATTACCTGATAAGCTTCATCATAGCTTAAATCCTCTTTGTTGACGATCTTTACAATTGCTTCTTTAATCATGTGATTGTCCTCCTGTCTCTATGACTATTGTTTATGTGTGCTTTCTGCCTTGAACAAAAAAATCCTCGACAGAAATAAATCTGTCAAGGACGAATAATCAATTTATCCGCGGTGCCACCTTGAATTTGTGATACTCACACGCTCTGCAGGATACCTGCGATATCCCCGGCAACTGACGCATGCCTTACGTCGCAATATACTCAATGGATAATCCATCTTTCCCTGCGCCCTCCGTGGTCCATTTGACGTCCGGTTTCCTGCCTGATCTCAGCAACACAGGCTCTCTGTATGGGCTTTTAACGCCGTTATCTCCACTTCATCGGTTTAGCTTATTAAATTATTAAAATTGTAGCACTGCATTTTTCATGTGTCAACCATTTTTTACTATTCCATTTTCTCTTCTTTTTTTACTTACTTTTATTCAGACACTGACAGCATACGGTCTTTCGAACCATACAAAAAATGCCGGAGGTAACATTACTTCAACCTCCGGCATCACAATCTTTTTTCAGGTCGTTTTTATGACAATTTCCAGATTTCTTTATTGTACTGGTCAATAGTACGGTCTGATGAGAAGAAGCCAGCCTTGCTGATATTGACAAGCATCATCTTAGCCCAGCGTTTACGGTCTTCATATGCTTCATAGCAGCTTTCCTTGGTCTTAACATATTCCTCAAAATCAGGGAATGTCATAAACCAGTCCTTATTGAGCAGCTCATGATACAGACGTTCCAGATTTTCTCTGCATCCGATCTTTAAAAGCTCATCACTGACAATAAAATCAACAGCTCGTTTGAGCTCGTCATCTTTTTCATAATAAGAGCGTGAGTTGTAATCACCTCTTGCATAACGATCAATGACAGTCTGTGAATCCTCACCGAAAACAAAGATATTGTCATCACCGACAAGCTCGGCAATTTCTACATTGGCTCCGTCGCTGGTTCCTAAAGTAATGGCACCGTTTAACATAAACTTCATATTGGAGGTTCCTGATGCTTCCTTGGATGCAAGTGAAATCTGCTCTGAAATATCACAGGCCGGGATCAGTTTTTCTGCCATGGTCACATTGTAGTTTTCTACCATGATAACCTTTAAGTAAGGGCTTACCTCAGGATCGTGATCGATCAGCTCCTGCAGACACAGGATCAGATGAATGATATCCTTGGCAATAACATATGCCGGTGCAGCTTTGGCTCCGAAAATAGCGGTGATCGGTCTTGCCGGTTTTTTACCGGATTTGATCTCAAAATATTTGTGGATAATAAATAAAGCATTCATCTGCTGACGTTTGTATTCGTGCAGACGTTTTACCTGTATATCATAAATGGATTTAGGATCAATTTCCAACCCCTGTGTCTTTGACAGATAACCGGCCAGCTCTGCTTTTTTGCTGTCCTTTACGGCAAGCACACGGTCAAGCACATCATCACGGTCAACAAATTCGCCAAGCTTTGTAAGCTCCATGGCATCCTTTTTCCAGCCATCCCCGATCAGCTCGGTGATCAGTCCTGCAAGCTCCGGATCGCACGCCATCAGCCAGCGGCGGAAGGTAATTCCATTGGTCTTGTTGTTAAACTTCTCAGGATACAGCTTGTAGAAATTGTGAAGCTCGGTATTTTTCAAAATTTCGGTATGCAGATATGCAACACCATTAACACTATAGCCATAATGGATATCCATATGCGCCATATGTACCAGACCATCCTTGATAATATAGGTACTTTCATCAGAAACGTTTTCGCGGACGCGGTTGTCCAGCTCCCGGATAATCGGCATCAGCTGCGGAACTACTTTTTCCATATAGGCGATCGGCCATTTCTCCAGTGCTTCAGCTAAAATTGTATGATTGGTGTATGCACATACCTTGGATACAATATCAACTGCCTTATCCATACGAATGCCGCGTTCCTGCAACAGACGGATGAGTTCCGGAATTACCATGGAAGGATGTGTATCATTGATCTGGATCGTAGCATAATCCGCAAGATCGTATAAATCCGAACCCTTGGCAACCGCTTCATCCAAAATCAGCTGTGCTGCGTTGCTTACCATGAAATACTGCTGATATACACGAAGCATACGTCCCTTGTCATCCGAATCATCCGGATACAGGAACAAAGTCAGGTTTTTCGCAATTGCCTCTTTATCAAAATCAATGGTATCTCCCACAATGCTTTCATCCACTGATTCAATATCAAACAGATGCAGCTTGGTAGTACGGTTATTGTAACCGGTCACATCAATATCATACATTCTGGAGGTAACAGCCATTCCGCCAAACTCAACCTGATAACTGGTCTCGGTCTTGTGAAGCCAGCTGTTTTCTTCTATCCAGGGATTGGGAGTTTCTTTTTGCAGATGGTTTTCAAACACCTGCTTGAACAGACCATAATGATAATTTAATCCAACACCGTCACCGTTTAAGCCAAGTGTTGCAATGGAATCCAAAAAGCAGGCTGCAAGTCTTCCCAGTCCGCCGTTACCCAAAGACGGTTCCGGCTCCAGCTCTTCGATCTCGGCAAGTGATCTGCCGGCTTTACCAAGCTCATCTTTGATATCATCATAGACACCAAGGTTGATCAGATTATTGGATAACAGCTTTCCGATCAAAAATTCAGCGGAAATATAATACAGCTTTTTCTTTCCCTCGTTACTGACTTTTTCAACTGCCATTTCCTTTGTCAGGTTTAACAGAGCTACATAAAGCTCTGCATTGCTGCAGTCTTCGATTTTTTTGTTGTACTTTTCTGACAGATAGTCTTGTAATTTCATCTTATACCTCTCCATATTCTTATTTTGTCTCTGCACATACGGTTTTTATTGCTACTGTATGTATGATAATTAGTTGTACACGTATTGGTTTTATTCATTGATCCGACGTATCAAAATACCATTGCACAAAAGTGCGCTGTCAATGTAATGCCTTGCAAATAAAATCTCACCCTTAGGGACGATCTCCACATCTTCCTCAGATGCATTGATAATAATATCAATATAGTTATCACTCCAGCCTACCTTTTGGAACTGGATCAGACGCGGATAATTTGTATATTCATTGGGAAAATGGAAATTGCGGCTCTTTAAAAGCGGCTCCTTCTTTCGAAGCTCGATCAGCTGCCGGATAATATTGATCCGGTCATCAAATTCGCCTCTTTCGATGGCATCCCACGGCATACAGCGTCTGCAGTCGGGATCATAGGAACCCTCCATGGCAATTTCCGTTCCATAATAGATACACGGGCTTCCCGGCATCGTAAACAGCACTGCCAGCTGGGCAAAGTATGCATCCAGACTTTTCACATCCGAACGCAGTCTCTTGGTATCATGCGAATCCAACAGATTGAAAAGCACGTCATTCATCTGCTGCATATACATGGTATAACAGCGATTGACCGTAAACTCAAAATCCTCATTGGTCAGCGATTTATCAATCCAGAAGTCCTTGATGCTTTCTCCCAGCGGATAATTCATGACAGCATCAAACTCATCCCCTCTTAACCAGGGCAGCGCGTTGTGCCAGATCTCGCCCAGAATATAAATATCGGGGTTAATACCTTTCAGCCTCGTTCGCAGCTCCTTACAAAACAGATGTGACACTTCATTGGCTACATCCAGACGGATACCGTCCACACCATATTCTCTGACCCAGTTTTCACAGATGTCAATGAAATACTTGCGCACCTCCGGATTGTTGGTGTTTAATTTGGGCATATCATCAAAAAAAGCAAATGTATAATATTCTCCCTTGTGTGCATGCCCGCCGCCTTCGGAAAGGGGCCATGTATTGATCATAAACCAGTCGTAATATTCCGATGCGGGTCCTTTTTGCAGTACATCCTGCCATGGTGCAAAATCATATCCACTGTGATTGAAGACTCCGTCAAGCATCACACGGATACCGCGACTGTGCGCTTCATCCACCAGCTTCTTAAAAATTTGTTCATCCCCAAAATGAGGATCGATCTTTTTGTAATCGACTGTATCGTATTTGTGATTGGAATATGATTCATTGATAGGTGTCATGTAGATACCGGTAATTCCCAGATTTTCCAGATAATCCAGTTTAGAAATAACACCCTGCAGATCTCCTCCAAAAGACTCTTCATTGAGAACCGTTTCCTTGTGACTTCTCCACGGACATACATTTTCCGGATCCAGTGAATGATCTCCGTTGCAAAAACGGTCAGGAAAAATCTGATACCAAACCGTATCATTGACCCATGCGGGTGTCCTTGCGACATCACACGGATTCATCCATGGAAATACAAAGCACTGTCTGCTTCGTCCTGCCAGATTTTTCTGCTCATCGCTTAAAAATCCGTCTTCGAAATAATACCATCTCTCATCATCCGTGATCAGTTCAAAATAATATTTCAGTCTTTTGTAGGGTGGCTTTACCGTTGTGGTCCACCAGATTTGATTTTTGAGACGTTTTTTAAAAACGATCTCCTCTTTTTCGCCTTCCCAGCCTTCTCCCCCGCCTAAAATACCGTTAGCGAAGGGATCTCCCAGAATAATATTGACCGACCTGATATCATAGCCGGTCTTAATATTAATAATCAGTTCATCATCATTAAATGGATAGCAATAATTATCATTTGCTTCATGATAAACAGCATTAAAATCCATATATAACTCCTTCAAAAAACATCATGTTGTGATATCTTTGACGGAATCCCGCTCGACCAGCTCGCCCTTGAAAATAATACGGCGGTTTTCAACCTCTCCGGCAATTGCCTTGGTCAGAAGTGCAATCGCACTTTTGATCATCTCTTCCGCGGGCTGCCTTATGGTCGTTAAGGCAGGATACATGTATTTTGTCATTTCTATTCCGTCAAATCCGACAACCGAATAGTCGTCAGGAATCTTTTTACCAGCATCATAAATTGCTTTATAAGCTCCAAAGGCGGTTAAATCAGAGATTGCGTAAACTGCCGTAAACTCTGTACCCGAATCCAGCAGATCCTTCATAACCGCATAACCGTTTTCGCAGCCGTAATCAGGCAGGTCGTCTCTCTGATATACTACCAATGCAGGATCAATTTCAATGTCATGATCCCGCAGCGCCTTTCTATAGCCCTTCAGCCGGAACCTTCCTACAGCAAAATCCCGCTTCTGTCCTGCTATGATAGCAATTTTTTTATGCCCCTTTTTAATGAGGTAATCAACAATTTTACAGCTTTCCTTCTCATCATCAATTGCAACAAGATTACAGTCAGAAACATTAAAATCTGTTGCAACCGTGCAAAAAACATAAGGAATATCCACATGCATGCGGATTTTATCCAGGTCCTCTATCATACCGCCAAGGAAAATAAGCCCCTTTAGCCTCTGTGCCTTGACCATATCTATAGCCTCTGTGATATTGTTCTCATCCCAGGATATTTCCTTGAGAATAAAATCATATCCGACATTCTGAAGCTCCTGCTCAATAAAGGTATACATTCCCTGAAAGAAATGATTGTTGCGTCCTTTGACCAATACGCCTATGGTATTGTTCTCACTTACCTTCAGGTTCCTTGCACTGTTGTTGGGAACGTAATGAAACTCCTCAACCACCTTTAAGATACGTTCTTTGGTGTCGGGATTGATCCCGGGATCATCATTCATAGCACGCGATACCGTACTGGTTCCAACTCCGCATATTTTTGCAATATCTTTGATTGTCAGGTTTGCCATATTTTTACCCTCGTCCGTATAATTCAGTCAGTATGCCGATCTTTTCTGCGAGATCTTCATCGATATCTTCGGCATTCATTCTCCATACCCAGTTTCCACCAAGTGTGGCAGGTTTATTGATTCTGGCAGAATTGTCAAGATGGAGATAATCCTGAAACGGAATAATACAGGTATCCGCAACGGAAGCTTGTGCCAGACGGATCAGTTTGTCTGCGATCTCCGCATCACTGGTGCCGTGGTAATCCACATAATCCTTTACTCTTTCATATTCTGCTTTTGTAATCTCGCCAAGCCATCCCACTATTGTCTCATTGTCATGCGTTCCGGTATATACAACTGAATTGTGAACGTAATTGTGAGGTAAATATTCATTTCTGCTTCCGGAATCTCTTTCATCAAAAGCAAATTCCAAAACCTTCATATTGGGAAATCCGCTGTCCTTTACCAGCTTTCTTACGGTATCTGTGATAAATCCCAGATCCTCAGCAATAATCTGTGTTCCCGAAAGTGTATCCTTCAGTGCATTAAACAGCTTCATTCCGGGGCCTCTTCTCCATGTCCCTTTTATGGCATTGGAGGAACCTGCAGGAATAGAATAAAACTCATCAAATCCACGGAAATGATCAATACGGATCACATCGTAAAGCTCTGTGCATTTTTTCATGCGCTGCTTCCACCATGCATATCCCGTACTTTCATGATAATCCCATCGATAGATCGGATTACCCCACAGCTGACCATCTGCCGAAAATCCATCCGGCGGACATCCGGCAACCGCGATCAGATCCTTTTTTTCATCCAGTTCAAAGAGTTCCGGATGTGCCCAGGCATCTGAACTGTCGTAGGAAACATAAATAGGAATGTCTCCGACAATCTTAATACCCTTTTTGTTCGCATATTTTTTTAACTTGGTCCACTGCTCCATAAATTTGTATTGTAAAAATTTATAAAAGCCTATTTCATCTGCCAGCGCCTCTGTATATGCACTGACAGCCTCGGGACGACGCATTTTGATATCCTCGTCCCATTGATCGAAACTCACATCCCGGAACTTATTTTTTACACTCATATATAAAGCATAATCATCAAGCCAGAATGCATTGTCCTGTTCGAATTGTCTGTAAGCCTTATCCTGTGACAGATCGGCTCTATGATAAGCTACCTTCAGCAGTGAAAAACGATTACGATACATTATATCATAACTAATATAGTTAGGGTTAGTACCAAAATCAATTTTTTCGCATTCCTCTGTGCTCAGAAGGCCCTCACTTATAAGACCTTCCAAGCTGATAAAATAAGGGTTCCCTGCAAAGGTAGAGAACGACTGGTAGGGCGAGTCTCCGTAACTCGTCGGACCTAGTGGCAGGATCTGCCAATAGGTCTGACGCGAAGACGCCAAAAAGTCGATAAATCGATATGCTTCCTTTGAAAAGCATCCTATCCCATATTTGCCGGGAAGGCTGAAAATCGGAAGCAACACACCACTTTTTCGCATAACACTTATTTCTCTCAATCTCTTGTATTAACCTTTTACAGCACCTGCTGCCACACCCTTGATGATGTGCTTCTGGCATGTCAGGTAGAAAATAATAACAGGAATGATACTCAGTGTGATAAGAGCCATGATCGCTCCCAGATCCACGGTACCGTAGCTTCCCTGCAGATACTGGATATGGATCGGGATTGTCATATACTTTGTACGATCCAGTACCAGATAAGGTAACAGGTAGTCATTCCAGATCCACATGATTTCCAGAATACCTACCGAAATCATTGTGGGCTTTAACATCGGAAGTACAACCAGGAAGAAGGTCTGAATAGGATTACATCCGTCAATTGCAGCCGCTTCTTCTATTTCCAATGGTAATCCCTTGATAAATCCGACAAACATAAACACGGCAAGTCCGGCACCAAATCCCAGATAGATAATGGGGATTGTCAAGGGGGTGTTCAACTTCAGGGTATCCGCTGTCTTAGCCAGTGTAAACATAACCATCTGGAAAGGAACTACCATCGAAAAAACAAAAATATAATACATGGCCTTACAAAATTTGTTATTAACACGTGTAATGTACCATGCCGCCATAGACGAAAACAGTAAAATCAACAGAGTTGCCAGAATTGTAATGGTAACACTGTACATAACGGATTTTCCAAAAGGATAATTACCGAAGGTCACACCTTTGATGTAATTATCAAAGCCGGCAGCATTTTCGCCGGAGGGCCACGCAAAGGTAGCTGTCTTTACGAAGGTGTTTTTCTTAAATGAATTCATAAATACCAGAAGAATGGGCAGTACCCATGCTACTGATGCAATAATAAGAACGATCAGTCCGGAAATCATTCCGGTACATTTTTTCTTGTTTTTCATTACTGCTGCACCTCCTTCTTTTTGGTTGCGGATAACTGAATCAGTGAAATAGCTGCAACCAGTACAAAGAACAATACCGCTTTTGCCTGAGCTACACCTCTTGCAGTAGATGACTGTCCGTAAAATGTATTAAAAATATTCAATGCCAACATTTCTGTCGTCTTGACAACAGTACCATCTGCCTGCCAGTTAAACGGCTGACCACCTGTCAGCGCCAGGTTCTGGTCAAACAGCTTAAAGCCGTTTGTCAAAGACAGGAATAAGCAGATTGTAACAGAGGGCATCAAGTTGGGAAGTGTAATTTTGAATAACGTCTGCATCTTGGTTGCTCCGTCAATACGTGCTGCCTCGATCAGATCCTCCGGAATAGACTGAATACCTGCAATATAGATAATCATCATATAACCGATCTGCTGCCAGCACATCAAAATGATCAATCCCCAAAAACCATATCTTGTTTCCAATAAAATGTTTGTTCCGTAATGACTTAAAACACCGTCAAAGATCATACTCCAGATATAACCGAGTACGATACCACCGATCAGGTTCGGCATGAAGAATACAGTACGAAAAATGTTGGTTCCTTTGATCTTTTGTGTCAGAAGGAACGCCAGGAAAAATGCCAGCACATTGACAAGCACTAAAGATACAACCGTATAAAGTGATGTATAGCCAAATGCATGAACAAATGTAGCATCCTGGAATGCTTTTATGTAATTGCTGATACCGATAAATTTTGCATCACTTGTTGTAGTGAATGTGCAAAATGACAGATAAAAACCTTTTAAAAAGGGATATACAAATCCGATTAAGAACGCAACTGTGATCGGCAGTAAAAATACCGGAAAAAGTTTTGCAATCGGACGTGTAATCATCGTTGAATTTACACTGCTCATTTGATCCTTTTTCTTTTTCATGTTCTGATACCCGTAAAACCCTTATTTTTAAAAAATGGGGCGAGACATCATCCCGCCCCATTTTGTTTATATGTTACTTTTTATTCGTTTGCCAGTTTGTACTGTGTTGCCCAGCCTGCTACGAAAGCTGTTTCAACGTTGTCCCATGATCCGCCTGCATCGTACTGGTTCATAGCTGCTACAAGACCTGCTCTCCAGTCATTTACGTTAGGAGTGTAGTTGAATGCCCAGTCAACAACATATTTGCCTTCGTCGATGTATTTAGCTGAATCCTGGAAGAATACATTACCGTTGGGTGCTGCGTTCTTGTAAGGGATCTCGCCAAACTGCTCTGACATCATCTTTGTACCTTTTTCAGATGTTACTAACCATGTCATGAAATCAATAGTTGCGTTAATATCTGCTTCAGATGAGTTTTTGTTAACTGCCCAGCAGTTTTCTGTACCGGAGCAAAGACCTGCGTTTTCTTCGCCTTCAGCGCCACAGTAGATCGGGATCATAGCCAGATCTTCATCAGCCCATGACTCGCTGATTGCATCGTATTCCCATGTACCATTCTGATAGAATACTGCTTCACCGTTTTTGAATTCAGCTTCTGCATCATATCCGCCTGTTGCTAATGTAGAAGGCTCTACAGCAGAGTCTGTGATGTAAAGATCCCAGATGTTCTTGTATAAGTCAAGGTATGTACCTTTGATTTCTGCAGGGCATTCTGTCCAGTTGTCAGCCTGCTCTTCATAATATAAAGGCATGTTTGCTAAGTGACCTGTAAATCTCCAAGAAGATGAATCATCCATACCTGAAGAAGTAAATGCATCAAATCCGAGTTCATCAGCACGTGCATGAATGTCGTCTGCAACTGCTTTTAATGAATCAAAGTCTGTGATGTCATCCAGTGAATAACCAGCTTCAGCTAAGAGCTTTTTGTTGGTGATGATACCGAAACTTTCGTAGCAGTAGCCGATGGAAACTGCTCTTCCGTCTGCATCATATAATGTAAAGTCGTCTGTTGTCAGTTCATTGTAGATATCTGTTCCCTTTAAGTCGATGCAGTAATCGCCCCATGTCTTAACAGCTGCCTGATTACCTACTACAAATAATGTAGGAGCATCTGATTTATCCATCTCTGCTGTCAATGTAGATTCGTAATTTCCGGATGCAGCAGTTACAACTTTAACAGTAACACCTGTTTCTTCTGTGTAATCTTTTGCGATCTGCTGTAATGCTTCATCAGCTTCGGGTTTGAAGTTTAACCAGTAAACCTGACCTCCTTCAGAAGATCCTCCTTTTGTTTCCTCTGCAACTTCTGTTCCGGCATCTGTTGTTTCTGTTGTTTCTGTTGTTTCTGCTGTTGATCCGTTAGAATCAGAAGTTGTGCTTCCACAGCCAACAAGACTGGCTGCGATCATGCTTACACAAAGTAAAGCACCGATTAATTTCTTTTTCATACTTTTTTCCTCTCTCTTTCTAAAAAAATAGTTACTTGTTTTGCTTTGGTAACGTTCCCATTGGTAACGTTACCTTGGCTTATTTGCTTATTGGTAACGTTTCCGTAAATTCAATCTATCATGTTTCCGCTACGAAAGCAAGACCAAATATCATTTTCAGCAAAAAGAGGTATTCCGGTTCGTTTCTTTTGTACAATTTGCACAAGAAAAGGCCTCCGAATGGTTTTATCCATCCGAAAGCCTGTCTGTCATCCTATTCCTTTCTCCCCTGAATCCGCAGCATCCCGATCCCTGTCTGCCGCTCTGTCCATTGGCAGCCGGTTACCGGCAGCTATACCGGCAGCTATACCGACAACTATACCGGTAACTATATCCGCGGTTATATACTGCAGGGAAAAATAAAAAGCCATCTGCCGATAACCATCAGCAAATGACCCTTTAGCAGCGCTACCAGGATTCGAACCTGGAAATGACGGAGTCAGAGTCCGTTGCCTTACCGTTTGGCGATAGCGCTTCAACATTTGTTAGTATACACAATCCGCAGACAAAATGCAAGCATAAATTTTATTTTTTTTACCTGTTTTTTTAATTGGTTTTTTTCCCCTGTTTTTTACCTGTTCTGCCATTTTTATGATCTGTTGTTATTCCCGCTTTTTCCTGCCCTTCTGTGCGTGCTTTAAAAAAGGACGGGTGTCTTCACACCCATCCTTTTCGTTTATTTTCACGCTCAGTTACTACTCACACACTTGATCTGTTTTATTTGCAGCTTTGCCTGTTATAACGGCTTAGACCTCAAACATCAGCTCGCCATATGTAGGAAGCGGCCACAGCTCCTTGTCAACGATCATTTCAAGCTCATCTGCAGGTTTTCTCAACTCAGCCATAACTGCCATAACAGTATCCTTATAATAGAATGCCTGTTCTTTGGCATCTGTCATGGCAGAGCCTTTTGCTTCTGCTTTTTCCAGTTTGACAAGTGCTTTCTGCATAGCTTCCAGCTTTTTGCTGACCTGTTTCAACAGATCTGTCTGAACGGTTGCATCTGCACCGGCTGCTTTTACGGCATTTACAGAATCTGCCAGTACCTTTGTATATTTGACTACAGCAGGGATAATCTGCTTGCCTGCCATATCGATCATAGTCAGAGCTTCAATGTTGATAGATTTAGCATAGGTCTCGTAAATGATCTCTTCACGGGATTTCAGCTCAGCCTCTGTATAGATGCCGAATTTTTCAAATAAAGCAACTGCCTTGTCGGATGTCAAGGTGCTTGCAGCTTCGATCATGGACTTAATATTGGGAAGTCCTCTCTTTTCAGCTTCTTTGACCCATTCATCGGAATAGCCGTTTCCGTTGAAGACGATTCTCTGATGTTTGGTCATGTATTCCTTGATCAGATCATGTACTGCGACATCAAAATCATCTGCTTTTTCCAGAATATCGGCGGCTTCGCAGAATGCTTCTGCAACGATGGCATTTAAAGTCGTGTTGGGACCGGCGATAGAGTCTGCACTACCAACCATACGGAATTCAAATTTGTTGCCGGTAAATGCAAAAGGTGATGTACGGTTACGGTCTGTTGCATCCTTCTGCAGATCGGGCAGGGTAGATACACCGGTCTCCAGCTTGCCGCCGTGCTTTACGCTGTCAGCAATTCCGGTTTCAACAAGCTGTTTTACAACATCCTCAAGCTGCTCGCCAAGGAACATGGAAATGATAGCCGGAGGTGCCTCGTTGGCTCCAAGTCTGTGATCGTTACCAACGTCTGAAGCTGACTGACGGAGCAGGTCTGCATGTATGTCAACGGCTTTCATGATGCAGGCAAGCACCAGTAAAAACTGGATATTTTCATTGGGTGTCTCACCGGGCTCCAATAAGTTGACGCCATTGTCGGTTGTAATAGACCAGTTGTCATGTTTACCGGATCCGTTTACACCTGCATACGGTTTTTCATGCAATAAGCATCTCATGCCATGCTTTACGGCAACACGCTTCATTGTCTCCATAACCAGCTGGTTGTGGTCAACGGCAATATTGGCTGTCTCGTAAATCGGTGCTAACTCATGCTGGGCGGGAGCAACCTCGTTGTGCTGTGTCTTAGCGGTTACACCAAGCTTCCACAGCTCTTCATTTAAGTCCTTCATAAATGCGCCGACACGTTCACGGATGACACCGAAGTAATGATCTTCCATTTCCTGTCCTTTCGGAGGAAGTGCTCCGAATAAGGTACGTCCGGAAAACATCAGGTCGGGACGCTGTTTGTATAATTTTTCATCAACCAGGAAATATTCCTGTTCGGGACCAACGGATGCGGTAACCTTGGTTGCCTCTGTATTGCCGAATAATTTTACAATACGAAGTGCCTGCTTGGATACGGCTTCCATGGAACGAAGCAAAGGTGTCTTTTTGTCCAGTGCTTCACCTGTGTATGAACAAAACGCTGTCGGAATGCAGAGGATCGCACCTGTTGCAGCTTCCTTTAAAAATGCGGGAGAAGTAATATCCCATGCTGTATAACCTCTTGCTTCGAATGTGGCGCGAAGACCGCCTGAAGGGAATGAAGAGGCATCCGGCTCACCTTTGATCAGCTCTTTACCGGAAAACTCTGTGATCATCTTGCCCATCTCATCCGGATGAGTCACAAATGCATCATGCTTTTCAGCGGTAATGCCGGTCAATGGCTGGAACCAGTGTGTATAATGGGTAGCTCCGTTTTCTACAGCCCAGTCCTTCATAGCCTTTGCTACTACATTGGCAGCTGCCATGGAAAGCTCGCCGCCCTGATCCATAACCTTCTTAACCTCTTTAAAAACGTCCTTTGGCAGACGTTCTTTCATTTTGCCAAGGGTAAATACATTTTTCCCGAAGATTTCTTCGACATTCATAACCTCACTCATTTGTTCCTATCTCCTTTGCTTTTTATTGGGAGCTGATATTTTAAAGCATAAAAAAAGTTCCAAACCAAGCGGTTGGAACATCTTTGTTCAAAATATCTTATGTCGGTGGCTTCAACACCGTTATCTATTTCATATAGATAAGATACTCTTATTTTTTCAAAAATGCAAGCCCATTTTTAAAATTTTTTTCCGACCGTCGTTCACACATCTGTCATTATAGCAGAGTGAGTAAACGGCGGTCAAGAAGGTTATGCCTCCGGGGCCTTTTTTCTAAGCAGGTCATAGACGGCTGCCGGCTGATCGAGCACAACCTTTAATTGCTGCTGCGGATGCGGTGCGCTCTCCATCGCTTCGCCGGTCTCTTCATCCGTAATAGAAAGAACCTTTGCCGGTACATTGTTACCGTCCGGCTTCATGATCTCGATTGTTTCGCCGACGACAAATTTATTTTTCTGTTCAATAAAAACGGTCTGTCCTTCTGCCTTGCCCACAATTCCCAGATAGATATATTCGTTGATATAGGTATTGCTGTCATAGATCTGTGTCGTTTCATCCGGCTTTCCGAAATAAAAGCCGGTCGTAAACTGTCTGTAGGTGCACTTGGATATTTCTTCCTTTGCCCATGGCAGGATCTGTTTAAAAGCTTCCTCTCCCTGCAGTGCCGCATCGATCGCCCTGCGATAGGTACGCGCAACGGTTGCGACATACAGGGCAGTCTTCATCCTGCCTTCGATCTTGAAGCTGTCGATACCGGCCTCCAGCATCTGCGGAATATATTCGATCATGCACAGATCCTTGGAATTGAAAATATAGGTTCCGCGTTCATTTTCATAAACAGGAAGGTATTCTCCCGGTCTGCTCTCCTCCACAACCGCATATTTCCAACGACACGGATGTGTACAGGCTCCGTGATTGGCATCCCTTCCGGTAAAATAGTTGCTTAAAAGACAGCGTCCGGAATAGGAAATACACATGGCTCCGTGAATAAAGCACTCGATTTCCATATCCTCCGGAATATTTTCCCGGATCTGCTTAATCTCGGCAAGCGAAAGCTCCCTCGCACATACGACACGCCGGATCCCCTGCTCATACCAGAAGCGGAAGGTCATGTAATTGGTATTGTTGGCCTGTGTACTGATATGGATATCAATGTCCTGACAATTAGCCTTTGCTAACATCACCATGCCGGGATCAGCTACGATAACAGCATCCGGCTTAAGCTCTGCAAGCTCCCGGAAATACCGTGCAGCTCCATCCAGATCATAATTGTGTGCAAGGATATTGGCTGTCACATGCACCTTGACATTGTGGGCATGTGCAAACTCAATTCCCTCTTTCATTTCTTCTGGTGTGAAATTTTTGGCCTTGGCACGAAGTCCAAAAGCCTCTCCACCGATATAAACGGCATCTGCACCAAATATAACAGCGGTTTTTAATACTTCCAGACTGCTGGCCGGAATTAACAACTCAGGTTTTCTCATTTTTATCTCCCATATAAAACTACAGTCTCCGGCAGCCGGCCAGATATCCATCTCCATGCCGGACCACCCTGTACCTATGCTCTTTTTTCATGCAGATTTTTATTTCCTTACGGAAACAGCCACTCCGTCTCCCAGTGTCAGAATGCTTGTCTGTAATTCCTCATGATGTGTCAGGGTATACAGATACTCCCGCATTCTCCTGTGGATCGTGCGATCTCTTCTTGTGACGGCATATTTGGACTCGATAATATCGCCATCTTGCATGACATTGTCTGAGATCAGCACGCCTCCCGGTGTGAGGATCCGCATGATCTGCGGCAGATAATGGATATACTGCCCCTTGGCGGCATCCATAAAAATAAAATCATACGGTCCCTCCAATGTCTTTAATACCTCTGCGGCATCTCCCTCCAACAGCGTGATCCGATCTTCCTTTCCGTATTTTTGAAAATTAGCCCTCGCTATCGGTATTCTTTTTTCATAATTTTCTATTGTTGTAATATGTCCGTCCTGTGGCATAAACTCGCTCATCAATAAAGCAGAAAAACCGATCGCGGTTCCCACTTCCAGGATCCGCTTCGGTTTATTCATCAAAAGCATTGTGCGCATAAAGCTCTGCATCTCTTTTCTTATGATCGGCACCTGTGTCTGTATGGCATATGCTTCGAGTTCATCCAGATAAGCCGGATTGCCTGCATCCAAGGAATTGATGTAGGCAACAAATCGCTCATCGGTAATCATATGTGACCTCTTTTATTCACTTTCCCCATCGGAACTGTCATCCTCTTGTGAAGTGACTTCACCGTTGCTTTCTTCTTCATTTTCAGGAACTATCACATCATCCGTATTGTTCATGATAGTCTCTTCCGCGTCGCTTCCCGAAGCATCCTGTTCAGAATCGGTCGTTCCGTCATCCGTTTCTTCTGTCACGCCCGCAATACCGGTCAGCAGCTCTTCGGAGTTCATGGAATTATTGAGCGTATAGGTTCCGGGCTGAATGTCATCCTTGTACTCTGACAGTTGGATCTGCACCCAGAACAGTTTCCAGTCTTCAACCAGTCCGACCTTTTCAAATTCCCTGGCAATTTCCTTATTGTCCATAGTATCTGTGACCGTCACCTGAATATCTCTGCCGGGTGCGATCGCACAAGGCAGATCCGCAAAAATACGGTAGCCAAAGCTATAGGCAGTAATCGCAGTATGATATAAATAATAAAGAACAACCAGAGCAATGATCACACGTACAACCATGCCCACGAATGCTCCGACGACTTTTTTTGCCTCCATACACAAGCTCCTCCTATTTTGACAAATCGAAATCCTTGGCAAAAGCTTCACCGATATATTCTTCAAGCTCCTGATACATACGGCAGAATGCAAGCTCTGCCGCAAGGAAGTCATTTACGATCGGATTTTTCCGAAATTCTTCATATTCCCTTTCAAAGTAGTCAATTTCATCAAAAAGTCTATCTGAATCCGTCTCATTTTGCAACTTAAAATTGCGTCTCCTGAATTCGTCAATCTGCACCTTCAGTTCCGGATACTGTGTCGCGACCAGCTCCTTCTGTCTGAAATATTCCTGACAGATACTGTCATCACGAAGTTTTTGTAAATAATCATTGGTAATCTGTATATATTCGCTCATGCAAGCCCCTCAAGGTATTTTTACTCAGTTGTCTACACTTCCATAATGATCGGCAGGATCATCGGACGACGTTTGGTCTTTTTCCACAGATAATCGCCAAGATTGTCTTTGATGGCTGCTTTTATCCTGCCCCAGTCCGAAACATTTCTTTCCTGAAAGCGTTCCATCAGATCTATGACAATCCCGCGCGCTCCGTCGATCAGCTCATCCGATTCCCTGACATATACAAATCCTCTCGAAACAATGTCAGGTCCGGACACCAGATAATTGCTCGCGGATTCCAACGCCATAACAACGATCAGAATACCATCCTCTGCCAGATGCTGCCGGTCTCGCAATACGATGTTGCCGACATCCCCGACCCCGAGACCATCGACATATACGGCACCGGTCGGTACCTTGCCTACAACTGCCGCGCTGTCTTCGCCGATCTCCAGAACATCACCGGAGCTTAGGATGAAAATATTTTCACTGTCATATCCAAGTCCCTTTACGAGATTGGCCTGTGCGATCAGATGACGGTATTCACCATGTACCGGGATCGCATATTTGGGATGGACCAGTGTATAGAGAAGCTTGATCTCTTCCTGACAGGCATGTCCGGAAACATGTGTATCCTGGAAGATAACTCTGGCACCTTTGGCATAAAGCTCATTGATAATACGGGATACCGCTTTTTCATTGCCCGGGATCGGATGCGATGAAAAAATAACGGTGTCATTGGGACCAATGCTGACCTTGCGGTGTATACCGCCCGCCATACGGCTCAGAGCTGCCATACTCTCACCCTGACTTCCGGTCGTGATAATGACAGTCCGATCGTCCGGATAATTTTTGAGCTCTTCAATATTGATCAGGGTATTGTCCGGTACATTGAGGCAGCCAAGGCTGGCTGCGGTATCGATGATGCTGACCATACTCCGGCCTTCCACAACAACCTTCCGGCCAAATTTATAAGCTGAATTGATGATCTGCTGCACCCTGTCCACATTGGATGCAAAGGTTGCAATGATAATACGCGTTCCAGCATACTCCGCAAAAAGACTGTCAAACGTCTTGCCGACTGTTTTTTCGGACTGGGTAAATCCCGGTCTCTCGGCATTGGTACTGTCACACATAAGCGCCAGAACACCTTTTTTGCCGATCTCGGCAAATCTCTGAAGATCAATGGCATCTCCGAATACCGGGGTGTAATCTACCTTAAAGTCTCCGGTATGAACCACGATACCGGCAGGTGAATAAATGGCAAGTGCTGCCGCATCTACGATGCTGTGATTGGTCTTGATAAATTCAATCCTGAAATTTCCGAAATTGATGATCTGTCCGAATTTGACCACCTTGCGCTTTACGATACGTTCCATTCCATGCTCTTTGAGCTTATTTTCAATAATTCCCATGGTAAGGTTGGTTGCATAGATCGGTGCCGGAACATCCTTTAATACATAGGGAAGGGCTCCGATATGGTCCTCATGACCGTGGGTGATCATAAAGCCTTTGATCTTGTCCTGATTTTCCTTTAAATAGGTCACATCCGGAATCACGAGATCAATACCAAGCATATCATCCTCCGGAAATGACAATCCGCAATCCACAACAATAATACTGTCTTCATATTCAAAGGCAGTAATATTCATACCAATTTGCTCCAGACCGCCCAAGGGTATAATCTTGAGTTTGGATGGAGCTGTTATTTTCTTTTTATTCAATTAATATTCCTCCACATTCTTACCTGTCTGCAGATCCCGCATTCCGTGAATTTCTTCTCCAAAAGCGGTTGTCAAAGCTTAATCCCACATCCGTAAAGCTTATCCGCATTTTTTATGAACAAAATCCCTGTCATGCCGTTTTTACAGGCAGTTACTTTTTGTATTTATTTATTATCATCCCGGTAATTATATCGGGATTTTTATCATGTCTAATCTGTTATTTTTATTTGTGTATCTTTTTGCCCTGTATCTTAGTCCTGTGTATCATCTGACACAAAATCAACATCCTCCAGGATATCCTCGAAAATGGCAGCTACAGCATCAAGCTCCTGATCATCACTGACAATTTCATATACACCTTCCGCGTCTTCCTCTGACGACAAATCTCTCAGAATCAGGGCTTCTGCATCTCCGTCTTCTTTATCTGTCACCAAAAGGTAGTTGACTCCACCAAGTCTGGTCTGTTCCAATACATAAAATTCAACAGGTTCCGATCCCTGCTGGCTAAATTTAATCTTTTCCACGTTTATCTCCTTGCCCATAGCAAAACCATCTGTCACTGTTTTTCCTGCAGCCTCAGGCTGTCAAGGTATCCCTGCAGGATAAAGGATGCTGCAATCGCATCAACGTATTCTTTACGATTTTCACGGCGGATTCCGGCCTCCATCATGACACGGTCCGCAGATACCGTGGTCAGTCTCTCATCCCACATGACCGGCTCTATTCCCGTGCGGCGGAACACCATATCGGCAAATTCCCTGCTCTTTTCAACACGCTCGCCCTCCGTGTTGTTCATATTTTTAGGCAGACCGATCACGATCCGGTCAATCTCATACTCTTCAATCAGTTCTTCAATTCTCGCCAAGGTCTGTCTCAGCTTGTTTTCCGATTTTCTGCGGATGATCTCCACACTTTGTGCCGTAACCAACAAAGGATCACTGACAGCAACTCCTACCGTTTTTGATCCGAAATCCAGTCCCATGATCCTCATAAGTATATCCTCTTATTTCCAATTATTTGTCCGAATGTACTGCTTTAACATTTCTTCAACCAGTTCATCACGTTCAACCTTCATGATCAGGCTTCTGGCATTCATATGACTTGTAATATAGGTCGGATCCCCTGACATAATGTAGCCGACGATCTGACTGACGGGGTCGTATCCTTTTTCTGTAAGTGCTTCATATACGGTAGACAAAACTATCTTAACGCCGTTTTCCGGCTCCGTAACTTTAAAATACTGTGTACTTTCTAAATCTGGCATTTTATCACGTCCTTTATCCATAGATATAGTTATTTTACCCCATTTCCCATAAAATTACAACTTCACAGCCGCAAAAACTCTGCAATCATACTCTGCAGTCCACCGTCATGCCGGTCTCTCTCCGGAATTTAACAGTCCTCCAGTTCCAGAATCTCATCCGTCAGCATTCCCTTCAGTCTGCCGGTTACAATCTGTCCGGACAACTCTTTTTCTGCCATCTTATCATCCATTCTTTTGGCAGCCTTTACATATCTTGTGGTATGGCCGATCATATATCTGTTCCCGTTGATTTCTTTTTGCTCTTCCAAAAGGACAGTCTCTTCTTTTCCGATAAAGGACTGCCGATAGGCAAGAGACTGCTTCTGTTCCAGCAAAAGAAGCTCGTGTGCTCTCTTCTTTTTGACACTGCCTTCTATCTGTCCGGACATAGTGGCCGCCACCGTATTCTTTCTTAGGGAATAAGGGAATATATGCATTTCAAAAAAATGAATATCGGATAGAAATTCCACGGTCTGCTGAAATTCTTCCTCTGTCTCACCCGGAAATCCCGCAATAACGTCGGTGGTAATGGCCGGAGCATCAAAATATTTCCGCAGATACTCCACTCCCCGGCGGTATTCTTCGGTTGTATAATGCCGGTTCATGCGGCGAAGTGTCTCATCACAGCCGCTTTGCAGTGACAGATGAAAATGAGGACATATCTTTGGCAGACCGGATAAATGTCTGGCAAAACCCTCGGTCACCACTCTCGGCTCCAGGGATCCCAGACGTATCCTTTCCACTCCGTCAATCCCATGGACAAAATCAATCAGCTCCTCCAGTCTGGATATTCCTTTTCCATAAGCCACCGTTTCCTTATCCGTTTCCGCCGACAGCCCTGTTTCTTTGAAATGATCCGGTTCAAAATCCACCCCATAGGAGCTGATATGAATCCCTGTCAGAACAAATTCCCGGTATCCTGCCCTGACCAGTCCTTCGATCTCACTTCTGATATCCTCCGGCTGCCGCGAACGGACCCGTCCCCTGGCAAACGGAATAATGCAGTACGTACAAAACTGATTGCAGCCGTCCTGAATCTTGATATATGCCCGGGTATGCTCCCCCGTTTTTTTAAGCTGCATTTCTTCATATTCATTTGTATGGCCGATATCTATGACCGCCCGATGCTGTGTCGGCTTGTCCTGACAGCCTGCCGCTTCCGGAGTGGGAACTTTATTGCCGGCATCCGCGTCATAGCTGCCCTGTTCCTTTTTTGCAAGATAATCCTCCACGATCTCAACCGTATCCTTTTTCCGGTTGTTGCCGATCGCCAGATCAATGCACGGATCCAGCCTGACCTGCTCGCTGTCCGTCTGCACATAACAGCCCAATGCCACTACCAGAGCATCCGGATTTCTCTTTTTGGCCTGATGCAGCATCTGCCTGCTTTTTCTGTCTGCAATATTGGTCACTGTACAAGTATTAACAATATAAATATCCGCGTTGTCATCAAAAGGTACAATACAGTATCCCTTTTCTTCAAATTTTTGTTGCACAACATCCAACTCATAAGAGTTCACTTTACATCCCAGGTTATGAAATGCCACATTTTGTATCTTTTTTTTCACAATCTTTGTACTCTTTTCTTATTGACTTTTCAATATCTAACCTTTAGTATAAAGGAGAAGGTATTAATTGAAAAGGAGGAATTTTTAATGAAAACAGTTCAGATTTCATTAAACTCAATTGACAAAGTAAAATCATTTGTTAATGACATCACAAAATTCGATTATGATTTCGATCTTGTTTCAGGAAGATATGTAATCGATGCAAAATCTATCATGGGTATCTTCAGTTTAGATCTTTCTAAGCCGATCGATTTAAACATCCACGCAGAAGACAACATTGATGATGTATTAGCAGTATTGAAACCTTACATTATTTAATTGAGTTCGCGGTATCAACCGTGCACAACCTGACATCTGCATAGTGGATGTCACATATTGTAAAGAGTGCATTCAGCCGGTATTATATACCGGCTGATTTTTTACCTTGTAATTCAACACCTGCTCTGCTATCCTTAATATAATAAACGATATTTCATAAAAGGGGAGGGGTTCTGTTATGAAGAAAAATAAAGGTTTTTCATTGGTTGAACTGATTATTGTTCTTGCGATCATGGCAGTTCTAGTCGGTATTTTGGTTCCGACTTATATGATTTATGTACAAAAATCTCGTGTTTCCAGCGATTTGCAGCTGGTCGATTCCATTTCCAAAGCACTGACCTATGCAGCGACCGATCCCAAGACATCCGAGGATGCTGCCAGCACGGCTCTGCTCAACAGTCTCAGCAACCCAACCAAGCTCGAGGATTTAAGCACGCCTTCTGGCAATACCCTTGCTGCAGAGATTATGGATACGCTTTGTTTACCGGATCTCAACCAGCCGACCTACGAAGCACTCATCAAATCAGCTCATGCTTCCGACCGCCATATATACATCCAGAACCGCGGTACGCTGGATACCCCCTTTGTGGTATGGATCAGCAATACCGACAAAAGAGGGCATGGAGATACCTCCAACAATGCCCCAACCATGGATGACATCGATAACTGCATCTGCACCCGATAGATATGCCGGACTGCGGTTTTACTGCAGTTTTACTGCAGCTTTACTGCACTTTGATGATCTCACGTGTCTTAAGTGCTGTTTCCACCATTTCATCAATCTTATCAAACACATTCTGCTCATGCTGTCTGATCACCTTTAAATTGGGCTTGGTAACCGGATGCTTTGCCACAAATATGGTACAGCAGTCCTCGAACGGCAGGATGGAGGTCTCATAGGTATTGATCTTTTCAGAAATATCCACAATATCCTGTTTGTCAAATGCGATGAGCGGACGGTAAACCGGAAGGGTACATACTTCATTGGTCGCCATCAGCGCCTGCATCGTCTGGCTCGCCACCTGACCGATGCTTTCTCCTGTTACCAGTCCCAGACATTCCGTCTCTTTGGCAATCATTTCAGCAATACGCATCATGTAGCGGCGCATGATAATGGTCAGCTCATCATGAGGGCATTTCTCATAAATGTAAAGCTGGATATCCGTAAAGTTGATCACATGCAGATTGATCGGACCGGAATATTCGGATACAAAGCGTGCCAGATCCACAACCTTTTGTTTGGCTCTTTCACTGGTGTACGGCGGTGCATGGAAGTATACAGCCTCAAGAGTTACCCCTCGCTTACTGATCATATATCCGGCTACCGGAGAATCGATACCTCCGGACAGCAGAAGCATTGCTTTTCCACCGGTGCCCACCGGCATTCCGCCGGGGCCCGGAATAACCTCTGAATAAATATATATCTTTTCCCTGATCTCGATATTAAGCTCGATATCCGGATTGTGTACATCCACCTTCATCTCCGGGAAAGCATCTAAAATAATACCGCCCATGTCGGCGTTGACCTCCATGGAGCTCTTTGGATAATTTTTTCTGGCCCTTCTGGTACATACCTTAAAGGTCTTATTTTTATCCGGATACACATTTTCAATAAAATTGATGACATCCTTCCCCAGCTTTTCAAAGCCTTCATCCTCTACATATACAACCGGGCAGATGCCGGAAATACCAAATACTTTTTTGAGTGCGGCTACCGTCTCGTCAAAATCAAACTCACTGACTGCATCCACATAAATTCTTCCCTGTGTTCTTCTGGTCTTGAACTGACCCTCTATTTTGGAAAGGGCAAACTCAATCTGTTTTACAAGTGCTTCTTCAAAAATATATCTGTTTTTACCCTTTACTCCAATCTCAGCGTACTTAATTAAAAATGCGGTAAACATTTCTTTCTCCTCTCATGATAAGACCGGTGTCTCCCGATCGCATATATTTTACATGTATATTCTGCATATATATCGCATATCTGTTTTATATACCGGTTTTGTTCAGTGTCTCGTGTATCTGCGCAGCATCGGCACAAGCTCATAGATGCATTTCAGTGTATAGTCAATTTCTTCCTGTGTCGTAAATACACTCAGGCTGAAACGGATGGTGGAATCCATCAGATCCGCGGAAAGCTTCATGGCATTTAACGTATCACTGACCGTATGCTTGTGTGAGGCACAGGCACTTCCTGCCGATACATAGACACCCTTATCTTCCAGCGAATGCAGCATAACCTCTGACCGGATACCGGCAATGGATGCCGATACAATATGCGGAGCTCCGGTCTCATCCTGCGGTCCGTTGATCTTGACACGGTCGATCTTTAACAGCCCATCCACCAGTCTTTTTTTCAATTCATACAAGCGGTTGGTATCCTCCACAAGATCCTTGTAGATCAGTTCACTCGCCTTTCCAAGTCCGGCTACACCCGGAATATTTTCCGTACCGGAACGATAACCGTTTTGCTGACCTCCGCCATAGATGATCGGTTTGATCTTGACCTTTTCGTCAATATACAAAAAACCAGTTCCTTTTGGTCCGTGTATCTTGTGTCCGCTTACCGATACCATGTCGATCTTCCACTTCTTCGGAAGCAGGCGCAGCTTTCCGAAGCCCTGCACCGCATCAACATGAAATAAGGTCCTTGGATTGACGCTCTTAATGATCTCTCCCGCCTCGTCGATCGGCTGGATGGCTCCGACCTCATTGTTGACAAACATAATGGATACCAGGATCGTATCCGGTCTGACAGCCCTTTTCAACTCTTCAAGTGAGATATGGCCGTATTCATCCACAGACAGATAGGTCACCTCAAACCCAAGCTCCTTTAAATGATCCATCGTCCGTAAAACAGCCGGATGTTCGATCTGTGTCGTGATCAGATGCTTACCGCTGCGCTGGTTGGCAAATGCCGCTCCCATCAGAGCCCAGTTATCGGATTCGGTTCCGCCTGAGGTAAAATAGATTTCTTTTTCCTTTACCTTCATAATACCTGCAATCACAGATTTGCTATATTTCAGATACTTCTCGGCATCTACACCCTTTTGGTGCATGCTTGAAGCATTTCCATAATCATGGAGCATAATATCCGCAACCAGTTCGGCAACCTCGGGGTATGCTTTTGTTGTTGCAGAATTGTCCAAATATATTTCCATTGTCTTAAACTCCCTTCATAGGTTTCCTGTGTTTCTTACTATTATCCTATGTTAAAACAAGCATCCAAGTGACTGAATTACGCATCCGAATCCGGCATCGCAGTCTCCATCTGATACATCAGAATTGACAATACTGTCATTCCTGCCGTTTCGGTACGAAGGATCCGTTTCCCAAGGGAAATTGCCTGAAATCCATGCTCTGAGGCCAGCCTCACCTCTTTTTCATCAAAACCGCCCTCCGGTCCGATCCATACCGCAACACTGTCACCCGGACGGATGGATGCAACAAGCTCTTTGGTAGCTTCCATTCCGGTGGCAAGCTCATAAGGGAGCATCTTTACCTGCATGTTTTCGGCATAGGCAAGCGCCTCCTCTACAGAAAGAACATCATGCACCTTTGGGATGATGCCTCTTTTACTCTGCTTGGCTGCGGATTCTGCAATGGTCTGCCATCGTTTGCATTTTGATGCCGCCTTTTTGTCATCCAGACGGACAACGCAGCGCTTCATGGCAACCGGGATCACTTCATAAGCACCCAGCTCAACTGCCTTCTGGACGATCAGCTCCATCTTGTCTGACTTGGGAAGCCCCTGAAACAGATAGATTTTGGCCGGCAGCTCCACGCCGTCTTCTTTTATGAAACGCACCTCACACTCTACCGTATCCTCTGTAAATGCAACAATGCCGACACGATATTCCTTCTGGTCGCAGCCGTTAGACAGTGCTAATTCCTCGCCGACCTTCATACGCAGGACGTTTTTGATATGATTGACATCACTGCCCGTAATATACGCTTTGGTTCCCCGGATCTGTCCGGGCTCTACAAAAAACTGATACATACTACCTCCGGGCTGTTACGCTGACCCATTCATTTTGTCTGGTCACTTCAAGTACTTCCATGCCTGCTGCCTTGACAGCATCCACAACAAGCTGCTCTTTTTCAGCAATGATACCGGATGTAATATAAATTCCGCCGGGCTTTAAACATTTTTTGACAACAGGGGTAAGCGGCAGCAATACTTCTGCAAGAATATTGGCTACAACAATATCATACCTTTCATAACCCACCCTGTCCTGAATTTCAGGGTCGGAAATGATATTGCCGATCATCATTTCAAACTGGTCTGCATTGACACCGTTGACCTCCATATTTTCACGTACCGCTTCAACCGCGCAGGGATCCAGATCGGTTCCCACCGCCTCTTTGATACCGTACATTAGGGATACGATCGCCAATATTCCGCTTCCGGTTCCTACATCGAGTAAAACCGTCTCCGGCGTAATATACTTTTTGAGCTGGCGGATGCAAAGCTGGGTTGTTTCATGCATACCGGTTCCGAATGCAGTTCCCGGATCGATATGCAGGATCTTTTTATCCTGATCCTCCGGCTTAATCTCTTCCCATGAGGGTGTGACCAGAAGATCATCAATATAAAACTGATGGAAAAACTCTTTCCAGTTGTTCAGCCAGTCTTTATCCTCGGTTTCGGAGATTGTGATGCTTCCTTCTCCTATATCCATATATTCCCGGATTTCGGAAAGTTTATTCCGGACGGCTTCCACAAGTGCATCCATATCAGGTGCCTGTCCATTGCTGACGATAAAATAGGAATTGTCCATATCGTCTGAAAGGCCGTTCTGCGTCGCAATTCCTTTTTCTTCATCATCGGAAGGAACCTCAACAAAAAAGCTCAAATATGCAATTCCGTCATCCTCCGGTCCATCGGGCAGGATATCGACAAACATCTGCTCTTTTTCCCATGCGGTAAGCGGCACATGATCCTCGATCATGGCGCCCTCCAGTCCCAGATCATACAGCTCTGAGATAATGATATCTTCTGCATCGGTAACCGTTTTAACCGTTAGTTTTTTCCATTTCATATAGCTGATAATCAAAACCACCGCATGACAATGGTTTTGTCCTTTCTCAATTATCTACGATTATTCTGAATAAACAATCATTTTGAATAAATCATTATTCCTGATCAGCGATCATTCTAACCAAATAATTATTCTAGATTGGCAATCATTCCGAACAAACAATTATTTCTGATTAACAATTATTTTGCCTGAATAATCACACAAGAAGCTATTCTCCGTACAAAGAATGTAATCAAAATTACTGCAATCTGAGTCGCACAGACATCTCATGTGCAGCCAGTCCTTCTGTATGGGCCATCGTCATGCAGGTATCGGAAAGATTTACCAGTCCCTCTTTGGTAATATGCTGCACAAATGAAGTCTTTAGGAAGGTGCCGACATATACGCCGTTGGAGAATTTGGCATTTTTCATGGTCGGAAGTGTGTGGTTGGTGCCGGAGCAGTAATCGCCCAATGCAACCGGTGCATCCTCTCCGATAAACAATGAACCAAACTGATACAGCTTTTGGCTGTACTCCACAGGATCCTTGGTGTGAACCTCTAAATGCTCCGGAGCTGCCTCATTGGCAAGTGCAGCCATCTCATCCATATCATCAGCAATAATGATCGTGCCGTTGTCCGCAAAGCTCTGCATTGCAGCCTCACCGGTGGGAAGCTTTGCGGCAAGCTCTTCCATTGCCTTTAAAATAGCAGGAACCTTGCTTTCATCTGTGATGATCAGTGTAGACTGTGCAAACGCATCATGCTCACTTTGTGCAAGCAGATCGATCGCGATATATTCCGGATTGGCTGTCTCATCGGCTACGATCAGGACCTCGGAAGGCCCAGCCAGTGAGTCAATACCGACGGTACCCATAACCTGTCTCTTGGCTTCTGTCACATAACGGTTGCCCGGACCGGCGATCAGATCGACCTTGCCGATGCTCTCTGTACCATATGCCATGGCTGCAATCGCCTGTGCGCCGCCGACTGTATATATCTCATCTACTCCGCCAATGTCCATGGCAACAAGTGTTGCCGGATGGATCATGCCATAGTCCTTATTGGCAGGCGAACATGCAACTGTCCTTTTTACTCCTGCGATCCTGGCCGGAATGGAAAGCATCAGCGCTGTACTCGGAAGCGGAAATCTGCCGCCCGGCACATACAGTCCTGCTCCTTCCACAGGGATCAGTCTGTGCCCAAGCTCTACTCCCTTAACAGGGCTTTCCACATGAAGTGGCTTTATGCAGTTTAACTGTTCTTTTGCATAAAAGGAAATCTGAGCAGCTGCTTTGCGGAAGCTTTCTACCACATGATCATCAACTATGCTGTATGCTTTTTCTATATCCTCTTTGGAAACACGGATCTGTGTAAGCTTTGTATGATCAAACTTCTCTGCCAGATCCTTTAATGCCTGATCCTTGTCCTGTCTGACCTGACAGATAATATCAGCTACAGCCTTGGTCGCTGCTGCATCACGTACTTCTTTTGCTTCTTTTGCGCTCTTGTAATATTTCATCTCAAACTTTCCTTCCTGTAGTCTTTTATTTTTATAACGTACGATTCTGATATAGCTTTCTTTCTACCTTAATATATCACATTGATAATCGTGAAACTATATATTTTCGCGAATTTATTGCTCCACAACCGTCTAATACTATAACACATTCTAAAAAAATACACAAAAAAACTCTTTGAATCCACAGCCACACACATCATTGCATGACCATATCATCAAAGAGTTTGCATTTTATATCATTTTTGCTTTTATTTCAGAATTTATTTTACTGATAAAATCTATTTAAAAAAGCCTTTTTTCTTTTTGCTTTCCTTGGTATCCTTGCCCTCGGTATGATTTTTAACGGCTTCCAGAGAACCTCCGGTTGCCTCATCAAACTTCTTCATCAGGTCTTTTGCCTCTGCGGAAAGCTTGGTCGGCGTCTCTACAACCAATGTCACATAGTGGTCGCCACGTACGTTTTTATCCCGCAGGGTCGGAACACCCTTTCCTTTTAAGCGCACCTTGGTATCGGTCTGTGTACCGGGCTTGACATCATAGGCAACACGACCGTCAATCGTATCGATCAGGATTTCTCCACCGAGCGCAGCTACCGCAAAGGACATCGGAACGGTTGAATAAATATTGTAATCCTGTCTCTGGAAAATCGGATGTCTGGAGACAAGCACTTCTACCAACAGATCGCCTCTCGGACCGCCGTTGACACCCGGCTCTCCCTTATCCCTGATACGGATACTCTGGCCGTCATCGATACCTGCCGGAATGGAAACCTGAATCTTCTTTCTGCTGGAAATGTATCCGGTTCCATGACAGTCTGAACATTTTTCTTTGATAATTTTACCGCTTCCGCCGCAGTCCGGACAGGTCTGGACATTGCGCACGGTTCCAAAGAAGGACTGGCTGGTAAATACGATCTGTCCCTTACCGCCGCATTTCGGACATGTTTCCTTGGACGTTCCCGGTTTGGCTCCGGTTCCGTGACAGGTCTTACATTCATCCTTTAAATTAAGTTCAATTTCTTTTTCTACACCAAAACAGGCTTCTTCAAAAGAAATTCTGACGCTGGTACGGACATTGGCACCCTTCATCGGTCCGTTATTGGCTCTACGGCTTCCGCCGCCACCAAACATTCCGCCGAAAAGATCACCGAAAATATCACCAAAGTCCATGTTGTTGAAATCAAATCCGCCGGCACCGCCTGCTCCGTCAAACGCTGCATGGCCAAACTGGTCGTACTGCTTACGTTTTTCCGGATCACTCAATACCGCATAGGCTTCGGAAGCTTCTTTGAATTTTTTTTCGGCTTCGGCATCACCCGGATTCATATCCGGGTGATATTTTTTAGCCAAAACACGATATGCTTTTTTTATCGCCGCCTCGTCTGCATTTTTGTCAACACCGAGGACTTCATAATAGTCTCTTTTTTGTTCAGCCATATCAGATTAAACCTCTCGATAATCTCCATCTACAACATCGCTGTCTGCTGCAGATGCATCAGAAGCGTTGGCAGAGCCGTTAAATCCGGCACCCATATCAGGACCTGCGCCTGCCGCACCGCCGTTAGCGGCCTGAGCCTGCTCATACATCTTTGTGAATACGCCCTGAGCGGATTTCATCAGTTTTTCGTTAGCTGCCTTTAATTCATCTAACTGGCTGTCTGTCATTTCCTGATCTTTTGTCTTTTCCAGAATGTCTTTTACAGCCTGAATGTCAGCTTCTACAGCTGCTTTCTCGCTGTCTGATACTTTGTCTCCGACATCATTTAATGCTTTTTCTGTCTGGAATACAAATGAATCAGCTTCATTTCTGGTATCGATTGCTTCTTTTCTCTTCTTATCCTGTGCTTCATATTCAGCAGCCTCTTTTACGGCTTTGTCGATATCAGCATCGGACATATTGGAGCTTGCGGTAATGGTGATGTGCTGCTCTTTTCCTGTTCCCAGATCTTTGGCAGATACATTTACGATACCGTTGGCATCAATATCAAATGTAACCTCGATCTGAGGGATTCCTCTCGGAGCGGGAGCAATACCGTCTAAGCGGAACTGTCCTAAGGATTTGTTATCTCTTGCAAACTGTCTCTCACCCTGTAATACATTGATATCTACAGCGGTCTGATTGTCTGCTGCTGTTGAGAATACCTGGCTCTTCTTTGTAGGAATTGTTGTATTTCTTTCGATCAATTTGGTTGCAACGCCGCCCATGGTTTCGATAGAAAGTGAAAGCGGAGTAACATCCAGAAGAAGGATATCGCCGGCACCGGCATCGCCTGCTAATTTACCACCCTGAACAGAAGCACCAAGTGCTACACATTCGTCAGGATTTAATGATTTGTTGGGCTCTTTTCCGGTCAGCTGTTTTACTTTTTCCTGTACGGCAGGGATACGTGTAGATCCACCAACCAGTAATACTTTGGAAATATCTGCTGTTGTTAAGCCTGCATCTCTTAATGCATTCTGAACAGGAATTGCTGTTCTTTCAACTAAGTCTGCTGTTAATTCATCAAATTTAGCTCTTGTCAGGTTCATATCAAAGTGCTTCGGTCCTTCTGCTGTTGCAGTGATGAAAGGCAGGTTGATATTGGTTGTGGTAGCAGATGAAAGCTCTTTCTTTGCTTTTTCTGCTGCTTCTTTTAATCTCTGTAATGCCATCTTATCTGTTGATAAGTCAACGCCTTCTGCGTTTTTGAATTCTGTAAGCATCCAGTCAATGATCTTCTGGTCAAAGTCATCACCACCAAGACGAGTATCACCGTTGGTTGACAATACTTCGATAACACCATCACCGATCTCAATGATAGATACATCAAATGTACCGCCGCCTAAGTCGTATACCATGATCTTCTGTTCTTTTTCATTGTCAAGACCATAAGCCAGAGCTGCTGCAGTAGGCTCGTTGATGATACGTTTTACTTCCAGACCGGCGATCTTACCGGCATCCTTGGTTGCCTGACGCTGAGCATCGTTGAAGTATGCAGGTACTGTGATAACAGCTTCTGTAACCTTTTCTCCCAGATAGTTTTCAGCATCTGCTTTCAGTTTCTGTAAGATCATAGCGGAGATCTGCTGAGGAGAATATTTTTTACCATCAATGGTACGTCCGTTGTCTGTACCCATATCTCTTTTGATAGATGAGATTGTCTTATCTGCATTGGTAACGGCCTGACGTTTTGCAGGTTCACCAACCAGTCTTTCTCCTGTTTTTGTAAATGCTACAACCGAAGGTGTTGTACGTGCGCCTTCCTGATTAGCGATAACGGTGGGTTTACCACCTTCCATTACAGCTACACAGCTGTTGGTTGTTCCTAAGTCAATACCAATAATTTTACTCATAATTTTTACCTCCTGGGTTATCCCAATTTATAATAATGATTGTTACTTTCTATTTCAAAAGGATTTCTCCTTATGACCGGGTGCCGGCTGGCAGCTACTGTACAACTGCTACCATACTGTGTCTTACAACGGTGTCGCGGTATGTGTATCCTTTCTGGAGCTCCTGCGCGATCACACCGGATTCATATTCATCCGATTCGACCTGCATCACCGCATTGTGAAGGTTGGGATCAAATTCCTTCCCAACGGCTTCGATCGGCTTTACTCCAAGTCCGTCAAGCTCAGTTACCATCTGCTTGTAAATCTTATTCATACCATCCGCAAACGGTGTATCTTTTTCTTCTTCCGGTATCATGGCAAGACCGCGTTCAAAGTTGTCAATCACGGGGAGCATTTTTTCAATGACACTCTTTGCTCCGGTTTCAAACATGGCTGTTTTTTCTTTTTCGCTGCGGTTACGGAAATTTTCAAACTCGGCAAGCTGTCTTTTTACTTTATCCTCCAGCTCTTCGATCTTTTCCTGTGCCTTATCTTTTTTCTTGTCTTTTTTACCGAAAATCTTTTTGCCTTCCTTTTCGGTGCTTTCGGCTTCTGCCTCCTTGTCTCCGGTGTTTACTCCGGCGGCATCTTTTTCATCTGCCTGTGCATCGGTTGCGGCATCTTCTGTTTTTGTTGCTTCGTCCACGGTGCCTTCTGTATCTGTTACCGCTTCATTGTCCAAATCCTTCTTGATATCTTCTGCCATATCTTAAACTAACTGTCCTTTCTGTTTTTTCCATATAATTCTTCCATCCGGCTCATCATCGTATGCATGGTGCCGACTACTTTCTCGTAGTCCATACGCTTTGGTCCGATAATACCGATCGTACCTTTCATGCCTTCCCCAAGCTCATAGGTGGCTGTTACAACACTGCAGTCCTTCATGGCTTCAACCTGATTTTCATCACCGATGTAAATCTGGATTCCATCGGCATCGTCCTTTGACAGGTTATCCTGTACAAGTGCGGCAAGCATCTTCTTTTCTTCAAAGGTATTGATAATCCCGCTGGCCTTTGTCTGATCTGCAAGCTCCGGATATTTAAAAATATTGTTGGTACCGGAGGTGTAAATCTGAAGGTCATCATCAGCCTTGATAGAATCGGCTACAGCATCTATGACATCTCCCACAATCTCACTGTGGATGCCTGCCTGCTGTTTGAGCTTTGCGATCAGCCCGAGATTGATTTCCTCAATCGGAAGGCCGTTCAAATGTGTATTGAGCAGAATGTTGAGTTTTAAAAGTGTCTCATCGTCCAGCTCCTCGGAAATGGATAAAATATTATTTTTAATAATATTGCCATCCAAAACCACAACTGCTACCAGCTGATTGATATCTACTCTGGATAGCTGGATAAACTTCAGCTTGTTGCCATTGCAGGTCGGTGTGGAGATCATCGTCGCATAATTGGTATTAACTGCAAGTGTCCTTGCTACCTGCTTGAGCATGTTGTCCATCTTTTCTTCTTTTTCAACCAACAGCTCTTTTAATTCCTCGACCTCTTTATCCTTGGCCGAAATCCGGCTTTCCATATCGCTCATCATCGTATCAACGTATAAGCGGTATCCTTTATCGGAAGGAATACGTCCCGCAGATGTATGCGGCTGGATAATGTAACCCATCTCTTCCAGATCAGACATCTCATTGCGGATGGTTGCAGAACTGAGATTCAAATCTGTATATTTGGAAATCGTACGACTTCCCACCGGTTCCCCGGTCTCTAAATATGTCTTGATGATCGCCTGAAGTATCGTCATCTTTCTTTCATCGAGTTCCACACCATCACTTCCTTCCATATGTGCTCTTTTTGTTGTTAGCACTCAACTAATTAGAGTGCTAATATCTTTTCTGTATATTAAGTTAGCACCACAGTCTTTTATTGTCAACATAAAAATTGCGGATAATTATAAAGAAAATATAAACTTTTGTTTTTAGGCTGTGAGCCGGCCTGTCCGGAAAGCTGCCTGCCACGCCTATGACCTTTTCGGAGCATTTCATATCGGATTGCGTAAATTTGTCAGATGCCGCTCTGAGGCTCAAAATTTGTGTACTTCACTAAATGGACGGTGCCCCTCCGGTGTCCGCCTATGGCCGACACTCTCCGGTTGTCTGTACCTAGTGGGAGTAAATGTCGCCATCTACCGTATTGGAGGCGGTAAAGGCACGGAAAACATAAAACGCGCCTACGGCTTGAACGGTATATTTTCCGTGCCGGTCTTTGATCCTTGGCGACATTAACTCCCACACGGTTCGACAAAAGTCGAGTGTCGACCACAGGCGAACGCCGGAGGGGCACCGTCCATTTATTGAAGCACACAAATAAATAAAAAGAGCCGAGGGCGGCATCGACAAATTAGCAATCCGATATGCGCTCCGAAAAGGCCATAGGCGTGGCAGGCAGCTTTCCGGACAGGCCGGCGTATAGAACCAAAACAAAAATACCGCGGGATCTATATAAATCCTGCGGTATCCATCATCATTTATTCGGTTGTGTACTTATAACAGCACATCCATCTGTCGGCTTAAATGCCAAAGCTTCCTGTGATCTCTCCATTGATCACATAATAGGTACGGCTTTCTTCCGGCTTTACGTACAGATCAACCGTTTTGAAGTCTGCCGGCTTGTTGCCAAGATCATATTTCCATACATCTTTTGCAATTTTAATCAGATCATCATTGGTATAGGACTTTCCGTCAAACTGCAGATGTACAACAGCCTTTGTCTCTGCTTTTTTTACAGGAGCTTTTTTAGCCGGTGCCTTTTTAACAGGAGCTTCTTTTTTCTCAACTTCTTTTTTTATTTCATCTTTTACTGCCGGTACTTTTGCCACAACGGCCTTTACTGCTGCTTTTGTCTTTGTCTCTGCCATATGTATGTTCCTCCTTACTACACATATCAGGTAATCATGAAACATCCATGATTCTATCAATCATGGCTTCATTAACCAACCTTTTTATAATTATAAGTTTAACGCAAAATACATGCTGTGTCAATTTTTCAGCCACAGTTTCATCGCCCGGCTGTCTGTGATTCGTCCATCAGAAGATGCTTACCCGGCTGTGATCATGCGGACAGAAAAGTACAGAAGAACTAAGATACCAAGCACGATCCTATACCAGCCAAATACTTTGAAGTCGTGTTTTTTGATATAGTCCATAAGGAAACGGATAACAAAAACAGAAACCAGAAATGCCACGACCATACCGGTAAGCAGAATCGCTGCTTCCATACCGGTAAAATGGAAACCGAATTTAATAATCTTTAACAGGCTGGCACCAAACATAACCGGGATTGCCAGGAAAAATGTAAATTCCGCTGCCACTGTTCTGGATACGCCGATCAGCAAGGCTCCCACAATGGTCGCTCCGGAACGTGATGTGCCGGGAAATACCGCAGCGATCAGCTGGAACATACCGATGATAAAAGCGGTTTTATAATCCAGATCTTTCAGCCTGCGTATCTTCGGGCTCTTATTTTTATTGTAATTTTCAACCACAATAAAGAGAACACCGAATACGATCAGCATAATTGCTACAACCCAGGGGTTGTACAGATACTTGTCGATCACATCATCAAATAAAAGACCTACGATCGCAGCCGGTATACATGCCACCAGGATCTTAAACCATAGGATAAAGACATTTTTACGCACATAGCCATGGTGTTCCTTTGCCTTCTCTCCCAGATAAAACGGAAAAATCTTGTTCCAGTACAACACAACAACCGCCAGGATCGCGCCAAGCTGGATAACAACCTCAAACATGGACCAGAATTCCTCGCTGACATCCAGTGTGACAAATTCATTTAACAAGATCATGTGTCCGGTACTGCTGATAGGCAGCCACTCTGTGATGCCTTCCACAATACCAAATAAAATCGCTTTTAAAATTTCTATCATTTCGATATAGTTCCTTTCCGGTAATTTTTATATATTCCGCTTCTATTTACAGTTAAATATAAGCAGTTTCTTTTATTTTGATGACAAATACTCCTGCAGATCGCCGATCAGCATCTGTGTGCGGAGCTGTTTTCCTTCATTATTAAGGTGCAGGTATGTATTATAAAACAAATTTTTATCCATCCGGTAATCCTCGTACCTGCCAATCAGCGGAAAGTCCAGTCTTTCTTCTATCTGATCCGAAAATGCCACATATTCCTCTGTCGGCGGAGTATAGGCAGTCACCGGGGTCGGATACGGTGTTACCAGCAGGGTGGCACCTTTTTCCTGTAGTGTCTGATTGAGCTTATTCAACCGGTCAATGGTTTCATCTCCGATTTCCGGGATGTGTGCTTCTGCCAGCTCTTCATCCGAAACAACGAGAGCCGGACGGTCATAGATATTGTCACCGTATTCATTGAACTGCAGACGACTGTATTCGGTTCCGCTGTCCATATTGCCAATTCCCTGACTCCACAGATCCAGACAGTCCTTTAAATAAGTGGGATATGCTTTTATCATGTCCGGCCAGTCCTTCAGCCGGATATATTTCCACAAGGCCGGGTGGTTTTCGATCGTGATCCATGCAAGCTCCGGATTTTTGATCATATCTCCATCCGCAAAATTACTATAGCTGATAATGACGATATCACCCTCATGAATATTTTGTACTGCAGCCTGTTCATTGAACGGATTTCCAATTCCTCCGTGCATTCCCATGTTGACGACAGGCATCCCCATGGCCTCCTCAAGCTTTTGCGAATCAACGCCAAATGCCCAGTTGGAATTGCCGACAAGCACAATTTTGGCTCCGTCGATTGAGCACAGACGTTCATTTTTGTCAATGAGCGAAGCCTGATAATTGAGTAAATATTGCGGCATGACGATCACAAAGCAGAAAACAGTGATCAATGCCAGCATGACCAGACATTTTGTAAAAAAAACAACTCTCTTTTTCATACAATTTCCTTATTATATATTTCGCAGGACATTTATTCCGCCCTTGTTGTTAGCCTCGGCTAACCTTTCTTCTGTACTGCATCATCAGATACTTCGGATCCTTATCAGTTCGGATCCTTATCAGAATTGGAAGTAAATAAATTCCGTCTGCGTATAATCCAGACCATAAGCTCCGTATACCAGTATCATAAACAGAAGTCCGATATATATAAGCCAGCGAAACCACAGTCCCTGCGATAGCACCAGTTCAAAAACATTGTGCACTTTTTTCACGCCGGTGGTGGTATCAGACAATATGGTATGCGCTTTTTTCTCAGAAAGATAATAATGATTTTTTAAAACATCAAATACAAACAGCAAAAGCATTGCAAAAATCAGCGCCACAAGCTGCTGCATGGAATATCCCATACGGTTGACCGCCAGTCCGAAAAATTTGGGCAGTTGGAAGGCAGTTACCATCTGCCGCAGCATGTAAAGTGCCGTGCCAAAACTGTCAGCCCTGAAAAACAGCCAGGAAAAATCAACCAGTATAAAGGTAACAAGGCCACACCCAAAGCGATAACTGAAGCGTTCCTCATTTACCCTGAAAAAAGTTTTTATCCTTTGACGCATACCGGCCGTAGCATCCTGTATGATCATGTAAATACCGTTGATCATCCCCCATGCGACATAAGACCACGCGGCTCCATGCCACAATCCGCTCACAAAAAATACAATAAAGGTATTGATATATTTGCGAAGCTTTCCCTTTCTGTTTCCACCCAGCGGAATGTACAGGTAATCCGTAAACCATCCTGTCAGGGAAATGTGCCAGCGTCTCCAGAAATCTTTGACGCTCAGGGCCTGATAGGGCGCATTGAAATTTTCCATCAATGTAAAGCCAAGTATCCTGGCACTGCCGATCGCCAGATATGTATAACCTCCAAAATCACAATAAATCTGGAATGCAAATAACACCGTCGCAAGAGCTATCTCCACACCGGTATATGCAGGATAATTCTGATATACGAGATTCACACAGGTTGCCAGATTATCGGCAATCATGATCTTCATAAACAGTCCCCAGAGCATGATAAGAAGTCCCTCTCTCACCCTGTCCGTTTCAAACGTATGTGGCTCATCAAACTGCTTTAACAAATTCGTGCTTCGTTCAATCGGCCCGGCGACCAGCTGGGGAAAAAACGACACAAACAACATATAGCGCAGCAGATTGGTTGTTGCCCTTGTCTTGCCGCGATATACATCCATCGTATATCCAAGTGCCTGAAAGATGTAAAAAGAGATACCGACCGGAAGCAGGATATCCAAAGGCTCCAGCCGACTGACTCCTGCCGCTCCCAGCAGCTTATTAAAATTGCCGATAAAAAAATTGATATATTTATAGAAAAATAAAATTCCGAGATTGGCAGCAAAGCTCAGTCCCAGTATCCATTTCGTCAATACAGGCTTTTCTTTTGTTCTTGCACGGTCTATTCCAATCCCCGCCAGATATGTAATAAAGGTCGAAGCAAAAAGCAGCAGGGCATATCTGGCATTCCAGTTCATGTAAAAAAAGTAACTGGCGATCAAGAGCCATACATTGCGCACTTTTTGATATCTAAGCGGAATGACAAAATACAGCAGTATGACAATGGGGAAAAAAATTAAGTAATTTAGCGAATTAAATAACATATCTTTATCTTTCAACTTCCTGGCATATCAAAACCAAAAGCCCCGACTGCCAATCCGATTATTGTAAATCTGTTTATGATAAACTTCCAAACTCCTGTACATCATATCATATATACAGACCATGTTTCCAGATTCAGGAGATACTTTTTATCTTCGTAATCTTTAGAAATTGTGTATTGTGACTTTTTTATTCATTTACAGGGTTCTTTGGGTCATTCTCTTCATTACCTTGAGGTTTTTGATCGGTATCCTCTTCATTGTTTTCTGGATTATTTGCTGCAACCGTTTCTTCATTGCTTTCGAAATCCCTTATTTCATTCTGTGCGGCAGCTTCCTCTGTATGGCCATCATTTTCATCCTTCACGGCCTCTTCCAAGATCTCACTGGCTGCCAGCTCTCTTCCCATTCTCAGGGTTGCAATAACCGCAACGGCCAACGAACCAACTATAAGGATCCCGGCTCCCACAACAGCTCCCGCCCATGACATCGTCGTTTCATTCTGAAGCTTGGACTGTATGATTCCATAGGACTGATACAGGATATAGGCTGCCACCAGATAAATGATAAAGCATTTTCTTTTTGCTACGTTTCTGGCGTTTTCATCATATTTCTTTCCGGGGTCTTTTTTAAAGGACATGTTTTTCATATTTGCTTGTTATCCAGAAAATTGATTGTTGCTGACTGGATTTTCCTTTCTATTACTGTTTTATTTTATATTCGCGATTCATTGATTTTTCAGGGAAAATCACCTGCCGCCTCTATGATATACGAATTGATGCGCTGCTTTGCAGCTTATCAATTCTCCACACATTCGCAATCCGTTGATTTTCCATGGAAAATCACTACTTGCTCATGTGTGGGCGGGTCATAAGTACAAACCCTTTATCGTGCAAGCACGAACAGGGTTTGTGTTTATGACCCTTATATCATATCAAAAAAAAGAGAAAGATAACAGTAAAACTGCATCTTTCTCTTTTAGAAAAACTATGAGTTTTTATTTTTAAGCTTTAGATGTATCTTTGTTATTTAAGATTTCAAATACAACGGCTGCTAAAAGTACAACACCTTTTACAACCTTCTGCCAGTTAGCATCGATACCCATCAAGGACATACCGAGGTTGATAACACCGATCAGTGTAGCACCGACAACCATTCCCGATACTGTACCGGATCCACCGTAAGCAGATACACCGCCTACAACGCATGCGGAGATTGCATCCATTTCGTAGTTGGTTCCGGCTGTAGAGTTGGCAGCCTGGAATCTTGCGATAACGATATAAGAGCTGATAACTGTCAGAACAGCCATATTTAAGTATGCGGTAAACATGATCTTTCTGGTGTCAATACCGGACAATCTGGTTGCCTCGGCATTACCGCCAATGGTGTAGAAATAACGTCCAAGTGTTGTCTTGGAGGTTATAAAGCTGTAAACCAGTACAATGGCTGCTACCCAGATCAATACAGTGGGAATACCACCTGCCAAAGCAAGCTTGTATGCAAATAACATAATTACTGCAACTGATAAAACGGATTTGATAATAACAGCTGTCATACTGTCTGCTTCATAACCTTTTTTCAATTTATTCTTTCTGGTCATGATGTTGATCACAACAACCAGAATACTTGCAATAACACCAACTGCTATACAAACAACATTGAGCTGTCCGATCGGTGAGCTGAATACTTTTCCGGAGAAAGCATTTAAAAAGCCGCTCGGGAAAGGTGCAATACTACCGGTTGAGCTGTTTGCACTTAAAAGTGCGGTACCCCAGCCACGGAAAGCAAGATAACCTGCCAGTGTAGCGATCCACGGGGGAACATTTAAGTATGCGATCAGGTATCCGAGGACACTTCCGTAAACAATACCGATCACCATCATCAAAAGAACGGCCAGTAACGGGTTCATTCCCCTGATTACCATAAAGATACCGCCGACGGCACCGATAAAGCATACAAAAGAACCGCAGGCCAAATCGATATTACCACCAGTCAACATACACATCAGCATACCGGTTGCAAGAATATACACATATGCATTCTGTGTAATCAGAGCATTAAAGTTTAATGCCTCAAACATCTGTCCTTTTGTTGTTATCGTGAAGAAAAGAAACACAAGAACAAGGACAATTAACATCGTATTTTTTCTTAATACTGCCACTGCATTTTTCATGATTCATCCTCCTCCTTTATTTCTTCTGCTTTTTGGACATTACGTCAAAGACAATCGCGATCAGAAGTACAAGACCTTTAACAACCTTCTGGTAGTTGGCCTCAACACCCATGATACTCATACCCATGTTGATAACACCCATCAAAGTTGCACCAATAACAACACCAAATACATTACCTTCACCGCCGTATGCGGAAGCACCACCTACGAAGCAGGCTGCGATAGCATCCATTTCATAGCCCTGTCCGAATGTCGGCTGTGCACCACAGGCTCTTGCTACGGTAAGGATACCTGCCAGACCTGACATGAGGCCCATATTGACATATGCAAAGAAATATACTTTTCTGGGATCAATACCGGAAAGCTTGGTTGCTTTTTCATTGCCACCTACTGCGTATAAGTAACGACCCATGGTAGTCTTGGATGTGATATATCCATATACAACAAGCACAACTGCGATCCAGATTAAGGAGGTCGGGATACCTTTGTACTGTGCCAGTTTGTAGAATATCCAGATCACAACAGCACATACGATAAACATCTTAATGATCTCTGTTGCCAGAGGAGCTGTTGCATAATCTTTGGTCTTTGCACTGATCCTGTTTTTCAAAACAAATGCAACATAGATCACTGCAATGATAATTCCAAGTAAAAGACAGGTAACATTAAGTGAACCTTTTCCGAATAGATCCGGAACATAACACTCTGCACCGCCACCGAATACATTTAAGAATGTGCTGTTGCCGATACCGACTGTCATACCCTGTAATACTACATTGGACAATCCACGGAATGCATACATACCGGCTAATGTCGCAATAAACGGAGGAACCTTGACATACGCAATCCAGAAGCCCTGCCAGATACCCACTAAAATACCACCGACAAGCATAACTAAAACGGCAACCCATACATTGATGTTTTTGGACATGATCACGGCCCCGATACCACCGATAAAGCAGACTACGGATCCACATGCCAGATCGATATTACCTCCGGTCAGAATACACAACAACATACCTGCTGCCAATACAAACACATATGCATTCTGTGAAATCAGGTTGTTGATGTTCTGCGGAAGTAAAATTTTACCGCCCGTTTTCCAATAGAAGAAAGCTACTACTAAAATAAGGGCAATTACCATTGTGTATTTTTTTAAAATATCTGTGATTTTTACGCCACCCATTTTTATTCGCTCCTTCCTGATTGTAAAATACTGGCCATAATATTAACCTGTGTAGCTTCGCTGGCATTCATTTCACCAACGATCTTAGCCTCGTTCATGATATAAATACGGTCACTCATACCGATTACCTCAGGCAATTCGGATGAGATCATGATAACCGACTTGCCTGCAGCCACCAGATCATTGATGATACAGTAAATCTCATATTTGGCACCTACGTCAATACCTCTGGTAGGCTCATCAAGGATCAGTATATCAGGATCGGTAAACATCCATTTTGCAAGCAATACCTTCTGCTGGTTACCACCGGACAGATTGCCGACATTCTGTTCTACAGAGGGTGTTTTGGTTTTTAATTTCTCTTTATATTCAACAGCAACCTGATACTCTTTATCTACATCGATAATATTGTGATTGCTGACGCCTGACATATTGGCAAGAGAAGTATTGACACGGATCGGATTGCTCAGCACCAGTCCGTTTCCTTTTCTGTCTTCTGTTACATATGCAAGCTTTGCATTGATGGCTTCACGGGGATTTTTCAATACAACCTCTTTGCCGTTGATTGTCAGAGTACCGGAAATATTAGCTCCGTAGGAATGTCCGAAGATACTCATGGCAAGCTCGGTACGTCCGGCTCCCATCAGTCCGTAAATACCGACAACCTCACCCTTTCTGACATTCATATGTACATTGTCCACAACCTTGCGCTCCGGGTATAACGGATGATGTACGGTCCAGTTTTTGACTTCCATATTGATGTCACCGATCTTAACATCGTGGCGTTTCGGGAAACGGTCAGTGATCTCACGACCAACCATTCCTTTGATGATACGGTCTTCGTTGATTTCCATCTCATGACAGTTCATGGTCTCGATAGTGGAACCATCACGGACAACGGTGATCTTATCAGCTACATATACAACCTCGTTTAATTTATGTGTGATGATGATCATCGTCATGCCCTGCTTTTTAAACTCTAACATCAGGTCAAGCAGTGCCTTGGAGTCTGTTTCGTTCAAAGAAGAGGTCGGCTCATCCAAAATCAGCAGCTTTGCTTTTTTAGCAAGTGCTTTTGCGATCTCAACCAATTGCTGTTTACCGGTACCGATCTCTTTGATCAGTGTCCTGGATGATTCGGAAAGGCCTACCATTTTGAGGTATTTGTCAGCCTCGCCGTAGGTTTCATTCCAGTTGATCGCATTTTTTCTTCCTCTTTCATTTCCGAGGAACATGTTTTCTCCAATAGACATCTGAGGAACTAAAGCTAATTCCTGATGAATAATAACAATTCCTTTTTGTTCGGAATCTTTGATTTTATGGAACTGGCACACCTCTCCATTGTAGATGATGTCGCCTTCGTAGGTTCCATATGGATAAACACCACTCAGAACATTCATAAGTGTGGATTTACCCGCACCATTCTCTCCTACCAGTGCGTGGATTTCTCCCTCTTCAACCTGCAAATTTACATTGTCTAAAGCTTTAACACCGGGGAAGGTTTTGGTAATGTTTTTCATTTCAAGTAATACTTTTGCCAAACTTATCCCTCCATTTCAAAGAAATTTCTCATAGTTTTTTGTGTTTAATATCAAGTCATACGTTTACTAGAATAAACAGGCGGGTTAATTACCCGCCTGTTATAAAACTTTGAATATCTCGGTCGATATTACTGTAACTGATCCTCTGTGTAGTATCCAGAGTCAATTAATAATTCTTTGTAGTTGTTTACATCTGCGAATATAGGCTGGCAAAGGTATGACGGAACAACTCCTGATCCATTGTCATATGTTGTTGTATCGTTTACATCAACGGTTTCGCCTTTTAAGATCTGGCCAACCATCTTAACAACCTGGCTTGCAAGTGTACGAGTATCTTTGAATACTGACATAGACTGTTTTCCGGCAATGATGTTCTTTACGTTTTCAACGTCGCAGTCCTGACCGGTTACGATCGGGTATGTTCCGTTGTAGTTAGCTGCTAATGCGTTTTCTACACCAAGTGCAGTAGAGTCGTTTGAACATAACCAAACATCTACGTTTGTACCATCTGAGTAGTTAGATGATAAGATGTTTTCTGCTCTTGACTGAGATGTTTCTGTTGCCCATAAAGGAGTTGCACACTCGTCAAATGTCTTCTGTCCTGAAACAACGTTTAATTTGCCTGATTCGATGTAAGGTTTTAATACATCGTATGCACCGTTGAAGAAGTAGCCTGCATTGTTATCACCAGGGTCACCGGCTGTGATCTCAAGGTTGAAAGGACCTGCTGCATTGTCAAGATCCAGTGTATCTACGATGTACTGGCCCTGAACGGTACCTACCATGTAGTTATCGAATGTTGCGTAGTATGAAACAGCATCTGAATTCATTAACAGACGGTCATATGCGATAACAGGAATGTTGGCATCTTTTGCCATGTCTAATGCTTCACCAAGTGAAGAACCTTCGATTGCTGCGATAACCAATACGTCAGCACCGCTTGAGATCATGTTTTCGATCTGTGAGACCTGTGTCTGAACATCGTTTGATGCATACTGTACGTCTACATCGTATCCTGCTGCTTTTAATTCAGCTTCCATGTTGGAACCATCCTGATTCCATCTCTGTAAGTCTTTTGTGGGCATTGATACACCAACTCTTGTACCATTTGCTGAAGCTTCTGAAGATTCTGAAGCTTCTGAAGATGCTGAAGCATCACTGCCTGTTGTTCCGGCATCTGAAGAACCACATCCAACTAATAATGATGCAACTACAGCTACACTTAAAACTGCACTAAGTAATTTCTTTTTCATGTTTGAAATTCCTCCCTTATATATTATATACTTTTCGCCCAAGGAAAACGATCTGTCTCCCTGTTACATTTATCAATATATCACAGGACCAATAGCAAATGTTTGCGAAATTCTGTATTTTTTCACAGAGCGTGCACGGGCAAATTTTTGATATGTAGCATTTTTTTGTAAAAAAGAATGGAGTTCACAACAAAATGCTAATTTGTTTACAGATATCTTTCATACAGGCACATCCATCAGGGCATATCCTTGTCAACAGCTGTCTCGTTGCCATCATCTCCCACATTCAGATACACATCCTCTCTCAGATGGAAGCCGCTGTCAATGATCACAGCGTCCATATTGGCGGCTGTCACAGACACCGGATCAAGCACAATACCGGGCACGATGTAGGTTCCGTCCGATACATGGGCATTGATTCCCTCCGGCATATTTCCTTCAATCAGTCCAATAGTACATTCCACTGCTGTCCGCGCCTGTACCTCTACCGGCTTGTAAACAGTCATAAGCTGTGTACCCTCCACAATGCGCTGGCATGCCTCCAGATCTGCATCCTGTCCGGTCACCAGAATCTCTCCGGCCTTTCTTTTTTCGGCAAGAACACGGATCGCCTGTGTGGCAATGCTGTCATTTCCGCACATAATAGCATCGATCTCGTCCAATACCTCCGGATGACTGTAAATATATTCCGACGCATACTCCGGCCGCCAGTTATCCGCATACATGGTATCCACGATCTCATTGCCGTTTTCCTGCATTTTTTTAGCAAAGCCTTCATTTACCATGGATACGTTGTTATCGGTTGTCGGACCGGAAAGGACCAGCACCTTTCCATTTGTTATCCCATTCTGAACAAGTGCTTCTCCCATCAGCTCCCCTACAGCTTCATTGTCAAATGAAATATACAGATCCACATCCGCATTGTAGATCATACGGTCATAGGCAATCACAATAATTCCCGCATCCTTTGCTTTTTTGACAACCTCGGACAGACCATCCGAATCAACGCTTACGATCAGTATCGCATCCATCTTTTTTTCGATCAGGTATTCAATCTGGGCAATCTGTTCCTCAACATCACCGTTGGCGTTCTGAACATTGACTTCTGCACCAAGCTCTTTTGCCATTGTGACAAAAATATCCCGGTCCCGCTCCCATCTCTCGATCAAAAACGAATCAAAGCTGAAACCAATCCGTAGCTTGTCCTCTTCCTGTTTATCCGCCTCTTCTTTCTGCGTCCGTCCTCCGCAGCCGCTTAAAAGACACATCACAAGAAGAACCAGTACAAAAAATGTATTTCGTTTATTAAAAAATGCTTTAGCCATTCTGCTGCTCCTTATATTCTGTCGGGGTCAGCCCCACGTTCTTTTTAAAGGTTCTGCTAAAATAATTGGGATCCGCATAACCGACCTGCGCACAGATTTCCTTCATGGACAGACCGGATCCGGTCAAAAGCTCTTTTGCTTTTTCCATACGGATAGCCGTCAGATATTCAATAAAGTTCTGTCCGGTTTCTTCTTTAAATATTTTACTGAAATAATACGGACTGATATCAACAGCTCTTGATACATCATCCAGAGATATCTCTTTTTGATAATTGGCAAGGATATATGCCTTGGCCTGACTGATGACACCACCGGACTGTGTTGCCATATTGTCAGATACCTCTCTTGCGGCCTGACTCATCTTATCGATAAACCAGCCCCGCACCATTTCCATATCCGTCATTCCCGTAATTGCCAGCAGATAATCCTGTCTTGACCGGAAACGATAGGTTCTGCCGCCTGCATTGTAGCTGATGGTCTCCGCGCGCAGGACAAATTCCAGAACCTTCAGTTTGATATCGTATTCACAGCTTCCATAGTTTTCCATCATCCAGTCAAAATACCGGTTGACAACTGTGCAAAGTGCATCAACATTGCCCTTTTTAGTCTCTTCAAAAATCTCATGCTCTGTTTCAACCGGATAATTTTCCTCATAATCACAAGTAATCGGAACGTCATCCACATGCGCCACGCTTCCATCGGTCTGCAATAAGGCCTTCAGCGCTTCATTGTAGGATTTCATGGAATCCTGCAGTCTGCCAATGGAGCCGAAGCCCATGCGGAAGGAAACGTCCGTCCTCTTTCTCAGCTTTCTTACAAGCTCTCTTGCTTTATCGATCAGAGCTATTCTTTCATTATAATTAATGTTTTCCTTTTCGGCCGGAATCAAAATAGCGATTTTATTTGCCATGACCGATCCCATGATGCACGGAAAATATCCTTTTACAATCTCACGCACCTCATTGTAACAATCCTGTACTCTTACTGAGGTTCCGACTACATTGGTCATATGATTTCCCACCTGATCCTGTCCAAAGACGAGCGCCGACATATAGCAGTAATCTGCTTTGAACTCCAGAAGTGTCTTGAAATTTTCAATATCATCCGCAAAATATTCCTGAAACAGCAGGTTATAAATAAGTCCGTTTTCAATGATCGGTACGACCGTTTCCATTTTTTCACGGATCATAAGCTCCTCGCTTCTCTTCTTCCGGTCCTTGTCAATCATGGACATCGCCTTTTTCAGCACTTCAACGATCTTGCTCTTTTCGACCGGCTTATTGAGATACTCCAATACACCAAGGTTGATAGCTTCCTTGGCATAATCAAATTTATCATATGCACTCATAACAATGAAAATTGTACTGGCATTATTCCGCCGGATCTCTTTCATGGCCTCAATTCCGTTAATGCCCGGCATCTGAATATCCATAAAGGCAATATCCGGGCGGAAATGCTCCGCCAGCTCAATCACATTTCTCCCGGTTTTGGCAGATTCTATCTGACAGCTTTCCTTAAATTCCTTTTCAATGATAAACCGCAGGGAATCAATCACAATCCCCTCATCATCGGCCAGCATAATTTTATACATGGACTTCCTCCTCTTCCTTTGAAAGCGGAATCGAAATAACGACCCGTGTTCCCTTATTTTTTCCTAATGAATAAATTTCAAATATATCATCGACATCATAAAACAACCGCAGTCTGCTGATCACATTCTGTAGTCCGATGCCATTTGAATCCTCTCTCGTATTATTTTCAAATTCCTGATCCGACATAATCTTTGCAACGGCATCGTCTGATATTCCCACACCATTGTCCTCAATCACAAGGCATACGGTTTCATGGTCATCCTTTTCATATAATTCAACCCGGATGATACCTTCCCAGGGAATCCCGCGAATACCGTAATTAACACTGTTTTCTATGACAGGCTGTAAAATCATGCTCGGAATGACAAGATCCGTCAGCGATTCATCAATATCCTTTTCATAATGTATTTCACCCGAGAAACGCACATTCAGAATATAAATATAGGTATCAATCAGTTCCAGTTCCTCACGCAAAGTCACCGTGTCATGATTTTTCTTTATATTATAGCGGAAAAAATGTGCAACATTCTGGACATATTCATAGGTACGGTCCGCGTCCTCCATCATGGCAAGCTGGGCTCCCGCATTTAATGTATTAAACAGAAAATGCGGATTGATCTGCGCCTGCAGATACTTTAGCTGTGCATCCTTCAGATGGGTCTCCATCCTGAGTTCCTTTTCCTTGAGCGCACGCTCATTGTCCATACTCGTGCGAAGTCTTCCGATATAGTTGCGGATACTGACCACCATTTGATTGAAAGCACTGCTTACCACACCGATCTCATCCTTGGACGTAACGGCAAGCATATCAACATCCAGATTGCCGGCTGCCACTTCATTGGCCACTTCCGATAAGGATGTCAAAGGTCTTGTAATATCCCTGACGACCATCAGAACTAAAAATACGTTGGCAAATGCCACAAACAAAAATACGATCATGTTGACAACCTCCACGTAACGGAGTGCCTTGGACAAAGCCGTATAATTGGTGGAATTATATTTAAACTGTGACATATTAAGGCTTCCGATGTAGGCTTTCAGATAATTGTATATCGTCGTCGCCTCTTCATTGTAATACCGGTATTTTTCGACATTCCTGCCGCGCTTTGCCTCAATCGCAAGCTCCGTATATCCCAGGTATTTTTCTGACATATTGCGGATGTTGCGTTCCATGCGCTGCACCTCACTTCCGGTGATCTGATCGGACAGATCCTCCAGACTGGAGCTGTACTCCTGATAGGATTTGTAATAGGCATCCATGGAATCGGTTGTCTTGGTATTGAGATAATTGTCCATATCATTCTGTACCTTATCCAGCATATCGGACAGGGAATTTAAATTGATATTGCTGACATAAATCTGATCCAGCCGGCGCATCATGGCGTTGATATCGATATACATAAACAGATTCACAGCCAGTACCAGGATTGTCGTAACAAAAAATACCAGCATCAGCTTTTTCTGAATGGAAAGATCATTTATTTTCCGACGAAGTCTCATTCACTCTCTCCTTCCATATAAGAATCCACATTGTCCCGGCGCACTACATACGTATCAACAGTATAATAATCATTGACATAGCCGTCATCCAGATAATCATTGAGAGCCGTCACACAATACCGTCCCATCTGTGCCGTATCCATTGATATCGTTGAAAAAACAATATCCTTTCTGACAGCATTTAAAATGGAATCCGAATCATAGTATCCGATAATATTGGTCTTACCGACACGATTGTAGTCGATAACCGCCTGATAAACACAGTTGGTGTGGATTTCATTGAGGCAGACCAGAATATCCGGCACAGATTTTTGTCCCATAAAAATATCCCGGATGGATTCCTCTGCCGTAAACGCACCTGAGTCATCCACCGAATAGGTTTCAATAGAAATGCGGTCTGCAAAAGATCTGTTTTTGGCAATCTCTTCCTTGATGCCGGACAACAAAAGATTTTGTCCGGTGCTGTCATCCTCATTTCCAATCAATACCATAACAGACAACGGTGTACCGCCATTGTATAAATTGTCATCCTGCGAAAGCATCTGGCCGACCAGCGTGGTAATTTCCTTTCCGTATGTCTGCCCCAGATTGTATCTGCTGATCCCGACAAAGCTGATACGCTCACTGTCAGAAACATCCTGCGAAACCATAACAACCGGAATCCCGTTCTCAGCAGCCTTCTCCAGCTTCTGCCGGATTCCTTCTCCATCCTCGCCCTCTAAAATAATACCGTCCACATCTGAAGCGATTGCAATATCCAGCCGTTCTTCTATGCTGTAATTGGTGCCTACATTTCCGGCAAACAGTTCCACGTATGCATCTGAGTTTTCACCTTCCTCTTTTGCACCGCTATAAACAGACTGCCAGAAATCAGCACTGTCATCTGTTGTGATCATGGCATAATACTTGCCGTAATTTTTATAATCCTGTATCTCTTCCTGCAGATTGTTTTTATCGTACTGCACCCGGAAAATATGAACTCCCAGAAAGCTGACGAAAACCATCAGAACCAATAGAAGAACCGGTGTGACAGTATAAAATTTTTTTGATGAATACTTATTCTCTTTTTTCATAGGGTTATTTCTCCTGTGACCATATCCTTACCGTCTTCTGAAAAAGCCCCGGTTATCACAAATCCCAGCTTTTTGCACAATTCCTCCGATGCCCGGTTTTCCTTTTGATATCTGAACCGGATCGTTTTCATATCCAGACCTTTGCAATACTTTAAAATAGCTCTGCATACCTCATATGCATAGCCCCTTCTCTGATACTCTTTTCCTATTATAAATCCGATTTCCGGTGTATCATATCCGTCCCTGAATGCAAGTCCGGCTCGTCCGATCAGTCTGTTTATCTGCTTTTCCACAATGACCCAGATGCCCAGTCCGCAAAAACGGTAAACATGCTCAATATAATCTTTCATATAAGCAAGCTCCTGCTCACGGTCCTCATATAAAGCTTCCGTATATCTGCTGATTTCCGGATCCGCATACACCTCATATAAAGCGTCCAGATCCTCCGGTGTCATCTCCCGGAGCACACAACGCTCTGTCTCCAGTATGGTCCATGGAATATGGAAAAATCTTTTATAAATATCACACAGATATGTATAGTCAATTCCTTCAAAATCCATAACCGCATAAGGAATCTGCTGCATGGGAGCATTTTTATTGCCTTCATGTAAAAATAAAAGGGAGGGTATCTGCTCTGTGGCAGCCTGCCGGCAGAGCTTCGGAATATCTGTGATGCAGAAATCTGCCGGATGGTTGTCTTTAGCTTGCATGACTACGTCCATACCGCCGGACAGCTCCATACCCGCTACATCATCTATCCACTTAAGAGTTAGTCGGATATCCGACTTCGGAGCCAGTATTTTTTTTAACAAAGCCACCTGCTCATCAGACACCGCTTTTGTAAATATCAAAAAAATATGTGTGATTTCAACCTCATACATGGTCTGTTCCTTTACATCCATTTCATTTTTCGTTAGAATGAGATTAGTTTATTATCATTATATATGATTCCAGACAAAGAAACAAACAGGAGGTTTAAAAATGGCACAAAATCCAATTGTAACCATTACTATGGAAAACGGCGATGTCATGAAGGCAGAATTATATCCCGACATTGCTCCGATTTCTGTCAACAACTTTATCAGTCTGATCAGCAAAGGCTATTACGATGGCCTGATTTTCCACAGAGTCATCCGTGGCTTTATGATCCAGGGCGGATGTCCTCAGGGCACCGGAATGGGCGGCCCCGGTTATTCTATCAAGGGTGAGTTTGCACAGAACGGTTTTCAAAATGACTTAAAGCATACCGAAGGTGTATTGTCCATGGCCAGATCCATGATGCCCAACTCAGCCGGCAGTCAGTTCTTTATCATGCACAAGACCTCTCCTCATCTTGACGGAGCCTATGCTGCATTTGGAAAGATCACCGAAGGAATGGACATTGTGAATAAAATCGCTGAGACACCGACAGATTACTCTGACAGACCCTTGGAGGATCAGCGCATCAAATCCATGACAGTTGACACCTTTGGCGTGGACTATCCAGAACCCGAAAAAATGTAAGCCCAAAGCAGAGTCCTTTTTACACAGTCCCCGGCGGGGAATACACCTCTGCGGTCTGACGCGCCCGGGGCCCTGCTATAATCTTTCACGGAATGGACAAACTTTTCTAGCACTTCTAAGGGACATGAAAATACAAAATAAAGCGTTAATGCCGGATTTCAAAACGCAGACCTGACGGTCTTTGAACGGGTTGAAATCCGGCATTATTTTTGTATTTTCATGTCCCTAAGAATTGCACGAAAAAATGTCAGATATTCCGTGAAAGACTATAGCAGGGCCCCGGGCACGTCAGACCGCAGAGGTGTATTCCGATCCACAACCAGTCACAAACAGAACAGCCCCCGGATGGTGGAAGCATCCGGGGGCCGCCCTGTATATGTTAAACTAAGGGATTAGATAAACGCATGTTTATTCAACATCCTGCAATGCTGCAAAGTTCTCTTCACCGGTACGGATCTTAACAACCTTATCAACATTGTATACGAAGATCTTACCATCTCCGATATGTCCGGTATAAAGTGCTTTCTTAGCGGAAGCAATGACATCATCAACCGGGATCGCACTTACAACGACTTCGATTTTTACCTTCGGAAGCAAGGTTGCATCGACTTCAACACCACGGTATTTCTCGCCGGCACCTTTCTGGATACCACATCCCATAACCTGTGTAACTGTCATACCGGTTACACCAAGATCGTTCATTGCCTGTTTTACAGCCTCATATCTTGCAAGTTTTGCAATGATAACAACTTTATAAATGCCGGTTGAAGGAACCAGATCAGGCGCTTTTGCAACGGATACAGCTGCATTCTTTGCTGCATCGGATGCTGTGTCATAATCGTCAGAACCAAGATTTGTATTTGCATTTACTTCCATTGTCATAGTATTGGAAATATCCATGATGGAGAAGCCTGCATATGCACTCGGAAGACCATGTTCTTTTGCATCCAGACCAATGATTTCCTCTTCTTCTGTTACTCTTAAACCAAAGATTTTCTTGATTGCCAGGAATACAATTGTAATTGTGATAGCTGCCCAGGCTGCTACGGAAACAAAACCAAGAAGCTGTAATCCAAGAAGCTTAAATCCGCCGCCATAGAACAGACCAACCAATTCGTTGCCGTTTGCATCCGCAATGCTGTAACCGGGAGCTGAATTGGTAGCAAATAAACCAACAGCAATGGTACCCCAGATACCGTTTAAGCAGTGGACTGCAACAGCACCGACAGGATCATCTACACGAAGCTTGTAATCTAAGAACCATACACCGAAGCATACAAGAAGTCCGGCTACAATACCGATTATGATTGCACCAAATGCATCTGTTACATCACAAGGTGCTGTAATGGCAACAAGACCTGCCAAAGATGCATTCAGACACATGGAAACATCGGGTTTACCATATTTAACCCATGTAAAGATCATACATGTAACGGTTGCAATAGCGGGAGCGATTGTTGTTGTTACGAAAATGGAACCTAACTGTTCAACGCTTGTTGCAGCAGCTCCGTTAAATCCATACCAGCCTAACCAGAGAATGAAAACACCAAGTGCTCCAATCGGTAAGTTGTGACCGGGGAAAGCATTTACTTTTACAATTTTTCCGTTTTTATCTTTCTGGAATTTTCCAATACGGGGTCCAAGCATTGCAGCTCCGACTAAAGCGGAAATACCACCAACCATGTGGATGGCACATGATCCTGCAAAATCATGGAAGCCAAGCTGTGATAACCAGCCGCCGCCCCAGATCCAGTGTGCTTCGATCGGATAGATCAGAGCTGAGATCACTCCGGAATAAACACAGTAGGATAAGAACTTTGTTCTTTCTGCCATAGCTCCGGAAACAATTGTTGCTGTGGTTGCACAGAACACTAAGTTGAATACGAAATTGGACCAGTCAAAATTTGCATAATTTGTGAAAACATCAAATCCGGGCTTTCCGATAAAACCGATCAGGTCTTCACCAAGCAATAAGCTGAAACCAATCAAGATGAATGTAACTGTACCGATACAGAAATCCATCAGATTTTTCATAATAATGTTACCTGCGTTTTTTGCTCTGGTAAATCCTGTCTCTACCATTGCAAAGCCTGCCTGCATCCAGAATACCAGTGCTGCGCCGATCAAAAACCACACACCGAATACCTGACCATTGACGGCATCAAAAATTTCTTGTGTCATAATCATTCCTCCTCATGATGCAAAAAAATAAAGCCTACTACACACAACAAGCCACGCCTTTGTGGTAATAAACCTTACTCTTTTGTTTGATATACAGGGCAATCTGTCCCTTATTATTCTTTATGAGTATCGGTATCTCAAAAAGAATAAGGGCACTGAATGAACTTCAGCACCCTTGCTTGATATTGAGTATAGTCCGGTCATCATAAAATGTCAATCATCAAAATTGTATTTATATCCGTACAATTTCTGTGCAATTCCCCTGTGCCATTTTAGATAACCCCATAAAAAGGGAGGATGCCGGGTCGACTGTATCATCGCCCGGCATTTATTATGAAAAAGTTTTTATAACATAAATAACACACTTATTACTTATTTATTGTTATCTTATAATGCTATTATATGGGAGGAAAATGACAAAACCATGTTATGTAAATTAAGTTTTTGAATCAAAATTGTAAATAAAATATGAACAGCAACAAAAAAACAGCCTCTCCGGGAAATCCCGGAGAAGCTGTCCGATGTCTTTATGCGGTCATCCGTGCACAGATTAAGCCTGTCCAACTGATCCGAATAATTCCATTTTTTCTTTAACTTTAGCTTTGATTGCATCAAAACCAGGAGCTAATAACTTACGAGGATCAAATCCTTTACCTTCTAAGTCTTTACCTGCTTCGATGTATTTACGTGTAGCGTCAGCAAATACTAACTGGCACTCTGTATTAACATTGATCTTAGCAACACCAAGGTCGATTGCTTTTTTGATCATGTCATCCGGAATGCCTGTACCACCGTGAAGAACTAAAGGAAGGATTCCTGTTTCTTTCTGGATGTTGTCAAGTACGTCAAACTGTAAACCAGCCCAGTTTGCAGGATATTTACCATGGATGTTACCGATACCTGCTGCAAGGAAATCTACGCCAAGGTCAGCGATCATCTTGCATTCCTTAGGATCTGCGCATTCGCCCATTCCGATAACGCCGTCTTCTTCACCACCGATAGAACCAACTTCTGCTTCGATGGAAACTCCCTTTGCATGAGCAGCTTCTACTAATTCTTTTGTCTTAGCGATATTCTCGTCGATTGAGTAATGAGAACCATCAAACATGATTGAAGGGAAGCCTGCTTCCATACATTTGTAGCAGTGCTCATATGAACCATGATCAAGATGTACAGCTACGGGAACTGTGATGTTCTGGTCTTTGATCATACCATTGACCATACCCATAACTACATCATAACCGCCCATGTATTTGCCTGCGCCTTCAGATACACCAAGGATAACAGGTGAGTTGCATTCCTGAGCTGTTAACAGGATAGCTTTTGTCCACTCTAAGTTGTTGATGTTGAACTGACCTACTGCATAGTGGCCTGCTTTTGCTTTTTTAAGCATTTCTGTTGCTGATACTAATGCCATTTTAAATTACCTCCATAATAATTTATATACGCGCAGGTATTCCTCCGCGCTCTTGCGCTTATTATAACGCACTTTATTTAAAAATGGAATATCCTTTAGGAAATTTCTAAGCTCTCTTCTTTGACATACCCGGCCTGTGCAACTGCCTCCACAGACGGAATAATCAGATTTAAAGCCTGGAATTCATTTTTGATCCTGACGTCAGTGTGTTTTCCTCCATTTTCACCGTCCATCGTCCACGGTACCTCAACCTGACACTTAAACTCGATCTGCTGCGCTTTAAAACACTGCATATATTCGGAATCCACCTTGTCATCCAGAATCGCAAGGATGATCTGGTTTAACTCATTGATCCGGCGCGGTCTTTTGATCAGACAGACCTCAAAATATCCGTCATTTAGGTCAACCGTCTTTCCTGTCAGCTTGGAAAACCCTCCAACCGAGCGGGAATTGGTAACCATACCGTAAATATATTCGCCTTCATAAACATGATCATCACAGGTGATCTTCATCTCATAACCGGTGATGGAGCTTAATCGTCTGGCTCCTTCCAACAGATAGGCTGCATGTCCCAAAACGTTTTTGATATGCTGGTCTGTCTCATAGGACACGTCCGTAAACAGTCCGAATGCAGCCACATAAATAAAATACGTATCATTGAAACGCCCTGCATCACAAGAATAAAATCTGCCGCCGACAATTTCTCTCGCCGCCTTTGTCATATCATTGGAAATACGCAGTGATCTCGCAAAATCATTGGTCGAACCGGCCGGAATATAACCAATCGGAACCTTTTTTTCAAGCTGCATCATCCCTGTCACAATCTCGTCAAGCGTTCCGTCCCCACCGCTGCAGACAACCAGATCATAGTCATCCGCTTTCCGGATCACTTCCTGTGTAGCATCCTCACGTTGCTGGGTCGGATGTGCCGTTACCTCATATCCGCCTTTTGTAAAAATATCAATAATATCGGACAAATAATTTTTGATCATGGCCTTGCCTGCATGTGGATTGTAAATAAACAGCAATTTTTTTTCCAAACTCATCCATCCTTTCTACTACAATATTTTTTATTTATTTCCCATTTGCATCTGATCATGCATCCGCATTTTCCTACAATAACTTAAGAAAGGCTGTCGCATAAAATGCGATAGCCTAATTCTCGTATTGTCGTGAGCTTACATTATTTTGCATTTCCGCTGATATATTCTTCAAGACTATCAACGGCAGCACCTTCATCTGCACCTTCGGCAATAACAGTAACCTCTTCCCCTGCATTGAGTCCCAAACTCATCATTCCCATAATGCTCTTTGCGTTTACCTTTTTGCCTTCTGATTCAATGTAAATATTGCTGTCAAACATACTGGCTTTCTGAACAAGAACTGCGACCGGTCTTGCTTCCAGCCCGTTTGCCAATTGAATTTGCATAGATTTCTGAATCATTCCTTGACCTCCTAATTCACTCTTAATCTCTCTGCAAGCTCACTTAACTTCCGTAATCTGTGATTCACTCCTGATTTGCCTACAGGCGGATCCATCAACCGGGACAGTTCCACCAATGACGCTTCCGGATAAGAAAGTCTTACCTCCGCCACCTGTCTCAGATTATCCGGCAGCTTATGTAGTCCGTAAACCTTCCGGATAAATAAAATATCTTCCACCTGTCTGGCTGCAGCATTTACCGTCTTGGCGATATTAGCCGTCTCACAGTTTACTCTGCGGTTTATAGAATTCCGCATATCTTTAACAATGCGGGTATTCTCAAGATTCATAAGGGAAATATGTGCGCCCATGATATTGAGCATATCCACAATTTCTTCTCCCTCTTTGATATAAACAACATAATTCTTTTTGCGGATCACCATCTTGGCATCTATGGAAAAGGTATTGAGATTTTTGATAAAATCATCTGCCATACCCTGCCTGTCAAAAACAAACTCCATGTGATACCCTTTTTCCGGATTGCTCATGGAGCCGACCGCCAGATAAGTTCCACGGATAAAAGCCCTCCGGCAACAGTCCTTTTTAAGCAGGAGCGGATCAACCGGCTGTCGCAGCTGCGGCAATTCCGATCCATTGTACTTTTTGACCGCCATAAGGATCTGCTCAATTTCTTCCTTATCCTGTATACACAGCTTATAGGAAAAAATCTTGTTTGAAAAATTATGTTTTTTTATCAGAATATCAGAATATATATTAAATGTTTTTTTGATTAATGTAAAGCTTTTTGTAATAATCGCTTTATTTTCCGCGGCAATTCCGATCTGCATCTGCCCAAAACGATCCATCCGGGCAAATCCGCAGCAGGAAAAAACAGCGGCAAGCTCTGCTATCTGACAATGTCGTCCATTGCCATTAACCGACAACAGCTCTTCTTTTACATCTCCGGAAAATGACATAGAATCACCTTTTATCGTTGTATACTAAAAATCGCCAACCCGGACCACCTCAGGCTCAAGCGTCACAGAAAAGCGTCTCTTTACCTTTTCGGTCACCTCATCCATCAGTTCCGTGATATCAGCGGCTGTCGCATTGCTTTTATTGATGATAAAACCACAGTGCTTTTCCGATACCTGTGCTCCACCGATGCTGTAGCCGCGAAGCCCTGCATCCATGATCAGCTTTCCGGCAAAGTATCCTTCCGGCCTCTTGAATGTGCTTCCGGCACTCGGATACTCCAACGGCTGTTTGCTGCGCCGCCTTTCGTTAAAATCGTCCATCTTTGCCCGGATCTCATCTGCATTTCCTTCCTGCAGGGAAAATTCCGTCTCCAAAACAATAAACGGTCTGTTTTTAATAATACTGTTGCGGTATGAAAACTGCATGCTGTTGTTGGAAAGCTCCATAATCTCACCGGATTCGTTCAATACCGTGACCGTCTGTACGACCTGTTTCATTTCTCCGTCATATGCTCCGGCATTCATCACAACCGCTCCGCCTACCGTTCCCGGTATCCCGGCTGCAAATTCCATTCCGGTCAGCGCGTGCTCCCATGCAGTCCTTGCCACAGTCGTAAGCATGGCTCCGGCCTGTGCCCTGATCGTATTGTCTTTGACCTGTATATCGGAAAAGCGCCGTCCAAGGTGTAAAACAAGACCCCTGAAGCCCTTGTCTCCAAACAGGACGTTGCTTCCATTGCCCAATACAAAATAGTCTCTTTCTGTCTGTTTCAGATACTTGATGATCGCCGACAGCTCCTCTACTTTGCCAATCTCAACATAGCAGTCGGCACATCCGCCCACACGGAAGGTCGTATGCTTATCCATCGGTTCGTCTGCAAAAATACATTCATCCGGCACCTTTGTCTGTAAAAATTCGATTAATGCCTTATCCAACTGTCCACCCACTGCCTCTTCTTATTTTTAAATATAGTATGACCATTCCGGCAAAAAGATACCGGTGTCAGACCAATTGTGCTTTGGACCAATATCCGTATCAGTCTAAAACAAGCTTTGCAGCTCCATAAATTCCCGCATCATTGCCAAGGGTTGCAAGTGTAAACTGCACATCCCGGCTCGCATGGAATACATAAGGTGTATAGTTTTTCCGGATATAATCAAGCAGGATTGTTCCGGCCTTGGAAACACCGCCACCGATTACAAAAGCCTCGGGGTTGATCACGCAGGCTACTGCCGCAAGCCCTTTTCCAAGATACTGGCCGAACTCTTCGGCTATCTCGATCGCAACCTCATCACCTGCTTTAACGGCATCCCAGACATCCTTTGCAGAGATCTCTCCGGCCTTTAATACCGTCTTTTTATCCGTTGATGCAAGTGCACGATCAGCAAGTCTGACTACACCTGTTGCAGATGCAAACTGCTCCAGACATCCGGTATTTCCGCATCCGCATACATCCTTTTCGTCATCATCCACATGAATGTGTCCGATTTCTCCGGCAGCGCCCTTTGCACCGGTCAAAATCTTTCCATTCATGATAATTCCGCCGCCAACACCTGTTCCGAGTGTAACAACCACGATGCTTTCAAAGCCCTGGCCGCCGCCTTTCCACATTTCTCCCAAAGCAGCTACATTGGCATCATTTCCACCTTTGACAGGCATGTCAAGAAGCCGACCAAGCTCTTCGTTGATATTTAATACACCCCATCCGAGGTTGACACATCTGTATACAACACCCTTGTCGTCAACCGGTCCCGGAACGCCGATTCCGACTCCGACCACATCTTCTTTGGCAATAGATTTTTCACTGATCTTTGCCTTGATCGCCTCTGCGATATCAGGAAGGACATTCACACCACCGTTTTCGGTGCGTGTCTTGATCTCCCATTTATCCAAAACATTTCCTTCCAGATCAAAAAGTCCCATTTTAATTGTTGTGCCGCCTACGTCAACACCAAAACTATACTTTGACATCATTTTTCTCCTATTATTTATTAAATAAAACTTTTAAAATTAGTCCTCGCGTTTTTTAGCAAGATTATTTTGCACTCTTGTATATAATTCCTGTGCGGCATTGTAGCCCATCTTTTTCTGACGATGGTTGACAGCTGCCGACTCACAGATTACTGCAAGGTTACGTCCGGGTCTGATCGGAAGTGTGTGGCACACTACCTTTTTACCGAGGTATTCGGTATATTCCTCTTCCAGTCCCAGTCTGTCGTATTCCTTGTCCCGGTCCCAGTCCTCCAGTTTGATGACCAGATCAATGGAGGTGGTCTCCTTTACGGCGGAAACACCAAACAGTGTCTTGACATCCACGATACCGATACCGCGCAGCTCTATGAAATATTTGGTGATCTCGGGAGCTCGTCCTACGAGTGTATCATCACTTACCTTGCTGATCTCCACAACATCATCACTTACGAGACGATGTCCTCTCTTAATCAGCTCCAGCGCAGCCTCTGACTTACCGATACCGCTCTCGCCGGTGATCAGAACACCTTCGCCATATACATCAACCAAAACGCCATGGATGGAAATACGAGGCGCAAGCTCAACATTGAGCCAGCGGATAATCTCGGCTGTAAAAGCACTTGTCGACTGTTTGCTCATTAAAAGCGGTATTTTCTTTTCAAGTGCGATTTTTAAAAACAACGGATCGGGCTGCAGATCCCGGCAGAAGATAATAACCGGAATCGGACAGGATAACAGTTTGTTGTAGATTTTTTCCTTTCTGTCATCATCCATACTGTCCATATATGTATATTCGACAAATCCGATGATCTGCAGACGTGTTGCCTCATAATGCTCAAAATAACCGGCCAGCTGAAGCGCAGGTCTGTTAATATCCGGCTGTACAATTTTAACTTCCGAAATATCCAGCTCGGGAGTCAGGTTTTCCAACTTAAAACGTTCAATAATCTTAGCTAATGATACACTTGCCATTTTCCTTCTCCTTGTCCAAAATAATACATGATGCATAACCCCATCATTTTTAATATAGCATAGTTTACGGGCTATCGCAACGGACTACCCGTGAAAGAAACGGTAAATTTCCTCTGCCTGATTTTTTGTGATTTCCGGTACGGAAAGCAGGGTGTCCACATCCGCATTTTTGATTTCTTCGATTGTTTTAAAATGACGCATCAGGGCCTTTCTTCTGGCAGGTCCTATGCCCTTTATATCATCCAGCATGGAATGAATTCCCTCATTTCTGTGAAGTGATCTGTGATATTCGATGGCAAACCGGTGTGCCTCATCCTGTACTCTGGTGATCAGCTTAAAACCTTCCGAATCCCTGGCGATCGGCACTTCCTTCTGATTGTAATAAAGCCCTCTTGTCCTGTGATGGTCATCCTTGACCATACCGCAGACCGGAATATCAATATGCAGGTTCTCAAGCACTTCCCGGGCTATATTGACCTGCCCCTTTCCTCCATCCATCAAAAGCAGGTCCGGAAACTTCGTAAAGCTGCCGAATTCCTCATCCAGCTTTTTTTCCTCCATCTGCTGCTTTTCTTCCAGTCCGTGTAAAAATCTCCGGGTCAGTACCTCTCTCATACATGCATAATCGTTTGGTCCATCCACAGACTTGATCCGGAACTTTCGGTAATCGCTTTTCTGGGCCTTTCCCTTTTCAAAAACAACCATGGAACCGACATTTTGGAAGCCGCTGATATTACTGATATCAAATGCCTCGATCCGGTCTGCTTTTTCAATTCCGATCAGCTCTGCAAGCTCCCTGGCGGCACCGATCGTACGGCCTTCCTCTCTCCGGATCCTTTCCTTGTCATTGTCAAGCACCATCCGGGCATTTTTGGCCGCCAGCATGACAAGCTTTTCCTTGTTGCCGATCTTTGGAACCTGCAGATAGACCTTTGTCCCTTTTCTTGCCGAAAGCCATTCCCCGATCAGCTCCTGATCCGCGATCTCAGTCTGCAGCATGATCGTACGGGGCAGATACGGCGTACCGGCATAAAACTGTTTGATAAAATCACCAAGTACATCAGCCGCCTCTGTCTCAGCTACATTGGTCATGTAAAAATGCTCCCTGCCGATCAGCCTGCCGCTTCGCACAAAAAATACCTGTACAACGGCATCCTTTTCGTCTGCTGCCATGGCAATGATATCCTTGTCCTCTTCAGAGCTTTCCGTGATCTTCTGCTTCTGCGCTACCGATTTGACACTATTGTAAAGATCACGGTAACGGATAGCTTCCTCAAAATCCATTTCCTCACTGGCACGGTTCATTTTTTCTTTCAGATCGTTGAGGATAGGCGCATAATGCCCGTTCAAAAATTCCAGTGCCTTTTCAATCTGTCTGTGATATTCCTCCTGCGTCACCTTTCCCGCACAGGGCGCACTGCACTGCTTCATATGATAATTCAGGCAGGGGCGTTCCTTGCCGATATCCCGCGGCAGCACCTTTCTGCAGGTACGCAGATCAAAAAGCTTATTTAACAGTTCGATGGTATCCTTGACACCTGTGGCACTTGTATACGGCCCGAAATAGCGCGACCTGTCTTTTTTCATGGTGCGTGAAAAGACCAGCCTCGGATAAGGCTCTCCCATTGTCACTTTTATATAAGGATAGGTCTTGTCATCCTTTAACAGGGTGTTGTATTTGGGCCGGTGCTCCTTGATCAGGTTGTTTTCCAGAACAAGCGCCTCCAGCTCCGAATCGGTCACAATATATTCAAAATACCGGATCAGCGATATCATCCGCTCTATTTTGGCAGTCCGGTTGTGCATGGTACGAAAATAAGAGTGCACACGCCTGTTCAGATCAACAGCTTTGCCCACATAAATAATGGTATCGTTTTTGTCATGCATCAGATAAACTCCCGGACTGTGCGGCAGTTTTTTGAGTTCTTCCTGTATGTCAAACATGGCTTCTCCCTGAATTTATATCTCCTATGTGAAAAAGGAGCCTTATAAAAGCTCCTTTTTTTTATACCTCTCTGAAATCGTTGGCATCATCCGAATCCTGTGCATTTTGTGATTTCTGTGCATTCTGTGAATCCTGCGCATTCTGTGGATCCTGCGCATCCTCTGATTCCTCTGTCGATGCAGATTTGATTTCCTCATCTGCCTTCTGTTTATCAGCATCTGAAGAAACGGCAACACTGTCGGACGAGCTGCTTTCTTTCAGCTTCTCTTCGCCCTCCGTAAGCACTTCCCTGAAGTCCATGACTACAGTTTTATCTGACTGTTCCTCTTTCGGCTTGTCTGCAGCTTTTTCCTCTTTCACTTCTTTGCCGGATGCTTCATCAGCCTTAGCTCTTTGTGCCTGCAGCGGATCTTCCTTTACCGGTACCGGAATGCCTTTTTCCTTACAGTAAATTTCCATAAACTCTTTGCCGGTAATGGTCTCTTTTTCAATCAGGTGCTCTGCAAGCTTATCCAGAACAGCTCTGTTTTCCTTGATCATGGTCTTGGCTTCTTTGTAGCAGGACTTCAATAATTTCATGACCTCTTCATCAACGCCTGCTGCCGTAACCTCCGAACAGTTCATGGAGGTACGTCCATCCAGATACTGGCTTTCGACTGTTTCTAACCCCATCAGACCAAACCGCTTGCTCATACCATAGCGGGTGACCATGCTTCTTGCCAGACCGGTGGCCTTTTCAATATCGTTGGAAGCGCCGGTTGTAACCGAATCAAACACCACATCCTCTGCCGCACGGCCGCCGAGTAATCCGACGATCATATCATGAAGCTCTGCCTCGGTATTGAGATATTTTTCTTCCTCGGGCACCTGCATAACATATCCCAATGCTCCCATAGTACGGGGAACGATCGTAATCTTCTGAACCGGCTCGGAGTTTTTCTGAAGTGCAGCGATCAATGCATGACCTACCTCGTGGTAAGATACAATCTTTCGCTCCTGCTGGCTCATGATCCGGTCTTTCTTTTCTTTTCCGACGAGGACAACCTCTACTGCGCCGAAAAGATCCTTTTGCGAAACAGCTTTTCTGCCTTCTTTTACAGCATTGATGGCAGCTTCATTGACCATGTTGGCAAGATCGGCACCAACCGCACCGCTCGTAGCAAGGGCAATGGCATCCAGATCCACACTGTCATCCAGCAGTACATCCTTGGAATGTACCTTTAAAATATCCACACGGCCTTTCAGATCCGGCTTTTCTACGATGACACGCCTGTCAAAACGTCCCGGTCGTAACAATGCCTTGTCCAAAATCTCCGGTCTGTTGGTGGCTGCCAAAATCAGGATACCCTTGGACGAATCAAAACCATCCATCTCAGACAACAGCTGGTTGAGGGTCTGTTCTCTTTCTTCGTTGCCGCCGCCGTATTTGGAATCACGGCTCCGGCCGATCGCATCGATCTCATCAATAAAAATAATACAGGGTGCGTTTTTGTTGGCTTCCTTGAACAAATCTCTGACACGGGAAGCACCCACACCGACATACAGCTCCACAAAGTCGGAACCGGTCAGTGAAAAGAACGGTACATGCGCTTCTCCGGCAACCGCTTTGGCAAGCAATGTCTTACCGGTTCCGGGAGGTCCCACAAGCAGGGCACCCTTGGGAAGCTTGGCGCCAATCTGTGTATACTTGGCGGGATTGTGCAGAAAATCAACAACCTCCTGCAAAGATTCCTTGGCCTCTTCCTCTCCGGCAACATCCTTGAAGGTCACACCGGTCTCTTTTTGTACATATACCTTGGCCTTGCTCTTTCCAACGCCCATGGGACCGTCACCGCCGCCCATCTTGCGCATCAGGAAGGTCAGCAGCAGATATAAAATAAGAGCCGGCACGATCCATGTCAAAATGAAGTTTAACACCAGACCGGAATTGTCCGGAATCTCCTTGGAGTACTCAACATCATGCTCATCTAAAAGCTGGTACAGATTGTCATCCTCCAGATTTCCGGTGTAATATGTGACTGTCGTGGTCGGTCTTGTTGCAATGACCGGCTGACTGTTTTCATCTTTTTTGGCTTCCTTTGGTGTGATCTCAATCTCAGTATCTGTGATGACAACGCTCTTAACCTCATTATTTTTGACCATCTTCAGGAATTCGCTGTAAGTAATTTCCGAATCCGCGCCTGACATCAGATTCATAAAGAAACTCATACCCATAATGGTAATTAAAACAGCAATCAGCAGCATAAAAAGGCTCTGCCTCTTCTGCGGTCCGTTCTGATTGTTGTTCTGGTTATTTTGATTATTATTCTGGTTATTTTGATTATCCATTGAAAATCTCCTTAAAAAGTCTGTTCTTATTATAAATTTTGGCTAATTATAAATCAATAGATAGATTTTGAAATTTCTGTGCTCACTTTCTGAATTTTCTATAAACTCAAAATATGATGTCAGGGTCAAAAAGTATTTTGCCCCTGACTTGATATCCAAGAATTGCTCCGCTGCAAAGTAGCTCCCACAATTCTCAAACATGAGAAATCCGCTGATTTACTGCGTAAATCGCTACTTTCTCATGTTTGTCGGGTCAAAAGGTCAAAAGTCTTATCGTGCAAGCACGAACGACTTTTTGACCTTTTGACCCTGATATCAAATTTTTTCCAAAAAAATTAAATGGATTTATGGATTTTGAATTTGACTCATTGTATAATACTGTGTATGTTAGGAGGACTAGTTTATGGCAGTTAAGTACGTATTCGTAACTGGTGGTGTCGTCTCCGGTCTTGGAAAAGGCATTACCGCAGCATCTTTGGGCAGACTCTTGAAAGCACGTGGTTACACTGTGACAATGCAGAAGTTTGATCCTTACATCAATATTGACCCCGGTACCATGAATCCCATTCAGCACGGCGAAGTGTATGTTACCGATGACGGAATTGAGACCGATCTGGATTTAGGTCACTACGAAAGATTTATTGATGAAAATCTCGACAAAAATTCCAATGTCACAACCGGTAAGGTATACTGGTCTGTATTGCAGAAGGAACGCCATGGCGACTATGGCGGAGGTACTGTTCAGGTTATCCCTCATATTACCAATGAGATCAAAAGTCGTTTTTACCACAATGACCGGGATGATGAAATGCATATTGCGATCATCGAGGTCGGCGGTACGGTTGGCGATATCGAAAGCCAGCCATTTTTGGAATCCATCCGGCAGTTCCAGCATGAGGTCGGACACGAAAATGCGATTCTGATCCATGTTACGCTGATTCCTTATCTCAAGGCTTCCGAAGAAATGAAGACAAAGCCGACACAGGCTTCCGTCAAGGAGCTGCAGGGTATGGGAATTTGGCCCGATATCATCGTATGCCGCAGCGAACATCCCCTTGATCAGCAGATCAAGGATAAAATTGCCCTGTTTTGTAATGTCCCTACCAATTGTGTATTACAAAATCTGGACGTTCCTTATTTATATGAAGCACCTCTCGCAATGGAAAAAGAAAAGCTTGCGGATGTTGTCTGTGAAGCCCTGCATTTGGAAAACCGCAAACCGGATTTAGCAGACTGGATCCAGATGGTAGACCTTTTACACAATCCGGAGCACGAGGTTACGATTGCCCTGGTTGGCAAATACATCCAGCTTCACGATGCCTATTTAAGCGTTGTGGAAGCATTAAAGCATGGCGGCATCTATGCCCGTACAACCGTTCACATCAAATGGGTAGATTCGGAAACAGTTACCGGTGAAACCGTTGCAGACATCCTCGGCGACGTTGATGGCATTCTGGTTCCCGGCGGCTTTGGCTCACGCGGAATCGAAGGTAAGATCACGGCCATCCGGTATGCCCGCGAGCATCAGCTTCCGTTCCTTGGATTATGCCTTGGCATGCAGCTTGCCATCGTTGAATATGCACGCGATGTGATTGGCTATTCCGATGCACATACCGTGGAATTTGATCCTGATACCACACATCCGGTTATTGCGCTCATGCCCGACCAAAATGGTATTGTCGATATCGGTGGTACCTTGAGACTGGGATCCTATCCATGTATTTTAGATAAGGATTCTCTGGCATACCGGCTGTATGGCACAGAAACCATACATGAAAGACATCGTCATCGTTACGAAGTCAACAATGAGTTCCGTGATGCTTTAGTTGCCGGCGGTCTCCGTCTTTCCGGTATTTCCCCGGACGGAAGAATTGTCGAAATGTGTGAGATACCTTCACATCCGTTCTTTATCGCAACACAGGCTCACCCTGAATTTAAATCAAGGCCGAACAGACCACATCCTTTATTTAAAGGATTTGTCGAAGCGGCACTCAAACACAGTCAACAATAAGGAATATATTCACCATGAAAAAAGGATTTGATAACAACAAATACCTCTCTATGCAGTCCGAACACATCAGAGAGCGTATCAGGCAATTTGACAACAAGCTTTATCTGGAATTTGGCGGCAAATTATTTGATGATTACCATGCATCCCGCGTATTACCCGGCTTCGAACCCGATTCCAAGCTGCAGATGTTATTGCAATTAAAGGATCAGGCTGAGGTTGTGATCGTCATCAGTGCCGAAGATATTGAAAGCAACAAAATACGCGGTGACTACGGCATCACATATGATCTGGATGTATTAAGGCTGATCGATGCTTTCCAAAACCGCGGACTTTATGTCGGAAGCGTCTGTCTGACCAAATATGCTGCACAGCCTCAGGCAGAGCTTTTTGAAAAAAGGCTGTACGACCTTGGGATCAAATCCTATCGTCACTATAAAATACCGGGCTATCCCCATGACGTGGCAAAAATTGTCAGCGATGAGGGATATGGCAGGAATGACTATATCGAGACCAAACGTCCTCTGGTCGTTATCACAGCACCCGGTCCCGGCAGCGGAAAAATGGCAGTCTGCCTTTCCCAGCTTTACCATGAGTATAAGCATGGGATCAAAGCCGGCTATGCCAAGTTTGAGACCTTCCCGATCTGGAATATCCCGTTAAAGCATCCGGTTAATCTGGCTTACGAAGCTGCAACCGCAGATCTCAATGATGTCAATATGATCGATCCCTTCCATCTGGAAGCATACGGAAAGACAACCGTCAACTACAATCGTGACATCGAGATCTTTCCGGTCGTAGAATCCATGCTGGAAATGATCTCCGGAAAGAGTATTTACAAATCGCCTACCGATATGGGCGTCAATATGGCAGGCAACTGTATTGTTGATGACGATGCCTGCTGCAAAGCTTCCAAATGCGAGATCATCCGCAGATATTACAAATGCCTGTGCGAACAGCGTATCAACGGCTTTGCCAAAGATGACCTGTACAAACTGGAGCTTTTGATGAATCAGGCAGGAATTTCAACATCCTACCGTCAGGTTGTGACCAAAGCTTCTGAAAGATCCGCCCGGACAGACGGTCACCCGGCTGTTGCAATCGAGCTTCCCGACGGAACCGTTGTTACCGGCAAAACAGGTGATTTACTTGGAGCATCCGCTTCCGCACTGCTCAATGCGTTAAAAGAACTGGCCGGCATTGATCATGAGCTGGATTTAGTATCTGCGACTTCCATTGCACCTATTCAAAAATTAAAAACCGATTATCTCGGAAGCCGCAATCCACGTCTCCATACAGATGAGATCCTGATTGCATTATCCACCTCCGCAGCCGACAATGAGCTCGCTGCAAGAGCCCTGGAACAACTTCCCAAATTAAACGGCTGTGACGCACATTCCACCGTCATCCTTTCTTCGGTAGATGACAAAATGTTCAAGCGTCTGGGCATCCAGCTTACCTGCGAGCCCAAGTACGAGGAAGAAGAAAGACTCTATCATAAATCATAAGACAACAGATCCCCCTGTAAGAGATTGATGAAAATTGCTTACAGGGGGATTGTTATTTTCATTGTTCAATTATGGAGCTGTATTTTTTGCATTATGTATCGTCTATACTATACTCTGTGAAAAATTATGCTATACTCTGCTTCAAATTTCTTTCCTGCCTTTAAAGTCTGCGTATATTCTCTCTCCGAAACATCACCGGCAAAATCTGTTTTATCACTTCTTCCAAACCAGGGTTCGATACACAAAAACGGTGCATTTTTACCTTCGGGAGACCAGATTGCAAACAAAGGTGTGTCAAACAGCACCTCCACGATCAGATTTCCCTGTGGATCCGCAAGCCCTACTTTTTTCGTCTGGCCGCCCTCGATCATATAAGTACAGCGATCAAAAAATCCATCGGTGATCTCTGCATACCCATCTGTTAACGGCAGTATCAGATCTTCTTCTACCGCAAGACCGGTATCCGGTGTATTGCCATGATGATGAATTTCTGTCACACCGTCAAACAGCAGCCGATAACCGGTCTTATCTTTTTCTCCATGCACCGGACACAGAAATGCCGGATGCGCACCAATGGAAAAATAAAGATCCGCAGCAGCCGGATTTTCAACCTCCCACATTACATCAACCTTATCACCGCTAAGTCTGTAACCGATAGAAAGAACAAATGGAAACGGAAATTTTTTCATTGTTTCTTCATTGGATTTTAAACAGAACCGGATCTCATCATCTGTCTGTGAAACCAGGGTATGCTCCATGTCTCTGGCAAATCCATGCTGTCCCATCGGATAGTCCTTTCCCTTCCAGGTAAATTTTTTATCCCGCATACTTCCTACAAACGGAAACAATACAGGAGAGGTACGTCCCCAGAATTTTTTATTGCCATACCACATATATTCCCGGTTGTTGTCCTTCCGGATCACAGACTTTACCTCAGCTCCGAAAGAATCGATTTCCACCTTTAATAAATCGTTTTCTAAAAAATAGCGCATACTAACCTCCTCATATAACCGTATTTTTATTCAAAATCGGTCTTATCATAATCTTCTTTGATATGTCCCTTATCAACATGGGGCCTGATAAAATGATTGTACGCAAAGTTCCAAAGTTCTTCTGAGCCATCCTTCGTCCGTTCATTGCGTCCCAATATCTGACTGAGCTTTACCTGCTTTTCCTCCCATGATCTGCCATCGGAAGCACAGTTTAACATCAATGGCTGGATATTGTCCATCGTGTGTGCAAACTTCGCCTCAGCACTTTCGGCTGCTTCAAATTCCTCCCAGAGACCACGGAGCTTGTCCTCCTGATCCTTAGGCAGTACACCAAATAAATGGTCAGCCGCTGCTAACTCTCTGTCCTTCTGCGTCTTTTTGGCTTCTTCATCATATGCATAGGTATCTCCGGCATAAATTTCTACCAGATCATGGATCAATAGCATACTGACCGTCTTTAATACATCGATCTCTTCGTTGGAGTATTCACTCAGCAGCAAAGTCATGACCGCCATATGCCATGCATGCTCCGCGTCGTTTTCTTTACGGCTGGCATCCGCCAGATAGGTCTGGCGGCCAATAAGCTTTTGTGCATCTATCAATCTGCAAAATTCCATCTGCTTTTGCAAACGCTCATTGTCCATACCTTAATCCTCCATCTCCATATAGGCTTTCGCAACCTTTTCATAGTCAATGGCATTGGTAATCTTTTCAGCTGCAAAACCATCCTCTGTCATACGACAACGATAGATATACTGACCGCTTTCATCCAGAGTATCATCCTTTATAACCTCTGCAACAATGTAGTTTTTCTTTTCAAACTCAAACTCATCCACAACGGCCATTTCCACTTCACTGCCATCTTTTGTTTTTGTGGTAAATGTAATATATTCTTCGCTGTCTGCTGTCTTATTGATATCTTCCACTTTTATCGTCCCTTACCTTTCTTTATGTGCATACGGTACGACATTTCCATCTTTGTTGAGAATACTCTGGATGGAATGCTCCACCATGTCTGAAATCGCATCTTCTGTATAAAATGCCATATGCGGCAGCATCAGAACGTTGGGCAGATCCTTTAAAATGGACATTTCGCGATGACCGATGTTCTGATACTTATAATCTCCGTAGAAAATTCCAAGCTCGTTTTCAATGACATCCAGCGCAGCTGCACCAACCTTGCCACTTTCCAAAGCATCCAGAAAAGCAGGTGTATCAATGATACTGCCTCTTGCCGTATTGACAATGACAACGCCGTCCTTCATGGTCTTCATGCTTTCGGCATTGACCATATGGAAGCTGCTCTCTGTAGCCGGTGTATGGAAGGTGATAACATCACTTTCTCTGAATAACTGTTCCAGTGAAACATACTCAGCAAGCTTTGCTGCCTCGTCATTGTGATAGGGATCATAAGCAACAAGCCGGCATCCAAATCCGGATAAATTGCGAAGTACATGTGTACCGATCTTTCCTGTTCCGACAACTCCGACGGTCAGGTCCTTAATCTCTTTTCCGATGTTTCCGGGAAGTGAATAATCCATTCCCTCTGCCCTTTTGATGATAGACTTCATCTTTCGGAGTGCCATTAAAATCAGCATAACCGTATAGTCTGCCACACTTCCTGTCGAATACTTGACGTTACTCACTGCTAACCCATATTTTTCCGCAGACTTCAGATCAATGTGATCAAATCCGATCGTCCTTGTGGAAATGTGCTTTACCCCGATTTCTGCCCAGATTTTGATAATGTCCTCTGTGATCGGCTGTGTGATGACACTTACTCCCTCGCATCCGGCAGCCAGTTTTGCATTATCCACCGTAGGGATCTCCCGGATCGGAATAATTTCCACTCCATACTGACTTCCGAATTTTTCAAAATACTTTGCTTCGTCAAAATCACGATAATTGTACGCTGCTATTTTCATTTACTAATCCTCCCAGATGTCACTGATAAAATATACTAAAGCAATCCATGTATAGACCGAATAAAAATTCCGGTATTTGTCTCTTCCACTCAACAATATTTCTCTGGCTTCCTCCTTTGAAAGAAGCTGAAAGCCATGGAAGCATTCAGTCTGCTCCGCGCCCTCCTGCGACAAGCCTTCCAACGTGTCCACATCCATATGGACGCTGACTATTGCATTGCTTTCATCGGTAAGTCCCGGCGACGAAAACAACAAAGGATTGATGATTTCCACTCTGTCACTTTCTTGTACCACAAGTCCGGTTTCCTCATGGATCTCTCTTTTGGCTGTCTCCAGGATTGGCTCTTCCTTTTCCTTATCTGCCGGATCCATCAATCCTGCCGGAACGCCCAACAGAAACCGGCCGGCCGGATAACGGTACTCATATGACAAAAGCAGTCTTTTCCCGACGCCCTTGACATTTAGGATCACAACACAGCTTACTGCATCGGGCAGCATCTTTTTATACTCTGAATCTGATTTAATGGCAACCAGTTCATCCAGCGAACGCCTCGTGGCATCATAATAGTGTCTGCCCTCATTGTAACGAAGGTCAAATACTTTCACAAAAGGATTGTCCGCAACGGTTTCTATTTTTTCTTTGCGGATAATGGGTTCCTCCGTCATATTTAAACGCCTCACTTTCATTCCCTTATTTTACCATGAAACAACAAAAAAGGGATAAATAATCAACTTATTTATCCCTAAATCATCTGTATTTGATAAGTTATTTTTCTTTTTTGCCCTGTCTTAGGTAAATTGCCCAGTACATGGTGCCTACAAATATACCACCTACAATATTTCCCAATGTGACCGGAAGCTCATTTCGCACAAAGAAGTTCAGCCAGCTAAGTCCATCTGCCGAAATTCCGTATTCCTTCATCGCCATAAGCCCTGCCGGAATATAATACATATTGGCAACACTATGTTCATATCCGCATATTACGAAAATCATGATTGGAAGGAAGATTGCAATAACCTTTCCCGCTGCATCCTTGGCTGCAAATCCCATCCAGACAGCGATACAAACAAGAATATTACACATAATACCTCTTAAAAAAGCATCTCCAAATGTTAATGAAGTCTTGGCTGCCGCGGTAGCCACCGCATATTCAGCCATGCCATTCTGAAACATGGAAAATGTATGTCCGTATACAAGCAGTGCACATATCAGTAATCCTCCCAGAAAATTTCCCAGGTATACGATCACAAGATTGCGGACCATCTCACGTACCTTGATCTCTTTGCTCAGACAAGGAATAATCAACAGACAGTTACCCGTAAACAACTCGCTTCCCGCTAAAATTACCATTGCCAGTCCTCCCGGGAAAATGCAGCCGGATAATACTTTTGCAAGCGAAGGTACATCAACGGAAACAACGGCGACCGATGCTCCGGCTCCGGCTATCGCTATAAACATTCCTGCCATGATTGCTAACAGAAATGTTTTCAAAAAAGGCATTTTGACCTTGTCCTTTCCAATTAAAATATAGTTTTTTGCAATCTCTGCCGGTGAATTCATCACACTTCCTCCATACACATCCCTTTTGTAATTTAAACATATCATAAGCCCTGACTGTCATAATTTCGAACAGCCAAAGCTATTATACCATTCCTTATTTGTGCTTGCCACTATAAATTGAATCCAATTTATGTATAAAATTCAGTCCAATCTGGTATATTAAAAAAAGCGCACTCATTTCATCTATATGATATCAGGGGCAAAAGGTCAAACATGAGAAATGTCTCTCATGGTAACAATAAGGCTATAATCGGGATAGTAATAATACTCAAAAGAGTACTGATGACACTACCTCTTGTACAGCAGGCAGAATCAGCTCCCTGTTCCATCGCAACCAATACGACAATGCTTCCTACCGGCATTGCCAGCATCAGGATAAATACTCCCAGAATCTGTGGATCAATCGGCAGATTACGGACACACAGCGCCATTATGACCGGAATCAAAATCAGCCGGATCAATAAAAACCTATACATGCGGACATCCTTAAAGATTGTCTTTAATTCCTGTTGTGCCATCGAAGCACCGATCAAAATCATGGAAAAAGGGACCACACACTGGCTTAAGTATTTAATAAAAGAAGTCATTGGTGCCGCAACCTGTATTTTACATACAAAAAGGATAATCGCTATAATACCGGCAATCGTTCCCGGATTGATAATAGCCTTCAGATTTTCCTTAAAACTGACATTACTATTGTGATTTTCTGCATAAACGGGCTTCGCACTGCTTCTTGCCAGAATAATACCATATGTATACAATAAAAAATTGTACCCCAGCATATAAAACACGATATAGATGATCACATCAGAACCATAAAGCGCAGATATGACCGGAATCCCCATAAATCCGACATTTGAAAAGATCATCATCAGGCGGTACACCCCGACATTTTCTTTTTCCGGGCGGATAATTTTTACAACAGGAATGCTGATGATAATTAAAAAAACAAAGTACAGGATGACCATCACAAGGTTGGTCAACAGATTATGAAAGCTGCCGTCCCGGCTTTTTCCCAGAACCCCATCAATTACCAATAGCGGATTTAAAATATTTACAACAATTTTAGAAAGCTTTCCATATGAATGATCGTCGATCCAGTCCCATTTATAACAAAAAAAGCCGACCAGCATCATTCCAAATAAAACCATCATTTGTTGAAATATTACTATCGCGCTTCCCATCCTGCTTTTCTCCGTATTTATACACATTTTCAAAAAAAAAGAAACTCTTTACGAGTTTCCTTTAGAGGCGCCAACCGGATTTGAACCGGTGATAGAGGTGTTGCAGACCTTTGCCTTACCACTTGGCTATGGCGCCGGATTTGAAAATGACTCCGACGGGAATCGAACCCGTGTTACCGCCGTGAAAGGGCGATGTCTTAACCGCTTGACCACGGAGCCTTAACGCTCTTCCATGTCTTTTCAGCTCTCTGTCCGGCTCTGACTTCTC
>Ga0129314_1000096_pt1 | contig 112446 bp, 87 predicted proteins | sample O1111metagenome_FD_94431 | JGI IMG/M metagenome (GOLD analysis project Ga0129314, IMG submission 94431) | Orangutan individual fecal microbial communities from fecal samples from Wisconsin, USA - O1111 metagenome | ecosystem: Host-associated > Mammals > Digestive system > Large intestine >...
AAAGCAGTGCGCTGATGGCAAATGCAATAATGATAGCTAGTATGGTTTCATGAATCATAAGGGCACCTCAATCTCATATGTATGTCTTATTTGGTAATTAGTATACGTCTTTTTCCGGGAATAGTCAACTATGGATTGGAAACGTGCACAGCAGTTTCTTCCTCCGTTGCCTGAATTCCCAGATAAGGAAGTATATTCTTAAACAGATCTCCAACCACCGGAGCGGCAATGGTTCCGCCGTAATAAATCCCCTCCGGTTCATCGATTGTAATAAGCGCCATGACCTGCGGATCGTCCGCCGGAGCAAAGCCGATAAAAGATGAAATATATTTTTTCAGGCTTCTGGGAAGCTTCTCTGACGTGGCCGTCTTGCCGCCGATCTTGTAGCCTTCCAGCTTTGCCTTTTTGCCGCTTCCCTCCGACACTACCTGTTCCAGCACGTAACGCATGGTGGCGCTGGTCTCCTCAGAAAGGATGCGTCCCTTGGAGGGATATTTGAAGGCGCGGACCGAAGTCTGGTCCGTGCTCACTGCCGCTACCCCGAAATGGGGCGTTACACGGTTTCCTCCATTGACAATGGAGGCAGCTGTTGTGATCAGCTGGATGGGCGTGATCTGGAACGACTGGCCGAAAGACACTGTGGCCAGTTCCACAAGTCCCATATTTTCCTTTTTGTGCATAATGGTGGCAGCTTCTCCGGGCAGGTCGATCCCTGTCTTTCCCTTAAGGCCGAACTGGGTAAAATATTTATAATACCCATCCACGCCCAGCCTCTGCCCCACATCGATAAACACCGGATTGCAGGAGTTCATGGCACCCTGTAAAAATGTCTCGGAGCCGTGTCCGCCCACCTTGTGGCAGCGTATTTTCCGGTCCTCCACGATCCTAAATCCCGGGCAGGAAAACTGGTCTGTCAGCTTCACCGCACCGGACTCCAATCCGGCTGCCGCCGTAATGATCTTAAAGGTGGAACCCGGTTCATAGGTATCGTTGATACAGGTATTCCTCCACATCTGGTTCAGCTGCTCCTGCTTTTTGGACGCGGGCAGGGAGGCGTTCTGGGCAGCGATCTCCTGAAGGCTCTGGCTGCGCAGATTCTGGTCCAGGGTAAAGGGATCGTTGAGATTGAACTCCGGCACATTGACCATGGCCAGCAGCTCCCCGTTCTGGGGATTCATGACTATGATGGAGACCTTTTTGGCATTCTTTTTTTCCAGAACCTGATAGGCCAGCTGCTCCGCATATTTCTGGATATTCACATCCAGGCTGATGTGCAGGTCATTTCCCGGTATGGGTTCGATCCGGTCCTCGGCGGCATTTTCAATCTCCACCCCTTTGGCATCCGACATGGTAAGTATTTTCCCATTCATGCCTTTTAAGTACTTTTCGTATTTTACCTCCAGCCCTATGATTCCCTGGTTGTCGCCTCCTGTAAATCCAAGCACCTTGGACGCCAGGCTGTCATAGGGATAATAACGCTTGTAATCTTCGTCCACTTTTACCCCGTCCAGCCGGTATGAGCGGATCTTATCCCCCAGTTCCTTATCCACATTGGTCTTTATGATCTCCCTGGAGCTGCGCTTCTCAACCCGTTTTCGGACCGGCTCCTCATCCAGCCCCAGTTCACTGCAGAGCACTTGTATTACGCGCTCCCGGTCCGTCACCTGGTTGTAGATAACGGAAATGGTGCACACGGTCCTGTTATCTGCTATGACCACGCCGTTGGCATCGATGATCCGGCCTCTGGCTGCCTTGATGGTACGTTCCCTCTGGTGCAGGTCCTCCGCCATTGCGCTGTAGTGTTCGGAACAGAACAGCATAAGATAAGCAAGCCGCCCCGAGAGGCTCACCATGACAATGGCAATGAGCAGTGCAAGGACGGCTATATTCTTTCTGTGCTTTGTAAGGTTTGAATTCATGAGCGTCTCCGGCGTCCATCATTGTTAATAATATATTGGGGCCGGTCTCATTTTATGAATCTTTATCCGGAAAGGAGTATCCGGTACTGCTCCAGGTACGGCCGTCAGGGATTACTCCCCGCGGTCTGGGGATCGGCCGTCTCCTCCTTGGAGGGATCGGCCTCAGTTGTGGGTCCGGTATCGGTCCCAGGCCCCTCAGGGGCTGACGGATCCCGGGGAACTGAATCCGGCACCCCGCTTCCCCCGCCATCATCCGGAACCACTTCATCCGTATCATACTGCTGCTGCGTCTCGGCCGGGGTCTCCTCCTGGCCTTCACCCTCCTCCAGGCTTGTCTCCACCTCATTGATCCCCTCGGAGGAAGGAAGGCTTTCCTGTATGGCCTCATCTTCCGGCAGATCCTTGGTGGGAAATATATTCATATAAGGAAGGGTCTCCGTCATGATCTTTGAAAATACCGCGCTTGCGTAGGAGCTGTGGGCCTGCTGCTCACCCGGCGGATAGTTTGGGGTATCGATCACTACATAGACAAACACCTGGGGATCCTCTATGGGCGCAAAGCCCGCAAAGCTGACCAGATAGTTTTTGGCTGAACGGGGCTGTTTTTCCGCTGTTCCGGTCTTGCCTCCCACATCATATCCAATGACCTGGGCTGCCTTTCCGGTACCGGTCTCAACCGTCTGGAACATGGCCTCCTTCAGGAAATCAGCTGTGGACTGGGATACGGTTTCCCGCACCAGTACAGGTTCCTTTTTCTCCACCACGGAGCCCTGTTCATTGAGGATCTGCTTTACCACATGGGGTTCATAATAAGATCCGCCGTTGAGCACGGAGCAGAATGCCGCAGCCATCTGGACCATGGTGCAGTTGTAGTTCTGGCCAAAGGCATTGGTTGCCAGATCCGTGGGCCGCATGTTGTCCGCATTGTATACAAGGCTGCTGGTATCCGCCTCACCCGGCAGGTCGATCCCTGTCTTGTCACCAAATCCAAAGATGGACTGGTACTTGGTAAAGCGGTCCCGGCCTATAATGGCGCCCATACGCATCATGGCCACGTTGCAGGACTGCATCAGCGATTCCTGTACGTTCAGCCACCCGTGGCCGCCCCTGCGCCACGCCGTACACTTGATATCATGATCTCCCACATGGAGGATACCGGCACACTCAAAGCTGTCACTGGGTTTTATAAGTCCCTCCTCCATGCCGGCCGCCACTGTAAAGATCTTGGAAGGGGAACCCGGCTCATATGTGTCACTGACACAGAAATTCCTCCAGATCTGGTTCCAGGCCACCTGCTGCCCGTAGGAGATCACATCCTCCCGGCTGAAATGATCCAGCACCTGGTCCTCTGTAATAGTCTTCCCTTCGTTTTCCCTTCTGTATACAGCGGCTGCTTCTTTTTTTCCAAGAACAAACAGATCCTCCTGGGTAAATCCGCTTACATCCCTGGGATTGTTCAGGTCAAAAACATTGCTTGTGCCCATGGCCAGGATCTCACCGTTGTTGGGATTCATGACAATGGCTGCCGTAACCTTGCTGCCCGTGGTGGTCTGCCATTCATTGATGTATTTCTGTACAATATTCTGGATATTCACATCAATGGTGGAAACAATGGTCTTGCCGCCCTCTGCCGGCTTCACCACGCCCTCCAGGTTGGAGTTCTCGTCCAGGTATCCGTACTCCCGTCCGTTCACCCCAATAAGGCTGCTGTTATAGTACTGCTCAATCCCTCCTGTTCCCACGCTGCCGTCACTGCTGGTAAATCCGATCACATTGCAGGCCAGGGAATTATAGGGATAGATCCTTTTATATTCATCTTCAAACCAGATCCCCTTGACCCGCTTTTTTCCCTCCACCTCGTCCTTGTTCTCATAATAGGCTTTGTTCATATCCTTTGCCAGCTGCTCAAAGGCAGTCTTCTGGTCATAGGTGAGCTGGCGCCCCTTATTATATCTGAGATAGGCGCTGTCCGCCCTCTCCTCAATCAGGCCCCGCACCTCCCCGCCGTCAAAGCCAAAGCTGGTCACCAGCGCCTCTATGGTGGGTTCCAGATAACGCTCCGGTTTGGACATGATCTGTTTGGGGTCGATGATCAGGTTGTATACCTTTTCGCTGGTAGCCAGGTAGGTGCCGTTCCTGTCCACGATATCCCCTCTTCGGTAGGGAATGGTACGGCTTTCATACTCCTGCTGGCGCTGGGTCAGTACGATCTTGTTGTACTGTTCATTGTTGTCCCTGATGATTCTGTAAAGGACCATTATTAATGCAAATAAAGCCAGCGTAATCACCAATACGGTGATTGCCAGCTTTTCCTGCAAATACTTTGGATAAAAGTATTTTCCTTTTGTATTGTGCTGCTCCCGGCCGTTCCCTTTTCCATTACCACCGGGGCGGCCGCCTCCATTAGTGTTCCGGGATGTCTTCATACTGTCTTACATACTCGCTTTCTGTCTTGTCATACAATAACACCTGGTCCTTCTTGGCATAGACCATCCCCAGCTCCTTAGTGGCGATCTCATAGATCTTGTTTAAGTCAATGCTGGTATTGATGCTGGTCTCCAGGGCATCGTTTTCCGCCTTAAGCTGTTCTAACTGTGCCTCCATCTTCTCGATGTTATGCATTCTTGCTGTAATGGATGACTGCACATGGAGGTAGTTGATGCAGAGGTATAAGGTAAACACTGACGCAATGGTAAGCATGATTACATACGGAAGATCCATATACAATGCGCGTTCCTGATTGCGGCGGATCCGGTGATTGTGCCGGACGGACTGGCTGCCTGCCGGTTTCCCCGGCCTGCGCTCCGGCCGTGGAGCGGCCTGCGGCTTAAGCTGTGGTGCCGCGGTGCCGTACATATAGGGATCTGTATGTGCAGCCCTGCGGTTTGTCTGTCTGTTGGTGCGTCCTGATGACGCCTGCGTTCTTGCAGCCATAACCTTATCCTCCCTTCTGTCTTGATATGGTCATCCTTTGTACGAAAATCCTTTGTGCGGCGTTACATCATCTGTATTTATCCCCGTTCAAACACGCGCAGCTTGGCGCTCTTTGAACGGCTGTTTTCTTCCAGTTCTTTCTCTGAGGGCAATACGGGTTTCCTTGATATCACCTTTCCTTTGCTCTTCCTGCCGCACACGCAGACAGGAAACTCATGGGGGCAGATACAGGGGTTCTCATTGGTCCTGAACCGGTTCTTTACGATCCGGTCTTCCAGTGAATGGAACGTAATGATACTCAGGCGGCCTCCCGGGTTTAAAAGGCCGATCATAGTGTCAATGGAGTGCTCCAGAACATCCAGTTCATGATTGCACTCGATCCGTATGGCCTGGAAGGTACGCTTGGCCGGGTGTCCGCCCGTGGCCCGTACTCTGGCCGGGATCGCGTTCTTTATGATCTCCGCCAACTGTCCCGTGGTCTCAATGGGATGCTCCTCCCGCTCTCTTACAATATGCTTTGCTATATTCTTCGCAAAATTATCCTCACCATAGTCCCGGATGATCCTGTACAGTTCCATTTCTCCGTAAGTATTGACAATGTCAGCCGCCGTGGTGGTATTCCTCTGATCCATCCTCATGTCCAGAGGCGCATCCTCCCTGTAGGTAAATCCCCTGGAAGCCTTGTCCAGCTGATAGGAGGAAACTCCCAGATCCAGGTAGATACCGTCCACTTTGCTGAGTTCCAGATCCTCCAGCACTGTTTTGATATTCTCATAATTGCTTCTTACTATGGTTACTTTATCCTTAAAGTGTTCCAGCCGCTTTCCCGCGGCCGCTATGGCGTCCGCATCCTGGTCAATGCCAATGAGACGTCCGCTTCCCAGGCGTTTGCACACCTCGTAGGCATGTCCTCCCCCGCCCAGCGTTCCATCCACATAAATGCCTCCGGGCTTGATATTCAGGCTTCCCACTGTCTCATATAAAAGTACGGACTTGTGTACAAATGCTTGTTCCTCCATTAAATTCCCAAACCTTCCATATGTTCTGCAATCTCTTCCATATCATCAAAGGTGTTAGCCTCCAGCCACTTATCCTTGCTCCAGATTTCAATACGGCTTCCCACACCTACCAGTACTGCGTCCTTCTCAATTCCGGCAAATTCCCTTAAAACCGCCGGAAGAAGAATTCTTCCCTGTTTGTCCACTTCACAGGTGGTAGCTCCTGCCAGAAGGAAACGTGAAAACTTACGTCCGGCAGTGTTGGTAAGAGGCAGTGTGCGAAGTTTTTCTTCAAGAGCGGCCCATTCAGAATTCTCATACACAAAAAGGCAGTTATCAAGGCCCTTCGTTACAACGAATTCGTCACCTAACTGCTCTCTGAACTTGGAAGGTACGATCAGACGTCCCTTCGCATCAACTGTATGATTGTACTCACCCATGAACATAACTTATCACCTGCCGTACGTCAGTGCGGTACTGTGGACAGCTGCGGGGGATCCGAAACCCCCACTTCATCCACAAAACAACCATCCTCTACCACTTTGCACCACTTTCTACCACTTGTATGTCCATCATAGTACAGAAATTGGGAAATGGCAAGAAGTTTTTACGAATTTCTTATAAAATTAAGGCAAAAAAATAAAGCAGTTGCGTGGTTTTTCGCAACTGCCTCTACATATGGGATGACCCCTTTTTTCAGCACTAAATATAGATTTTATGTTAATCAGAAGGGAAATCTCCCCCCACTTTCTCCCCCTTTTTCAGGCCGTGGTGCTTATAAACAATGATGCCCGCAGATATCAGGACCAACGCGGCTGAGAGGAGCTGTGAAACCGCAAGCCCCGAGCCGGGAAGCTTCAACTGGTCTGTCCTAAGGCCCTCGATCCATACACGTCCCAGACCGTATCCCAGGAAATACACCCACAGCATTTCCCCTTCAAATTTCTTGTGTTTTCTGTACCAGAGCATGAATCCAAGGACACACAGGTTCCACACGGATTCATACAGGAATGTGGGGTGCACCTGGATATAAGCGATTCCATTTTCCACGATCTCATTGTCTATCAGCTGCTGGGAGATCATGGATGGATTCACCAGGCTTTTTTTAATGCGCATGGCAAACAGGTTATTGGTAAAGCCGCCAAATGCCTCACAGTTGAAGAAATTCCCCCACCTTCCAATGATCTGGCCAGTGATCAGCCCCAGCACGCCGCTGTCCGCCATGGAAAAAAACGACATCTTCCTCATCCTGGTAAACACAGTGAGGGTGATGACCGCGCCAATGACACCGCCATATATGGCCAGGCCGCCCCCACGCAGGTTAAAAATCTGAAGCAGGTTATCCTTATAGTTGTCCCAGTCAAAAATAACATAATAGGCCCTGGCCCCTATGATGGAAAATATAATACCGTACAGCGCAAAGTCCAGGTAAATGTCGGGATCCTGCCCTCTGCGCCTGGCATCGGAAAATGCCACGGCCATACCGGCCAGCATTCCCAATCCTATGATAATTCCGTAAAATGCGATCCGAAAGCCAAACACCGTGATGCTGTTTGGCAGGTTCTGTATGGTTATTCCCAGATTCACAAAACTCAAATCTGCTCCTGCTGCTTCCATAGATCAATCTCCTTCCTGTTTCATATACTTTCCCATTTTACCCCGAAGTAATATAAATTGCAAGGAGTGATTTATTCCGGCATTTGTGCCGGCATTGATGCCGACATTGATGCAGACGGGACAGAGATTACCGGGCGGCCAGGGCAGCCATTGTGATATAATTGTAGGGCTTGTTAAAATGCGGAAGGAAAAACAGGTCAAAGAGCTTCAGCTTATCAATGGTCACCTGTTCCTCTATAGCCATGGAAAACAGGTGTATGCCCATGGAGATATCGTAGTCCGAACACATCTGCGCTCCCAGGATGATCCTGGTTTCCTTATCATACACAATACGGATCTTCACCTTGTTGTTGCCATTTTCCATGAATTCCGCCTTCTGCCAGTCCTCATAATCTGAGGAAGCTGCCGCATACCCCATCTTCTGCGCCCGTTTCAGGCTGATACCTGTGCAGAGCATATGAAGCCCCCATATGCTGATCCCGTTGGACCCCTGTACTCCCACGGATTCAAGCGTTCTTCCGCAGGCATTGTGGGCGGCGATGATGCCGGAACGGACCGCATTGGTTGCCAGGGCAATGTAATCCGTGGCCTGGATGGCATTATTATAAACCGTGGCGCAATCGCCGATGGCATAGACTCCCGCAACGCTGGTCTCCTGCCTGCGGTCCACCAGGTATGCCCCATTCTTAAACAGTTTGAGCCTCCCCTGTCCCAGACCTGTATTGGGCTTAAAGCCAATGCCGAATACCACCATGTCAGCCTGATACCTTGCCTGATCCGTTACCACGGTCTGTACCCTTTTCCGGCCCTCCAGTTTGACTACGGTTTCCCCCAATGCCAGTTCCACTCCGTGGCTTTCCAGATTCTTCCCCATTATATAGGAAAATTCACTGTCATAATACCCGGCCAGGCATGTGTCCGCACAATCGATCAGCACCACTTCCCTGCCGTTTCTCACAAACGCTTCCGCCAGCTCCACCCCGATATATCCTGCCCCCACCACGGCGATCCTCCTGATGGACGGATCCTTCAGCTTTTGGATCACATCCCGGGCATTCTGGTACAGCTTTACAAACTGGACATTTTCCAGGTCCATGCCCTGTAGTTCAGGACGGATGGGCAGGGAACCTGTTGCCAGTATCAGCTTGTCATAGGGCTGTTCATGGATTGTTCCATCCTTTTCCCGGCCATATACCATCTTTTTGTCATAGTCTATCCTGGATATCTCTGTTTCCATATGGACCACGGCGCCCTTTTCCTCAAATGCCTCCCTGCTCGAATAAAACAGTCCCTCCGGACCGGATATCTGCTTCCCGATCCAAAGCGCCATTCCGCATCCCAGAAAACTGATATTGGAATTACCGTCAAATGCGATCACCCTGTTTTCCGGGAACTGGTCCAGTATTGTATTAATGGCCGCCGTGCCGGCATGATTGGCGCCGATCACAACAATCGTCTCTCCCATGTTCATATCTTCCTTTCTATGGATCCATGCTTAATGTCTTTCCTTTCTATTCTCCCCATCCTGTAGATTTTTATATACCTTTTGCGGTTAAACATTTTCTGCTTTAATTTCCCCCTGTTTTATGATATGATAATAAGGCTGTAATAGAATCAGAACGTTCCTGACAGGCCAAAAGGATCTGGAAATGGCCTTTGGGCGCGATGAATGCTTGTACATGGACTTTAGCACCATACTGCAAAAGTTGGGGCGCCATGTCCCAGCACCATATATCACATATTAATAGGAAGGTAATCAAATGAAATTAGGTATTGTAGGACTCCCCAATGTAGGAAAGAGCACCCTGTTTAATTCCCTGACCAAAGCCGGTGCGGAATCAGCCAACTACCCATTCTGCACCATTGACCCCAATGTAGGCGTAGTGCCTGTTCCGGACGTAAGGCTGGACAAGCTGACTGAAATGTATAACTCTGAAAAAACCACCCCTGCCGTGATCGAGTTCGTGGACATTGCGGGACTTGTAAAAGGCGCATCCAAAGGCGAAGGACTGGGCAACCAGTTCCTCTCCAATATCCGTGAGGTGGATGCCATCGTACACGTGGTCCGCTGTTTTGACGACCCCAATGTCATCCATGTGGATGGAAGTGTTGATCCGCTGAGAGATATCGAGACCATTAACCTGGAACTTATCTTTTCTGATATAGAAATCCTGGAGCGCCGCATTGCAAAGCAGTCCAAGGGTTCTTTCAACAATAAGGATCTGGCCAAGGAAGTGGAGCTGTTAAAGGCTATGAAAGCCCATCTTGAAGAAGGCAGACTGGCCCGGGGCTATGACACAGAGGATGAGGATGAGCGTGAGTTTATCGGCACCTTAAACCTGCTCACTTGGAAGCCTGTTATATTCGCTGCCAATGTTGCGGAAAGCGACCTGGCAAATGACGGCGCTGACAACGCCTATGTACAGTCAGTCCGCAGCTTTGCCGCTGAAAACGGATGCGAAGTATTTGTCATCTGTGCTGAGATTGAACAGGAGATTGCGGAACTGGATGATGATGAGAAGAAGATGTTCTTAGATGACCTTGGCCTTACTGAATCCGGCCTGGAGAAGCTGATTGCCGCCAGCTACCGTATCCTGGGCCTTATGAGCTACCTGACCGCAGGTCCCCAGGAAAGCCGCGCGTGGACCATCAAGATCGGCACCAAAGCGCCCCAGGCAGCAGGCAAGATCCACAGCGACTTTGAGAGGGGCTTTATCCGCGCCGAGGTTGTGAACTATGATGACCTGATGAACTGCGGCAGCATGAACGCTGCCAAGGAAAAAGGCCTGGTCCGCTCCGAGGGCAAGGAATATGTGATGAGGGACGGGGATGTGGTCCTGTTCCGTTTTAATGTATAATTTATAAACGAATAAGATAAGCCGGTTCCCTGAAAAGGCGGTCCAGTCTCAGAGCGTGTTTCAAAGTGCTCTGTCCGGATCCTCTCTCCTCAGGAACCGGCTTTTGGTTTGGTACAGGTCTTGATCTTTTTTCCTGTTGATGTATAATATAAATATCACTCATCAAAGATGAGCAGTGTTTTCATCTTATTTTCATGTGTGCTTTCGGAATCACCATTCGGGTTGGTGAGATGTTTTTGCCAGCCGCAAAGATAGATGCCAGGAAGGCTCCGGAGTACACGAATCTAATCTAAAAGGAGGATTTTTATGCAGCGGATCATTGACCTCACCCTTGAAATCACCAACAAAATGCTGGTACAGGATGCCTTTCAGAGCAATATCTATGTTCCTATGGTATCCCACGAAGAATCAAAATCATTTAACACAGGAACCCCCGAGGATCCCTTCACTTCCACCTGGAATTATCTGGGCATGGTTGAACATACCGGCACCCATGTGGATGCATTTTACCATATGAGTCCCAAGGGCCTTCCCATTGACCAGATGCCCCTTGACCTTTTCTTTGGCAAAGCCGTGTGTTTGGATATGCGCCATATACCTGCCAGGGGAAGCATCACTGTTAGTGATGTGGAGAAAGCTGAAAAGGAGGCCGGGGTCATCATCCAGGGCCACATCGTCCTCTTTGCCACAGGAGTCCATGAACGGTATTTCCCATCAAAAGATGTCCTTTGTATGAATCCTGACATCGCTCCTGAGACAGTTGCGTGGCTGGCTTCCCGTGGTTCCAGGATGCACGGTGTGGAAGGACCGTCCACAGACATCATGGACACCCAGCTGTTCCCCAGCCACCGGGCCTGCAGAGATCTGGGATTGTCACACTATGAGTGGCTGGTAAACCTGGACCAACTTATCGGCAAGGGTGAATTCTTGTTTTACGGGATTCCCTTAAAGCTCAGGAACGGAAGCGGCTCTCCTGTCAGGGCCTTTGCCGTGATTGAAGAATAGGAGGGGAGGGATCCATATGGCACACTATCAACTGTTACCTGCCAGGGACACCCTTCACGGAAGCCTGTCAAAAACAATTCCTCCGGTACTCACCATCGACCCTGGGGATACCGTGGATTTCACCACACTGGAGGCGGACTGGCGGATCTCACCTCCGGACTCCCCCTCCTCCTTAAGCGGGACCTTTATGGAGCGCTCCATGCCCCTTGACCAGGGACACGCCCTTTGCGGCCCCATCCACATCCGGGGCGCCCATCCCGGTATGACTCTTTCCGTTCGTGTTAACCAGATCCTGACCGGCACATGGGGATGGAGCCGTGTGGGAGGCGGGGACCCCGGCCATCTGGAGCATATTCATTTTAAGGGCGGAGAGTACTTCCTGACATGGGAGATTGACAGGAAGAAAGGCACCTGTACAAGCCATCTGGGACACAGCGTCCCTCTTTCCCCCTTCATGGGCGTCATGGCTGTTGCCCCTGACACGGATGACTATGTGAGGACTCACATCCCCGGTCTTTACGGAGCCAATATGGACTGCAAGGACATAACAGCCGGAAGTGTTCTTTACCTGCCGGTCTATGCAGAAGGCGCTCTGTTTTCCACAGGAGACGGCCATGCCAGGCAGGGTGATGGAGAATCCGGCTGTACCGCTATTGAATGCCCCATGGAATGCGTAAGCCTGACCTTTGACCTGATCGATGAACCTCTGGCCAGCCCTGTGTGCAACTCTCCCAAGGGCTGGATCACATTTGGTTTTCACAGTGATTTGACAGAAGCTGCTTATTATGCTTTAATGGAAATGTGCCGTCTGATGGAGCGCCTATATGGATTTAGCAGCAAGGAAGCGCTGGCCATGGCAAGTGTAGCGGTTGACATGCGCATCACACAGCTGGTCAACGGCGTGAGGGGGGCCCATGCTCTTCTGCCCCACGGTATCATAACCTTGTGAGACCCGCAGCATAACAGCACTCTGATTGAAACTGATATATACGATACATTAAGGAGGCTTTTTCATGCCCAATGAATCTTTGAACCTTTCCCTGGAAGAACTAAAGGAGCTTTTTCCCATCCAGTCCGATTTAATTGATTACCTGATTCTTACATTCCTTTTGCAGAAAAACGAACCTACCGGTTCCTGGACCTTTAAGGAAATGTTTGAGCAGGCAGGACTAACGGTGGGTACTGCGACCATAGGAAGAAACCTTAAGATGATGGATAGTCATGGTTACACCGTACAGGTGGCCAACAAGGGAAGGGTCCTTACAGACCTGGGACTGGAAAAAGCCTCCCATCTTCGCGCCCAGGCCGCTGAACAGGAGTTCAGCAGGGACCTGATGGCCCTTACCAAGAGCACTGATATGAAGACCCTGGCAGATATCCTGTATGCCCGGATCGCCATTGAATACGAGGCAGCCCGTCTGGCGGCCCTCAATGCCGGTCCCGGGGACCTGGAGGAACTGCAGTGGTCACTGAACCAGCACAAACGCTCCATTTCCCTTGGAAACAGTTCGGCCGGCACGGGACTGGATTTTCATTTGGTTCTGGCTAAAGCCTCCCAAAACCAGGCCATGTACACTGCTCTGAACCTCCTGATCTATCAGCAGCGCTGCATTGAATGGAATGCGCAGGCAGAGGGGATTCTGGAATATTCCGCCACGTATGCCGCCATACATGAGGAGATCCTTAACGCTGTAAGGCAGCATGATCCCCAGCTTGCAGCACATTTGATAAAAAGCCATCTGCTTGACATTATCCATGAAATAGAAAAGAATACCGGAACAGTCTGAACCGGTACTCTTTTCTGCTCTCAGTCAGCCGCAACTGCAACTGCTTCTATCTCGATCACCATGCCATGATTAAACTTCCCGATCTGCATGGTACTCCTGGCAGGGGGATTATGGGGAAAATATTTTTTATAAGTCTCATTAAATATCTCAAAGTCATCTATGTTGGAGACAAATACAAGGGTCTTTATCACGTGATCCAGGTCTGAGCCGGCCTCCCGCAAAAGATTGTCCATGTTCTTTAAAATCTGCTCTGTCTGCTTCACAATATCTCCCGGCCCCACCAACTCCTGGGTAACAGGATCATTAGCCGTTACCCCCGCTGTAAAGATCAGATCGCCTGTTCTGAAAGCCTGTGAATACCATCCGCCCGGCTTTGGGCATTTATCTGTAGAAATCTTAATTACATCCATATTCCCGTCTTCCTTTCATCTCATTGTTTTTATCCAAGCAAGTCCTCCTGGGCCAGACGTTCCACGGTTCTCAACAGAACTGCGGTGCCGTCAGCCATATCCTCCGGCGTGGTGTATTCATCCGGGCAATGGCTGACCCCTTCATTTGAGCTTCTCAGGAAGATCATTCCCATGGGATATAGACGTCCCATCTGCATTGCGTCATGGGCGGGATAGCTTACCATATATTTATGGGGTATCTCCTCCTTCCCGGTGCATTGCTCGATCAATTCCACAAGACGTTTATCGCAGTGAACAGGCTCTGTGTTGATCGTACTCCTGACTGAATAGGTAAGTCCCCTGTCCCTGCACTGCTTTTCCACAAATGCCATCAGGTCATCATATAGTTTCTGCCACAGGTCATCTTCTTTTTCCCTGAAATCCACAGGCACAATAGCCTGGTTTGCCACAATATTGTGTTCTGCGGGAAGGGCTTCTATATAACCAACTGTTCCCCGGGTGGTGGAGCCTGATTCCAGGGCCAGGCGCTCCACCTCACATGCAATTGCCGCTGCCGCCGCCATGGCATCATGCCTGTCCTCCATTGCCATACCCCCTGCGTGGGCGGACACACCGTGTAGCGTTATATAGAACTGTTTGATCCCGGCGATATCCGTCACAACAGCCATGGGCAGGTCCTCATGAAGGAGGTAACATCCCTGTTCAATATGAAGTTCTATAAATGCATAATAGTCCCCCGCTTTAATATAGCTTCCCGGGAAATTGTCCGGCTCCAGTCCCATGTCAAAATCCAGCATTGCCTGCCTCATAGTGATCCCTGTTGCCCTGTCCGTGGAGGTGGCTGCATAATCTTCCGGAAGCATACCGCAGATCGCCTTGCTGCCAAAATGTCCTCCCAGGAACTGGCTGGCTTCCTCGTTGACAAATGCGATCATCTCAATGGGACGCCTTGGCTTGATCCCGTTCTCGGACAGGGTGGTAAGCACCTCAAGGGCTGCCATAACGCCTGCCAGTCCGTCAAATTTCCCTCCCATGGGTACTGTATCAAAATGTGAGCCTGTGAGAATGGGGGGAAGGTCCTCCTGCCCCTCCAGTTTTCCATAGATATTTCCCACTGTATCCATCCGCACGGTCAGTCCTGCTTCCCGCATCCACCCCATAAGGACTTCGCACGCTTCCCTGTAGGCAGGTGTCCATGCAAACCGGCTGATCCCTCCTCTGGGATCTGCTCCGATCCCTCCTACGTACTGAAGACGTTCCCATAAACGTTCCTTGTTGATCCCAAGCATTTCTATTACCCCTTTCTATGGTTTAATGAATATTCCACTGCCCGGAACAGCCCATATAGCGCCATCCCTGTAAACAGTCCTTCCCCTCACAAGGGTTTCCGTCACACGGCAGAGAACCTCCTTTCCCTCATAAGGAAAACTGGTGCATTTTGTCTTGGATAAGCTGTCTTTCCTGCTGTAATTCCACCGGCAGTCCATATCCACCAGGGCCAGATCCGCGTCTGCTCCCACCCTGACCGCTCCCTTGCGGGGGTACAAACCAAAACGTTTTGCCGCATTGGTCGCACACAGATCCGCCAGCCGGGAGGCTTTCATCCCCCGTTTTATGACTGCCTCGGATATCATAAGGGGATAGGCAATGTCAATGGAGGGCGCGCCTCCCATTACATTCCACCCATTTCCATCCTCCGGTTCCTTGTCCTCCTTTGTATAAGGCGCATGATCCGTGCCCAGGTAATCAATGGTCCCATCCAGAAGATACTCCCACATCTGTTCCATCCGTTTCCTGTCCCTCAAAGGCGGCTGGATCAGACCGTAGGTTCCTGCGCCAAAATTATCCTCATGATTCAGAAGAAAATAGTGGGCACAGCTTTCTGCCGATACATCCACCCCCTCCGCTTTTGCCCTCTTAATAAGTTCAGCTCCCTCCGGTATGGATAAATGGCAGATATGAAGAGGGCAGCCGGATGCTTTTGCCAGGATTACCGCATTCTGTACCGCAATCATCTCCGCATACCAGGGCCTTGCCATGTCGTGAAGGCGAAGGTTCCATGGACCATCCTGAAACCGCTCCTTTAATTCACTTATAATATTCTCATCCTCGGCGTGGAACCCCAGTATCCGCCCATGCTTTTTCACCTCATCCATGGCGTCCTTTTGCTGCTGGTGGTCCAGCCACTTAAATTCCGGTCCTGCGTCCAGGGTAAATCCTTTAAAGGCAATGCACCCTAAGCCGCACAGCTCCCCTATATGGCTGTTCCCTCCTGCGATAGCTCCGCCCCACAGGGCAAAATCCACCACCGCATGCTGGGAAGCACGTTCATATTTGGTACGGAACGTGTCCTTATCTATAACAGGAGGGCTGCTGTTGGGCATTTCCATCACAAGGGTATAACCGCCTGAGGCAGCAGCCTTTGTGCCGCATTCCCAGTCCTCCCTGTACTCCGCCCCCGGATCAAAGAAATGGGTGTGGGTGTCAATTCCCCCCGGAAATATGTACCGCCCTCCTGCATCGATCCTCTCCTTCCCATCTGCTCCACAGCCATCCTGTAAAATGGCAGCTATCTTTCCATCCTTTATTGCCAATGATGCATTCAGACAGCCGTCTTCCAGCACCAGAGTCCCATTATCTATTATCTTGTCAAATCCCATGGCTTTCACTTAACCTTCCCAAACATCTGCGGGTATTCTTCCGCCCATGCAATATAATCCTTCATGGCTTTTTCCATGTCATACTGCGGCGTATAACCGGATTCACAGAGCCTTGAAACAGACATGGGGGCATTATCCCTGATACCGTGGTAAAACACATTAGATTCCTCCTCCCGTCCGGCCAGTCTCCACTTAAATCCCGGATAATAGGAACATAATGCCTGGCACCAGTCCGCAATGGACCATATACTGCCGGAACTCAAATTATACACATCCCATTCAGGGCTCCTCCCGGCCAGCCAAAAAAGCGCACCGGCAATATCCCTGCTGTACACCCAGCTGGTTCGGTTGGGCCTTTTTAAAACCGCCTGGATTCCATCCATGGCATACTTAAGGGTGATGCACGGAGCACTCATTTTATCTCTGAACCTGGCAGGCCTCTCCCATGGTCCAAACACATCCCCCAGCCTTGCACAGGTTATATCCATATGATGAAGATACTGATACCGGAGAGCTAGTTTTTCAGAAGTGAATTTAGAAATCTGATACAGGTTTTCAGGATTTAGATTCTCCATCTCCTCTGTCAGGATGTCTGCCTTATATGCCGTGGTTCCATACGCCGCTATGGAGCTTACATACAGGAAGCGCCTGATGCCTGCCGCAACAGAGGCATCCAGCATATTCAAAGTGCCTTTGCAGTTCACGTCAAAGATATGCCGGGTGTCATTTTTCTCCCTGTCCTCCGTCACAGTGATCACAGCCATGTGGATAACCGTGTCGGCACCGCTTTCCCCCAGTGACAGCCGCAGTCTTTCCCCATCCAGTATATCGCCCTGAATAAAATGGTAATCACCGCCAAGCTGTCCAAAATACGCTTCCACACAGTCCGCCACGTTACAGCAGTCATAGTTGTAAACCTGAATACCTGCTTTTAAAAAGCATTCCATAACATTGATTCCAATAAAACCGGAACCGCCTGTAAGAAACAATCGTTCCATGGACTTTTCCTCATCTGATGGGGAGTACTGCAGACTGAAGTTTATGGATTCCGTCCGCAGTGCTCCGCCCCGCAATCTACATTATTTTAAATTAAGGGTTCCAAGGGGATCCAGGATCTTGATCACCTCAGAGTCATGGATATTGTCTGCATCGATGAGCCAGTATGGACTTTCCGTCACATCCGGGAAATCATTTTTTCCGTCAATGGCCTCAATGGCCGCCTTTACGGAATTGTAGCCCAAACCATAGGGATTTTGGGAGATCAGCGCGTCCAGGCTTCCATCGTATATATTATTGATCAGCTCTTCTGAAGAGTCATATCCCACTGCCAGGATATCGGTGCGGCCCTCATCCTTTAACATTTTACTGGCACCGGCTGATGCACCTTCGTTACAGCAGAATACCGCAACCAGATCAGGGTGTTCTGATAACAGATCCTGCATAATATTAGCGGCCTTCTCCCTGTCGCCCTCCGTGTGATAGATGCCTACCAGTTCAAACTGGTCATGCTTTTTCAGCTCGTTTTCAAATCCTCTGTCCCTCTGCTGTATTACATCGGAACCAGCCTCTGATGACACAACGGCAACCTTTCCTCCCTCGGGCAGCTTCTCAGCAATATAGGCAGCTCCTGCAGCAGCGGCGGCCTCATGGTTCACCGATACAGTGGTGAGACATACGGAGGGATCCATCTCGTCATCAAATGTGATCACCGGTACATCCAGGGAAGCCATGGTGTCGTTAATGGCCTTTGCATCAATGGATGAGATGACAAGGGCGTCTATTCCTGACATCATCATGTCCTCCACAATGTTCTGCTGTGTGGCTGTGTCCGTGGAAGAGTTGGTGCCCTGGTAATTGATGGTATACCCATGCTCCGCCGCTGCATCTTCCGCCCCCTGGCGTACCATCTTGTAAAAGTCAAACAGCGTGGATTTTGGTATCACCCCGATCACCATTGTCTTTTCAGTATCAGCTGCCTGACCCCCTGCTTTTTCCTCTGTCTTTTCTTCTGTCTTTTCTTCAGCCTTTTTCTCTGTCTCAGATTCCCCGGCCTTTGCCTGCATCTCTGCCTTTGTTTCCGGAGCGGCTGTAGTGCCGCTGCCCGCACATCCTGCCAAACTCCCCGCTACCATTACTGCCGCCAATGCTACTGCTAATCTTTTCTTCATATTCCTTCTCCTTTGCATCTATATTTTTGCTGCGTTGATACAGCAACTCCTACTTTTTCAAACGCTCCCGCACCACTTCCAGGAACACTGCCGATATGATAACCACGCCAATGGCCACCTGCTGCCAGAAATAATTCAGCCCGATCAGGTTCAGCCCATTGCTGAGCACGCCAATGATAAACGCTCCTACAATCGTCCCGGCTATGCTTCCCTTTCCTCCGGATAAGGTTGCCCCGCCTATAACCGAGGCGGCGATGGCATTGGTTTCGTACAGGTCCCCTGCCGTGGGAGCTGCCGAGGAAACCCTTGCCGCCAGAAGCATTCCCGCAAATGCCACCAGGGCGCCGCTGATCACATAATTCATCACTTTAATCTTATTTACCGGTATACCGGAAAGATAAGCCGCCTGTTCGTTGCTTCCAATTGCGTACACATAACGGCCAAACTTACTTTTCTTAAGCAAGATGGCCATGACCACCGCGATGACCGCCATGAATATAACCGCCCACGGCAGCCATCCCCATAATTTCCCCGAACCAATCCAGGTAAACTCTGATTTCAGGCCCGACATGGGAACACCGTCCATGATCACAAGGACAATGCCGCGGAAAATGCTGTTAGTCCCCAAAGTGGCTATAAAGGGGACGATCCCAAGCACTGTGATGACAAACGCGTTAAATGCGCCTAATGCCATACCCATGCCAAGGGCCAGGATCATGGCAATGGGGACCGGTATTCCGGCTTTCATGGCAGACGCCACCACAAGACCGGAAAAAGCCACCCCTGAGCCAACCGACAGGTCAATACAGCCGCTGGCAATGATGTATGTTTCTGCAATGGCAACAATGACCGCTACTGATGTCTGTGTGGCAATGTTAAGCAGGTTTCTCTGCGTCAGGAAGCTTTTTGTTGTGACTGAAAAAAATATACACAATATCAAAAGCCCCATCATTGTAAAAATTATCTGTGTATTTATGTTCTTCTTTTGACGTTTCTCACCCATATAGCCTACCTCAATCCTTTATTTTCATTTAATGAGCCATAGAATCAGCCATTTAATGAGCCATCGCATACTTCAGTATCCTGTCCTGCTCCAGTTCCTCCCTGCCCAGCTCTCCGGTCATTCTTCCCTCACACATAACCAGAACCCGGTCGCTCATTCCAATAACTTCAGGAAGTTCCGAGGATATCATAATGATTGTCACCCCTTGCAGAATCAGCTGGTACATAAGCTCGTAAATCTCATATTTGGCATTGACATCGATCCCTCTTGTGGGCTCGTCCAGGATCAGGATCTCCGACTCCCTGCAAAGCCATTTTGCCACAACCACCTTTTGCTGGTTTCCCCCTGACAATGTTTTTACCAGCTGGTCCATCCCTCTGGTCTTGATTCTCATTTTGCGGATATACTGTTCCACTGCCTCATCCACCAGGCCATCCTTGACAAAACCGCCCTTACAAAACTTATCAAGGCTGGCAATGGATATATTGCCGCGCAGGGTCTGCTCCAGCATAAGTCCGTCTTTTTTTCGGTCCTCTGTTATATATCCCACGCCCTCAGAGATCGCCTTATACGGTGATGTAATGTGTTTCACAGTTCCATTGATCCTGATTTCTCCTGAATCGATTTTGTCGGCCCCAAAGATTGCCCTGGCAAGCTCTGTCCGTCCAGCCCCCATCAGGCCCGCGATGCCAAGGATTTCCCCCTCGTATGCATCAAAGTTAATGTCGTACAGGGTATTTGCAATATTCAGGCCCTTTACCTCCAGTGTTTTCTTTCCTCTTTTGTAATCCGGCCTTGGAGGGAACTTCTGAGTCAGTTCACGTCCCACCATTTCCTGGATCAGGAGATCCTTAATGGAGCTGTCATATTCATGCTCCGATATCAGCTTTCCGTCCCGCAGCACCGTCACCCTGTCCACAATGGCATCCAGGTCGCTCATCCTGTGGGATATGTAAATAATGGCAACCCCCTCATGTTTCAATTTTCTTACAATATCAAACAGTATATCGATCTCTGAATCAGTCAGCGCTGCCGTGGGTTCATCCATGATAAGCAGTTCACAGTTGGAGGATAAGGCCTTTGCGATCTCAACCATCTGCTGTTCCGCCACGCTTAGGGTCCCCACCTTGCGAGTGGGGGAAATGGAAGAACAGTTCAGCCTTTCCAAAAGCTGGGCAGCCTCCTTATTTAACTTAGAGTCATTGATAAATCCTTTTAAGGACATCTGTGGTTCACGCCCTATGAAAATGTTTTCGGCAACCGTCAGGTCCGGAAGAAGATTAAACTCCTGATAAACAATACCAATTCCATACTCATGGATTTCCCTTGGATGGACGATCTTTAACGGCTTTCCCCTGTAAAGAATCGTGCCTTTGTCAGCCTCCAACACACCTGTGAGGATCTTCATTAGGGTTGATTTTCCTGCGCCGTTTTCACCTAACAGCGCATGGATCTCCCCTTTCCTTATTTTAAGATTGATATCCTCCAACACCTTAACTGTACTGAATGATTTAGAAATCCCCTGTGTTTCCAGTAAATACTCTCCCATTTACATTCTCCTGTCATCTGTTTAATACATTACATCCCCCAGATTCGGCCCCAGGGTCTGCCCTGTATAGAGGTTGCCATCCGGCTCTGCTGCCAGGAACACTGCGGTTGGCAGGATTTCTTCCAACTCACCAAACCTTGGCAGCACCAGCTCCGCCTCCTTGTTCTTTCTCCACTCATCGCTGACCACACCCATTAGCTGCGTCTCTATGGGCCCAGGCGCAATACAATTTGCCGTAATATTGTATTTCCCCACTTCCCGTGCAAGGGATTTGGTAAAACCGATCACACCTGCCTTTGCAGCAGCGTAATGACAGTGCTCCACGCTTCCCTTCTGTCCTACCTGGGATGCCAGATTGATGATCCTTCCAAAGTTCTGTTTGATCATAACCGGCACCGCATATTTGCATGTAAAATAATTGCTTGTGAGATCCACTGCCAGCATGCGGTTCCACTCCTGTGTTGTAATCTCTGTGAGAAGTTTGGGATTGGATATGCCGGCGCAGTTGATCAGCACATCAATGCGTCCAAATTCCGCCACTGCGGTGTCGATCAGCCTTTTGGCCACCTCTTCTTCCGAAATATCTCCTTCCACCAGCACCACCCTGACCCCACAGGCTTCCAGGCTTTCCTTAAACTTTTTCATTCCCTCCGGGTCCTGCTTAAAATGGTTCAGTACAAGGTGTGAGCCCTCCTTTGCAAATATAGCAGGGAAACCGCTGCTCATCCCGTATCCGCAGCCGGCTCCCGTCATAACAGTAATTTTTCCCTCCAGTTTTTTCATGTTTTCCTCCTGATTTTAAATATGTATGGATCTTTTTTATAGATTTCCCCTAATTCAGGGTACAAAAAATACACCTTCTTCAAATCCCTGAAAAAGAATCCACTCCGGTGTATTTTATTGTGCTGCCAGTTAACGAGCTGCCCACTTATTCAGTTTTTGTTCCTGCTTCTTCCTTTTTGATCATATCCAGATAGGCGTACATGGTGTATTTGGATATTCCCAGAAATGTCTGTATACGCTCTCCTGATTTTGTTATGAGAAATGCTCCCTTATCGTTCAGATATTTCAGGAACTGGAGCTTTTCTTCCCTATTCATAACGCCTGCAGGCTTACCCACCAGCTTCTGGCCTTCCTGAAGAAGATATTCCAATAACTGATTTACTTCCGTTACAAATACTTCCTGTTTGTCAGTTGCATTGATATCATAGCGGTTCATGTCTTTCAGATAGCTTTCCAGCTTGACGCTTTCCGTAATATCCGTATTTACGCAAAGGCATCCGATCAGGTTCTCCTCATCATCTTTGATGTACAGCGAGGAGGATCTCAATATCCGGTTGTCCTTTAACTGGGTGATATAATTGAAACGATTTCCGTCCTTCACAGTGCCCTGCAGGACTTCCAGTCCCAGGTTGCTCCCCGTGCCGCCTACCTGACGGCCGGTTATATGGCCGTTTCGTATATCCACTATGGTATTGGCATAGTCCTTTTTCAGATCATGCAGGACCACCTCCGTATATGGACCCAGCTGCTGCTCCAGCATGTCCATTAGCTGTGTTAAAAACTTTTTTTCATCTTTCAACTCTTTCATATCTCTGTTTCCTTTTCTGATTGTATATTAGCATACTTTTTGTCTGCCGTAAAGACTTTTTTGTAAGATCATTGTGTTTTTGTTGCTTATGCAAAAATTATCAATCTCTTACTTGTGCATATTTCACTATTATTCTTTAATTCAAAACAAGTTGCAAAACTTTTTGTCTTTTTCTCTCCTTTCTGACTATCATCTGCAATGCTGGTGATCACAATACATAACATATAAAATCTTACAAAAAGTCAGGTTTCCTTCCTATTGTACCTAATATCACAGCGCGAATCAACCCCCCTCCTTTTTTTGACGCACCTACCCTGCTTTTCCGATCGGCCGCCTGGCCATATACTATTTTTTTGGTTTTATTGAATTTTACCATATTATTTTCTGTTTCATATCCCTTTTACATCCAAAAACCTTATTATCTTGCTTTTTATATATTGCTGTGCTAAATTAGTAGTATTATTGTTTCAGGAAACGGGGGATTTTAACATGGAATTGTTCAGCACCATTGTGGAGACCGTCAATGCATACCTTTGGGGAATTCCCATGATTGCTCTTCTATTTGGAACACATCTCTATCTCACGATCCGTACAGGGTTCATTCAAAGGAAGACCTTTACAGGCATCAGGCTTTCCGTGACAAGGGATCCGGATTCCAGCGGGGATATCAGCCAGTTTGCAGCACTTACCACCGCCCTGGCCTCCACCATCGGCACGGGAAATATTATAGGAGTGGGGACAGCCATTGCCCTGGGGGGCCCGGGAGCGGTCCTGTGGTGCTGGCTCACCGGTGTATTCGGCATTGCCACCAAATATGGCGAATCCCTGATCGCAGTTAAATACAGGGTCCGCACAAAGGACGGCACCATGCTGGGAGGAGCCATGTACGCCCTGGAGCGCGGGCTGAACATGAAGTGGCTGGGCATCACCTTTGCAGTCCTTGGGACACTTACCTCCTTTGGTATCGGGTGCGGCGTCCAGGTCAATGCCATTTCCAGCATTGTAAACAGCAATGTGAAACCACTGATCACCGGCGGAGGCCTGAAAAACATGCTGGATACATATCCCTGGCTCATAAGCTTGGCAGTGGGCCTTATTACAAGTGCCATCACCTGCCTGGTCATCTTTGGGGGCGTCAAGTCCATTGCCCGGGTATGTGAAAAGCTGGTGCCTTTCATGGCTTTTTTCTATGTGATCGGGTGCCTGATCATCCTTTGTATCAACCGGGCATTTCTGGGGGAAACATTTTCCGTCATATTCCGCAGCGCCTTTACTGAGGTACGGTCCATTGCAGGCGGTCTGGTGGGTTCAGGCATCATGATGTCCGCCCGGTACGGTATTGCCAGAGGCCTTTTCTCCAATGAATCCGGTATGGGGTCCGCTCCCATTGTGGCAGCGGCTGCCCAGACCCGCAACCCGGTGCGCCAGGCACTAGTATCTGCCACCGGAACCTTCTGGGACACTGTGGTGGTCTGTCTCATGACCGGGCTGGTGCTTGTCAGCAGCATTATAGGCCATGATTCCATCAGCGTTACCAACCTGTCCGGCGGCGAGCTGACCAATGCGGCATTCAGTCTCATCCCTTATATCGGCCAGCCCATCCTGATCGTAGGTATCATCACCTTTGCTTACTCCACGATTCTGGGATGGTCCTACTACGGGGAGCGGTGCCTGGAATACCTGATGGGAAAACGGGGCGTGATCCCCTACCGCCTGGCCTGGGCCATAGTACTGGTGGCGGCGCCAATCATCCAGCTGGAGCTGGTGTGGAGCATTGCCGACACCCTGAATGCCTTGATGGCTATTCCAAACCTCATTGCCGTACTCCTTTTATCCAATGTGATCGTGAAGGACACAAAGTATTATCTGAAGCACCTGGATGAAAAGGATGAAACACCCATTCCGCTGTTGGAGGATTAGAATGTGTAGTCCTATAGAATAAAGCATTCTGCGAGCAGGATTCTCCGCCTGCAGCGGGTCGCTTCAGCTTAAAAGGGCATGATTCCCGGCAAAACTGCCGGAACTCATGCCCTTTTTCTGCTTTCTACTTTCTGCTTTCCGCTTCTCTATCTTCTATCTTTTGTCTTCTATCTATTCCTCTTTGTCCTTTTTCCCTGTCACTTTTCCCAGCACCATAACCGCCAGCATGATGACAATGATCGCCGCAAAGATACCGCCCATGCCCTTCCCCATGATTTCCAGGGCAATCTCAATATTTGCCATATTCATTTTTCATTCCTCCTTGTCGCAGTCACCTGAAATCCGGTGGTTCTACAGATACTGGGTTACAATACTGATCACAAGTCCGCCTGCAATAACCGATGCAACCTGGCCCGATACATTGGTGCCCGCTGCCTGCATCAGGATAATATTGCCCGGTTCCTCCTGAGCCGCCATTCTCTGGACCACTCTGGAGGACATGGGAAATGCTGAGATCCCACATCCGCCGATCATGGGGTTTACAGGCTTTTTGCCCGCCATCTTCAGGAACACGTTCACCAGCTTTGCAAACAGCACGCCTCCAATGGTGTCAAATACAAAGGCCACCAGTCCGAGGGCCATGATCATCAGAGTTGCTGCATTTACAAACTTCTCAGCCTGCATACTGAAGGATATGGTGATTCCCAAAAGCAGGGTGATCAGGTTTGCCAGCTCATTCTGTGCCGCCTGACTCAGGCTGTTGAGCACGCTGCACTCCCTCAGCAGGTTGCCGAACATGAGAAAGCCTACCAGAGCCACTGACTGGGGTGAAATCAGACCTACAATGATGGTAACAGCAATGGGGAATGCAATACGCAGTGTCTTGTTCACACTCTTTGGATTATACTCCATATGAATGCAGCGCTCCTTGTGGGTGGTCACAAGACGGATGGCAAAGGGCTGGATAATGGGCACCAGCGCCATGTACGAGTAAGCCGCCACTGCAATGGGACCCATGTAGCTGGAGCCCAGCACCTGCGACACCAGAATGGAAGTAGGTCCATCTGCAGCGCCGATGATTCCAATGGATGCAGCGTCCTTTAAGTCAAATCCCATCATACAGGCGATCAGGATTGCAGCAAAGATACCAAACTGGGCTGCGGCTCCAAAGAGAAACAGCACCGGCTGGCTTAAAAGCGGACCGAAGTCGATCATTGCTCCGATTCCTATAAACAGCAGGATAGGCATTGCCTCCGATGCCTCAATTCCTGTTTTAAACAGCCATTCTATGATGCCTGCCGCGGGCACCTTTCCCTGTACCATCTGGTCGATCACACCTGAATAGGGAAGGTTTACAAGAATTGCACCAAACCCAAGGGGCAGCAGCAGGGATGGCTCATATCCCTTTTTTACAGCCAGCCAGATCAGACAGATCCCCACTCCGTACATGATCAGCTGCTGCCATGTAACTGCCATGACTCCATCTAACAGAAAACTCATTTTCATATCCTCCTACGCTTTTTGTTCCTATTCTTCCTCTGTTTCTTCCTCTTTTTTCACTTCCTTTAGTGTCATCTTCACGTAACTGATCACACGTTCATCCATTCCCTCTATCTCATAATCCGCCTCCCCGGTAACCACGGTGATGGGAAGTTCGGCCTGGCTGGGTATGTAGCCCAGCTGTTCCATAAGATAGCCGGACAGTGTATCACAGGAACTGTCCATGTGAAGATGCATCTCCTCCTTTAGGTCAAACAGGGAAATGCTGCCTGATATCCGGTAGGTCCTGTGCGGTTCCAGCTCCAGGATCTCCGGTTCCACTTCCTCATATTCTTCGTGGATCTCGCCCACAATCTCCTCAATCAGATCCTCCAGTGTGACCATACCGGCCACGCCGCCGTATTCATCGATCAGAATCGCCAGCTTTGTCTTATTCTTCTGCATTTCCCTGAACAGGGCGTCCGTCCTCCGGTTCTCAGGCACAAAACAAGGCGGCATGAGAAGGGAGCGGATATCCAGACCGTCAAAGGATTTTCTCCTGGCTTCAATGGTCAGGGCTTTAATGGAAAGGACACCGATAATATTGTCTATATCCCCTTCATAGACAGGTATCTTGGAATGCATGGACTGCAGCACTTCATCAATATATTCTTCCATAGGGTCATTGATATCAATTGCCACCATATCCTGGCGCGGTATCATCACTTCTTTGGCCCGCTTGTCATCAAAGGAAAAGATGGATGTGATCATCTCCTTCTCAATGTCGTTGAACACCCCGGTCTCACTGCCGGTTTCCAGCATGGACTTGATCTCCTCCTCAGACACATCGGTCTCAAGGCTTTCACTGTGCATTCCGATCAACTTAAGAAAGCCGCTGGTGGAAAGGGACAGCAGTCTGATAAATGGATTCATGATTCGGGAAATGTAGTATATGGGGCGCACACAGAAAAGGCTGAAACCCTGGGCCTTCTGTAAGGCGATGCGCTTGGGCACCAATTCGCCGAACACCAGGTTAAAATATGCCAGGATCAGCGTCACCACAACGCCTGCCAGAGTCTGGCTGTAAGGCATGTTCCACGCTTCCATCTTCACTGCCAGTACCTGGGCGATACCGGTTGCAGCAGATGCACTGGAGAAAAAGCCTGCCAGTGTTATGGCTACCTGGATCGTGGACAGAAAGACTGTGGAATCCTCCATCAGCCGTTCGATCAGCGCTGCGTTTTTGTTGCCCTGCTCTGCAAGACGGCGGATCTTGTTCTTGTTGACTGAGACAACTGCCATCTCTGAGCCTGCAAAGAATGCATTGATAAGAGTTAAGATAACTAAGATTGTGATTTGGAATATAATATTGGCCGCTTCCGGGTCCGATTCCATAATAATTCATTCCTCCGTTTTTTCATATTTTTAGTGGTTTCATAGGGTATTATACATAAAAATGTGTGAATTGTCAGCTAAAGATTGTATTAAGATTGGAATTGGGAGTTAAAAGGATATGCAGGGGATGGGGATGGCGTATCCGTTCGTGAAGGGAATGGGGATGGGGCGGCGGATACGGCCGCGGGGCCGTCAGGTCTAAGGCGCCGGTAACCGGCTAAAGACAAGAGGCCGGCGCCCAAACCCGCGGCCGGCCGCTTCCCTGCTCCTGATATCGGGCTATGCACGGGCAAATTGGCTGTTGTATATCTCTGCATAAAAACCATTTTTCTCCAGCAGTTCTTCATGCCTGCCCTTTTCCACAATATGGCCGTCACGCATGACCAGGATCACGTCCGCTTCCCTGATGGTGGATAAGCGGTGGGCTACGATAAAGCTGGTGCGCCCTTCCATCATTCTGGCAAATGCTTTCTGTACCCTGATCTCTGTTCTGGTATCAATGGAGGAGGTGGCTTCATCCAGTATCAGCATGGGCGGCAGGCAAAGCATGACTCTGGCAATGCAGAGCAGCTGTTTCTGGCCCTGGGACAGATTTCCTCCGTCCTCCCTTATGACCGTGTCATATCCCTCCGGCATTCTGGTGATGAATCCATGGGCGTGGGCTTCCTTTGCTGCCCGGATGACTTCATCCTCTGTGGCATCCGGCCTCCCGTATGCTATATTCTCACGGATGGTGCCGGATTTCAGCCAGGTTTCCTGAAGCACCATGCCGTAATTGGTCCTCAGGCTTTTCCTGGTCACATCCCGGATATCCTCTCCCTCCACCCGGATGACGCCGCTGTTTACATCATAAAAACGCATCAAAAGATTGATGATCGTGGTCTTACCGCAGCCCGTGGGGCCTACGATGGCAACCCGCCGGCCCGGCTCTACCAGAAGGTTAAAGTCCTCTATCAGCTTCCTGTCAGGGGTATAGGAAAAATCCACATGCTCCAGCTCCACCCTTCCGTCCACCTGTTCCAGTTCCACTGCATCCGGCTTATCTGCCAGGATCGCTTTTTCATCGATCAGCTCAAAGACACGGGCAGCGGAAGCCAAAGCGTTCTGAAGTTCCGTCACCACGCCGGATATCTCATTAAACGGCTTTGTATACTGGTTTGCGTAACTTAGAAAACTGGTCAGCTGCCCCACTGTCATGAATCCCCGGATCGCGGCATAAGCCCCTGTGATCCCCACTGCGGCGTACACCGTACTGTTGACAAACCGGGTGGCCGGATTGGTGATGGAGGAGAAAAAGGTGGCCCGCAGGCTGTACCCGGCCAGGCGGTTATTGATCTCCTCGAATTTACGCTGGGCCTCCTTCTGATAACCAAATGCCTGAACCACCTTCATATTTCCAAGCATCTCGTCTGTCAATGCCGTAAGTTCTCCCCTGGTCACGGACTGATGCCTGAACATAACAAAGGTCCTCTTTGCTATAAAGCTGGCCACAAATAGGGAGATAGGGGTCAGAAGGACCACCACCAGGGTAATGGCCGGGTGAATGGAGAGCATAAATAACAAGGTTCCCACAATGGTGAGCACGCCTGTGAACAGCTGGGTAAATCCCATGAGCAGACCTTCCGAGAACTGGTCAATGTCCGCAATGATCCGGCTGATGATATCTCCTGACGGATGGGAATCAATATAGCTGAGAGGAAGGATCTCCAAATGGTTGAAGGCCCTGGTTCGGATATCCTTCACCACCTTGTAAGTGATGGTATTGTTGATATGGTTCATCATCCACTGCGCCACAGCGGTCAGGCCTACGGCTCCCAGGATTTTCCACAGGATAGTTGTAAGCCCTGAGAAGTTCACATGGCCTGTGCTCACGATCTGGTCTACCGCCCGCCCTGTGAGTATGGGGACGTACAGGGTGAGGGCAACGGTTATCAGTGCCAGGAACAGTGACAGCATAACGCCCCATTTGTATTGTGCAATGCAGGAAAGGATGCGTTTCAGGGTGTCCATGCTCCTGCTTTTATCCAATGCTTTTGTCTTACTGCTCATCCCGTTCCACCTCCTCCTTTGAAAGCTGTGACAGGCAGATCTCCCTGTACACCTCACATGATCTCAACAATTCCCTGTGGCTTCCTATTCCAGCCAGATGCCCGTCATCCAGCACCAGGATCAGGTCCGCCTGTTTTATGGTGGTGGCACGCTGGGATACAATAAACACGGTCATATCCTTTGTCCCCTCCCTGATGGCCTTTCTCAGCCTGGCATCTGTTGCAAAATCCAGGGCGGATGCGCTGTCGTCCATGATCAGTATCTCAGGTTCGCGGACCAGTGCCCTTGCAATGGTAAGGCGCTGCCGCTGTCCGCCGGACAGGTTCCTGCCCTCCTGGTCAATATGCAGATCCAGCCCCTGTTCCTTTTCCTCCACAAACTCCCTGGCCTGGGCCACATCCAGCGCCCTGAATATCTCCTGGTCAGAGGCATCCAGCCTGCCCCATTTCATATTGTCCCTCAGGGTTCCCTTAAACAGAACGGAGCGCTGGGGCACCATGCCGATCTTTGAGCGCAGTGCGGCCAGGGAGTAATCCCTTACATCCACGCCGTCCACCAATACCTGCCCGTCTGAGGCATCATAGAACCTGGGGATCAGGTTTACCAGCGTGGTCTTTCCCGCGCCGGTTCCGCCGATCACTCCTATGGTCTGTCCGCCCATGGCCTGAAAGGAAATATGGGACAGGGCCTCCGCGTTGGCCTTGCCGTATCGAAAACTCATGTTTTTGAATTCCACCTTGGGGGTTCCGGCATTTCCCATATTCACAGCATTTTCCTTTTCCCGGATACTGGTCTTTACCTGGAAGATCCCATCCACCCGGTTCATACAGGCAATTGCCTTGGAGATCAAAATGATCAGGTTCGCCATCTTGATCAGTTCCACCAGGATCTGCGACATGTAATTGACCAGGGCAATGACCTTGCCCTGGGTAATGATGCCGCCCTCCACCTGCTGCGCTCCTACCCAGATGACGGCCACCACAGCCACATTGATGATCACATAGGTAACGGGATTTAATAGGGCGGATATTTTTCCCACAAAAACCTGCATCTTTACCAGCTGGTCATTTTCCCCCTCAAACTTCTCAGTCTCACTTCTCTGGCGGTTAAAGGCACGGATGACCCTGACCCCCATCAGGTTTTCCCTTGTGGTGAGCAGTACCTTGTCCAGCTGTCTTTGTACGGACCGGTAAAGGGGCATACTCACCAGCATGATCCCAAATACCACCACGCAGAGCACCGGGATCGTCACCACAAAGACCATGGCGGACCGGACATCTACTGTGAAAGCCATGACCATTGCCCCAAACACCACAAAGGGGGAACGCAGCAGCAGGCGCAGGGTCATATTGACTCCGTTCTGTACCTGATTGATATCGCTGGTCATCCTGGTGATCATGGTGGAGGTGCCCACGGAATCGATCTCCCCATAGGACAAACCGCCTATATGGGCAAACAGGTCGTTCCTCAGGGCTGTGGCCATGCCGGTGGCGGCTTTTGCGGCAAAATACTGGGCGGTCAGGGAACAGGCCAGCCCAATCAGAGCCAGCAAAAGAAGGAGTCCGCCCATCTTAAGAATATAGGCATTATCATGGTTCTTGATCCCCACATCCACCATACTGGCGACCACAAGAGGCACAAACAGCTCAAAGCTGGCCTCCAGCATCTTAAACAGGGGACCCAGGATACTCTCCTTTTTATATTCCCCCATATAACCCAACAATCGTTTCATACTCAAACTCCATTCTGCCGCATATCTGCGCTGTATCTTCCTGGTTCCTGCGGCCATTGTCATGTTTCATACATTGCTTTTTTGCATATTGCCATTTTTTGCACTGTCTGGTATTATATCATAGGAATAACCATATTAAAAATATTGTTTTAATATATGTAATATATCTTTTTCATATAGGAGGCGGTGACATGAATCTAAAGCAAATGGAATATTTTATTACCATTGTAAATGAAGGAAGCATTTCAGCTGCTGCCAAATCCCTTCACATATCCCAGCCCCCGCTGAGCACCCAGATGAAACTGCTGGAGGAGGAACTGGGCGTCACACTGTTTCAGCGCGGCTCCCGTTCCATTATCCTCACCGAGGCGGGAAAACTTTTCTATGACAGGGCCCAGGGCATACTGGACATGACCGGGGCCGCCCGCCAGGAGCTGGAACAGATGGGCCGCGGGCTCCACGGTGCCTTAAGGCTTGGAATGATATCCTCAGTGGAGACAGAAGCCATTATAAACCGGATCACCGCGTTCCGCACCCAGCATCCCGGAGTGAATTTCTGTATCTATGAGGGAAATACCTATCAGCTGATGGACAAGCTGAACACGGGGCTGATCGAAGCTGCCATTGTGAGAACTCCCTTTCCAGAGGAGTCCTATGACTGCCTCTATCTGGCCGAGGAACCCATGATGGCAGTTGGAATGGCAAAACATTTCCCCGATCCCCATGCCGACAGCATCAGCCTGGGACAGCTTGCCGCCTGTCCCCTGATCATATACCGGCGCTGGGAAAATGTGCTGAACCACATGCTGCCCCATAACCGTCAGGACTATCTGTGCGTCAATGACGATGCCCGCACCAGCCTTTCTTGGGCTGATACGGGCATCGGAATTGCCATTACCCCGGCTTCTATTGCCCGGTGCACCCGCCCGGGCATGCTTTTGAAATCCATCACAACCCCCGGCTTTTCCTCCCATATCACATTGATCCGCAGAAAACACGGGACCATGTCAGCTATCTGCCGGGACTTCATCACATATTTCAGCGGCGGCTGGGACTCATACCGTCCCCTGGAAACAGTTCCTTCCAGTAATAGTTAAGCTCAGCCCCGAAAAACAGGATGCACATACAGAAATACAGCCATAAAAGCAGGAGCACGATGGCGGTCAGGCTTCCGTACATATAGGAATAATTTCTTCCCCCGATATGGTTAAAATACAGGGAAAATGCAAATGAAAAACCCATCCATCCCACGGTGGAAAACAATGCTCCCGGAATCTGTTCCCTGAACTTCAGTTTTTTATCCGGCACAAAGGTGTAGATTCCCAGGAAAAAGACCACCAGGATCATCAGGGCCCACAGCGCCCTGAAATTGATAATGTGTGTGACCACATCCGCAACAATAGGAAAGCGGCTTACCAGAAAGGCCTGGATCATATTGCCGAACACCAGAAGGCCAAGGGAAAGAATACATACCAGTATAAACACAATGGTATAACCGGAACAGATCAGACGGTTCACCACATACCACCGTTTCTCCCCATGCCCATGGACCCGGTTCAGTCCCCTGGCCACACTGAACATTCCCCTGCCCGCAGACCACAAGGCCGTGATGGCGGTAACACTGATCATGGTGGCCGGCGACTTAAGGGACAGGTCGTTTACCACACGGAAGGCCAGGGATTTGTAATCCACGGGCACCAGTCCCACGATCAATTCCATAAACTGTGCATTGCTGACGCTGGGTATCATCTGGACGGCTGTCAGCAGCAGCATGATAAACGGCACCACGGACAGAATAATAAAAAATGAAACCTGAGCCGCATACACAGTCATCTCATCCTCTGCGTATTTATCGTATATCCGTTTCACAGCCACAATTAAACCTAACATAAACTCTCCTCTGATCCTGGGGCGTGTGCGAAAATCCATCCACGCCCTAATATATTTCCCGGAAACTGCCCTCTTTAATCACGGGGATCTCCTCTGTCTCCATGTGTTCGATCCGGATAAACCGCCCCTCATGCAGACGTTCCACCAGACGGGCAACGGACTTTGGATCCCCCTGTACCTCCATCTCCACATCCCCGTCCCACAGATTCTTTACCCAGCCGGTCAGGCCAAGGGACTGGGCAAAATAACAGGAGGTGTAACGAAAGCCTACTCCCTGCACGCGTCCGGAAAATATTATGTGTTTTCTAATCATATTCACAAAATCCTCACTCCATCACATTCTTTGGCACCCCGGCAGGATATGCCTACGGGTCAATGCCGTGTCATCTTTCCATCCGGGACTCAATGCCGGTTCACCATTTTATCCGGGGCTCAATGCCGGTTCATCATTTTATCCGGATTTGTTTGGTATCAATTATATAGCACCGGTTTACATTTTACAAGCCAAAGAAAGCCATTGCCCGATTCTGCGTATCCCGCAGGCAATGACCTTCTTCTATATGGATGTATTTGTTATGTTTCGATTTTGGGAATTTAGGCCGCTGTACACGGAAGGCATCAGGCAATCCGGACCTTCAGAAGCAGTGTCGCTGCTATGGATGCCGCCAACACAGTTGTCTGCGCTAATCCCAGCAGCAGAAGGGGCCAGTATGTTTTCATCATTTTCATCATCCACACCTCCACTGTATTTTATATGATTCTATTATATAAAATTCATGTAAAATCCAAGAGGCACTTTTCGTAAAATCAGTGTAAAACCATGATTTCCTTTACCCGTTTTTCGTTCCGTGATATAATCCACTCATATGCCGCCCAATCGGTTCATAGACTGTTGAATATGCATGCGGCCTGCCTTTTTACTATTTAACATCCGGGGTTTAATATGAAAAAAAGAACCAGAATAACGAATCCATTTTACTGCGGACTGACGGTCCGCAGTTATACAGAACATACCCATAAAATCACCAGGCCACTGCGGGCCGCCCTGATCACAGACCTTCACAGTACAACATACGGTCCTTGCCAGGAGATACTGCTGGAAGCCATCCGCCGCCAGTGTCCCGACCTGATCCTGATGGCCGGGGATATTGCGGACCACAAAGTGCCCATTGACGGGACCCTTTTATTACTGGAAGGCCTGAAAGCGGGATATCCCTGTTTTTATGTCTCAGGCAACCACGAACAGTGGACCGGTGAAATGCCAGCCCTGTGTAAAATGTTCACGGAACATGGCGTGACTGTCCTGTCCGGAACCACTGCCCGGCTCACCCTGGGAAACCAGGCGCTGTTGATCGGCGGGGTGGATGACCCTCACGCCTACACCAATTCCCATCATGCGGTACGGCTTGACAGACGCTGGAAGGAACAGTTCTGGCACTGCTGTTCCCACACAGATGACCACATCTATTCCATCTTGCTGTCCCACCGGCCTGAATTGACCAAATACTACAGAGACAGCGGCTTTGACCTTGTTGTATCCGGCCATGCCCACGGAGGACAGGTACGCATTCCGGGCCTGGTCAATGGACTTTTGGCCCCTCATCAGGGCTTCTTTCCCCCCTTTGCCGGCGGCCAATACCAGCTGGGCAGCACTTCCATGATCGTCAGCCGCGGCCTGTGCCTGAACCATATTCCGCGCATTTACAATCCTCCGGAACTGGTGATCATAGACATCAGGCCCCAGCCTATTTTTCAAAGCCCTTCCACGTAACCTTCCATTCCCCATAGGCCTTTTTCAGTTCCAGGTTCAGATAGGTATAGCTGTCCTCCTCGCCCTTTGCATAAAACCGGTATACCGCCTCTGCGTATACCTCCTTCAGCTGCGGATCCCAGCGGATCGTCAGGTCCGCGGGTTTTGAATCATCCATGGGAACTGAATCTGAAAGTTCCCTTTCAGGAAAAGAACTGTACCTTGCCGCGTTTTTTCTGTCACCCGCCATATAAGCCTCACAGAACTTTCTTGCAGTTTCATACACGGCAAGGGAGGTCTGGCTGTCATCCAGCCTTGTGGCAACCCCGCGGGCCCCGGACTCCTCCATCACCGCAATATCCTCCACCGCCGCTTCCGGAAACAGATCCTCATCAAAACAATACAGTACATCGATCACCCTTCCCGACCTGCTCTGCACCTGGGGATCAATCATGTTTTCCTTATCTTCGGCCCGGTCCAGGGTCAGCAGGATCCTGTGATTATCGCCAAGATCCGCCGCTTCCTGCTCATCAGATCCTAAAAGACGCAGCCAGACCGCATTGGGATACAGCTGTGCCGATGCCAGGGATGCCTGTGTGTCGTCAGGGCCATGGATCACCTGGCTGGATGTATATGCCTTCAGCAGCTCCCTGTCCTTTGTCACAAACAGATAATCCACGCTCTTTCCATCCTGGGTAATGGATATCCGGATGGAACCGGCCTGTTCCGTGTTCCAGAAACTGATGACAAATACTTCGGTCCCGCTCTGAGCATATCCGTATCCCTGGTCAGGTTTCCCGTCCCCGGACAGCTTTGTTCCCTCCCTATCCTCATAGGCCGTCACCTGAACCGTGCCCCCGTTGTCATAGGAGATGGGCAGAGCTTCACCGGTCCCGGCATCCCTGCGTTCCATTGTCAGCTGGTAGTAATTCCCCCACAGCTCCGTCTTAATAAGAGCCAGCATATCGCCTTCCCCCACAGGGACCCGGGGTAATTCCCCGGCAGTCTCCTCTAAAAGACGGCTTTCGCTGTCCACAGGGGGCCGGCTTTCGCCAGCGGCTTCATCCCCCGGCTGTTCCAAAAGACTGCCTGCCACTGCATCCTGGTTTTCACCTGAGGATGTCTCCTCCAGGTTTCCAGTAAATGTACATGCTCCAAGCACTGCCACCATCAGAACCACCACGCCCGCCATGAGCCTGGTGGTTCTTGGATGCCTGGCCAGCACATGGATCCTCTCCCTGACAGTGTGTTTCCCTCCTGTCATGGTAGTAGCAACTGAAAACAGGCTTTTCCTATCCCCGTTTTGGGCGATCAGGCTTACCAGGGTTCTTCCGTATGCATACCGCTCCTCTTCCCCCAACAGCCTTACAGCCGCCTCATCGCATGCCAGCTCACAATCTCTCTTTGACAAAATGGCTGCTGCCCATACCAGCGGATTCACCCAATAGTAACACAGCAGGACACATCTGAGAATGCCCCAAAAGCGGTCCCCATGGGCAGCATGACAGGTCTCATGAGCCAGGGCATGGCGCAGCTTCTCCTCATCACCTTCAATGGACCGGGGAAGGTAGATGGCCTCATCCGTTCCCAGGCCAAAATAGCAGGGGGATACCATCCCCTCCACAGTATAGATGCGTTCTGTCACAAAGCCCGGTGTCTTCCCATGGAATATCTTCCTTTTGCTCACCAGCATCCTGTAAAACCGGATGTTTACAACCGTCATCCATGCCCCCAGGACCAGCGCTCCCACAACCCATACCACCATGATCCAAAGCTGCCAGTCAATGCCCGCTGCCCTTTGGGCCAGGGTGACAGCCCCGTCCGCAGCATCAAAGTGGTAAACATGGCCCGTGGCAACATTGTCAGCCAGATACTTAAGATCTGTCTGGGCAATCATGTTCTGTCTCACGGTCTGGGCCGCATTCATCACGCTGAACCTGGACCGGAACACATCCGTCAGCTTCTGCAGGGGATAGAACATGGGCAGTATGAGCCGGAGGGCGGCCAGTCCCCAAAGGCCATAGCGGATCTTCATGCTGATCCTGTTTTGCAGTAAAAAGCGCAGGAGGCAGACAGCCAGGATCAGTGCGGAAGAAGAAATCAGGACCTCTGTCATGGCGCTCCCTCCTCTGCTTTTCTGAGGATCTCGTAAAGCTCCTCAATCTCCTGTTTGGAAAGGGACTTGGAGGAAGCCATGGCATCCACCATCAGGCTCACGCTTCCCTCATAGACCCTCTCTAAAAATCCCCTGGTTTCCTGCAAAGCCGCGTCCGTCCTGTCAATGGCAGGATAAAACAGTTTCGCCCGTTCCCCCTCCTCATGGCGCACGGCGCCCTTTGCCTCCATGCGGTTCAGCATGGTGATCACCGTATTCTTACTCCATCCTTTATCGCCCTTAAGGGCCCTGGTGAGATTCATGATCGTCTGGGGCGGTTCCTCCCACAGCAGGTTCATGATCTTCCATTCGCCATCGGACAGATTGACCTTTTCCTTTCCTGTCATTCCAAACACCTCCGGTCTTTTGCCTGTTCGGTAAGGTATACATACGTCTACTTAAATATTATCATGCAGGTAGACATATGTCAACCAAAAAGCCGGGAATCAGATGTGCTTCACATATTCGATCAAGTCCTCCAAGGGAATGGGTCTGCTGTAGTAATACCCCTGATAGATTCCGCATCCCAGCTGTTCCAGCACCGTGACCTGGTCTCCGGTCTCCACACATTCAGCCACTGTTTTTACCTTCAGGATGCGGGACATATTTACAATATTTCCCACCAACTCACAGGTCTGGGCATGGCCCGGAAGGCGCTTGATCAGGGATCCATCGATCTTTACCTCATCATAGTCAGCCGAGTTCAGATAATTCAGCGAGCCGTGTCCCATGCCGAAGTCGTCCATACTGATACGGATGCCGGACTGTTTCAGCCGCCTTAACTGCTCTTCCAGATTGGGACCCGGATTCAGGGCAACCTGTTCCGTCAGCTCAATGGTCATGTATTTCCCATCCACATCCATCTCCTTCAGGATCCGGTTCACATTCCCCGCAAAGCCGGGGTCCTCCAGCTGAAGGGGCAGGATGTTCACGGAAAAGGGGATGGGGTATCCAAGCTCCCGCTCCGCTTTCTTCATATCAGCGCAGGCCATGGACACAATGGTCAGACCCAGTGAATCGATAAAGCCGCTCTGGGTAGCCAGTGCAATGATCAAAGGGGGATAAATGTATGTATTGCCCATATAATTCCAGCGCAGCAGCGCCTCACACCCGTACAGTGTTTTATCATAGTACATCTGGGGCTGATAAAACAGCTTCAGCTCCCCTTTTGTCAGGGCATACTGCAGGTCGGATGTGAGCAGCTTTGCCGTCTGACGGTTCTCATAGGTCTTCCAGTGGAAATCCCGTACCCAGACCGAGTGTTCATCCCGGCTCATGGCTGCTTCCAGGTCCTTGATCTTTGCCAGGAATTCCCCCTCCTGTATCACCTCGCTGTGGCGTACAAAGGGAATGTATATCAGTGTCCCCACCACAAGGTTAAACAGCTGCAGCAGGCTTCCCCTCACAGACCCGGTGGCCATGTACCCGCTGAACAGGACAGGTACGGTCCATTCCACGCTCCTGGATGCCACCGGCACCAGATGAAGGGACATGACCAGTCCGCTGATCACAGAGAGCACCATGGGGGTCAGGATAAAGGGCAGGATCATGTCCGGGCTGAATATGATAGGGAAACCAAACAGTACCAGTTCATTGATATTAAAGATGACCGCGGGCAGGGACAGCTTTGCCAGGCGCTGGTTGTTCTTTTTCCTGGCTGACAGAAACAGGGCCAGTACCAGGCACAAAGCACAGCCGCTTCCCCCCAGGAATACAAAGGTGTCCAGAAATGTCTTGCTGAAAATGCGGGTTGGCACCAGCCCCTGGGCCGCCATCCCCTGGTTAACGGCCACCTCGGATTCAAACAGCCGGCGGGATACCGCCTCCAGCGTGTTGGTTCCGTGGATCCCGAAAAACCACAGCACATGGGATATCAGGATATAGAGGAGCATGGAAAAAAGGCTGTTTCCCATATGTTCAAACAGCCGCATAAAAAGGTAGGAGCCGAAGTTCATAATATTGGTATCCTCAAATACCAGGTACAGGAGCAGTCCCGTGATGCCGCTGGTCCCAATGGTGGCCACGGCGGGGAGCAGGCTCTGCATGGAAGCATTAAAATGGTACGCCACGCCCACGGTGTATAGTCTCTGATGGCCTGAGACCCACCGGTAAAACACGGTGAGGATAAAACAGCTGGCCAAAGCAATGCAGATCGCGGTAAAGCTCCACTCCGGCCCCCATATGGAAAGCCCTCCTGTGGGATAGCAGAATGCGATAAAGGAACACAGGGACACGGCGGGGAAAAATACATGGGTGCTGTCATAAACCCTCTGTTCCTCCCCGTATGCATAGGCGATCATCAGTATAAAAATAAAGGAAAGGGAACCAAAGGTGGCCTGGTAGACTCCCATCAGAAAAGTATGTATGACTCCTCCTGCCATGGAAGCCAGGTAGACCTGCCATACCTCCACGGGAAAATGCATGACCACCATGGAGAACGAACCCATGATCAGGAAGGGTATGGTCAGCAAAAGCCCCTGCCTCACAGAGAAAATAAATATATTTTTATTCAGAAACCTGCGGATTCGCTCCATAAACCCTCCCCATACCTGTTATCCAACCAAACAGGCACCACAAACAGCATTTTATAAAACCATATCCCTATTATACTCTAAATCCGTTTCCTTTCCACCCCCATTTCATACAGTGAAGCCAGATTATTCCTCCTGTCCCTGCTGTCAGGCAGCAGACAGTGCATACAAACAGCCTTTTTTTCAGATCATCCAGCCACTGCACCTGATACGCTTCCCCCATGCGTTCCATGTCGGACTGCAGTTCCCCAAACTTCCTGGTCCAAAAATCAAAATCAGACCATCTGGTGGGAATGATATCCCCGGGTATCCCAAATCCCAGCCGCCATATAAGGAATATGCCCGCTGCCAGCAGCAGTATACCGGCCCCGCCGGAACACATTCGGTCTCTCACCCCCAGGTCCGGCTTGACTGCTTTTTGGCAAAACCAGAGGGCAGACGCCCAAAGCGGCAGGAGAGACGCCATGCCGGCTGCGGCGAAAAAAAGAGAGCCGTCCACACAAACATACCCTCTTTTCATTCCATACCGGTACAAAAACCCTTCCGCCTTTGTCTTTGCGGAAGCGCCCTTCCCATAATCCATAAGGAGACAGCGCATCCCCTCCTCCTTTTTTGCAGGGATCAATATAACGCAGTCCGGGTCATCCGTAACGCCCCTGACAATATATGGCCTGTCCCTGCAGACCACGCGTTTGCCTGTCACCTCCACCGCCCCGAACAGGTCCATGGCCAGACCCTTACTGATGACACATCCCTCCCTGTCCGTCCTGTAGCCGTATGTCCCCTGTTCCAGCTCCCGGCAGGAAGCCAGTTCCATCAGGCCGTAAACGGACAGACAATCCGCTTTTTTGTCCCTGCCCAGTTCAAGGTTTTGCACCTTTACCTCCTCAGCCAGGGACCAGGCTGTTAGTTCCGGATAAACGCTTCCCCCTTGATCCTCCCTTTCAGTTCCGGCCGTCTCTCCCTGCTCCCGGCCGAGGGCCCGGTCCAGTTCCTCCGCCCTGGGTCCTTCCCCTTCCCGGTAATACATAAAAATACGGCCGTCTGCTGTGTTCAGACTCAATGCCTGTATCCCCCCGTATCCCCACAGGGTCACCAGAACGAAAAGTATGATCCATTTTCTCATGATTCCACCACCCTGACACGGTCCCCTTCTCCCACACCTTTGTCCGACTCTGTGATCAGTTTCATCTCCGGTGTAACGGCGCCTGAAACAGCTGCAGCAGTGCTGCTTTTTTCCAGTACCTCCAGCCCGATCCTCACTGCCGTCATCTCCTCCCCCAGTATGGTCCTCTTTGGTTGGACAGCCAGGCAGAAAAATCCGGTGTTATCCTCCCTCAGTGCTCCGATGGGGATCACACAGGAGTATGCCCCTGATTCCATGTTTACCGCAAAGGATGCACTGCCTCCCAGGCTCCCCTGTCCCTGAGGCATGGCGGCTGTGACCTGTGCTGTTTCGTCCTCCGGCATCTGGTCAACGGACGTTATCTCCGCCTCCACACCGGCCTGCTGTCCCAACAGCTTGACCGTCATTTTGGCTCCTGGTTTTAAAAGGCCGGCCTTCTCCTTATCCACCTGGGAGGTCAGGTTTAAATTTCCCACTGCCAGCTTGATCTGGCGCCCGGATTCAATCCTGTCCCCCGCCTTCAGGTCCATATCAGCCACTACGCCCTCCACACTGGAACTGATCTGTCCTTTGTCCGCAATCAATTCTTCTATTTTTTCCAGTTTTCTCTTGATCTGTTCCATATCCAGCTTCATGGATTCCTGTCTCAGCCTGGATATCTCCCTCTGGGCAGCTTCCCCCGCAACAGTACCTGCGTCAGATACCCTGGCGTTCTCCAGCTTTTCCATGGACTGATACAGTCCTTCCTCCAAGTCCTGTATTTTTCTTCTGGCTTCCTCCACCTTGGCGTCCTCCGCCTTCACGGCATCCTCATATGCCTTGCGCAGTTCCTCTTTGGCGTTCTCAGTCCCGTAATCAATATCCTCATATGTCTCCTCGGCAGCATACATCTTTGCCCTGGCCTCCTCCACTGCCAGATCCTGCTCATCCCGGATATCCTCCAGATCCTCCTCGGCCCGTTCAAGTTCCAGGGCCGCTTTCTCGATCTCCTGCTGGGAGGCGTCCTCCTGCTCCTCCAGCCGGTCCAGTTTTTTCTGCTTATCCTCTACCTCACGCTCCCCCTTTCTTACCGCGGAATCCCTGGCTACCTGCGCTGATTCATAGGCCCTTCCGGCGCTTTTCATGGCTCTGCGGTTGTCCTCCCTCACCTCTTCCCTGGTGCGGTTCTTTTTTTGAATGTAATCATGTTCCAGATCAGCGGTAGCTGACGCATGCTTTTCCTCAGCTTCCGCCAGGTCCTGCCTGCCTAGTTCCAGGGCCCGCTGTGCCGCCGCTACGGACTGGGCGGCCAGGGCCTCCTCGGTCAGCCGTGGGACCGGCACAGAGGAGAGCCGCTCCTGCTCAAGGGCCAGCCTGGCCTTTTCAAGCTCCACGGAAAGTTTTTCACGTTCCTCCTCCAGACTCTCCATCTGCAGACAAAGGATGGCCTCCCCCTTTAAGACCATCTGCCCGGAATGCTTCAGTATGTCCCCCACCTGGAGATTTTCAGGAAGTGATATGTATGCCATTTTGTCTGCCGTAAATGTCCCGTCCCCCTCTATAAGATACGGGACCACTCCCTGTTTTCCGTATCCTACCTGTACCCTGGTGACCGTGACAGAATCCAGGGCCCTGGACAAAAAGGTCAGAGCCGCCATAAGGGCCAGAAATGTAATTGCTGCTTTCTTCATGTTCATTCACTCCTTGATTCCTGATGCGGCAATCCCCTGCTCCAGTGATTCCTGTCCCATCATAAAAAGGACCACGGGAAGTACCATCATGATAATGGACGCAGCCCACGCCACCCCTGCCTTGTCGGATGTGATCTCCGGCAGGTAGAGGGACAGGGGCCACAGCCGCTTTTCCTTCAGGAATGTCATGGGCTGCTCAATGGCATTCCATGTTTCCAGAAATCCCAGGACCAGCATGGATACGATCCCAGGCTTTCCCACCGGAATCCCGATCTTCATAAAAATAGCCATTTCTCCTGCCCCGTCCAGGCGCGCCGCCTCAAAAAGAGGCCTGGGAATGGATTCAAAAAATTTTGTCATGATAAATACCGGGAATGCGGAAAAGATACCCGGCAGAATGACTGCCAGGTGGGTATTCAGCAAATAGAACCTTTTTAGGACCAGGTAATTAGGCACCATGGTCACCTGAAACGGCTGCATCATGAGAATGATGTAAAGAAGGAACAGGGCTTTTTTTCCCTTAAACTGAAAACAGGCAAATCCCCAGGCGCCTAAAAGCGCAACCACCAGCTGCCCCAGCAAAACCATGCCGGTCTGGAAACAGGAGTTCCAGAACATGACGTAAAAACCAGGGGAATCGATGAGTAATTCCACCAAGGGTCTTAAGGTGGGGTATTCAGGGAGAAATACAGCTTTTACAGGAGCATTTCCCATTCCAAATATAGCGCCGAAGCGCTGAAGCATTTCCCCCTCGGACATAAGCGCATTTCCTGCCATCAATAAAAGGGGAACCCATATGAAAAGGCATATAAAGATCAGGGCCGCCCTTACCAGGAAACGTTTGATCATTTTTTATTCCTCCGCCGGATCCATATAATCACCGGAATCAGCACCGATGATTCGATCATCACTGATGCAGCGCTCATCTTCTGGATATCCAGCGAGACAAACCAGTTATTAAACAGGTGCTGCATCATATAAATACTCTCATGGGGATAATCCCCGGAAATAAGATATGCCTCCCGGAATACCTTAAAGGAATTGATAATGGAAAGCACGGTCACCAGAAATGCAGTGCTTTTAAGGCAGGGTAATGTGACGTAATAAAAGATCTGCCGGGAACCTGCTCCATCCACCCTGGCTGCTTCATAAAGCTCCAGCGGGATCCCATCCAGACCAGCCAGCCAAAGCATCATATCATACCCTGTATTTTTCCATATGTAGGTAAATACCAGGACATAAAAAGCGCTGTTCTGGTTAAGCCAGTCCCTGGTCCCAAATCCCAGTATTGCCACCAGCTGGTTTAAGAGTCCCTGAGGATAAAACAGCATTTTCCACAGCAGGACCACTGACGCAACCGGGATCGCCAGGGGCAGCAGGATCGTGGTTTTATACACATTCCCCCCCTTAAAGGCAGCTGTTACCAGGACAGCCGCCCACAGGGAAAACGCCATCAGGGACGGTATGCATACCAGGATAAAACGCAGGGTATTCCTCACAGCCAGGCGGAATGCCTGACTGTTCCACACCTGGACAAAATTTTCCAGGCCCACGAACCGGCCTCCCACGGCCTGGTAGAAGGAACGCATCACCACATCCGCAAAAGGTATGAGGACAAACAGGGCGGTCCCTGCCAGGCTGGGTGCCAGAAACAGCCATGGCTTTTTATTCTGAGAAATACAGATTCGCTTTGTTCTGGGCATTCTGGGCTGCCTGTTCCAGTGAAAGGCTCCCTTCAAAGTATCCTTTGGTCTCATTGATTATGATCTCCGTCAACACGCGGTCTGTTCTCACCGGCTTATTGGCCCTGGACGCCGCATCAAATATCATACGGCGTTCTTCCTTTGTGGGCCAGGCACCTGCTATTGTGTAGCCGTCTTCACCGCCGCTGACACTGACCATAGCGCTGCTTGAGTCTTCCCTTTCCACCCACGCCTCTGCGGCCAGGGCATTGACGGGGAGTCCGTCCGCCAGGTCGCTGGACTGGACCTCCACGCTCAGTACGTAGAGAACAAATTCCTTTGCCAGGTCCTTTCTTGGGCTGGCGCTGTTGATTCCCACAACACCGGAGGGAAGATAGGAATCCTTCAGGTTTTCCATTTTAAATCCGTGGTTTCTCTGCACGGCCAGGGGAAGCAGGGTGTCAAACATTCCCCGTATTTTATCAATGGCAATAGCGCTCCTGCCCCGGTCCACACTGTCATACTCGCTGTCCATAAGGCCATCCGCTCCAATGGATCGGTTATAGATACGTCCTCTTCCCCCGTCCTCGGATTCGTCAAAGTCCGCCCTGGCGCCGCAGGCATCGCCCAGCACCTTCACGGTTTCCAGCAGCTCCTGGATCTTCCCCGGACGCGGCCTTCCCGTTTCACTGTCCACGATCTCCTCATAGCAAAGGCTCAGTATCTGGCGCGTCAGATTCTCATATTTTGTCTTGGTGCGCAGCGGCAGATGAGAGGGATCGCTCTGATATTCCCTCATGGATTCCAGGGATGCAAGGCTGTCTATGGCCTCCTGGTCCCCATACGTGGCGAGAAGTATCATTCTGGTGGGGATCTGGTAGATGCTGCCACTGTCCTCTGTGTACGGTCCTGCAATCTGTCCCATCAGTTCCCCTGACGCGGTCATGGGTGCCAGCAGATCTTTCATATCCTCAAGCACTCCCTTTTCCATATAGGACTGAACCGGAAGCCCGTCAAGGACCAGGATATCCGCTCCGTTTCCGCCCAGCAGTTCCGTGTTCAAAGATCTTATGGTATCCGAGTCCGTGGTCCCCCCGCTGTCTGTTTGTCCATCGATCAGCTCCACCCTCACGTCCGGGTGCGTCAGCTGGAACATGGAGGCTGCCTGGCGTATGGTATCCGTGCTTTCCAGGTTAAGGCCATATACGGTCAGGTTCTGGCAGGGCACGGAGGGCATCTCAGGATCATATGTGTAATGCTTGATCTCACTTTTATCGGACTGCTGCAGCCAGACGTAAAAATCATTCTCAGCGCCCACGAACAGTTTCCTGGCATACGCGCTTGGAAGGCTCAAAGAGTTAAGAGTCCCGTCAGCCACTGTCTCCCATATGCTCCCCCCGGGATTCATGTGGTGGATCCCCTGGGAATTGACCGTAAAGATCCCCCCGCCGCCGTCATGGGCAATGGGCAAAAACTGATCATAGACTGAGCTTTGATAAGGGATCTCCTCTTTCGGGGATGCGGATCCGGTGGTGATATCATATACCAGATACCCGTTAGACCCGTTTGTTATATACAGATGATCCAAAAGAAGTCCTGATTCCTTCCATTCCGAGGAACTCCATTCCTGAGGCAGGGAAACCAAACGCTCTCCCTGAGGGCTGTATACATTTGTCTCTCTGCTGCCGGACAGGAAAATGCTCCCATCCTCCGCCACTGCCACGAAATCCGGCCTTACCTCATAAAAACCGCGTTCATGTTTGACGGAAAACACATCCTCCAAAAGCTCCTGTGGTTCCTTCCCCTCTGCCAGCTTCAGCAAATGGAACTTATAGTCGTCTCCCTTTGGGAAGACCGCGTACCGGTAACCGTCCTGCCCATAGACCACATGGAGAATACCGAAGGGGATCTCAACCCCTTCCAGCAGGCTCTTTTCTTCCCTTTCCCAGTTTCCGCCGGCCCATCTATACCGCCTGGCCGTACCATCCTTAAGCGTATACAGTTCCAGAATCTTATCCTGTGTCTGAACCATGTCAGCAATGATTTCCCCTTCTTCCAGGGGAATGCTGATCGTGTTTTCCGCATATCTTCCCTTTGGTATGTTCTCATCCCGTCCGGCACCCGCGTTCTTTGCAGCCCGGGAAGCTCCGGTTTCCCCGGTCCCCGCAGGAGCCGAGCATCCCCACAGGCCGCCCGCTGTCAGGCACAGTGCAAGGCAAAGGCTTATTAATTTTTTTCTCATATTATCAGTCTCCCTTTTGTCCATTTTCATTTCACCAGTATCATATCAGGTAAATCTCTAAAACATCTGAAAAACTGGTAAAATTTCTTTTAGGTTTTTTAGAGATTTCTCTGTTATAATGTGTTTGGATCTTATTTAGATTAGAATAACGGGGAGCGTATCATGAGAATTTTGCTGGTTGAAGATGATAAAGAACTTTGTGAAGCCATTAAGCTGCAGCTGGAAAAAGCGGGGTATGAAACAGACTGCTGCGGTTCCGGTCAGGAAGCATTTTATTATGCCGCGGAATTTCCATATGATGTGATCCTGCTGGACCGGATGCTGCCCCAGATGGACGGGCTCAGCGTGCTCAACGGCCTTCGCCGGATGGGTGTTGCCACCCCGGTCATCATCACCACTGCCCTGGACGGGATCAATGACAGGATCGATGGCCTGGACGCGGGGGCGGATGATTATCTGGTCAAACCATATGCGCCCGGGGAACTCCTTGCCCGGATCCGCGCCGTCACCAGACGGCCCGGAAAGCTGGAGCCAACCCGCACGAAAGCCTATTCCAATATAAGCCTGGATCCGGAAAAGCGGGAACTGACCGGACCGTCAGGCATGGTCCAGCTGAGCAAACGGGAATCCGCACTTATGGAGTACCTGATCCGCAATGCAGGGCAGATCCTGACCAGAGGAATGATCCTCTCTTACATATGGGGGCCTGACTCCGAGGTGGAGGAAGGGAATCTGGACAATTACGTCTATTTCTTAAGAAGGCGCCTAAAATCTGTAAATGGAGCCGTACAGATCAAGACCATACACGGAACCGGTTACCGCCTTGAGGCAGGAGGCAATCCATGATCAAAAAGCTTAGAAGGAATCTCACCGGGCTTTATACCATAACAACGGGTTTGATCCTCACCCTGGTAGTGGCGGGAATCCTCATTGTAAATGCCAGGGAATTTGACAAAAACACCCTGGACGCCTTTCAGAATCATATATTAAACATCACCTCCAGGCTCCAGGCCGGTTCAACCATCAGCTGTACCTGGCTGGCCCAGCTGGAAAGCGGCAGCAGGCTCATCATACAGATTGAGGACAATGGGATCCCCCTGCTCTACCCCGGTTCCTGGAATCCTTTAAGCGGCAGGGCTGGGCTGGTCCAGCGGGCCAAAGAGGGCGCGCTGGCGCAGAACATTGATTCTTCCAGGCGTCCCGTATCCTCCTCCCTGCTGCGCACCTCCGTTTTTACAATCACAGGAGATCACAATGATTCCTACCTGGCCAGTGTTCTGGTGCTTCCCACCCGGTCGGGCTTCCAAAGCCTGACCCTTCTGGCTTATAAAGATCCGGCCTCCTCCCTTTTATACAGCCAGGGGATCCTGTTCCTGTTCCTCAACACCGCGGGGATTGCCGCCCTGATGCTTGTGAGCTGGTTCCTGGTGGGCAGATCCTTAAAACCCATTGCGGAAAACCAGAAAAAGCAGAATGAATTTATTGCTGCTGCCTCCCATGAGCTGCGTGCTCCCCTTGCGGTGATCCGCTCCAGCCTTTCTGCCATTGCGGCTGCGCCGGAAAAACAGGAGCATTTTATGAAAAATATCGACATGGAATGTTCACGTTTATCCTTTCTGGTAAATGACATGCTTGTCCTGGCATCTGCAGATGCCGGGACATGGACGGTCCAGACAGACCGGCTGGACATGGACACCCTGCTGATCAGCGTCTATGAACGGTTTGAACCCATGTACAACGACAAGGGGGTGTCCCTTTATCTGGACCTGCCCGAATCCTCCCTTCCGGCGATCACAGGTGATGGGAACCGCCTGGAACAAGTCCTTTCCGTCCTTTTGGACAACGCCCTCAGCCACACCCCCGCAGGACGGGAGGTCCGGATTTCGGCAAGGATACAGCAGGAAAGACACCGTTTATCCGGAACGAAAAACAGCCTTTGCCTGACAGTGTCAGACCAAGGCTGCGGTATGGATGATGAGGTGAAAAAACATATATTTGACCGGTTTTACAGGGCGGACAGCGCCAGAAGCGACAAACTCCATTACGGCCTGGGCCTGAGCATTGCCAGGGAACTGGTCCTGCTCCACGGCGGCTCCATCAGCGTATCCGACTCCCCCTCCGGCGGGGCATGCTTCTGTGTGCGGCTTCCCATGGGGCACTGCTAAGGCACCTGTGGGAGCGGCTGCATCTGCAAGGTAGTTTTGGCAAAATACAGCAATGGATGCTTAAAGAAACAAGGACGGGAATCTAATCAATGAATCCCGTCCTCTTTCCTGAAAATGTAAGTGTCAGCCTGTGCATGGCCCTGGTGCAGGCTATGTAGAGCAGGCTTCTGTCATGGTCTGTCCTGTAGTTCCTGTCAGAGGCATGTGGTACAATGACCTGGTCAAATTCCAAGCCCTTGGCCATCTTCACCGAGGTAACGGATATACCGCTGCTGAACCTGGTACTCTCCGGTTCGATCAGATGCACCTCAAATTCCTCTGAAAGAAGATCATACAGTTCTGCGGCCTCCCTGTGGGTTTTCAGGATAATGCCCAGCAAAGCATTGTCCCCTGACCTGAAATCCCGTATCAAATCCATGATGCGGCACAGCTCCTCCTCCTCATTCCTGCATGAGACCAGCCCGGGAACATCCCCATGGCGTTTTACCGGCTCCAGACCGGATGCAGCCCGGATATGGCCGGCAAATGTCATGATTTCATACGTGGAGCGGTAGCTTTTATTTAGCCGGACAAACTCCGCCCCCTCATACAGATGAAGGAGATCCTCCAGGGTGTGAAGGTGGTTTGGGTGGATGAACTGTCCGAAATCCCCCAGTATGGTTTTCTGGCAAGGAAACATCCGGTTCAGGGCAGCGTACTGGACCGGCGTATAGTCCTGCATCTCATCAATAACCAGATGTCTGGTGATCCCGCTCTCCTTAAGCCCTTCAAAGGCCGCGTGAAGGTACAGGAAGGGGTAGACATCCGCCCATTCCAAAGTCTTTTTGTCAGCCATGACAAACAGTTCCTTTTTCCCTATCTTTTCATAGAAATCCCTGTAAACAGCCAGTGTGTTCTTCATGGTCAGCATGGAGGCAAGGCTTTTAAGGATCCCCCCCTGCCGGGGCAGTTCATCCTCCATGATATTCTCTGTGTCAAAGCGGTCCCGGATATCATCGGCAACCATCAGAAGCCTCCGTTTAACCGGAAAGGTTCCATATGCCTTAAACCGCTTTCCGATCCATTTTGCATCTGCACGAAATCTTCCAAAGGTATAATCCTTTGGCGCAAAGACCATATCCGGCAGCATCTCTATATAAGCATCCATAAGACGGACAAAATCCAGGGTGGATTTAAACCGTTCCCTCTCCCCCCGTCCCGGGTCACTACTCCGGCTTTTGCCCCGGCTTTCACCTGGATCACCACTCCGGCTTTCATCCGCATCCCCTTCCTGATCCAAATCCTGTTCCGGCTCAAACCCCATCCGGCCCTCCAGTTGGATCTCTGCCAGTTCCTCAAAGCTCAGTTCATAGATCGGTTCCTCCCCCAGCTCCGGTATTACGTTGGATATATAATCCCCAAATACCCTGTTGGGGGACAGGATGGTTACATTTTTAGCGCTCAGCCTGTTTTTAAACCGGTAGAGCAGGTAAGCGATCCTATGAAGAGCGATGGAAGTCTTTCCCGATCCCGCAACTCCCTGTATGATCATGGTCCCCTGGTTCTCATTGCGGATGATCTGGTTCTGTTCTTTCTGGATGGTGGAGATAATGGATTTCATTTTTTCATCCGAGGTATGGCTCAGCTCCTTTTGCAGCACGTCATCCTGGATATGGGATGAGGTTTCCAGGGCATACTCCATTTTCCCGCCCCTGATCTTAAACTGCCGCTTTTTTGTCAGCTCTCCCTGGATCCTTCCGTCCGGGGCCTGGAAAGCGGCCGGTCCCACCTCGCAGTCATAAAACATGCCGGATACAGGCGCCCTCCAGTCAAAGACCAAAGGTTCCCTGTCATGGTTTAAGGCAAACCGCCCGATGTAATAGGAGAAGGGTTCCCCCTGCCCTGCTTCACAGAAATCAATCCTTGCAAAGTAAGGGGAATCCTTCAGTTTTTTCAGCCGTTCCAGTATTTCCACCGCCATGGCGCCGGTGCGGTCCGTCTGTTTTAAAAGAAGCTCATTCTGAAACATCTCATGGGGATCGATGTCCCCTCTGTGCTCCACCATGTAGCGCTTGGTGTCCATGTATTCTTTGTCCGATTTTTGGACGGATTCCTTTGCCTGTTCCAGGGCCTGGCCGATCCTTTGATGAACCTGCCGCAAATGCCTGGACTCTTCTTCCAACACGCTCTCACCCATCCTTTTGCACCTCCTGTGAAAGGACAAACCGCTGGGTGGGGTAACCGTATTCCTCCAAAAGTTCTGCCTCCGCAAACCCAAGCCCCTGTATCTCCCTTCGCTGTCCGTTATCCGCCTTGTCCCCTTCCCTGAAGGTGGTAATGCTGATTTCCTGGCCTGTCAGCAGTTCTCCCATTACCTTGTCCAGAAATGCCCTGGGAATCCCCATTTTCCTGTACAGGGGATGACATCCCATAAAATCAATGCTCCCTGTGTCCCAGGAAAACAGCAAAATTCCCACAGCAGTCACCCCGTCCTTTACGATCAGCGCCTGGTTTGTGCGTATCCGTTGTCTCAGCACCTCCATGTACGTATCCTCCTGCAAGTTGGGAAAGCCATCGATCACCAGCCGCACCAGCTCCATCCAGGCGGGTATGTCCTCCTTTGTGGCATACCGGATATCCCATGCCCTGTTTTCCGGCCGCTTCAGCATATCATACCTCCCGTCAAACTCAAACTTTAACTGCAGGGGATAGAATTTTTCCTTTTCCCTGTATTTGTTGGGCGGTATTTTATACATGGATGTAAAAGCATTGGTAAAGGCCTGCTGGCTTTGGTAACCGGATAAAAGCGCGATCTCCACAATGGACTTTTCCGAAAACACCAGAAGCTTTCCGGCCTCGGTCAGCTGCCTTCTCTGGATGTAGTCATGTATGGTCAGTCCTACCGTGTGGGAAAACACCCGGTGCAGATGGTATTTGGAATAATGGACCGCCTGTGCGATCATGTCCAGATCGATCTTCCTGGTGAGATTGGCTTCTATATAATTTACAGTCAATATGATTTCTTCAATGGGCTGCAAGCTCCATCACCTCCTTTTAAGTTGAGCGTGCTCTCCGGGATTCTGAGAGTACACATTGGCAATGCTCCCGGAAACTCCAGGTACAAAGAGTTTCCGAGAGCACTCGGTTATTATTATATACAAAAACATGGAGGTTGTCTTAAGAAATCTTGCGGTAGCATAAAAACCGGATTACAGTTAATCCGCTGTTTCCAGACGGAACAGCCTTGCCGTATACTCCTTTGGCATTTTCACGGAAAAGCTTCCGTCTTCTTTATTCCACACAAACTCCGACTTATACTGTTCCCCACAGGGATAGATCTGGCTCAGTGTTGCGTCCCTTCCCTTCAGATGCGTTACCGGTATGGTCCGGCAGATCTGATCCGATGTCCTTCTCCACACCGCCACATAGGAGGTTTTGCCGCACCTTAATCCCAGGGCCGACCATGGATCCATGTAGTGGGAGAATCCCAGGGGCCAGAACGGCAGGGAAGCCTTTATGTGGCCGCGGATGCTCTTATAACAGCTGATCGCCTCTTTGATCAGTTCCACCCTGGAATCCGACATGTTCAGTATGTGGCCGCTCTGGTGGATCCTGAGAAGGATTGCATTAACCATGTTGAATATGGTCTCCTCCTCGTCCCCCTCCGTCATGGGATAGGACCAGATCGCTGCCTGCTCAGGCGTCAGGCCGGAGGGCGCATTGGCGGCAATGGTTGCATATTTGATGTAATCCTCCTGGTCGCTTGTGGACTGGATACTGTGACGGCTCAGCATGGCGTAGTCGATCCTCATACCGCCGCTGGAACAGTTCTCGATCACCAGGTCGGGATATGTTTCAAATATGGTGTCCAGCCAGCTTAAATATGCCCTGTTATGCTGGAGCAGTCCGTCTCCAAAGCTGTCCGCCCCTGTCTCTGTTCCGATCCCAGGTTCAATATTATAATCCATCTTAATGTATCCTACCCCGTACTCCCTTACCATACGGTCTATCACTTTGGTCGCATGTTCCCTTACCTGGGGGTTTCTGAAATCCAGCTGGTATCTGCTTCTGTAAGCCACCTTTTCCCCATGGCGCCTGAAATACCAGTCATCCGGTACCTGGGAAGCCAGCGGGCAATTGACCCCCATTACCTCTATCTCCAGCCAAAGCCCGGGCACCATGCCGCAGGAGCGGATATAGTCCATAACCTCTTTGATGCCTCCCGGGAATCGCTCATTGCTGGGCATCCACTGGCCCACGTTATCCCACCAGTGCCCTGGGGAGTACCAGCCGCAGTCAACGCAGTAATATTCACAGCCGATCTCAGCCGCCCGTTTGATCATGGGAAGTTCCTTTTTTGTGGTTGGGTCCCCGAACAGGCAGTTCATATAATCATTAAAGATCACAGGAAGGTTCTCATCATCCGCGTTTTTCCTCCGGATACTCCTTCTGTATTTTGTCAGCTCCGCCCAGGCCTTGTCCATTCCTCCAATCGCAGAACCCACTGCTGCGGTGACGGTTGTAAAGGACTCTCCGGGGTTTAACCGGATCCACCAGTGGTTGTGCAGCTCTGTAGGGCCGCTGAGTTTTAAATAATACTGCCCGTCCTCATCGCTGATCTCCCAGTACCAGGAACCGTTGTGCTCGATCTGCCAGAATAAACCGCTGTTCATCTCCTCATTCCGCAGATATCCCACGGGCAGGTACTCCTTGGTAGACCAGGAACCGGTGTTCCCGATCCCAATGGTTGTGGAGGAACGGTGGAAATCCTCGGGCTGGGCCAGGGACATGCCCAGTTCATCCAATGTAAACTCATTCCAGTGGAACTCCTTTTGCCAGCCATTTCTGGGAAGGAACAGCTTCATCTTTTTGTCCGCATTCTGAAGCCCCTCCTTTGTAACGCCTGTCAGGGCAAAGGAAGACAGATACTCGATCCCCCACGCCTTATCCCCTTTGTTCACCACCTGGCTCCAGGAACGGACAATGGATATCCCGTCATAAAACTGCATATGGCTGTGCACCTCCAGCCCGGTAGGCTGGTCAAATGTGATGATCTCCAGTTTTCTTCCGTTCTGATTCCTGCAGTCTTTAAAATCCTTAAATTTCAGGCGGCAGCCCGGCGCTGTCCTGACATAATTATCCCCGTGGAGCTTGCCCAGCCGGTTAAGGCCGGTCACGGACATTTCCACCAAGGTAAAGGGCAGCAGCCCGTTCCTGGATACCAGGTCCTTTTCTTCAAAGGGAAGGGCGGAGAAATGAAGCAGCTTTATCTCCTGCTCATCCGTTAGTTCCATTACCAGGTTTAAGTTGTTTTCACTGATCTCTATTCGTCTCATCTTAACTCATCCTTTCACAGATCCGCTCATCAGGCCGGATAAAAAGTATTTTTGCATAAAAAGGAATAAACATGTGACCGGGAGCACCGCCACAACGGATGCTGCCATCAGGCCTCCCCAGTCTATGATATTGGAGCCTTTAAACAGCATGATCGCAGGCGTCAGGGTCCTGTATTGATCCGTGGAAATAAAAATGTAACCAAACATAAATTCATTCCACGCCTGGATAAATGCGTACAGCCCTGTGGACACCAGGCTGGGTATGGATATGGGCAGTATAATCTTAACCATCATCTGAAACTTGTTGGTCCCGTCTATTTCCGCCGCTTCCTCCAGCGTAATGGGCACTGTGTCAAAGAAACTGCTCATCATGAAGGTACAAAGAGGAATGACAAACGTGGTGTAGGACAAGATCAGTGAGATATAGGATTCCAAAAACCCGAAGTTCCGCATGATCATATAAAGGGGGACCAGCAAAAGCACACCGGGGATCATCTGGGATACCAGCATGGCGAAATTGGATATCTTGATCATCCGTTCCTTGTAATAACGGCTGAATGCATAACCGGCCATGACGGCGATCACCATGGACACAAAGCATGCAATGATGGAAACCAGAAAACTGTTCTTAATGTATTTTAAAAATCCTGCTGTGTAGAGTACTTTTGTAAAGTTCTTAAGCGTAGGCATCCTGGTGATCAGGGAAGGGAACGCCGACCGTATCTCCGAATCCGGTTTCAGCGCGGAAAGGATCATCCAATAAAAAGGGAACACGCAGATGAATGCAAACAGTATTAGCAGCAGATAGGAAATAATATTTATATAAAATCTTTTTTTCTTGCTGATCATTCTATACCTCCTATTCCAGGGACTCGCTGATCTTCATTCTCTGCCTGTAATACACCACAAATATAACTGCCATCACTGCAAACATCATGGTTGAAAGGGCGGATGCAGCGCCTACGTTAAATTTCTTCATGGAGTACCTGTAGATCATAATGGGCAGTGTCTGGGTTGCATAATTGGGACCGCCCTCTGTAAGGATCCATATAAAATCAAAGTTGATCGCGGTCCAGATAATGTGCAGGAAAACAATCACCAGGGACACGGATTTCAGCTGAGGAAGGGTGATATAGAAAAACCGTTTAATGACACCTGCCCCGTCAATGGCGGCCGCTTCCATCAGGTCGCCGGAAATGGACTGCATGGCTGATAAAAATGAAATGGTATAGTAGGGAAAGGATCTCCAAATATTGATCAGGATCACCACAGCCATGGCGTATTTTGCATCTCCCAGAAAATCGATGGGACTGCTTGTTATATGTAAGGTATTAAGCATGAAATTGACAATTCCGAATTCCGTGTTAAGCATCCAGTCCCAGGTCATGCCTGCCACAATGATGGGAACCAGCCATGGTATAAAGATCATGGTCCTGAAAAACGCCCTGCCCCTAAACTCCCTGTTTAAGAGGATTGCCGTGATCATTCCCACAAGATACTCCCCCAATACGGAAAAAACGGTCCAGTATATGGTATTGACCACGGTCTGCTTAAACCGTTCATCCGCCATGATGGTCTTAAAATTATCCAGCCCCGCAAATCCGGTGCCCGGCTTGATCAGGCTCACGTGGAAAAAGGAGTCGTGGACCACCTTTAAAAGCGGATACCCTTTTAAAGAAACCAGAAAAACCAGAGCCGGCAGGATCAGGATCAGAACTGTCATTTTTTTTCTTTTGCTTCTGGTCATTTTACTTATTTTCAAGGAACATCTCCCCCTCGTCTTGATGAAAAAATGTCCCAAAAGCCAGATTATATTTACCACTCAGCTTTCGGGACATTACCGTCTGCTATTTACTCAGTTCCCCGGTGTCTGACAGGGATGCATTGACCGCATCGCTGAGCCATGCCGCTGCCTCCTGCGGGGTCTTTCCCTCCTGAAGCACCTTGGCAATGGAATCGTTCATGGCCTGCGTCACGCCGGCAAGCGTAACCCCCGGGAAGGAGATCCCTTCCGCCCCAATGTCAGAAAATCCTTTGCTCCATATACTCTCAGAATATACATCGCTTCTGGGAGATCCGTAAGCCCATACTTTTTCCTGCCACTCTTTTCCTGCAATGGCCTTCATCAGTTCCACGGCGCCCTCTTTATTCTTGCTGTCTTTAAAGACAAACATTGGTTTGCACTCCATGTATGTGTATGGTTTGCTCCCCTCAGGGTAAGGAATGGCATAAGCGCCCATGTCCTTCATGGTTTCCGGGTTTTGGCTTTCCTTATTTCTCAGCCAGTTGCCGGACACATGGGAGGAAACCAGCCCTGTACAAAGGTTCTCATCTGTCTCTTCCCAGGTCCAGTTCCTGGCGCTGGGATTTACGATCCCCTTGTCAATCAGATCCTTGTAGAACTGGAATACCTTGGCAGCCTTGTCCAGCTGGTCCGGATTTTCATTCCATGTGTTTTTATACAGTCCGTCCTCCTGAAGAGTGGCGATCTCCACGCCGCTCTGTGCCAGATACACCAGCAGCTCCTGTGCTGCGCGCACGCCGCTTCCCGTGATCTCAAAGGGATACTTACCCTGGGCATCGTAGTAGCCCTCCATGTTCAGCAGGTCCTCCCAGGTAGCCGGGACCTCCATACCTGCTGCTTCAAAGTCACCTTCATGTACCAGGAAAGCGCGGACCGACATTTCATATGGCATTGCCACCACCTGGCCGTCCATGCTCATGGCTTTCACAACCGACTCGCTGAACACGTCCTTTTCATCCCATGCATTAAATTCATCCGTCAGGTCCTCCAGGATCCCCATGTTGTAAAACTCTCCGATGTATTCGGGAAGCCCCCATGCGCAGTCGGGCACATTCCCCCCTGCCGCTGCGGTCAATACCTTTTCGTGAAGCATATCGTAGGTGAAGTTTGTACAGTTTACCTTGTACCCGGTCTCCTCCTCAAACTTTTTGATCATTTCCAGGGAATAAGTCTCTTTATCACTTCCCGCTGTCCACTGGGTCCACACCTCTATGGTCTGACCCTCTCCCTTTTTTGCAGTGTCCTGCTGTCCCTGTCCGGACGTGGAAGCCGCCTCGCTTTTAGGTTCCTGGGTCTTCTCAGGAGATGAGCCGCATGCTGCCAGTGAAACCGCCATGGTAAGAGCCAATACAGAAGCCATCACTTTTTTCATATTAAATACCCCTTTCTTCTCCATACATTATATTTGATCTTTACTTGATCCTGTATCTGATCCGTATCATTTTGTATGCGCATACATTTTTGATAAACCGACCATACCACACCCTCTGTTCTTCTGCAATAAAAGAGGAGACGCCTGTTAAAAACGCCCCCTTTTTTATTAAAAATACCCCTTTTCTCACATTTTATTTATCTTCTTATAATTGACCGGGCTTTCCCCGTAATACTGCCTGAATTTCTCAGAAAAACTCTTTGCATCATTATAGCCCACCTTCCTGGCCAACTCCTGGGTGCTCATCCCGCTGTTTTCCAGCAGCAGCTCCAATGCTTTCTGCATTCTCACCTCAACCAGGTAATCCTTAAAATTCTTACCTGTCTTCTGCTTAAAAAAGGAACTGAAATAATATTGGTTCATAAAAAAATGCTGTGACAGTGATCTCAGGTTGATCTCCTGGTCATAGTTCTCCCTGATATAGAACTTGATCCCTCTAATAGTCTCATTTTCATTTCCGAGATTGGAAAACACGGTTTTTTCCACAAACTGTTCCAGATAACGCAGAATCATTGCCTTTACCTTTTGAAAGGTGCCAACGCTTCTGATCCCTGACACAAATCCTTCATACTTATGCCTGTCCTCCTCATCCAGACGGCAGTAATTCCCCAGTTCACGAAGCAGCTCCATGAGAAGGGCCACGCACCTGTTTTCCGCAACCACCCGGTTGCCATAGTGAAGTTCGCCGATCAGCTCCAGACATTGCTTCAGCTGATCCAGCCACATGTCATCGCGCAGGAGGATGGCCTTTACCAGTGCAGAGTACGCCTCGTTGTAGTCGTCAAAGGAATGGTGGTATTCCTTATTGATCCTGTCGTAGATGATCACCGGATCCTGTTTGAAATAGTACAGGTTACAGGCAAATGCAGCTGTTTTATAAGCAAATTTAAGATCTGATAAGCTGTCCGTCCGTTTGCCAATACCGGCGGTCAGACGGATCCCGTACTCACGTTCCATGGTCCTGATCAAAGCCTTCACATCCGTCAGGATCGTTTCCTCCTGATTTTTTCCATAGAAAAATATCATGTTGCAGAAATCCGCCTCCCATTTCAGGCAGAATCCGTTTTTACGCTTTACCGCATGATCCTCGATCTTCTTAAACACAGTAAACCTTAAAAGTTCAAACTCGCTGCGGTTTTTCTCCGCCCTACCTCTGTCTTCCACGGCGGAAAAGCACACCCCCGTGTAGCTGGCATCTGATGTGGGCACCCCCATTTGCTCAAACTTTTTATACAGATCCTGATACTCATATTCTGATGTGACCGCCTTGAAAACAGCCTGTGCGCTTTTGGCATCCTCCTGCAGATACTCCAGGGAAAGGTTATCCTTTAACGCCCGTTCCGCCTTTATGATTGAAAGCTCCAGTTCCTCCTTTGTCACAGGCTTCAATAAATACTCGATCACACCGTACCGGAGCGCCTGTTTCGCATACTCAAATTCCTGAAAAGCGCTTAAAAAGATAACCTTGGACTTAAGTCCCTTTTCATTTATGTACTTGATCACATCGATTCCTGATTGATGGGGCATGGAAATGTCTGAGATAATAATATCCGGCGACATCTCATCGATCTGGCGGATCAGCTGCTCCCCGTTCCTGGACGTGCCGATCACCTGGGTATTTAATTTCTCCCAATCCACCATCTTCATCAACCCCTTTATGATAAGCGGTTCATCATCTGCTATCACCACTGAAAACATCTAATCTCCCTCTCCTTCTCCATAGTAGACCGGTAATTTCACATGCACAAGAGTGCCCAGCCCCGGCGTGCTGTCAAGCCGGATCCCATAGCAGTCGCCAAACTGCAGCTTGATCCTGTCCTCGATATTCTTAAGGCCAATACTGAACCTGCGTTCCTCTGTCCGTTCCTGGATCACGGTTCCCTTTAAGACGCCGTTCACATAAGCCAGCGTCTCCCCGTCCATTCCCACCCCATCATCCAGAACGGTAATCTCCAGGTATTCCTGTTTTTTCTCCGTATAGACAGCTATGCTCCCCTCTCCCCTGGGTGAGATCCCGTACTTGACGGAATTTTCGATAATCGGCTGCAGGGTCAGGCGCGGTATCCTGCATTTTAAGGTCTCATTTTTCCCGTTGATCTCCAGCTGAACGGCATTCTCATACCGGATCTGTATAATGATAAAATAATTCCGGATACTGTCCAGCTCCTCCTTCAGGGTCACCAGGCTTCTGGCATCCCCGATCAGATAACGCATCTGGGCTGACAGGCTTTCCAGCATCAGCGCCGTATCATGGTCATCATTGGTAATGGCGGACATGCGGATCGCATCCAGTGTATTATACAGGTAATGGGGCTGTATCTGGGCAGTCAGCGCTTTGATCTGGGCTTCCTTCTGGCGGATCTCCGAAATATAGACCTTCTCTATGTGCTTTTGAAGCTGTTCCGTCATATTATTCAGCCCCTCCGCAAGAACTCCCAGTTCATCATTGGACCTGATATCCACACGGGTCTCCAGCTTTCCCGCCTTGATCTTATCCATGGCGTCTTTTAACAGCCGGATCGGCTTTGCGGTGGTCTTTGAGTTAAAATAATACAGGATCATCAAAAGGGCAATACTCACCAGCACCAGGTAAACGGTGCTCCGGATAATGGACTGATACGTCTTTTCCAGGTTTGAAAAGGGAAGCTTTTCCACCACGGCCCAGTCCGTCTGTTTCATGTTGTAGCCGATATAATACATCTGGTCTGATTTCAGGCAGAATTTACGGTCTTCGGGCGAAAAATCCTTTTTCATTTTCCCATAGTCCTCCGCCGCCTCCGTGCCGCTGTAATTGCTGTAGATCAGGGCGTCCCTGCCCCAATCGCAGACAAAGATATGGTCATTGCCCACCAGACCTGCTTCATCTATAATGGTCTGGAAGCTGTCCGCGCTTACATCAATGTATAAGGTGCCCAGTATCTCCCTGCTTGCGGATTCAATGGAGCGCGTGTTCATGATGTTCCGCACATAGGTAAAGTTCTCTTTGGAAGAATTAAAATAATACTCCGTGCCATGGGTGGGAATGATGGTAACCGCGTTTTTCTCAGGAACATAATGGGTATTTCCCCATTCATCCATGAGCTTTTGGTTTACGATCTTCTCCGGTGCCTTGGTGGAGGAATAGACCTTTCCCTTTGTGTCAATAAAATACACATGGTTAATGGAGTCATTCCTGTACAATATCTTTTTCAGGGCATCCTCCACCAGATTTTCCCTTAAAATATCCGAGATAGCGTCATTGGTCATGATCTCATAAAAATATCCGTAATCATCAGCCTCATACTCATAGAGGTACTTGCTGTGATCACTGATCTCCTCCAGCAGCACCGCTATGTCGTCATTGATGCCCTTTGTGATCTGGGATGCGTTGTGTATGGCGGTCTCCGTTACCTTGTCAATATTCTTTTTAAATACAGTCAGACTGATGACCATAAATGGAAGAAAACCCAGACCTAAAAATGCGATCACCGACTTTGTAAAGATACTGATATATCTTTTATTTTTCCTTTTCACTTGTCTCACTCCACTTTGTATTGAGATAACGGGCAGTTTCCTCCACTGTCATGGAATGGCCCAGGAGCAGATACAGCGCCTTGGACAACTCCCCCCTAAAACTGCCGGAAATATGATCGGCATCCAAAAAAGACTCCTCTTTCCTGGCATAACGGTAATCAATGATCAGATATTGCTGCACGGATGGAGCCGGATACAATACCCTTTTTTTCGTGGTCTGGAATCCATACATGGATTTCAGGATCCCCCGGTAATTTTCATCCTCAAATAAAAACTTCAGGAACCGCTCCGCTGCCTGATACCGGGCCGGGTCCTGGGCACACTCCTTGGAAATGGCCAGCTGGGAACCGATCTCCCTTGTGGCCACCATATCCCCGTTTCCTGTGGGAACAAAAAACCATGCCAGGCGTACCGTACTGCTGTCATCCTCTATCTCCACTCCCATGTTGTCTTTTGTGGAACTCATACAGTCCGGATCCGCCAGTATGATATTGGCGATAAAACTGGGTTTTGTGTAATACATCGCAACCTGGGAGTCCAGGAACTGGGAAATGATCTGGCTGTCATTCATATACACGGAATCCTTCAGCACATACCTGCTGTCCATCAGACGTTCAAAATCCCCCAGCATGTCCATGTAGCCGGGAGCCGTAAAATCCGCGGAACGGATCCCCTGTTCCCCGGCCCTTGGAAGCACATTCTTCTGATAAAAATAATTCAGCCAGTAGGCGATGCTGTCCTCCTTTGTCCCGCCGCACATCAGGGGCACCACCCCGTGGCTGCTGAGGGTTCGGCATATTTCCAGAAATTCCTCATAGGTCTGGGGCGCCTGAAGGTGATACTTTTTAAACAGCACCTGATTATAGATAATGCCGTATGTGGTTGTATAGAGGGGAACTGTATAGACCGTCCCGTTCCTATAGACCGGTTCCTCTATGAGACTGCTGACAGACGGCGGTATGGGACCAAGACGGTCATTGGCCACGTAACCGTCCACATTCTGTATCTCAAACAGATCCGGAAATTCATTTAAGGCTTCCTTGACCTTTAAGCTCTCCTCATAGATCCCGCTTCCCCCATCCTGCAGTTCCAGATCTATGTCCGGGTTCTCATTCTCAAACTTACTGCAAAGGTCGTCCATTACAAGGGACCACGTGATATCGTCCCTGGAATAAAAAACCTTCAGCTTTATCTTCTCCAAACCGGCTTCCGTCCTTGCATCGGTTTCGGGAACCTGGACACTTTGGGAACAGCCGCATAAACTAACAATCACACACGCGGCTACTGCGGCTAATCCTCTCTTCACCCTGTTTTTCATCTTCTTATTCTCTGCTCCTTGCCATTTGATCGGCTGCCTTTGGTCCGGATAAGGGCATCCGGGCATCACCGGGATCATGCAATATACTCGAAGTGCGGACCAAAAGATCCGGCCCGCACTTCGAGTATAGCAGTTTTATCATATCATCTCAAGAATAATCCATCTCAGGTCCGCAAATGGTTTATCCGCACAAAAGTCAATCAGCCAAAATCTGTCCGTCATCAGCCCGTATGGAAAGGATGCGCCCTTCCGGCTCCTGCCTGGCGGTCCAGTATACGGTCTCCCGGCTGCCCTCCGTGGATGTAAGGAAGGGTGTCTTTTCAAGGCTGCCGTAAAAATTCCATACAGGGATCAGTTCCAGTTCCTCCTTTGTATCATCCTTTGGAAGGGAGAAGACATATTCCAGTTTTACACTTTTAACATTTACATACACCTCCTCCATTGTGGTCCCTTCACCGGCCATGGACGTCTGTGCAGCTGCCCCGCCACTGCTGCCGGGGGTAAAATAGTCTTTGCAATACTGCTCAAAGAGTTGGTGCACGGCCTCAAAGGGCAGCAGAAACTCTCCGCCTCCCACCTCCTTTATCTCCTCTTTCCCAATGATCTTCAGCTGGTTCAGGGTTCCGTCCTCACCGTAAAACACGTCAATATACGGGCCTTTTATGTATGAGTTTCCCAAAAGGCTCACCTCCGGCCTGGTGCAGCTGATTCCCCTTACCACCGGCGTAAAGGAAACACAATAATCATTCTCCGACCATGACCTGCCCCTTAACTCATAATAAGATTCCCTCCATCTTCCCCGGCATATCTGATAATCCTTAAAGCCAATGGCCCGGATCAGCGCTTCCGCCTTTTCCTCCAGCTGTGTGCCCTTTTCTTCCGGCTGTCCTTCCATAGTCTCTCCCGTCCCAAAAATGCGGGCAGGTCTGGACGTGCTGCGGCCGTCATTCTCCGTTTTTGTAACCCAGATAATGGAGGTGGGGAATGTGATCTCCTCCCCCATTGTCTGGTAAGAAATCATGTATTCATCTTCCGATGGGCTAATCCCCCTGGCTGTGGTGCTGGTCCCTGTCTGTTTTAACAGTTCCTCCGTTCCCTCCAGCGGAACCGGCTGCAGTGATTCGCTGTGCTCCTCTTCCCATTTAATACCCATCTGGTCCTCCAGGGCTTTCTTCACCGCAGAATACTCTTCGTTTGTAAAATTCACGGAGCCGGAGGTTCCTGAACCGGCTGCCCGCACATCCGGCACTGTTACAAGTGCATCCGCTGAAAGAAGCAGTCCGTCCCCCTTGACCTCTGCCTTATAATATTCCGGTGCCTGTACCTGTTCCTGGATCTGTTCCCCCTCAGTACCCCCGTTCTCTGTACCCGGAACACGTTCCTTGTTGTGATCCCCGGTCTGCTGCCCGGAAACAACATCCGTCTCCTCACCGATCACCTTTGGCTCCTCCGTTCCCCCGCAGCCCCCAAGAAGAACTGCGGCCAGGACCATGCTCAAAAGAAGGGACCGTTTTTCTTTCCGTTTCACTGTCTCTTCACTCCTTTTCTCTTTGATAAGCCCATTGTATCCGGTTTGGACGGCAAAGTCCTCATCAAAATGTAAACGTTTTGTAAACAGGTCACCGGCCATATCCGTCCGGAAGATAAAGGAATACCACGGTCCCCCTGGGCCGGTCCTTCCCCTTCCCATCCCTCTCACTCACAGATTCAATCTTCATCTCCATTCCATGCAGGCGTGCGATCCGCTCGCAAAGAGCCAGACCCAGACCGGAACCGCCCTCACTTCTGCTCCTGGATTTATCCGCCATATAAAATGCCTCTTTCACATGGGGCAGATCCTTTTCAGGAATACCGCAGCCCTCATCCCTTACGGATAAAACGCCCTGATCTGCCCTGAGCCGGATACGGTTTCCCGGTGCTGAGGCCTTTATTCCGTTGTGCACCAGGTTATTTAAAAGAGTGAGCAAAAGTTCCCTGTCCCCGTTCACAGACTCAGGCGCACCATCCCCTGTTTCCGCCTCCACCACAACTCCCTTCCGGCTCCACAAGGGTTCCGTTTCCCTGATCACTTCCTGAAACAGGGCTTCCACGCCAAGTTCTTCAAACTGAACCTCATCATTCTCATATGTACCCAGAAAATTCAGCATTTTAGCGGAAAGGCGTTCCAGTCTAAGACCTGCATGGTGGATCTGTTCCAGGGCCCGTTTCCGGTTTTCCTCGGACAGCTTCACATGGAGCAGGCTGTCGGAATACCCGATCACAGCTGTCATGGGTGTCTTGATCTCATGGGCCAATGCCCCCAGAAGCAGCTGCAGATCCTCCACCTGCCCTTCCACCTTCTTGGTCATCTGGTTAAAAACCTGTGCAAACTCCCCGATTTCGTCCCGGCTCTCCACAGGAACCCGCTCATCCAGATTTCCCTCTCCGATCTTCTCAGCTGCCTTTGTCAGCCGCCGTAAGGGTTTCAATGCCCTGTGGACCAAAACAGACACTCCGGCTCCGGTGACAGCCCAGATCAGACCGCAGAGCACAAGCAGATGCGTTCCCTGACGCTCTATCTCCTGATAATACGGGGTAATATCCTGGGTCATCAGCACCTGATAGCCGGGGAACTGGCTGATCTCCCGCTTCATCAGGAGGACTGATCTGGTACCAAGATGCTGGATCATATGTTCCTCCCCAAGCTCGGACGGGGAAAGGATTTCATAATCCGTAAGATTTACAAGGCACTCCTTCCCCTTAAGAAGGGCATACCCCTCCTTGTAACACTTGCGGAACTGGTATTTAAGATATGCCTCCGCCGCAATGTCCCCCAGGTTTTCAAACTCATCCCTTGTGCCGATCTCAGAAAATGCATAGGCAATGGAGTCCATCTGCTTTCCATAATTGTCCACGGCCATGGCTATGCTTTGGGAACGCATCTGCCATACAGCCGCGGTACTGATAGCCAGAAACCCGGCTCCGAGTCCTGACAACAGTATGATAACTAATTTTTTCGTAAGCTTCATCTATACCCTACACCTCCAGGCGGTATCCCAGCTTTGGAATGGTCTGTATCCTGCTCCCAGCCTTCAGCTTCCTGCGAAGGCTGGCCACATGGACATCCACGGTCCTGGTCTCACCGCCGTAATCCCCTCCCCATATCCTGTCAAGCAGCTGGTTTCTGGTAAATGCCACGTTCTGGTTCCTGCAGAAAAAGAGGAACAGGTCATATTCCATGGGTTTTAGGGAGATCTCCTCCCCCTCCTCATATACCTTATGGCTGGACAGATCGATCCTGCATTTGTCAATCTCCATAAAATCCTTTAGTTTCTTCCTTCTCTTTAAGACATTTTCCACCCTGGCAAAAAGTTCCATCATCTCAAAGGGCTTTACCATATAATCCTCCGCCCCCAGACGCAGCCCCTTTACCTTGGAGGCCACATCCGCCTTGGCTGTGAGAAAGATACAGGGGATCTCCTTCTGGTTCAAGCTCCCGATCAGGTCAAACCCTCCGGGCCCGGGCAGCATCACATCCACCAGGGCCAGGTCATATAAGCCTTGGTCTGCAAGGATTTTTTGTTCCGCTTTAACACCGTCCTCTGCCAGATCCACCTCATATCCCACCGCCTCCAGATTCATGGCAAGCAGCTCCCGAATGGAAGCTTCATCCTCTATGATCAAAATCCTGTTTTTATCCATGGCCGCTCTCTCCTGCTTTTGTAGTCAGAATCAGTATACCATGTTTCTCCGGCAAGCCACAATTGATAATCTCATTACAATATTATGAAGATTACAGCCTGGGCCTGCGGATTTTCTATGCCGTCTCTTTTAAAACCCATACTCTTCCATATGTTCAAAGTCATTATTGAGAACATAGTAAACCTTATTCCCGCCAACTGAATATACAAAAGATACTCTGGTTGCCCATAATCCTTCCTGCTTTACAGATTTTAATACGCGGAATGCTTCCGCAACGGAAAACTCATCATCACAGACCTCAAGCTGTTTGACGCCTCTTTCAAATCTGTCATCTCCAGATACAATATAAGGCCTGGTTGTTTCCGGGCGCAACACCGAGTAGTTTGTAATCAGAGAATACCTTGTCCGCTCTAACCGGTATCCCAATCCAGGCTCTATGATAAGTACACGCCCGTTTCTATCCGAAAGCATAGCCTGCATCGTGGTATCCGGAGCATAAACAACTTTGCTGTTTTGCACTATATTAAGCGCGTCATCAAGTGAGATTCCGCCTTTAATAAAGTTTTCAGTCAGCTCAGAAATGGTGCAGCAGGTTCTGCCGTCCGCATGTTTTCCATTTTCATTGCCATTCACATACAGCAGCGTGCCCGTATTTCCGTTCTTATTGACTCCATGAAAGGAATGATAATCGCCGTCAGGCATTTTTATTCCGATATAAAACCGGTCTTTTTCTTTGATAACGGTATGTGTCCAAACCGAAAGGTCTATATCAAAATTAAACCCTGTAATCGTATCATTTCCATTATAAACAAATCTCGTACACATGATCAAATCCTCCTGCTAATCTGTTCCATATTCCCTGATTGTATTGCTTTGATATTTTGGGCAATCGTTTCATCCGGCCAATTCCACCATTGGATATCCAACAGTTCAGAAATGGTCTTATTGTCAAAGCGCTTTTTGATGGGTTTGGCTGGTACGCCTCCAACAATGGTATATGGCGGCACATCTTTGGTCACAACAGCGCGGGCGCCTATAATTGCCCCATTGCCGATGGTAACGCCTGCCAATATCACAGCTTCGTAACCAATCCAAACATCATTTCCAATAATAATGTCCCCTTTGTTATCCCAGCTTTTTGCAACATCCTTTTTCTCAAGTTCCCATTCTTCAAAAAACAGAGGGAATGGATAGGTAGATAACGAATCCATTGTATGATTCGCACTGTTGAAAAGAAATTTCGCACCGCAGGCAATGGAGCAAAATTTTCCGATCAAAAGCCTGTCATGATTGATAGGATAATGGTACAGCACATTATTCTGTTCAAACTTGATTGGGTTGTCTGCAAAATCATTATACATCGTATAATCGCCCACCACTATGTCAGGGCTGGTAATCGCATTTTTAAGATAGATGGTCTGTGTATCCCCTGTTCTTGGATATAACTTTTTTGAATCAGCCATTTTACAATCCTCCTGTCAGCTAATTATTTACAATGATTGTACTCCGGAGGAAATGTACTCTCAATACACCAAATGGCACCGAAGCGATCAGTAGAAAAAGAGAGCTGCCTTTTCGACAGCTCTCCATCATCATTTCTGATATATTATTTTTCTTATGGCATATACCGAAAGATAGTATTCATCAGCAAGTTCTTCCATTGAAACCCCATTCCGGTGTTTTTCAATGATAGCTTTATTGCGTTTGCCAAGTTCCTTCCGGCAGCCGGATAATTCGCCCCAGGATTTATGCTGTTCATCTTTGGCAGGGATATAGATATAACCCGCCTGAACATATTTTTGCAGTTCCTGGATCAACATATCCGGAAGAATTGTAGTTGCATTTATGTATTTCATGCGGCTTCCTCCTTGATCGATATAGTCAAGCAGCAAAGCCAGCATTATTATGACAGCGACAATAAGATTACTCCATGCAAGTGTCGCTTATACTGGCTTTGCATGGAGCCATACTTTGTTTTTCTTTTTCTTGTTTATGCACATGATTTTCACCGCCGATATGAACTGATCGTTTCCTAACGGTTACAAGTATAACATTTTAATTCGTATAATTCAAGGAACTCCAGCTTATAGCCTCATCAATGGACCGGGGACAGAAACACCTGGCCAGTTTCCCGTGCCTGAGATCATTTATAAGTGCTGATCTCCACCAGGTTTCCGTCCGGGTCACGCAGATAGATACTGGAGATCGGCCCACAGGCACCCGTTCTGTCAACAATGCCCAGTTCTATCTCCACCCTTTTGCGCCTAAGTTCCTCCATCGCATCTTCTATGCTGCCCTCGATGATCAAACAGATATCCTGACTGCCATATGTAACATTCCTGGCTGCGGGCAGAAACTCCGCGGCTTTTCTGTGGATGTTGATCTTCTGGTTACCGAACTTAAGCTCGCATCTGTTGTTCCTTTCATCCAGCTCCATGCCGAGTATATCCACATAGAAATGAAGGCACGCTTTTAGATTCCCTGTTGTGATCACTATATGGTCAAAGCCTTTTACTCTCAAACTTGATTTCCTTTCATCCCATATCAATTTTCCCGGCCTTACTCAATGGAAGGATTCACCACATTAACCGGCTTACCCTCCATAAATGCCCGCAGATTATCTACCGCCAATGCCATCAGCCTGGCCCTGGATTCCTTAGGAGCCCAGGATATATGAGGAGTAATGATACAGTTCCTTGCCCCCAACAGAGGATTATCCGGCTGTATGGGCTCCTCTGAAACCACATCCAGTCCGGCCGCGTATACTTTGCCGGAATTCAGAGCGTCCGCAAGATCCTGTTCCACAACCAGCTGGCCTCTGGAATTATTTAATATGATCACGCCGTCTTTCATTTTCCCTATGTTTTCCCTGCTGATCATCCCCTCCGTATCCGGAAACAGGGGACAGTGAAGGGCGATTACATCAGAGGTCCTCAAAAGTGCTTCCCGGTCCACATAGTCGGCGATCCCGCGTCCGCTCTCGCTCTCAAACCGGTCATTGGCGATCACCTTCATTCCCATGGCCCTGGCAACCTTGCCTGTCATCTGGCCGATACGTCCAAATCCCACAATCCCCATGGTTTTTCCCTCTAATTCGATTAAGGGATAATCCCAGAAACACCAATCCGGATTGTGCATCCACGCCCCTTCATGAACAGCCTTGTCATGATAACCTATATGATGGCATATTCCAAAAGCAGGCCAATGGCAAACTGCCCAACTGCACTGGTGCCATAGGATGGGATATTGGAAACAATGATCCCCCTTTCTTTTGCTGCCTGGATATCCACAACATTATACCCGGTTGCCAATACACCAACAAACCGTATGGCCGGGCATGCGTCAAATATGCTTTTTGATAGTGGGGTCTTATTGGTAAATACGGCCTCTGCATCTCCTATCCGTTCAATGATCTCCCTATCTTCTGTCTTGGAGGTGCGGTCATACACCACGCAGTCCCCCAATGCATTGAAACCGTTCCAGTCCAGATCTCCCGGATTCAGGGTATATCCGTCAAGCACTACAATCTTCATCTTTACCTCCAAATCAATTATGTTTCTTCATATTTTCCAGCTTCTGCTATCCAAACCAGCCAAACACTCCTGCAAACGCCATTACCGCCAGCACGCCAATTGTGATAAAGGCCCAGGCCAGAAGCTGTGCGAACAGCTTATCTCCCGGATACCGGCGGTTAAACTCTTCGTCCGCTCCACAGGCTCCCATGATAATGGCGCCGCCGGTCGAAGCCGGACTCAATCCTGCTACGGACGCAAAGAGGGCGATCACACTTACCATCTCCGCGGTCTGTACACCGCCTCCCACATTATTCACAATGGTTCCCACCGTTGGAATCAATGTGGGGAAAACAACTCCGATCGCTGATGAAAACCATGACATAACCGCTGAAACTACACCCATGATACCGGCTGCTGTTCCCGATGTCATGATGGATGACATGGAATTGGCCAGCATATCGATCCCGCCCGTACTGATTACAAGGTTCATGAGAACGCCTACACCGCACACCAGAAGCAGTGTATTCCAGGGAACACTTCCAACTGCTTTCTTTTCATCTCCTATCCGCAACAGGATCAGAACGGCTGATACCAGAAATGACGCAAGGCCCACGTCCATGTTTACAAAAATAACCAGAAGGATCATAACCGCAACACTGATCAGGGCGATCACCTGATCCGCCCGCATTTTCTCCTTTTCACACTCTATTTTTATTCCGTCCGAGACCTTAACGCGAAATCCTTTATAAGCCGCAAACACAATCAGGAATAATACCAGGTTTCCTATCAATGTGTTAAGTATCAGAGATGTAATGGATATGGATAGCCCCTGTTCTTCCAACAGGCTTCTAATAAGGATTCCCTCCGGGGTGATGGGAGAAAACCTGCCCGAGTAGGTTCCAAGATTACCGATTACCAGCAGCATCACGGGATGATATCCTGTTTCATGCGCCAGAGGAACTGCCATGGCCGCCGCAAATGCCATGGCCGGTACACATCCCGGCCCGATGGCTGCCACAATAAATCCCATGGCAAATACCAGAACAGGCGCCATCCATATCTGCTTTCCGAACACCCCAACCATGCGCCGCATTACAAACTCGATACAGCCATTTTCCTGTATGATCCCAAAGAATAAAGTGACGCCCAGCAGCGTCATAAAAAGTGACGCGCTGAATCCTCCTATAATCTGTTTCCCGGAAAACTGCCCGGATGCATAACCTAAAACAGCAGCTCCTGCAATTGCCAGAAGTCCTACATTTACTTTGCGCCAGAACCCTAATACTACCACTAACAGCAACAGCAATAGTGCGGTCAACCCAATATCCATCATTCTTACCCCCTGCTTTTTGTGATTTGATAATACTTCACAATCTCTAATATAATACGATTCAACGTTTTAACTCCAATGCTCTCTTGACTGCGCTGATGATATGGCTTTTGCTTATCCCATACTTTTCCATCAGTTCACCTGCCTGTCCCGACTCTCCAAAGGTGTTGTGAAGCCCTACTCTGATCACAGGCACTGGGTATTCTCCGCTAAGGCACTCACACACCGCACTCCCCAGACCGCCTATATCCTGATGGTCCTCAGCAGTTACCACCGCCCCTGTTTTCCTGGCTGCATTTACAATACATTCACAGTCCAGGGGCTTTATAGTATGGACATCTACAATCATAGCATGGATCCCGCCTTTCAACAATTCCTGTCCCGCTTCCATGGCTTCATATACCATGGGGCCGTTGGCAAATATCACAACATCATCACCCTCTGATACCAGCCGTGCCTTTCCCAGTTCAAACTCCGTATCCTCACTGGTGACAACTGGCATGGCCTCCCGTCCGAACCGTATAAAGGCAGGGCCGTTTAATGCAGCAATGGCCATGGTTGCCTTTTCCGTTTCAATGGCGTCACAAGGAACCACCACTGTCATTCCCGGCAGCCCCCTCATAATGCCTGCATCCTCCATAGCCTGATGTGTTGCCCCGTCAGGACCCACATTGATCCCGGCATGGGCGCCTGCCAGCTTCACATTACATCCGCTGTACAGGACGGTTGTGCGGATCTGATCCCATGCCCGTCCAGCCAGAAATACGCTGTATGTAGTTGCAAAGGGTATCATTCCCGAAAGCGCCAGCCCCGCCGCCGTACCCACCATATCCTGTTCCGAAATCCCCATGTCAATGAATCGTTTTGACTTTGCTGTTTTAATCCACTCTGTCCTGGTGGACTTGGCCACATCCGCATCCAATACCACGATCCTCTCATCAGTTTCCACTAATCGTAACAATGCTTTTCCATATCCATCCCTGGGCGGTATCCTATCCAACCTTTCCACCTCCTTCTATTTCCGTCATTGCCTGCTTATACTGCTCCTCATTGGGCACTGCACCATGCCAGCCTGCCTGCCCTTCCATAAAGGATACTCCTTTTCCCTTTATGGTTTCCGCCACCAGAACGGTGGGGCGTCCCTTTGTCTCCCCGGCCGACCGGTATGCCTCGTATAATGCATCCAGGTCGTGACCGTCAACCGTGATCACATTCCATCCAAAGGAGCGCCATTTGTCGGCCACCGGTTCCACGCAGCACACATCCGCTGTCATTCCGTCCAGCTGTACATGGTTGTTATCCACTATGGCGCATACATGGTCCAGCTTCTGCTGGGCCGCTGTCATGGCGGCCTCCCACACCTGCCCTTCCTGGATCTCCCCATCGCCCAGAAGGCAATAGCACCTGCCTTCAATGCCCTGCATCCTGTATCCCAGGGCCATTCCGTTGGCAATGGAAAGACCTTGCCCCAGGGAACCGCCGGAGCTGTCCAGCCCCGGCACCTGCTGCCTGTGGGGATGGCCCTGGAGGATCGTCCCCATTTTTCGGAAGGTTTTAAGTTCCTCCTCCCTGAAGAACCCCTTTCTGCACAGCACACTGTATATTAATGGGCTGGCATGGCCTTTGGACAACACAAAGCGGTCACGTTCCTTCCAGTCGGGGTTCATTGTATCGCACCGGAACAGATCCGTAAAATAAAGGGCTGCCATGATCTCTACCCCTGAAAGGGAACCTCCCGGATGCCCGGATCCAGCGTCATAAACCATGTTGATAATATCTTTTCTGATCTGAACACAGATATCTTTTACTTCCTGTTTCAATTCCATTCTCCTCGTCTAATAAGCCTTTTGCTGCGCCGGTCCCCTACTCCTGTGTCACCACACATGGATTTGGGGAAATATGAATCTGGTGTCCGCTGAAATTACCGTCAATGTGTTCTTTCGCAAATCTTGCTGCGTCAAGCAGCTTATCAAAGTCGATTCCCGTATCATACCCACAGTGGTTCAGCATATAGACCAGATCCTCGCTGGAGGTGTTGCCAGTGGCTCCCGGCGCAAAGGGACAGCCGCCCAGACCGCCAACCGCTGCCTGGATACTGTCTGCTCCGCTCCCGAGCGCCACATAGCTGTTAAGGATTCCCATATTCCTTGTGTCGTGAATGTGGGCATTAAATTCCACTCCCGGAAATTCCGACTTCACTGCCCTAAATATACGCTCAACCAAGGCAGGATAAGCCAGGCCTACGGTATCGCAGAGTGTAAATGCGTCCACGCCGATCTCCTTAAGCCTTCCTACCAGCAGCAGCAAAGCCTCCGCCGGCATCTCCCCTTCAAATGGGCATCCGAATACACAGGCAATATCCTGGGTTATACGGATATCCGGGAATGTCTGGCGGATCTTCTTTATTTCCTCCACAGACTCATCCACCGTACGTTTCACATTGGCCCTGTTATGGGACTCACTTAAGGAAATAACCGGAGTTATCTCCTTAAGCCCTGCGGCAACAGCCGATCTGGCCCCATAAAAGTTGGGTACCAGCGCAAAGAAATCCACATCCTCATACTTATGTAACACCCGATCCGCGATCACGGCCGCATCCTTCATCTGCGGTATGGCTTTTTCGCTTACAAAGGAGGTCACCTGTATCTTCTTAAAACCTGACTGTACCAATCCGTCAATGATCTGAAGCTTTATCTCTGTGGGTATGAACTCCTTAACATTCTGAAATCCGTCCCTTGGACCGATCTCAACTACCTTTGCTTTCATAATCTTAAACGCTCCTTTCCGTCCCCGGCTAAAATACTCCCTCTTCTGTCAGCTTCTCATACTCCTCATGGCTGGTTCCCAGGAACTCCTTCAGGATTTCCTCTGTATGCTGTCCCAAAAGAGGAGCCGGGGTATCAATGGCTATTTTATTGTTGGTAAACTTTAACTGGTTGCCTGTAACCTTCATTTTCCCCGCCACCGGATGTTCCAGTTCCACAAACATTTCCCTGGCTCCTGCAATGTGGGGATCCTTCACAACCCTGTCAATGGTATTCACAGGGCTCGCCGGTATTCCGGCTGCCAGAAGTGTTTCCACTACATCATCAATCGTCTTTTTAGCGGTCCAGGCTTCAATTATGGGTTTCAGCTTAGCATGGTTCTTTACACGTTTGATATTGTCACCAAACTCCTCTCCTTCCAGTTCCGGGATCTGAAGTACTCCCTTGAGCAGTCCATAAAGTTTATCATTGCCACATGCTATGATGACCATGCCGTCCGATGCTTCAAAGGTATCGTAGGGATAGATTGCCTCATACCGGTTGCCGATACGGTCCGGAACCCTGCCTGTGCACAAATAAATCATATTGATGATCTCCAATGAAGACACCATGGAATCCACCAGCGATACATCCACCTTGTCTCCCTCCCCTGTTTTAAGCCGGTTAACATAGGCTGCCAACACTCCGGTACAACAGCTGATACCGCCCATTACATCAGAGATAGCGGTCCCTGTTCTGGTAGGCTGTCCTCCCGGCCATCCGGTGGTACTCATAAGGCCGCTCATGGCCTGGCCGATAATGTCATACCCGGCCCGCTGGGAATACGGTCCGTAATGTCCGAAGCCCGATACGGCGCCATATACAATGGCGGGATTGATCCTGCGCAGTTCTTCATAACCAAGCCCCAGCTTTTCCATCACACCGGGCCTGTAATTTTCAAGTATGATATCGCTTTTTGCAGCCATCTCCTTAAAGATCCGGCGGCCTTCCTCCGATTTCAGATTCAGGGTCATGCCCCGCTTATTCCTGTTCAGATTCATGAAATACGCGCTTTCCCCATTGACAATGGGGGCATTCTTCCTGGCATCATCACCTCTGCCCGGCATCTCAATCTTTATAACCTCCGCGCCCATATCAGCCAGCATCATTCCGCAGTAGGGACCTGCCAGAACCCGTGTCAGGTCAAGAACTTTTACACCTGTTAATAAACCCTTATTCATTTTTACCATTCCTTTCAATTTTGTATTTGTACACTTATATAAAGCAAAATGCGTGCCAACTTTAAAAAAGTACGGATTTATCAGGGTTTTTCGTATTATTACCTCATATAGCCTCCCCTGAAGCGCAAAAAATGTTTCAAATTTTCGATTTTCAAAAATTTGAAACATTTCCCATGCTGACATATATGTATTTTTAATATTACTTACCGGATCAATCAATTACAGCCTGTTTCTCATCTTTCAGGATCCTCCATAAGGTTGTCCTGCTGATCCCCAACAGCTGCCCCACCTGATCATTATTGTAGGAAAACAGCCTTTTTATCTCCTTAATCAGTTCCTTTTTATTCTTATCCCCATATTTTTCCTGTAAATCTTGAACCAGCTTTTTCTCACCGATTGCTTTTATGATGCACCGCTTGGCATAGCCTTCACTAAACTTGGTGCTACATTCCATATACAAACAGAAACGCTCACAAACATTCTGAAGTTCCCGTATATTGCCCCTCCAGGAATAGGATGTCAGGATCCTCTTCATATCTTCGGTCAGCACAATATCCCAGGATTCAAGTTTTCGTTTCTTATTGCAATAAAAATCAAACAGCTTGATCACATCATCCTCACGGGCTTTAAGAGGTGGGATATGCAGTTCCAGTACATTCAGGCGGTAGAGTAAATCCCGGCGGAACCCGCTGTCCTGCATATGTTCCAAATCCTTATTTGTGGCTGTTATAACACGCACATTGATCGGGATAACCCGGTCTCCTCCCACATGCATGATTTCCTTCTCCTGAAGGACCCGAAGAAGCCGCGCCTGAAGAGCCGGGGATATCTCACCGATTTCATCCAAAAACAGGGATCCTCCTTCCGCCAATTCAAACAGTCCCTTTTTTCCGCCCTTGCGGCCTCCTGTAAATGCCCCTTCATCATATCCAAATAATTCAGATTCCAAAAGATTCTCCGGCAAAGCCGCACAATTCACCGCCACAAAAGCACCGTTTTTGCGCAGGGATCCATTATGGATACTTTGGGCAAACAGTTCTTTTCCAACTCCCGTTTCACCGTAGATCAGCACCGAGGCATCACTGCGGGCAAATAATTTTGCCTCATCCTTTGCCATTTTCATGTGATAGGAATCACCAATGATATCAGACAATGTGAACTTAGCTGTAAATCCACGTTTTTTTCTCTGCTCAGATTGTTTGTTCCGGTAATCCAGTTCCGCCTTCTTGTAATCGGAAAACAAGGCAAGGATAATGATATAGCCAAAACAATTTCCATTTCCATCATCAACTGGGATCCAGCGCTCAATATACGTTCGGTTATCCACCTGGACCACCATGGATTCCGGCCCTTCCCGGTTTTCAGGAACACATTCAGGAAGTACATCCTCAATGATCTTCCCTTCGAGTATACCGGACGGCTTATGCAGCAGTTCGTAAACAGTCCTGTTGCAGTCAATGATCCGGTTCTCCGTATCCAGGTAAAGGACACCGTTGGGGCTGTACTCCATCATTGCTTTCACAAACTGATTCCGCTCTTTATCCCTGCGTATTTCCCTTAACAAACGCCTGGCTTCCTCAATTGACTCCTCTATACTGTCTTTCCCATAATATAGAATAACTCCCTTTCGTCCAAGGCTGTTGGCCAGCTGGACAGCCAGGCCATTTCCCACAAAGACATCCGCTTCACTCTGCCGTATCTTTTCCTCCAGTTCTTCAGTATCCTCATAAATAATCTCCATAACCGGCCGCTGGATCTGCTCCAGATATTCCCTCAGACGGCTGTTCATGTGTGTCATATAGCTTACCAGACACACCTTTTTCCCTTCCCTGAATCCAGTTTGGACCGCCTGCATATAATCCAAAATTGTTACCTTATAATTGATGACAGGAACTTTAAAATATCCCCTGATCACCTCCGCATTGGCGCCTCCGGCTATTATGATCTCCGCCCCCTCCAAAATAGAACGGTTGATCCGGTCCAGGTTCTCCTCCCGAACCCCTTCCACTATATCAAAACAGCAGGTTTCATCCTTATAGCTGTCTACTACCTGACGCACCAGCTGATCCAGTTCCCCGTATGTTACACAGCATATTTTTTCCTGCACCCCATGCTCCTCCTTTGTCTGTTTTCTTTCAGTATAGGACAAAGGACCAAACCCATCAAATGTTTTCCTGGATTCAGTCCTTTTCTTTTTATTCCATCAAATTATAAAACCCTTCGGCCTAACAATCACTTACTGTACCCAGGCGCCGGAACCGTTCACATAGCGGCCGTCAGGAGTCCATGTGTCCGCATACATCACACCGTCCGTTCCCAGATAATACCACTTTCCGTTAATGGCCTGCCATCCGGTCATCATGGCTCCGTTTCCTGCCAGATAATACCATTCGCCGTCCAGTCTCAGCCATCCCGTCTGCATATATCCTGAACTGTTAAAGTGATACCAGGCACCATCGATCTGCTTCCAGCAGGATGCCGGATAACCGCCGGTGTCATAGGAATACCACCAGCCTGTGCCGTCCTGTACCCAGCGGCCGCTGCCGCCGTAATTTGCAATTTCATCCTCGTCAATGGACAGGGAATCAGAATCGTCCGACCACTCTCCTGCCTTGTCATTGTATGTTGAGATGGCTCTTACGCGGAAGGTGTAATCCCCTTCCCGGTTAAAATAACCCGCAAAATCATAGGAGGTACCCGTGGTACTGACCGTTGTCACGGTCTTCTCATCGCGAAGCAGCTTTACCTCATAACTCTTGGCCCCATCGATCTCATCCCATTCAGCTACGGTATCTTCCCACTGAAGATTGGATGTGCCTTCCAATTTTCCGCCAATCCGCTTCAGTTCAGCATAAACCTCTATATAATCGCCGCTGTCATAAACCTTGGCTCTTTTAAACTTGGCATTGCATCCGTTTAAGGTAAAATGGCTTTTGCTTGTATAGGAAAAACGGTAGCCATCCCTGGCGGAAAGCTCAACCTTTACCTCCGGTACATCACCTAATGTCCAGGTATCCTGGTTCTCCGAGTTGGTGTATTCCGCGGACTCCACATAGTATTCACTTCCCCCTGCCTTTACCGTAATGTCACCTATGTCATCCCCGCTTTTAGGAGTTTCACCATAAGAAAATTCCAGCCTAACTTTGTCAATCTTTGTGTCGGATGCAAATGCAGTAAACCCGGAACTGACTGTCATAACAGCTGCCATGACCAGGCATAACGCTTTCTGCTTTTTCATAACGATCCCCTCTCTGTTATCATTTGGATTATTTCCAGTTACAATTTCCAGTTACATATACTCATTATAGTAAAAATACCAAATTTATACAATCTAATAATCCTTACAATTTCATAATTCTTTTTCAGATAAACCGTATGAGAGAAACTATGTGAAATGGTCCGGACCCAACATTCAAAAAGCCGGCAAAGGAAGTTTCCTATCCTCTGCCGGCTCTCTGACTTTTCAGCAAAGCTTATGCAAGCTTGCTCATAAATCTGACCACACAGTTTACGCCGGGAATCTGATACTGGATGATCCCGTTTTCACCCACCACAATGGTGATCGCCGTTACTCCTCCGTTGGCATCTGTGATCAGTGCCGCGATCTCCTGTCCGGGAGCAAAGCTGGTCTGCTCCATCTGCGTCTGTGAAACTGCTCCGTTTGTTCCTGCAACCACCTCATATGTGACAGCTGCCCCGACCTGCTGATACTGATGCAGATCAATGTCCACCTTGTCATTGTATACTGCTGCAACGCTTTGCACACCGCTTTGGATCGCCTGCTCCGCCAATACAACTGCCGTGTCAAAGCCCTCCAGCTCCGTGGTGCCGGACTTCTGTGAGACCTGAGTACCGTCCGCATATACGACCACATTCTGCGTTACTTCTGTTCCCTGTATGGTAACAGTCTTTTGCTGAACAGCGGCTCCCTGTACCTGGGAGGCCAAAAGCGTTCTGGAGGAACCATCCATGCCCACGGCTATGGTTGCCACAGCTGCCGTCTGTCCCCCCGCCACGGGAACGGTCACTGGTTCTGCTGTTGAAACAATGGTATTGCCGCTTATGCTTCCTGCCGCTGTCTGGACCGCAGATGCTGCTACTGTGCTTTCTCCGGTCTGCACGGTCACAGTCTGATTTTCTTCCACCGTAACTGTTACCGATGCCGTATTACCGGTGCTGCCATTTGCGCTGCCGGCTCCATTATCTGCACTGCTGTTTCCGGTTCCCATACCGCTGTTCCCACTGCTTCCGCTTCCACTGCTGCTTCCATCACTTCCGTCACTGCTTGAAATCACTGTCCATTTTGCATACAGTGTCATATTTCCATGGCTCTTGCCCGCAATCTCCGTGACGCGGTTTGTGAAGCTGCCGTCTGTGTACCAGCCGTCAAAGGTATATCCGCTTCTTGAGGGCGCATTTAACAGGATGGTGCTCATGGCTCCGGTGTAGCCTGAAGGATTTGCACTGTTATTGGTTCCGCCGTTCAGTTCATAGGAAACCTTATAGGTAATCAGGGTACCGTGTCCTTCTTGGTCAAAGCGGTAATACACGCCATCCACGGGCACGTCTGCCGAAATAGCCAGATATCCTCTTTCATTTACCCAGAAATCTTTGATCCATGTGGATTCCACCGGTGTCTGGATGCTCTCATCATTAAAGAGCAGATAGCACAGGGTGCCTGTTTTGTCATTTACAAAGCAGTAATCCCACCGCTCTGCCTTTTCTCCGATTCCGGCAACCTTTCCGCCTTCAAGGGCATATTTTTTAACTGTGGTCCCGTTGTCCAGCTTTGTGCTGAAAAATTGGTCCTCCAGCGCCGTCCAATAGCCAGCACTGTCAAAGGTTCCGTAATACCCTGCCACTTCCTTTGTCACATTGACAAGCATACGCCCTTTGCCGTCAACATAGCGGAATTTTTTCTCCCCGCCTTTTACCTCTTCGATCCAATGGCGGAGCATCATTTTCCCATCTGTTCCAAAATAATAGGTGTGTTCACCGTCAGATACAAACTTATCAGTCACCATATCGCCGTTGGCGCCAACATAGCATACAATACTTCCGCTCTCCGGATCACGGATAAAATCTTCTGTGATCAGATGGACATTGCCGCTTAAGTCAATGTTGTAATACCTGCCGTCTATGAGTTTCTGGTTTGCGTTAGTCACCATGTTCCCCTCCGGACCAACAAAGCACACAATATTCCCCTGCCTGTCGTATACAAAGGCATCTGTGATCAGGGAGGCCAGGCCGTTTCCGTCAATATTATAATACTTACCGTCTATGAACTTCCCTGTCTCATTGATCACTTTGTTTCCATCCGCACCTACATAGAACAGGTTCCTGCCCTCTGAATCCACAATGAAGGAATCCGTGATCAGGATTACGGCGCCTCTCCCGTCAATATTATAATATTTGCCTTCTATGAGCATCTGGACTGCATTTGTCACCATCTGCCCGTCTTCCCCTACATAGCATATGATGCGTTCTCCGTCACGGATCAGGGAGTTTATGATCAGGGTGACATTTCCCATATCATCAAAGCTGTAATACATACCTTCTATGTTCATAGATGTCCGGCTGGTGATCTTATTTCCATTTTCATCCATGTAGTAAATCTTATCCCCGTTGGAATCCAGGATAAATTCATATGTGATCAGCATAACATTGCCGGATTCATCAATCCTGTAATACTGATCCCCGATGGGCTGCTGGTCTACGTTTGTAACCCGTTCTCCATTTTCCCCAACGTAGCACCAAATGCTGTCACCTGAATAGATCAGGGAGTTTTTGATCAGTGTGACCTTTCCGTCCGCGTCAATATCATAGAACTTCTCTTCTATGAGTTCCTGCTGTTTATCCGTTATCTTATCCCCATTTATATCCAGATAATACAGAGGATTTCCGGACTCGTCATACACAAACCCGGCTGCGATCATAGTGGGGAGGCCCGACTCATTAAAGTTATAATATTTGCCGTCTATCTCCATTCCAGTAACGCTGATCACCTTGTTTCCGTCTGCATCTACATAGCATATTTTTTCTCCGTTGTCTTTAAGGATAAACTCGGATGTAACCAGTGTGACCTGCCCCTCTGCATTAATATTGTAATATTTCTCCCCTATCAGCTCCTGGGTCCGGTCCGTCACCTTATCTCCCTGTGCGTCCAGGTAATACAGGGGTTCCCCGGACTCATTGAAAATAAAACTGTTTATGATCATGGAAGCGCTGCCCGACCCATCAAAGCTATAATATTTGCCCCCTATTTCTTTTTGCTTCTCATTGGTCACTTTATTTCCGTCTTCGTCCACATAATAGGTAGTCTCCCCGGCTTCAATAAAGGAACTCACGAGCAAGGTGACCCTGCCGTCTCCGTCAATGCTGTAATATTTACCTTCCACCTCCTGCTGAGGCACATTTGTCACCTTCAGGCCGTCCGCACCCACATAAAAAGCAATCGTCTGGCCGTCTGATCCGTAAATAAAGGCATTTGTAACCAGAGAGGCATTGCCGGTCCCATCAAAGTTATAATATTTACCATCTATCTCCTTTTGTTTTTCATCAGTCACTTTGTTTCCATCTTCATCTACATAATAGGTGTTTTCCCCGTCTGTGATAAAGGCGCTCACGAGCAAGGTGACCTTTCCGTTCCCGTCAATGCTGTAATATTTGCCTTCCACCTCCTGCTGCGATATATTTGTCGCCTTCAGGCCGTCCGCGCCCACATAAAACGCAACGGTCTGGCCGTCCGCCTCGTAAATGAACGCATTGGTGATCAGCGTGGCATTCCCCCTTTCGTCCAGGCGGTAATATCTGCCGTTTATCTCCCTCTGGTCTTCATTGGACACCTTGTTTCCGTTTTCATCCACATAGTACAGTACGGTCTGTCCATCCGCAGCATATATACAGGAATTGGTGATCAAGGTAACTGCGCCCAGCTCATCAAGCTGATAGAATTTACCTTCGATCTCCTGCTGGGGTACATTTTTCATGATTGCCCCATCCTCACCCACATAACACCGGACCGTCCCATCCTGCCAGTAAATAAAGGAATTTGTGATCAATGCAGCTATACCTGACGCATCAAAGTCATAAAACTTATCGTCTATTTCCTTATGCTTCTCATCAGTCACTTTTTCTCCAAATACATCTACATAATACAGGATATTACCGTCCGGGTCATGAATGAACGCATTGGTGATCATGATTCCTGAGCCATCCGCCTCAAAATTATAATAATTGCCATCGATCTCCCACTCGGTTTTGCTGCGTACCTTGCCGCCATTTTCATCTACATAGCATAGGATGTTGTTTGTTTCCGGATCACGGATGAATGTATTTGTAACCAAAGTGCTGTGTCCCTCTATATTAAACGTGTAGTACTTATCATCTATCTCCAGTTTATCCAAATCGTTTCCGGTCACCAGATATCCATTTTCATCGACCCGCAGATCTTCAATCCACAGGGAACTTACGGTTTCGGCCGCCAACAGGCACTTAGTCTTTCCGGTTTCGTCAGACAGGAAGGAATAAGGCTGCCGGTTCTCCCCCTCTCCCGCGCCTGCGATCCTGCCATCCTTGCCCGAGTATTGCCGCTTTCCGTCATTATCTTCAAAAAATGTGTTAGGAATTGCAGTCCAATAGCCGTCTAAGTCAAAGGCGCCGTAACGCCCGCCTGCCGCCGTTGTCGTATTCCAAACCATATATCCTTCGCTGTTCACAAAGCGGTATGTTCTTTCTCCGCTTTCATCCACACCTTCGATCCACTGCTGGAATACCTGGGCCCCATCCTTATCAAAATAATAGGTGAAGTCTCCCAAGGTAAAGAACGCTTCCCTTACTATGTTTCCCTGGGCATCCACACCGCACAGGATCGTTCCGTCTGCATTAAAAATAATGGAATCTGTGATCAGGCCAGCGTGTCCCTCTCCGTCAAAGTTATAGTACTTGCCGTCTATCTTATGCTGGCTGCTCTCCTGTCCGGTCAGCAGATAGCCGTTTTCCTGTACCCATAAGTCCTCCACCCATCCGGATGCCGCCTGCCCCATGGTTGTTCCGTCCTCGGTCAGCAGATAGCATTTCCTGCCGTTTTCGTCACTTACAAAGCAATAGTCCTGCCTGGCATCCTTTTCACCAATACCTGCAACTTTTCCGCCTTTTCCGGAATATTTTGTCACCTCTGTCCCGTCATCCAATTTATCTTGAAAGAATTGGTTTTCAATGGCGGTCCAATAGCCCTCCATGTCAAATTCACCGTAGTATCCGCCCACCACTTTCACATCGCCATAGACCATATAACCCTTGCCATTGATATAACGGAATGTGGCTTGGCCGTTTTCGTCCACACCCTCAATCCATTTGCGGAACACCTGGGCGCCGTCATCGCCAAAATAATAGGTGCGGTCACCATCGGAGACAAACTGGTTCTTCACCATTTCCCCATTTTCATCTACATAGCACAGGATCGTCCCATCCGCGTCATAAATAATGGAATCCAAAACCAGTGTACTGTGCCCTTCCTCATCAAAGGTGTAATACCGATCGCCAATCTTTTCCGGCTTCATATCATCACCGGTCATAAGATAACCGTTTTCATCGATCCACAAATCCTCAGCCCATGCGGATGTCACCTCCGTCCCTCCGGACTGGGACGGCAGCAGGCATTTGGTTCCATTTTCATCATTCTCAAAGTAATAAGGCTGCCAGCTTTCTTCCTCCTCTTTGGCCGCGATCTTTCCATCCTTGCCCGCATACTGCAGCTTTCCGTCATTTTCAAAAAATGTATAGGAGATTGCTTCCCAATAGCCGTCATCAGCAAAATTGCCGTAGTACTTACCTGCTGCCTTTGCCTCCTCACCCATGATGATCTCTCCGTTGCTGTCCGCATAACGGAAGCCGCCATCCTTGTCTCCTATCCATTTCTTTGTCTCTTTCTTCCCATCCTTGCCTACATGGATCACCGCGTGATCCAGCTGGATAAACTCATTTTTTATGACCTCATCCGTTGGATCCCCATTCTCGTCTGTTTTATAATAATATCCTTTTTCCTCATCAAACACACAGTCTTCATCCAGTATGATATACCAGCTTCCGTTCTCTCTCTCCTGTGACGCAGCAACCGGCTGCACTGATGTTGCGGTTTGGGCAGTCTGCTGTCCTTTTGCAGTCTGGCCCTCAGGATCTTCGGCCCCGGCTTCTGATTTGTCTTCTGTTTCACTGCCCCCGGCTCCAGATTCCGGGTTTCCTTCCGTTTCTCCGTCTCCGGCTCCAGGGTTCCCCTCTGTTTCGCTGTCTCCGGCTTCAGGGTTCCCCTCTGTTTCGCTGTCTCCGGCTTCAGGGTTCCCCTCTGTTTCGCCGTCTCCGGCTTCAGGCTTCCCCTCTGTTTCGCCGTCTCCGGCTCCGGGATTTCCCTCTGTTTCCTCATTTCCGGCTCCGGGATTTCCTTCCGTTTCGCCGTCTCCCTTTTCAGGATTTCCTTCCGATTCTCCATCTCCTGTTTCGGGGTTTCCTTTTCCGCTTTCCGTTTTATCCTCTGTCTCCCCATTGCCCGCTTCCGGATTGTTTTCCCCTTTGTCCTCTTTCCCCCCAGCTTTGTCCCCAGCTGCCGGATCTGATACCGGATCTGCTTTCGGATCTGCATCCGTATCTGCATCCGTATCTACTTCCTGTCCTGTAATACCGGTCTCCTTGGCATACGCAGTGGCCGTGCCCAACCCAGGGCTTGCCGCAACTGAAACGCAGGTCATCATAAAAGCAGATGCCACTGCAATTGCCCTTTTAGCACTTCCTTTTACTAATTTTGTCCTCTTCATTATGTACCTCCATTTATTCAGGGAGGCATTGATCCATGCAAGCCGTCCCCTTTCTGATTATTACACATTATAACGTATTTTCGTATATATATCAACGTCTTTTCGTTTTATTGTCTCAATTTTTCCTTGTCTCAGCGTTTTTGCACCTGGCATAGTGTGCGCGAAATAAAGCTCTCTGTTTTTTTGTCCCCAATTCAAGATATGGTTTTAATTGTCTTCGCTTTACCAGGCTCCTGGTCCGTATATATTCGTTGCATATTGTCCTATAGGAAAAGTCGTCAATTACCTGGCCTCCTTTGCAAAAAAGCTTGTGGTACAGAAAAAAACCGTATTCATCCCCCAATTCCATGGACCTCTCCAGGCAAATCTTTGCCAATGTCCGTTCCTCTATGCCGCCCGCGGCAAATACCAGGCCCAGCTTTCTGTACGCTTTTCCGGATCCATGTAATGCCTGGATCCAAAGCATGGTCAACCTGTCCATTGTCGTCACCACCTTTCTTCCATTATGATCATACCGCGTTTTTTTTAGTTTTCTTCCAAACGTTTCCGCTCCAAGTAACGTTTATTCGTCTTATTAATGACGTACAATAGTATCTGGGTTAATTGAAATTTCTCATATATAATAGAAATGGCCCAATTTTGACTATTTTAACAGTGAGGTTTTTCATGGATGATATGATAAATCCGTTGGAGCGCATTCAGGAGCTTTGTGAAGAACGGCATTGGTCCTACTACCAGCTCTCCAAAGCAGCAGGAATCACATATTCCACCTTAAACACCATGATCAATAAACAGAACATGCCATCCATCCCAACCCTTTTCAAATTATGTCAGGGATTTGGCATTTCTGTTTCCGATTTCTTTGAACCAAACCGCAGCAAACAGGGGTTGACTTCTGAACAGGCCCTCTGTCTTTCACTTTTCACCACTCTTCCCCAGGAAGATAAGCAGCTGGCCCTCGCCTATTTGAAGGGTTTATCCAAGACACTTTGATCCCAGAACCAAACATGGCTCTATACGCGATCAGCATTCCAAGCACGCAAAAACAGCAAGCCCCAACTGTTTCATCCGTTGGATCTTGCTGTTCTTTTTACATTAAATAATATGCTTTCGTCTATCTCCACTTCAGGTATATCCCATCATAGGTTGTGGAGTCCATTCTTTCAACCTCCCTTCCATTCTCATCATAACAGATGATCCACCGAAATCCGCCATCCTCAATGGGGTCTTTTCCTTCTATTACGGCATACCCATCTGATGAACTGCATGGTTTTTCCTGGACATCTATCATGGTGATCCTGCAAAGGATCCCATCCTGAGTATACTCATAGCAGATCCCTGCAAAGCCGTTTGCATTCATGCACATGGACCCGTCCAGATCCAGGTAACGGACCGTCAGCGGTTTATACGTATCTGTTTCCTCGTCATAACCCAATTCCAGAGTGCGCTCCCCAAAGCCAAAAGCATGCTTACAAGGCTTCCCTGTTTCATCCAGAAACCTTTGTCTCACAGAATACCCATGGTCGTAAAACCGTTCCTCAACAGCGTATCCGTTGGTATTTTTCTGAAGATTTCCATTTCCGTCAAAATAGGACACGTTTGTCACATTGCCCTTTTCAAACACAAATTCCAGATGCTCCGCTCCCTCCGGTCCCTTTGCCGGATTTCCGGCCCTGTCATAAAACCACAAACCGGTCCTGTTATGCCACTGGTCATAGCTAAGTTTTACCCGGGCCCATCCTTCCCGCCCCTGGACCAGGGAATTTTCCTTATCCCTGTATGTGCTTTCCACCAGGTTTCCGCTTTCATCATATACATACTCAACCTTGTATACCCCCTGCCTGGAAACTCTTTTTCTGTCCTGGTCCAGGTAATACTGGGCCGTCCTGATCCCAAGTTCATTGTACTCAAACTCCAGGCCGGAAATCCCGTTCTCATCCTTGCTGTAGCTGTCCGCATCCGTAAAACTGTTGAGAAACATATTGTAATGTATGTATCCCTCCTGGGTATAGTATTCCTTGATGCGTACAATATCTTTTCCCAGTTCACCGTAATCCTCATAGTATGCGTTCACGTTTCCAAAGGGAAGATTGTCCGGGGATTCACTTCCCGTACAGCTGATCACCCGGTAAGCCCCTTCCGCAGATTCATAGAAATCCTTTCCGTAGGAATAGGTAACATAGCCGGATGAAGAAAGGATATCTGCCGACCGGTAAGTGGTCTCCCCATTGTAATACAGCGGATCATCATAAAAGATTTCAATGTCCGCGACATCTGTGGCCCACAGGAAGGATCCTGTCCCCAGCCCCTTGGTGAATCGTTTTCCAAATATGGTTTTACTTTCATTGGTCCGGATGGCCCAATATGAACTCATCTGCGGCAGATCATCCTCTGTTACCGGATGTATCCCCTTGGGAACATCATAGACTTCTTTTATATCATGGTAGTATTCCGTTACCGCACCTGCTGCCGGATCATGTCCTTTCCCCGGCAGGATGCGGCCGATCCCAACAAAATCCAGGGCCGCCAGGCAAACCGTAAGGCCGATGGCCACCGGCAATCTCAGGCTATGGAGCCTTTTTTCATTGTCCCTCCCGCATTTGGCCAGATAATGCTGAAAATCATCATGGATCAATCCATAATATCCATTGCTGTTTTTCGTTACAAGCCCCAGATTTCCGTCAAGCTGTTCCGCCACTGCAAAATCAAACCATTCCATCTCGCTTAAGCTGCCCAGCATCATGCGGGATTTCCCAAGGTAATCCTTAAATTTCTTTCCGAACCCAATCTTCCTCAGATTTCCGTAATTCTGCCTCAGGATCTGATACATCTGGTCAAATGACAAAAGAGTGCGCTTCTTTCGCGTCATGGCCAGGGCAATGGCGGGCAGAAGATGCACCAAAATATACTTATGGCACAGCTGCATGGATTCATTTCCCGCATCGATCCGCAGCTGGGTAGTACAAAGATTCTCCATATACAGACGTACCAAGTCATCTGCACTGCGGATGCTCCTGTCTGATGCCACATGGGTCCGGTTATCCTTTTCCATGGAAATAATGCTCTTGTAAAGATCCAGCATCATGGGATTGGACAAAAGTTCTCTCAGGTTTGTCTTTTCCGGAAGTGGTATTCCATATTTTTCCAATTCATTTCTAACTGTCTGTGATGGCAAGGGGAGCAGTTGGGCAGACTGGAACATTGTAAGCCCATATTCCAGAACTTCTTCCGTTCTCTCTGTCACCAATACGCCCACACCCGGTTTATCACCCAGGCCCTCGATTTCCCTCAGCAGTTTTTCCCGATTGCTTCCCGCTTCATTTAGGCCGTCTAACAGCAGGATCACCCCTGCATCCAAACCGACCCGTTGGTCAAAGATCCGCTCCAGTTCATGGAGTGCATCCTCTGTATCCGGCTGCCCTTCGGAAAAACACAGCTGCCTTAAAAAATATTTGCGGATAAAGCAGGACTCACCCTGGGTCTCCTGATAGTCTTTCAGCGAAATGTAGTAAACCACAGGAGCATTTGCCCGGTAGCTTTCCACATGCATTCCCCAAAGTTCTTTCAGCAGACTGGTCTTTCCCATTCCACCCGGTCCCTTTAAAAGAACATTATGTCCCTCTTTCAGATAATCGTACAGTTCACGCAGAGTAACCTCCCCAAAATCCGATATGGAAATGTTCTGGGGAAGGTAAACATGATCCATATCCCCTGTCCGGCGGTATAAGGTCCTGCTGCTTTCCCAAAGGGCGCTGTTGGAAATGCCTTTCCCGTCAATGCGCTCAACCAGTTCCTCCAAATCCCGCTTTAAGGAATCAATATCCGCGTATCGTTTTCTTGATAAAACCTGCAGCCCGCGCAGCAGGATCTGAATCGCTTTGGAAACGGCAGACTGAGGTTCGCCACAAAAGATCTCCAACCCGGAACAAAGCTTTTTCTGCATATGCCTGGGATCCATCTCCCGGTCCGTCATCCCATCTTTGGCGAGCATCCGGTAAAACACCGCGCACACAGAGTAAAGGTCTGAGGAATAGTCGATGGATGACACATCTTCTTCAAGGACCTCCGGAGCCGCATATCCTGCCTTCCCGGCAAACAAAAACTCACATGCTTCTATGTCCGACCGTCTAAGGACACTGTTGTAGTCAATCAGCATTGCCCTTTCCGGAAGGAGCAGGATATTGTCAGGGCTGATGTCCAGATGAAGCAGTCCATTCTGATGCAATCCCCTCAGCGCATCCAGAATCTTTATGGTGATGACAGCTGCCTGCCGAAGGGTTTTGGCGGGTTCCTCCTCACTTAGCAGTTCCTCAAGTATCACTCCCCCGTGAACCGTCAGTACGGAATAATAGGTGCCGTATGCCTCATAGGAGTTATGATTACCGGATATCTGGGACGGGAGCTTTTCCAAAAGTTCCAGATTGACCTGATTGCCCAGGCGAAAGCACTTCCTGCTGCGTTCGATCTTCTGCCCTGCCTCCTCCGTCCAGCAGATCTCGCCCTCCTCATTCCGATAAATATGCCCTCTGGGATCATAGGGATACAGCTCTTTGATCAGAACATGGTGTTCCTGATCCGTGTTCAGCCCATCCCGGTATGCGGCGTAGTACACCACAGAACTGCCGCCATAACCGGCAATACCTAAAATCCGATATGCGTTTTCTCCAAGATAGAGAACCTCACCGTCTTTCCGAAACGTCCTTGTGTACGCCATCCATCCGTTCCGCCTTTCTCCCGCAATGCTCTTGCTGACTTCCGTTATAAGTATATCAGGGGATCATCAGATATCCGCTTCCGTTTTCCGGTCCGCATCCATGTTACAGTCCACATTCATATTCCGGTCCGCCCCATGTTCCGGAAATAACAGTTCCAGGGTCTGCTTCAGCCGGCTGCTCATGGGATCTCCTTCGCCTCCGCTGTAGCTGGCCCGCAGCGCGTACAGAACAAGACAGTCAAAGGCATTTCCCGGATCCAGCCGGTTCATACCGAACCTGTCAAGAAACAGATTCATCAGATGAAGACGTGCTTCCATGCGCTCGCCTCCGTCTTCACTCTCAATCCTCTCAAAATACAGATCATCCATCCCTGATCCCATATCGGAAGTTTCCATATCCTCTGCTTCAAACTCTTCGGTCAGCAAAAACAGCAGCAGGAGTACCTTGCGGCTCACGTCATTTTCCCTGGATATCATTTTATAAAGGATATCTTCGCTGGGCCAGCTGTCCTTGATCACCTGCTGCAGATAGACATAATCCCGCTCCTGCCTTTTCGCCTGTTTTTTCTCCGATTTACTCTCCGTTCTCACCGGAACATGCATTTGCATAAATTCTTCAACCACTGCCTTGATGGACTGTTTTCTTAAGCCTTCCTCCCTCTCCGCCAATCTGTTCAGAGAAGTCTCGTCAAACTCATCTTTGTGCTTTTTCATAAAGTCAAAGGAATCATCCTCAAACCCCTCATCCGGATCCTGCAGCCGGCCAAGCATTTTCATAAATTCCTCATATGCCGTATTATGAAGGATTCCCAGCATTTTGCCGTGGTCAATGAAAAAGGCGCGGAGTTCTTCCTCTGTCTCCACCCGTTCACTGAACTCATCTTTCATGTATAAGGTATGCACCGCTGTCTGTTCCCGGACTTCCTCCCAGGCTTCAGACTGCTTTGCCAATGCCCTTTCAGCCTCATAAATGGGGATCAACTCCTCCTTTAATCTTTGTGCCTCCTTATAAGTCCTTCCGGTTTTCAGACAGAATGCATATATCAGTTCCACTGGATTTCGATAGTGAATACCCGTATCCGAGGAACTGGCCAGCAGCCGGTATGCCTGCTGCTCATCAAGGCGCAGTGCAAAACAAATCTGAAATAAACTTTCCCGGCTGGGTTCATTGCATCCCTTGATCCAATTCTTTACATTGCGTGTAACGCTGTCCCGCTTTTTTCCGGTTATTTCCTCCAGTTGGCCAACCAGCACCTTTTGCAGGTCATTACCGGGATAAACCTTGGTCAATACATCAGAAAATGTTCTGTAAATGGCTCCGTGGTCCAGGAAATCGATCACTTCCCGGGGCGACAGATCAAACCGCTGGATTTTTGATTTGTTACACCTTGAAATACGTGTCATATCACTGGCGTTTTCCATAGTTTCTCCTTGGTTATGTTGATCAATAAATTTTTGTGATGAAATGATTGTATCGCATTTCCAGCCTGAAAACTGTATTTTCCCGCTCTGTTCACGCTTAAGTCTGACTATGATTATACTATGTTTGGAATAATATCTCAATATGATCCATATTTTATAATTATTTTGTCTAGCAGGATTATTGCTTATATTTTTCTTTTTCAGATCAGATTTTCTATCCCATGCATTACTCCGCAAGCTCTCGTTTGTTTTGTTACCTTTTATTTCTAAAATATCACTTTCGCCGTCCATAGCCAATAGAACCTCAGCAGTGAGTACTTCTAAATCACCAGATACGCAAAACAGCTTTTCATTGATAAATCGATCTATATCATTATAATCTTCATCTAACTCCACTACAAACTGGAATATTAAAACAGGATGACTGAAACCATTTTCTCAGTCATCCTGCTTTTATTTTTTTGTTTGTGTCAAACAGAGCCTACTGAATTTTGACTTAATAAGACACTCGACCCGAGCCATCACACCGCGAACAGGTTCCCCAGTTGCAGTATAGGCAGTTATCCTTGAACTCTTTCCCAAAAGCTTATGGCAGGTATAGCCTTCACTCCTCCTCATCCAACACATAAGGCGTTGTCTGATACACATAGTAATTCAGCCAGTTTGTATACAATGTATTGGAGGTATTTCTCCATGTCAACGCCGGTACCGAGAAGGGATCATTGTGTTCATAATAATTACAGGGCAGTTCCGGATCCAACCCCTTGTTTAAATCCCTGTGATATTCATTGTTCAGCGTCATCCTGTCATACTCCGGATGGCCCTGGACAAAGACCTGGCTGCCGTCACAGCTCATTACAAGAAAGACTCCCGCCTCCTCTGATTCCGCCAGCACCATGAGCTCAGGATGCTTTAAGATATCACTTTTGCGCACTTCCGTATACCTGGAGTGTGGCGCCAGGAAGTAATCGTTCAGGCTGCGCACCAGGGGCACCTTCCTGTTTAACACCTTGTGATTGTAGATACCGGACAGCTTCCTCTTCATTGGATACTTATGGATCCCATAATGATAATACAGTCCGGCCTGTGCTCCCCAGCAGATATGTATGGTGGATGTCACATGTGTCTTGCTCCACTCCATGATTTTGGAAAGTTCCGGCCAGTAATTAACCTCCTCAAATTCCAGGTTTTCCACAGGCGCCCCGGTGATGATCATGCCATCGTATTTTCGCTTTCTGATATCGTCAAATGTTACGTAAAATTTATTCAGATGGCTGGCCGAGGTATTCTTGGACACGTGGGTGGACAGCATGAGAAAGGTGCAGTCCACCTGCAGGGGCGTATTGGATAATGCCCGCAGAAGCTGCGTCTCGGTATCCTCCTTGATAGGCATCAGGTTCAGGATTAAAATCTCCAAAGGTCTGATGTCCTGCCTCATGGCACGGTCCTCATCCATGATAAATATATTCTCTGATTCCAGAATGGCTCTGGCCGGAAGTTCCTTTTGTACTTTTATTGGCATACTTGTTCTCTCCCTTCAAATGTTGTGTGATCCATTCACAAACAGCACAGATTCGCCGGCAATCCCACAGACGCTGCATACAGGTTTTTGTCTGAACCATCCACGAGCGTGTTTGAATAATCATTTCCGCCATCCGTATGCCGGCCGAAACTGTGCTACAACATTCGCAGGAACTCCTCCTCGGATATGATGGGAACCCCAAGTTCCTTTGCCTTTTTATTCTTTGATGAATTGGAGGCCGCATCATTATTGATCAGATACGTGGTCTTGGCAGTGACAGAGCCTGTAGCTTTGCCGCCCTTGCTCTCGATCACTTCCTGCAGCTCCTTACGGTTTGCAAAATGTTCCACCGATCCGGTGATCACAAAGGTCATTCCTTCAAAAACAGCCTCGCCTGTCTCCGCCTGCTCCAACTCAATGGTAAGTTCTTTTAGCAGGTGATCCACCGACTGGTTATTTTTCTCCGATGAAAAGTAATCCATCCATGCCTGGGCCAGCACGCCTCCGATCCCGTCCACAGCCACCAGCTCCTCAGCCTGGGCATGGCGCATTTTCTCAAAATCATACTTAAACTCCCTGCAAAGCATCTTGGCATTGGCAAGCCCGATCCCGGCAATTCCCAGACCATAAACCAGCCTTGGCAGGGTAGTATTGGACGCAGTCTGTATGGATGCCATCAGATTGTCATATGATTTCTGCCCAAAACCGTCCATCTCCACGATCGTGTCCCTGTACTGGTCCAGATGGAAAATGTCAGCATACTCATGGATAAAACCTGCCCCGATAAATTTCTCCAGGGTCGCCTCTGAAAGTCCGTCAATATTAAGGGCATCGCGGCTTACAAATAATGTAAAACTCTTTATCTTCTTAGCCTGGCAGTCAGGATTGATACAGTACAGGCTTTTCACGTCATTGATCTGTTTGATCTGGGTTTCTCCGCCGCATACGGGACATTCCCCAGGTATATCTTTTACCCCGCTGCGGGTCAGATTGTCTGCGATCTGGGGAATGATCATATTCGCCTTATAAACAGTTATGGTATCGCCCACTCCCAGTTCCAGCCCCTCCATAATGCTCAGATTATGGACACTGGCCCTGCTCACCGTGGTTCCCTCCAACTCCACCGGATCAAACACTGCCACCGGATTGATCAGCCCTGTCCTGGAAGCGCTCCACTCAATGTAGTCCAGCCGTGTCTCCCGGATCTCGTCCTGCCACTTAAACGCAATGGAATTGCGCGGAAACTTCGCAGTCCTTCCCAGGGATTCCCCGTAAGCAATATCATCATAGGTAAGCACCAGACCATCGGAAGGAATGTCATTGCCCTCCACCGCGTCCGCAAATTCCTTCACCGCCTCAGGCAGGCTCTCTGCGGTTACTTCCGTAAATGCCACAACCTCAAATCCCTGTTCCCTCAGCCATTCAAACTGTCTCCTCCTGGAGTTGTCAAAATCCACCCCATCCGCCCTCACAAGGGCAAATGCCTCGAAATGCACGTTCCGCTCAGCCGTGATCTGGCTGTTGAGCTGGCGCACGGAGCCGCTGCACAGATTCCTGGGATTCTTGTATTTTGCATCCACGTCCTCGATTTCCTCATTGATCCTGCGAAAATCCGAATAAGTGATCACAGCCTCTCCCCGTAGTACCAGCTGTCCCTCATAGGAAATACTCAACGGAATATTGGAGAATACCTTTGCATTGGCAGTGATCACTTCCCCAATCTCTCCATTTCCCCTTGTAACCGCCTTCTGAAGGCTTCCCCCTTCATAGGTCAGCACAATGGTCAGACCATCCATCTTCCAGGACAGCAGGCCCTTCTGGGTTCCCAGCCATGCCTGCAGATCCTCCACGCTCTTTGTCTTATCCAGCGAAAGCATGGGAGAATCATGAGTTTCCTTGGGAAGCTCACTTAACACCTCATACCCTACCTTCTGGGTAGGGCTTCCTGACATGATGATTCCTGTCTCCTGTTCCAGAGAACTCAGCTCATCATAAAGCTTGTCATACTCAAAATTGCTCATGATCTCCCTGCTCTCCTGATAGTAGGCTTTTCCCGCCTGCCTCAGGATGGAAACCAATTCTTTCATTCTCTGAATTCTGTCTTCCATTCTGTTCTCCTGATTTAGATTACTGTCCGCCATGTCTGACCGGCAAACTGGTGGAATCCTTTAAAAGACGGGTCAGTTCCCGGTATTCCTCCGGTGTCACCTTCCTGCTTTCCCCTGTTTTAAGGTTCCCCAGACAAAGGTTCATGATCCGCACCCGGACCAGCTGTTTTACATGATATCCGCAGGCTTCGCACATGCGGCGGATCTGCCTGTTAAGTCCCTGGGTCAGTACAATGGAAAATGTCTTTTCCCCCACTTTGTGAAGCCTGCAGGGCCGGGTTCCCACATCCAGTTCCTTCAGATACACGCCCTTTGCCATCTGATCCATGAACTCCGCTGTCACTGCATGATCCACGGTGACAATATACTCCTTTTCATGAGCATTGCCGCTGCGCATGATTTTATTCACCAGATCCCCCTGATTTGTCATAAGAAGCAGACCCTCCGACTCCTTATCCAGCCTTCCCACCGGATAGATCCGTTCCGGATACTTCAGGTATTCCACTATATTTTCAGCCCTGTCCTTGGATGAGGTAGTGCACACGATCCCCCGCGGCTTGTTTACTGCCAGCAAAATAGGCTCCGGCCTTCCCGATGTCTCCCAAGACACAGGGATTCCATTACAGACCACCGTCTGCCCCGGTGACACCTTCTGCCCCATAACTGCCGGACAGCCGTCCACCAGTACCCTGCCTTCCTGGATCAGACGGTCCGCTTCCCGCCGGGAGCATACCCCCATCTGACTGAGCCATTTATTCAGACGCTCGTCCTTAACCGATTCGTCTTTCACTGATTCTTTCTTAACCGCTTCTCTCATAACGATCTCTCTCATATCCTCTGCAGCTACTGGTTCCCCGTTTTTGGATCAGATGCAATGAACATAGCATCCCCAAATGAGAAAAACCGGTAGCGTTCCTTCACAGCCTCCTGGTAGGCATTGAGGATGTGCTCCCTCCCCGCCAGTGCACTCACCAGCATGACCAGGGTGGACTCGGGCAGGTGGAAATTAGTGATCAGCGCATCCAACACCTTAAACCGGTATCCCGGATAGATGAAGATCTCCGTCCATCCTGTCTTTGCCTCCAGAATCCCCTCCTGGGTGGAAGCTGATTCCACTGTCCTGCAGCTTGTGGTTCCCACACAGATGACCCGGCCGCCGGCTGCCTTAGTGTCATTGACCTTCCTGGCCTCAGATTCCTCCACCACATAAAATTCCGAATGCATATGGTGGTCCAGCACATTCTCCACCTTTACCGGGCGGAAAGTACCAAGACCCACATGAAGCGTCACATGGGCGATCTTCACTCCCATGTCTTCTATCTGTTTTAAAAGCTCCTTTGTAAAATGGAGCCCTGCCGTAGGTGCTGCTGCCGATCCCTCATGCTTTGCATACACGGTCTGATACCGGTTCTTGTCCTGAAGCTGATGGGTGATATAAGGAGGAAGCGGCATCTGACCCAGCTGATCCAGGATCTCCTCAAAGATCCCCTTGTAGCTGAACCGGATCAGCCGGTTTCCGTCATCCACGGTATCGATGACAGTGCCGGTCAGAAGCCCCTCTCCAAAATCAATCACAGTACCTGGCTTGGCCTTTTTTCCGGGCCTGACCAGGGTTTCCCATATATCATTCTCCCTGCGCTTTAACAGCAGTATCTCAATCTTTGCACCGGTGTCCTTCTTTGTTCCGAATAATCTGGCCGGTATCACCTTGGTATCATTAATCACCAGACAATCCCCCGGTCTTAAATACTCAACAATATCCCTGAATACCCTGTGCCGGATCTCTCCTGTATCCTTGTCAAGCACCAGAAGCCTGGAGGATGACCTGTCCTCCAGAGGATCCTGGGCGATCAGTTCTTCCGGTAAATCAAAATAAAAATCCTTAACATCCATGTCTTTCTTCCTCCAGCATCACTCTATCTTCACATTGGAACCGCCAGTGGTCCCTTCGGCCGGTTCCTGTCCGCTGGAAGCAGTCTGTCCCTCTAAGCCTTGTCCCTCCGAGCTTTGTCCCTCTAAGCCTTGTCCCTGGGATCCGTTTTCCCCTGCTGGGGAACCGCTCTCAGGCGAGACGGCCGAATCATCCTGGCTTCCCTCATTCCGGCTGTCATCGGCCTGGGTGCCATCATTGCCGGATTCATCACTTCCGCCATCCTCCAGGGATACAAAACTGTCCTGTCCATCCTCCTCGGAGTTTGAAACAACCGCACCGTTTCTCAGATCCTTATAAATTCCCGCCAGCAGGGTATCGGACTCAATAGCCTGCCTCAGGCGCTCATTAACCTGGTTGGATAACAGTCTCACGTCCTCGGACTGGTTCTGCTTTGCCACATAATCGGCCTCGTCACCTACCACATTTTCACGGATGATATAATTGCCGCTGTCATCCTTCAGCACATAACACCACATCAGGCCGGGTGCCAGGGTATCCACTCTTCTGAACTTCACCTCGTAGGTCACATAGACCACATAGGATTCCTCTGTCAGACCTGGCTTTGTATAGCACACGATATCCTGATAATCTTCAATGTACACGGCTTCATTCTTCAGCTCATCCTTGCGCGCATTTAAGCTCTCATCCGTTGCCTTTCCAAATAGCTGGAACAGCTTTTCAGCGTCCTGGTCCACCTTTGCCTGGAAATACTCGCTGATGATCAGGTTCACCTGTGGAATCTCGTCCTTCTGAAGCTCATAATCCGAAAAATCCGTTGTATACTGACTGTTGTCCGGTGCAACCGCATCCTGGCTCTGTTCTTCCTGCCCCTGGTCTTTCTGCCCCTGGCTGTCCTGGGAGCTGTGGCCGGCATCCGCTGAAGTCTCGGTTCCCGGGGCAGCAGTCTGCTTGTCCGATGGCTTTTTGTCCATCACCACAATAATGATGACCAGCACGATCACGATCAAAAGAGGGATTGCCGCCATACGAATGTATTTTATCTTGTCATCAGCAGATCTCCTGCTGGTCCGTCTTCTGTTCTGTCCCATATTATAAGTCCTCCGCTCTAATACCACTTCCATGGAATTTGATTCATTCAACTACTTCGTTTTATTCTAACAAAAACCACGGCAAAATGCAATGTTACCATCCTTTAAGAATTAATTAAAACACCGCAAAGGCAAGGTCTCCCCTACACTCTGCGGTATCAAAAAATGCAATCAAAAATGCGTCTGAGAGGAATCGAACCTCCGCACGCGGCTCCGGAGGCCACTGCTCTATCCACTGAGCTACAGACGCATCCCCATAATAATACTATATTTTCCCAAAAACTTCAAGCCCTATTTTTATCTTTGTTCTTTATCATCTTAAACATGGAGTCCATAAGGAACACAGCCATTGCAATGGCGCCTGCGATCTGCATGGTTTCGATCAGGTAATAGGTGGACTGTTCCCGGCTGCTGCGGATGATATTGTATACACAGTTATAAATAGAGGTTCCCGGAACCAGGGGCAGGATTCCCGGGATCAGGAAAACAGACACAGGCGCTCTGAGTATCCTGGCCAGGATATGCCCCAGCAATGCAACAGACAGGCCGGACAAAAATGCGGCAAAGATCAGGGATCCCGTTTCCTCTCTGATCAAAAGATACACCAGCCAGCAGACACCCCCTGTCACACCGGACCAGCCCAGATATTTCTTTGGCAGGTCTAATACGATCCCGAAACTGAGCACTGCCATAAACGATCCGGCCACCTGCACAGCTTCGGCTACATGACTTCCTACCATATGCCTCCACCTCCTGCCAGCTGATGGAATAATGCCATACTGGCACCCACTCCGGCTGCCACTGCAAGTGCTGTCACAATGGCCTCCAGCATCCTGGCTGCCCCGGAAGAATAATCCCCGTTCAGGGTGTCCCTCACCGCCGTGGTAAAAATAACCCCGGGCAGCAGCGGCATGATGGCGCTGATAATAACAATATCCGTATTACTCCCGGGAAAAAGCCACCGGTTCATCACCAGGGCACTGAGGCCCAATGAAAATGCTCCCAGCACATTGGTACAAAAGTCATTAAGCATGATACGGGATGCCACATATACCACCAGACCCAGTACGCCTCCAGTAACAGCGGCAGCTCCGCAGTCCACAGGGCTTCCCCCCAGCACAATACCGAAGAAAAAGGCAATGAACATATAGTTCAGGGCTTTCAGCCACTTCTTATACTGGGAGCCGGCCTGTATCCGTTCCAGTTCTTCATATGCCTCGGCGGGCGCCATTTCCCCTCCACACAGCTTCCTGGACACCTGGTTGACCAGATAGATCCTGCCCAGATTGGTGGAACGGTCCTCCACCCTGCGCACCAGGGTGATCGGTTCCCCGTCCCCGCTGTCCAGGCTTACGAAAATACCTGTGCTAAATACCATAGACTGCGCTTTCCTGCCGGGACAGCTGCTTAGGATATATTGGATCGTACCCTCGATTCTGGCTATCTCAGCCCCGCTTACAAGCATGATTTCCCCGGCCAGCACCGCAGTCCTTGCCAGGAGATGGTCTTCATTTCCCATGTTTTCACCTGTGTATTTTAATCTTACTTATACTCACATATTTCGCCAATTTTGAGTATAACAGCCATGCCGGTTTTCGTCAACAATCAGAAACGGATTCACCGCCTCCCTGAGAATGTAAAGAATTCATAAAGTCCCCCTCCTTGCCATTGACAAAATGGGAAACATGGATTAAGCTAGGTTCAATTCTTAATTATTCTATCCATGATCCATCTTTTTCATCCTGTAGATTCTAAGGCTGCATATTTCTCAGCATTGATCCCAGGCCACCCTTATGGTCCGCATTCTTCATGATCCGCATTCTCCATGATATGTAACTGTATCACAGTTATCATAAATATTATAAAAAAGGGGGTAGTTTCGTGATATACGAAGCATTTCTCAACAAAGTAACCAAGCAGATGACACAGGAACTGGGGGAGGGCTATGGCCTGACACTGCGCAAGGTCCCCAAGAACAACGGACAGATCCTGGACGGACTGTGCATCACCCATGGGGATGACCATGTGGCTCCGGCCATGTATCTGAATCCCTGCTATGATCAGTATCTGGCAGGACGGCCCATGGAGGATATTGTGGCAGAGCTCATTACATTGTATCAGAAGAACCACACGCCGCCCGACCTGGACTACGCCAGGCTGGCACGCTACAGGGATATGAAACCCCATATTGCCTGTAAACTGATCCATGCCGCTTCCAACCAATCCCTTTTAGAGGAGATCCCTCATATCTTGTGGCTGGATCTGGCCATTATCTTTTACCTGTGTATCCATGAGGATGACAGCGGCCTGATGACCGCCGTGATCCATAACAATCACCTGGATGTATGGGATATTTCCCTGGAGGAATTAAAGGAGACGGCACTTGCCAACACCCCATCCCTGTTTCCCCCTGTGATAACCAGCATGTCACAGATGATCGAAGACTTGAGCCGGGCCGCGGCAGAGGAGGAATCCGCATGTCTTCCCTCCTCTGACCAATCCGCGCCATTCTTTGTATTGAGCAATACATCCGGAATCAATGGCGCCGCATGTATCCTGTACCCGGATGTAATAAAAAACTTCGCAGAAATAATGGAAAAAGATATTATCATCCTTCCATCCAGCATCCACGAAGTTCTTCTGCTCCCTGATGAGGGAGACATTTCCTGCGATGAGATGAGCAGGCTTGTGACCCACATCAATCAAACCGAGGTTCCCAAAGAGGACCGTCTCTCCAATCAGGTATATCTCTATTCACGTATCCATCAGACCCTTACCCTGGCGTCCGGCTGTATGATACCGATCTGCTGATCCCATCTTACATGCGCTCCCTGCCTATCCAAACAGCAGGCTTCCCACCTGGAATACCAGTACGGCTCCGGCCCATGCGACCGCCAGCTGAAAGAAAACCATGCCAATGGTCCATTTCCAGGAACCGGTCTCCTTTTTGATCGTTGCCACTGCAGCGATACAAGGAGAATACAGCAGGCAGAATATCATCAATGCATAGGCATTTACCCCGCCGAAACCGGCCACAGACAGGCTGGAGGACAGCTGGGACATACCTGCCGCAGAGTTAATATTGTTAATGCCAAAAAGGACACTGAAACTGGATACCACCACCTCTTTGGCTGAAATACCCGAAATAAGGGCAACCGCCACCTGCCACATCCCCAATCCTGCCGGGCGCAGCACCGGGACCAAAACATGGCCGATAATGGCAGCAAAGCTGTCTGATACATCGGATACAAAGCCTGCCGGTCCCAGGTTGAGAACAAACCAGAGTACAATGGAAGCAATAAATATAGTGGTTCCGGCCTTACTTAAGTAGTCCTTTACCTTGTCCCATACATAGATGGCCACGGTTCTGCTGTTGGGGGTCTTGTACTCAGGCAGCTCGATCAGCAGGGCATTCTGCGAGCTGTCGTGCTTCTCATGCATATGGGCCACAAATGCCACGAAAATCGCCATGCACAGGCCTATGATATACAGGGAATATGCCACAAACAGGGCCTTATCCGGGAAAAACATATCAGCAAACAGCACATAGATGGGGAGGCGTGCGGAACAGGACATAAAGGGTGTGATCAAAATCGTCCTGCGCCTGTCCTTCACACTTTCCAGAGCCCTTGTAGCCATTACAGCCGGCACCGTACACCCGAACCCCAGCAGCATGGGCAGGAATGCCTTGCCTGAAAGTCCCACCATGCCCATTGTCTCATTCATCACATAAGCAACCCTGGCCATATATCCGCTGTCCTCCAAAAAGGCCAATGCCAGGAAAAGGATGAAAATATTGGGCAGAAAGGTGAGGATTCCTCCCACGCCTGCAATGATCCCATCCACGATCAGGGAAGTGATCCACTGGGCCGCATGGATATTGGTGAGAAATGCAAGGGACGCCCGGGATAACACGTCCAGCCCGGTCTCAAAGTATCCTTTGAGGAAATCTCCCACCGTAAAAGTCAGGAAAAATACCAGCGCCATAATCCCCAGGAACACCGGGATCCCCCACACCGGGTGGGTCATGATACGGTCTGCCTTGTCCGTGGTGGCTGCCTTTACATCCTTATTAAAAAGGCATTCCTGGATCACTTCTTCTATGTAATCGTACTTTTCATTGATGATCTGCTTTTCATAGTTCTTTGTAAGGATCTGCTCCATCTTTTCCAGAGGATGGTCGCTTATGACCACCTCATCAAACTCCAGGAACTTAATGGCATGCCAGCGCATATTGTCCATTTCACCGTATGTTTCATACAGCGCTTCCTCGATCCGGGCAATCTTCTCCTCCACCTCGGGGCTGTAGCGGATAACCACTCCCTGAGGTCCTTCCTCATAATGATGGACCACTGCATGCATCAGGACATCCAATCCTGTGCGCTTCCTTGCAGAAACCGGGACCACCGGAATTCCGCCAAGCATTTCCGGAAGGCGGTGCATGTCAATCTCCATGCCCCTCTCCTCCACGATATCCATCATGTTGAGAGCCAGGATGACCGGCTTCTTAAGTTCGATAAGCTGCATGGTAAGGTACAGGTTGCGTTCCAGGGAGGAGGCGTCCACCACATTAATGATAACATCCACTTCCCCGTCCTCGATACATTTTCTGGTCACCTTTTCCTCTATGGTGTAGGAGGTAAGGCTGTAAATACCTGGAAGGTCGATCACTTTGATGGGGCGTCCCTTGTAACTAGTCTCCCCTTCCACACGCTCCACGGTAACGCCGGGCCAATTGGCCACTTTGAGCTTGGCTCCTGTAAATGCATTAAATAAGGTGGTCTTCCCACAGTTGGGATTCCCCACAAATCCCACTGTAATGGGACGCTTGCTCCTCTCATGCTTTTTAGCCCCCGGCTTTCTCCCGTCAGGTTCCTTTCCAAGGATCACACTTCCATACGAATCGCTTCCCGATGCTCTGCCCTGACTGTTCATGACGCATGCTCCTCCCTGACAGTTATCCCTTCCGACAGGCGGCGGCCCAATGCCAGCCTGGTCCCTCTAACTTTGATGATAACGCTTCCGCTTCCCTTTTTATTCAATATATTCACAGGCGTGCCTTCATTGACCCCCAGGGCCTCCAGCCTCCTGGTAATGCTTTCATCCACCTGAACACCGGCCACCACATACCGGCCGCCAACCTCACACTCATTTAATCTCTTTTGCATTCCGACTTGTATCCTCCTGTAAAATCCTTCAAACCATATTCATTGTATGCTTAATAAGAAAAATTGTCAATAAGAAGAGTTTGTCACAACAAACTCTTTTTTAACAATGGGATGAAATGAGATAAAAATACAAAAAGACACAGAGAAATCTCTCTATGCCTTTATGGTAATATCAGCGGTTTTTTCCGCAGCAGTTCTTATATTTCTTACCGCTTCCACAGGGACAGGGATCGTTTGGATATACCTTCTTTGCCTTCTCCCCCTGTCGCTGTGAAAGGCGGATGATATTGTCCTTTTTTATCCCGGATCCTAATGCTCCCTTATCAACCAGCTCCAGGGGCGTATATCCCCGGTTCATCAGCATGCGGGTATTGTTCCACAGTTCGCCGATGGCCTGGACCAGCTGCTCCATCTGCGCCTGACCGTTACATATAATATCATTTTCCACCAGGATATTTAAAATCTCCCGCATCTGGCAGCCGTCTGTGATCTCATGCTGAGCCATCATCCCTGCATACTCCGCGGTCTCCTGATCCAGTTTCATTTTCTTTACCAGAAATGCAATAAAATTCTTCAGGAACCGGTCATTGGGCAGATACCCGGTCCGGGCCAGGTCACGGATCTCATTTCCTGTGGGTATATAAAACTCCTTATCTCCCTGTGCCATAAGAAGTCCTCTGTCATTGGGATAAAGGAGCTTGTTATAAAACATATCCTTCTTATATACAAACTCCATAAAGCAATCCGGTACCTGTTCCGCCATCCGGACCAATTCCTCGCAGCTGACAGAATCCCCGCTGGCAGCGGCAAAATACCGGGTCATGATCTTTGCCGGCAGGATCCCGCAAAGACCGGCTGCCGCATCAAAGCAGTCCACCAGGGCACTGAATCGTCTTCTTTTTTGCTCAAATTCTTCTGACTTTATGGATTGGTAAAGATTCTTCACATCTTCAGGAATCACGATCCGGTTATCTTCCCTGACACCTATATAACAAGACTCATAAAGTCTCTCCAGCAATTCTGCCTCATCCTCATCACCGATCCCGCCATTTTTAATAATCTGCTCAAAGCGATTCAGCTCATCCGTTCCAATGCAGACAAAATACCGTATGGCCTCCTCAGCTTTCAGCATCTCCGCTGACAATGCGGTGATCAGCCGTTCCTTCCCATACTTTGAAAACTGATCCATGCCTTTGAGCTCTGCAATCTCCACCAGATCCTTTCTGGTGAAATCAGCAAATATATCTTTTAAGTAGACAGCCTGTGAGATCTCATCTTTCAAATACTGTTGAAATGCCTCCCTGTCATTCTCTAAACTAATGTCATACCTGTTGATATTTTTTCTTATAAGCTCTGCCATCATTTGTATGGAATCCTCCATCCTGTGACGGTCCGAACGGAGAGGAATGTTCTTATTCCGGTCTGATTTTGTTGCTTTCAGTCCAAATTCCCCATTCAAAAAATCCTCGTAAATCTCTCTGCCCGTGCGCCTGTCCCCTTTTCCCCAGATAAGGAAACAATCACTTTCAAGAATCTCATTCACCCCAAGCATATCATACGCTTCCTGATATCCCTGACACTCTGCCCATTCGCATCTCTCGTCATGCTCGGGATGGCCTTTATCAGCCATAATTTCAAGGCACTGGTAATATCCCTCGATCCCCCCACAGTCTTCCATGGGACACGCCCCTTTATACTTGATCACCTGTGGATAGTTAAAGGGATAATCCGCAATGATCTTTTCAATCGTCACCCGGTGTCTCCAGTAATCTCCCAGGTCATATATATAGGTAAACCAGTCATTTTCCTCCATATACTTGCGGATATAAGTGGTATTGGCTTCCCCGTAATCATATCTTCCGCCCTTGAAATACTCAAAATCTTCCACATTCTCCATAATGCATAGTTCCAGATGATAAAACTCAAACTGGGACAAATGATACCCGGTCCATCCCATTACCTTATTTAAGATCACCCCCAATTGGGAAAATGTAATACCTGAGGGGACAATACACCGTCTCCAGATCGGCGGTTTGGAGCCATTGATCACAATTTTCAACTGATATGCCTTCATCTTTTTTCCTTTCTCCATCGTACCTTCACTGCACCATTGGCTGCAATGCTTTTCGTTATATAAAACCTGATGCTAGAATTATATCATTGATATGTAAAAAGGGATAGATGCCATTTTAACACCTATCCCTCCACCGGCTCACCCACCGGTTTATTTCCCTATACAATGGGCAGGACCGGGAGTGCCGGCGGGCAGAACCAATCTGTAATAAGCCCCGTTCTCCGGCGGTTTACGGTTGCCGATTTCCACTCGCCCCCCCAGATACTCCATTCCGGTGCGCACCACAGAGAGCCCTATTCCAAATTCTCCTCCCTTGCCCTGGTAGAACCGCTCAAATACATGGGGAATATCCTCCATACTAAATCCCATTCCATCATCCTCAACCAGTATGACCGCCTGCTCCCCATCCGTTTCACAGCGGACCAAAACTTCACTTTTCCCATAGCGGATGCAGTTGGAAAGGACGTTTTGTACGATCCGCCCTAAAAGTTCAGGATCCGCCCACACATAAACATCCCGCTCTCCCGGTTCCATCCGCAGCTTACTCCCTCCCGCGATCCCTAGAAGGGCGTCCATTCGTTCTTCCAAAAATTCTTCCAGATCTATCTCTGTCATATGCATCTTTAGTTCATTGTTATCCATCTTCGTAAGTGTGAGGATACTCTCCACCAGATTCATCATGCGCATGCTCTCTGATAAGATGACTCCGGCGGCTTTTTTGTGTTCCTTCATCACATCACACTGGATGCCCTGGGCATATCCGATTATGGACGACAGCGGCGTCCTGAGATCATGGGATACATTTTGAAAAAAACGCTCTTTTTGTTTTTCACTTTCCCTGATCTTTAATTCCATCCGGTTGCATGCCTGTTTCAGCGTCTCCAGTTCCCGAACCGAATAAACATCTTCGATCTGCGCAGACTTCCCGTCTCCGATTGCCTTAGCCTGTCCGCATAACTGTTCCAAGGGCCGTGCAATACTGCCTGCCACCATCCATATCATACCGGCAGCAACAAAGACAGCCGCAATTGCTATAAATGCCAAAAGCTTTCCCGTATAGTTCCATAACAGCGCCACATCCGGTATCCTCGCTGCTGCAATAAAATATTTTGCCCTGACATTATTCTCTGCCTCTGCCTGAAAAAGACGGATGCTCCAATTTTCACCGCCCGCTTCTATATTCGTTCCAGCCGTCCGATCCAGCTGTCCGCTTTCGATCAGTTCAACACAAGCTGAAGTAAATCGGTCAAAGCCAGCCGTTTCATCCTGATCATCCGGGTAAATCTTCTTTAATTTTGAATTAAAGACCAAAAGCCTGCCGCCTGTCTCACCTGATTTTACACTCTGCTTAACCTGCTTTAATAGTTCTTTGGAATATGCTCTGTCTTCCTCAGGCGTTCTGTCCTCCGGTGCAGGTGCATCCCGGTAAATTTCCCCGGCCAGTCCCTCCACGATCTTTATGACCCGTTCCGCATCCCGTTCTGCCGTGACATTTACATACCATTGGGATGTGGAAGAAAAGATAAACCAGGCTGAGCCGGTCAGCAGAAGGATCACCAGCAGAACCAGATAAAATATACGCGTATGTATTCTGTTTCCCATTAAGATTGCTGCCTTTCCCAAACCGGCTGTTGTGTAAGGCGGTATCCATATCCCCAGACCGTCTCCACCATTGCAGATACATGCTTCTGTTTAAGCTTCTTTCGGAGACGTTTTACCAGGTCGTCCGGCATCCGCATTTCATCCTGGATTCCCTTGCATCCCCAAATCTGCTCCAGCAATTCCTTTTTAGAAACAGCCGCTTCCTTTCTCTCGATCAGATACAAAAGAAACTCAAACTCCGTAGGCGTAACCGTAAACGCCTCATCGCCCGCATACACTTTTCGTTCCTTTCTGTATATCCTTAGGTTACCGCACTCATACTCATCCTGGACCGGTCTGTCGCTCCCGGACTGTTCCCCGGACAGTTCTGACCTGCGAAACAATGCCTTTACACGGGCAATCAATTCCAGGGGCAGAAATGGTTTGGAAATATAATCATCACTTCCCATGGTAATCCCTGTAACCCGGTCCATGGGGCTGTCCTTTGCCGATACGATCATGATCGGCACCCTGCTTTCTTTGCGGAATGAAGTACATAAACTGAGGCCGTCCTCTCCGGGCATCATCACATCCAGAATGATCATGTCCGGCATCTTTTCACGGACCGCCTTACGTATACTATAGCCATCCCCAAAGACCTCCACTGCATATCCCTCATTCTCAAGAAATGTTTTCATCATCATTCGTATGTTCTGTTCATCATCCGCTATATAAATCAGTTTCTGCATCCTGCCCTCCTCTGTTGTTTTTTTCCAAATCGAAATATATGTCTATCATCATAACATTTTATCAGAAAATCGTAAACGGCTGCCACATATTTGCCACAAACATGCACTGTTAACCACCAAACTGAAACAGGTATAATAACCTCGTGATCAGCATTCACACGACTAAAACAAACCAGAAAGGAAGTATTTATTATGAAAAAAAATATTAAAATTTTATGTACCGCAGCTGTCATGGGCTGTCTCACGGCCTTTCCCTCATGGGCTGCAGAGACAAAAGCCGAATACAAGGAAGAGATTGCCCCGGTCCGGGCGGAGTTAAAAGCCCTGGAATCAGAAATGAAACCTATACGCGAAGAAAACAAGGCTTCTGCTGCCCGTTATAAATCGGTACGCCTTTCTAAAAAGGAAACCGGCTCTCTAAGTGTCAGCAAGGAAACATGGAAAAAAGCAAAGGAACTTCACAGTCAGATCACGGCGATCCGCAAAGATATGGGCAAATCCACCGGCAAAGACTTAAGACAGCAGATAAAAACCGCTGTTAAGGAGAAAAATTTCCATACGGCCATCCAAAGCATGGACCAGCTCCTGGAACTGAAAAAATCAAGACAGGATCCCATCAATGAGATCCATCAGATCTGGCAGCAGATCGATACACTACTTCAGCAGGGTTAATACCCGGAACTGGGATAACGGGTGCAACCGGAAAAACAGCTGCAGCAGGGATAGTTGCTGCAGCAGGGATCTCATTTTATTTAAAATGCGATAGATGGTATTTCAGCCATCTACCGCATTTTTCAGCAAACTTTTATTTTACAAAAATTCTACAAACTTCAATTTTGCAAACGATCAATAGCCACATTTAAACCGATTACTGCACCCATGCTCCTGAACTGTCCACATATCTGCCGTCCGGTGTCCACGTACCGGCGTACATCACACCATTGCTGCCCAGGTAATACCACTTGCCGTTTACAGCCTGCCAGCCCGTTGTCATTGCGCCTGATGCGTCCAGATAATACCACTGGTTATTCATCTTTAACCAGCCTGTCTGCATAGCACCGCTGCTGTTCAGATAATACCATCTTCCATTGACAGCCTGCCAGCCCGTCTGCATCTCACCGCTGCCATTCATATAATACCACTGTCCGTTCACAGCCTGCCAGCCCGTTGTCATGACGCCATCCCCGTTCAGATAATACCAGGTCCCGTCCAGCCGCTGCCAGCCGGTCACCCGATAGCCTGAATTGTTAAAATAGTACCATGCACCGTCAATCTGGCGCCATGAGGAGGACGGATATCCGCCTGTGTCATAGGAGTACCACCATCCCTTCTGGTCCTGTACCCAGCGGCCGCTTCCTCCATAGGTTCCCAGTTCATCCTCATCCACATAGAAGGAATGGGAATCCTCGGACCACTCTCCTGTTTTGCTGTTATACTTTGAAATTGCTCTTACCCTAAAGGTGTAGTCCCCTTCCCGGTTAAAATAGCCGGCAAAGTTATAGGATGTCCCTGTGGTGCTGACCGTGGTCACTGTCTTGTCATCCCGCAGTAGTTTTACATCATAGCTTTTAGCTCCCTCTATCTCATCCCACACAGCAATGGTATCTTCCCAGTCCAGGTTTGATGCCCCTTCCAGCTTTCCGCCAATGCGCTTCAGCTCTGCATAAACTTCAATGTAGTCCCCGCTGTCATATATCTTGGCTTTCTTAAATTCCGCATTACATCCCGAAAGCTGAAAATGGCTTTTGGATGTGTAGGAAAAACGGTAGCCATCCTTAGCAGACAGTTCAATCTTTACCTCAGGCACATCGCCCACTGTCCAGGTATCCTGGTCCTCTGAATTCGTATACTCCGCTGATTCCACATAAAACTCGCTGCTTCCCGCTTTTACAGTGATATCGCCGATATCATCACCGCTTGCAGGCGCCTTATCATAAGAAAATGTAAGTTTTACCTTATCAATCTTAGTATCTGCTGCCCAAGACGTGATACCGGTACTAATAGCCATCACGGCTGCCAAAATCAGGCATAATCCTTTCTGTTTTCTCATAAACCTTCCTCCTTGCCTACAATTATATAAATTTTGTTTTAATTGCCTATCTTTATTATAGTAAATCAATCCATTTTGTACAATTTAATAATCCTTAAGAGAATATTACATTTTTAAGACCAGGGGGAGATAGGTTACAAATTATTCCATGTCTAATAGTATTTTCTTGATATCCATCATTCGGTCGCGAAGTCTTGCAGCCTCCTCAAAGTTAAGTTCAACCGCGGCCTGACGCATCTTCTTTTCCAGTTCTTTCACCAGCTTGTTAAGCTCCTTCACATCCATGGATTCCGGATCCTTCTTAAACCGGGCATCCTTTTCCTCCACTGCCTTGGATATTGCGATCAGGTCTCGGACCGCTTTTTTGATGGTTGTTGGAGTGATCCCATGTTCCTCATTATACGTTTGCTGGATCTGCCGCCGGCGTTCCGTCTCCTCAATAGCCACACGCATAGAGTCCGTTATCTTATCCGCATACATGATAACATGGCCCTCTGAATTTCTGGCAGCACGTCCCACGGTCTGGATCAGTGAAGTTTCAGAGCGGAGGAATCCCTCTTTGTCCGCATCCAGGATCGCCACCAGGGTGATCTCCGGTATATCCAGTCCTTCCCTCAAAAGGTTAATGCCCACCAGCACGTCAAACACATCCAACCGCATGTCTCTGATGATCTCAGCCCGCTCCAGGGTGTCAATGTCTGAATGGAGATACTTTACGCGGATTCCCACTTCCCGCATGTAATCCGTCAGATCCTCGGCCATTCTCTTAGTCAGGGTGGTGATCAACACCTTGTGATGATTGGCTACTTCCCTGTTTACCTCTGAGATCAGGTCATCGATCTGTCCTTCCACAGGGCGGACGCTGATTTCCGGATCCAACAGGCCTGTGGGCCTGATGATCTGTTCCACACGCATCAACTCATGTTCCTTTTCATAGACAGAGGGAGTTGCTGACACAAACATCATCTGGCTGATCTTATCCTCAAATTCCCCAAAGCTTAGCGGACGGTTGTCCAATGCGGAAGGCAGACGGAAACCATAGTTTACCAGGGTGGATTTCCTGGACCGGTCGCCTGCATACATTCCCCTGACCTGTGGAAGGGTGATATGGGACTCATCCACAATGATGAGGAAGTCATCCGGAAAATAATCGATCAGCGTACAGGGCGGTTCTCCGGGAAGCCCTCCTGTCAGATGCCTGGAGTAATTCTCAATACCGGAACAAAAACCAGTCTCCCGCATCATCTCCACGTCAAAATTCGTGCGTTCCGAGATTCTCTGCGCTTCCAGCAGCTTATCTTCACTCTTAAAAAACGCAACCTGCTCCTTAAGTTCGGCCAGGATATTCTCAGTGGCCTCCATCATCTTTTCCTTCGGGACCACGTAATGGGAAGCAGGAAAGATAGCGATATGACCCAGCTGAGATTTTATCTCGCCAGTTAACGTGTCAATCTCCGCAATCCGGTCCACCTCGTCCCCAAAAAACTCAATCCTGTATGCCTCACTGTCAGAATATGCCGGAAAAACCTCAAGCACATCCCCGCGGACCCGGAAGGTGCCGCGCTTAAAATCCATATCATTGCGGTCATACTGGATATCGATCAGTTTGTGGATGATCTCATCCCTGTCCTTTACCATGCCGGGTCTTAGGGATATTACCATCTCCTTGTAGTCAATGGGACTGCCCAGACCATAGATACAGGACACGGATGCCACAATGATCACATCCTCCCTCTCAGAAAGCGCAGCCGTGGCTGAGTGGCGCAGCTTATCAATCTCATCATTGATGGAGGAGTCCTTTTCTATATAGGTGTCTGTGGAAGGGACGTAAGCCTCCGGCTGGTAGTAGTCGTAGTAGGACACAAAATACTCCACCGCGTTCTCCGGGAAATATTCCTTGAACTCGCTGTAGAGCTGTGCGGCGAGGGTTTTGTTGTGGGCAATGATGAGGGTCGGCTTCTGGATTTGCTGGATTACATTTGCCATGGTGAAGGTCTTGCCAGAGCCCGTAACCCCTAGTAAAGTCTGGAATTGGTTGCCTTCCTGGAAGCCTTTTACAAGGGCTTCAATCGCCTGCGGCTGGTCGCCGGTGGGCTGGTATTCTGAGTGTAATTTGAACTCCATTTTCGCTTTTTCCTTCCTTGGTGACCACTTAAAAAGTTCGCCTATTAGGCAGAAATTCGTAAAGGAAAGCCTTTTTATCCTGCCTGATAATCGAACTATTGCTATTTTACGAATGATGGTCGCCAAAACGCTATTTTCTTGACACCGCAACACCAGATAAAACCTGGTGGAATTAGTAATACCAAAGGTCACCAAAATTATAACATAGCGGAAGAAAAAAGTATAGGCGCAAATGTGAACATTTGTTCTTTTTCTTGCGCCTGTTTGATTATGATATTTCAAGCAACTTCAAGTTAAAGCTAATCTTTGCCTGCCAGCAATATGAAAATAGTCCTTCGCTGGAATAGATCACCGCTTTTCATTTTCGGAGATTCTCCCGCGTTTTTTGTTTCCGGTCTGTACACCTCGTGTACACTCATACTCACGCAGCATTCTCATCAACTCCAGTGCACTACGAAATGAAATATAGTTTCCTTTGCTGCATTTACCTTTTATACGCCCCTGCATACTGGAGAACTGCCGTTGATGAATTTCAATTACCAATGTTTCATATGCGCTTGTACCTAAGGCCATAAATCGATTCATATTTTGAATCTTTGTACAATATTTCAGAGGAGTATGCTCTCTGTCCAGTTCCCGCTTCACATATGCTTCTTTCATGTAGGCGTTCAAAAATCTTGGCTCTGTTGTTGCCATTGGCCGATGCAATCTCGCACATAATATATCAATCTTCAGTACCAAGTCCAGTATGCCGGTAAATTCTACTGGTTCCTTTAAATAAAAATTTACAATATTCCCACTTAGTTCTCCCTGCTTGTTTTTAATGCAAATAAGAAACACACTCATACGATCCGTGTTTGCCAGTGCAACGAACTCGCTTTCTTCCATATATGTCACCTTATCTCTCATATTTCCTTCATTGATAATGGCTTTATCCGCCTTGCCGCATATTATAACTCTGCCCCATAATGCCATTAGGCACTATAGGGCAGAATCAAACCCCACTTAAGGTGTTTCCCGAATCCAAGCTCCGTTTTCATCGACTTGGTATCCATCTGGTGTCATTTCATTTATATACAGGGACCCCAATGGGCGGCCATTCCGGTTCGTATATTCCCATCGCTTCGATACCCCGTTAAACGTCCAAGTCTTCTGCTGGTTATCAGCTGTTAGATAATACCATATTCCATTAATCTTCTGCCATCCCAGCAACATAACTCCGGTGAATGGGCTCAGGTAATACCATCTGCCATCGGTATCATCATAGTGCCATCCCTTTGTCATTCGACCGAACCAGCCATCGTGTACATCTGACAGGAAATACCACTTGTCCGTACTCTGGTCCAAGAACCAGCCGCTGTCCATAACGCCCTCACTGTCAAAATGATATGTGGCAATCTGGCTGCTTCCATTATGTGTGTATCGTATATTGGCCCAGCTATCTTTGATATAGGCTCCGTTGTTTAATACAAATGCCCACTTATGGTTAATCAGGTCAAAGTTATCCCATCTGCCATCGGTTCCTTCCAAATAAGTGCGGTAACCGTTTTCTGCACTGCTATTACCCGGTCCACGTCCTCCACCAGAAGAACCTTTTGAGCCGCCGCCCGAGCTGCCTCCGCCAGGGTTATCGCCTCCGCCAGGGTTGTCGCCTCCGCCAGGATTGTCTCCTCCGCCAGGATTGTCTCCTCCGCCAGGATTGTCTCCTCCGCCAGGATTGTCGCCTCCGCCACTGCTAATACTGTCTACCAGTGCTTTCAGTGTATCAAAGGCATTCTCCAGATCATCAACCGAAGGTCTGGGCAGGCGGTTCAGCACTTCGACAGCCTCCTCCACAGCCTCAGTAATGGCATCTCTGTCTTCTGCGCTTACAGACCCATTATTCTTCAGGGCATTGGCGATATTAATCTCCTCCTGCAGCCTTTCTTTTGCTTCCTGCCACTGGGTATCGTCTTCGGGCTCATA
>Ga0129314_1000098_pt1 | contig 112132 bp, 113 predicted proteins | sample O1111metagenome_FD_94431 | JGI IMG/M metagenome (GOLD analysis project Ga0129314, IMG submission 94431) | Orangutan individual fecal microbial communities from fecal samples from Wisconsin, USA - O1111 metagenome | ecosystem: Host-associated > Mammals > Digestive system > Large intestine >...
ACTTTCGCACTGTGTTGCGGGACAGCTCAAAGGCACCGCTTATGCCTTTTATTCCCATTCCCATTGCGTAGCAACGGAGAACATTTTTTAATTTTGTCATTCTATTATCAGTTTTATACCGTCGGCCAAGACGAAAACCGAAATTACATAAAAACCCCTGTCAAGTATTAAACCTGACAGGGGCATTTTTATTTTGGCGGAAAGGGTCAATGATAAAATGGTCAAGAGGGTCAACGACGACTGGCGAACGGGGTCACCGCGCTATGGATTTTCCAAGAGATATAAAAACATTTGAGGAAAAATATAAGACTTCTTATTAGTCCATGTCTTTTTCTTTTAAGTTGTTAAAAAATAATAAATAAAAATCTTGTTATATTTGTATAATGGGAATTTGATTTTTTATATTGGTTAAAATAGAGAGATTTCGGTTCATTAATCATAAATAAAACTTCTGTTATAGCTAAACCCTGTCGGACTTCCGGAGGACGAGCTTGTGAAAATAGAGGAACAAATCAGCAATATTATATTTGACCGTTGCTATCCTGCCATTCTGCCGGATATAACTTTTCTGACAGAAGATGACAAGCATATTATAAGGGTAATAGTGTATCGCGGTAGCGCATTGCCTTATTATCGGAAAGACAAGGGAAAACTGAAAGGGACTTATATTCGGGTTGGTTCATCTAATCGATTGGCAGATGAGGAGATCATAGCGGAATTGGAGCGTAGAAAACGAAACATATCATTCGATAGTGAACTCGTAATGAATAAGCCTGCAAATGAGTTAAACATTGAGGATTTCAAGCAGGAATATCAGGATAAAACCGGAGAGGCTCTGGATACGCAAGCCCTTCGTAAGTTGGAACTTATCAAAAAGGTGAATGGAACGGAATACCCGACGAATGCTTTGGTCTTGTTCTCTGATGATGACCTTCGTCGTTCTCTGTTTCCTTTTGTCAAGGTGGAATGTGCAAGATTCAAAGGTATTACTTCGGAGGAATTTATCGATCAGAAGAGCATTTTAACCAATATCGCTACACAAGCGGAGGAAGCCTATAATTTTGTGTTGCGTCATATAAACAAAGGTGCTGTTGTGGAAGGCGTTTATACCGTTTCCCGTTGGGAATATCCGGTAAAGGCGATAAGAGAGACCATCCGGAATGCCGTGGTTCATAGGGATCTGTCCCTTTCCGGAAAAGATATTAAAGTAGCTATTTATGACGATATGGTCGAGATAACAAGCCCAGGACTTTTGCCTCCTTCTATTGATTATGCAGCTATGGAAAGCCGACAGAGCGATGCCCGTAACAAAGTCATAGCACCTATTTTCAAACGAATGGGAATTATTGATCAATGGGGAAATGGATTGAAGCTCATCGCCGATGAATTGAAGGAATATCCTCAAATCGAATTCCGTTGGAAGGAAACGGGATTATCGTTTCAGGTACAGTTTGTGAAACTTGATTATGCTGCGCAGCAAGAGTTGCAGCAAGACTCACGGCAAGAGTTAGGGCAAGAGTTAGGGCTAGAGCTAGAGCAACAGCTAGAGCAACAGCTAGAGCAACAGCTAGAGCAACAGCGGGAGTTGCAGCGGGAGTTGCAGCGGGAGTTGCAGCGGGAGTTAACTAATGCAACTATGTATTCAGATGTGCTTTATAAAATAGTTGAAGTTCCATTGTCTCGGAAGGAAATATCAGAAGCTTTTGGTCAGAAGCAAGTTTCAGGACAACTAGATAAAATATTGTCAAAACTCGCAGATGATAAGCTTATAGAACATACAATCCCTGAAATTAAAAATCATCCGAATCAGAAACTTCGTATAACAAAACGAGGAGTTGTATTTTTAGAGTTGCTGAAGAAGTAAGTTTGAAATATTTAGTTACCTTTGTGAGGTAGTTCATTGACAAAATTGCAGAAAGTTGAAAATCACCGAAGAAATCACGGTGGCAATTCGTGGGCGTGGATTTTCAGACTTTGCTAACATATTGGTAGGACGTTGATTGGCCTTTTGGTTCATATTCCGTCCATACCGTAGGAAAGGGTGTAAATCAAGTAATTGCGAGATTTACACCCTTTTTTTACACTACAAAATGTGAAACTGGACGTTTTATTTTTTGATTAAATTATCAGATTTCGCGGACATTGTCCGCGAAATCTTTTTAATAGACTTCTTTATCGCTATCCGTTCATTTTTTTCATGATTGAGATGGTATCGGGCAGTTTAGAGGCGAAACCCCATTCATTGTCGTACCAGGCAACTATTTTAACGAAAGTAGGGCTTAACATAATCCCGGCCTTTTCATCGAAAATAGCTGTGTTGGGATTGCCGATCATATCAGATGACACCACTTCATTGTCTGTATATGCCAGATAGCCTTTTAAAGGACCTTCCGAAGCCTCTTTCATGGCTTTGCAGATTTCGTTATAAGTGGTTGGTGTAGACAAACGTGCTGTCAGGTCTACTACAGAAACATCGAGGGTAGGAACGCGAAACGACATTCCTGTAAGTTTCCCGTTCAGTTCCGGTATAACTTTCCCTACTGCTTTTGCGGCACCTGTGGTTGAAGGAATGATATTACCCGCAGCGGCGCGTCCTCCCCGCCAGTCTTTCATCGACGGGGCATCTACCGTTTTTTGAGAGGCTGTTGTCGAATGTATGGTACTCATCAAAGCCTCTTCTATGCCAAACTTATCATTCAGCACTTTTGCTACCAGCGCCAGGCAGTTGGTGGTGCAAGAGGCGTTTGAAACGAATTGCGTCCCTTTGACATATTTGTCGTCATTTACTCCCGGAACAAACATCGGTGTATCGTCCTTAGACGGGCCTGACATGACCACGTATTTAGCACCTGCGGCAATATGTCCTTGCGCTTTTTCTTTTGTAAGGAACAATCCTGTAGATTCTACTATATACTCGGCTCCTATCTCATTCCACTTCAGATTAGCCGGATCTCTTTCCGACGTAACCCTTATCGTATTGCCGTTTACAATCAACTTGCCATCTTTAATTTCAATAACTCCGTCAAATTGACCATGAATCGTGTCATATTTGAGCATATAAGCCATGTACTCAACGTCTATCAGATCGTTGATCCCAACTACCTGCATATCATTTCTGCTTTGGATTGCACGAAATACCAGACGCCCGATGCGCCCGAAACCGTTAATACCTACTTTAATAGCATTCATAATAAATTGTTTTTTAAGTGATATAATATTTCGTTCTTTTCTCTGTTACAAAGGTACACTATAATACTGTTGTCTGAAATGACAAAAAATATGCAAATCCTGCCAAAAAGGGTAGGTTATAAGGAAATAATATCTACTTTTAAGAATCAAAATTCGAAGATGCCGGAAAGGATATAAAAGAGATCAGAATAAAATATAAGTCATACAATTCAAAATAGTTTCTACTTATTGAAACAAATGATAAATGAATAAACAGTCAAAAATAAGACATATCGTATTCTTAGTTCCCCCAAATACCACGTTACTGACTACAGTCGGTCCATTAGAGGTGTTTACCAAGGCTATAGACCTGTTTGATCCGGTCCGGGGTAATGTGAATTTCAGGTATCAGGCGCATGTTGTATCGATGGATAAGGGAAAACAGATAAATACATCGTCGGGTTTACCAATATTAAGTGAGGGTTCTTATATTGAAATAGATTATCCGATCGATACGATTCTTGTAACAGGATTGGCACGTTATCTCGATCCTGACCAAAAAGTAGCAATGTTGGAATGGCTGAAAAACCAATCCGGGAATATTCGCCGGATATGTTCGGTCTGTTCTGGCGCTTTCGTCCTTGCCGAAGCTGGACTGCTTGATGGACGGAAAGCAACGGCCCACTGGGCGAAAAACGAGGAGTTGGCACAAGCCTTTCCTTCCATAGATGTCCAGATAGCCCGTATTTTTATTAAAGATGGGAATATCTATACCGCAGCGGGAATTACTTCGGGTATGGATCTGGCATTGGCATTGATAGAGGAAGACCTCGGGCAGTCTTTTGCTTTAAATGTGGCCCGATGGCTGGTTTTATACCTGAAACGTCCGGGAAATCAATCCCAGTTCAATACTTATCTGGACTGTAAAAAGATAGGACACCCGACTATACGGAAAGTGTGCGAGTGGATATTGGCACATTTGCAGGAAGATATTACGGTCGAAGACCTGGCGGAACAGGCCGCGATGAGCCCACGTAATTTTGCCCGTGTTTTTGTACAGGTATTGCGGATTACCCCCGCAAAATTCATTAATAAACTGCGGGTGGAGAATGCCAGCCAACATCTGATCGAAACACAATTATCACTCGATGAGATAGCTTACCACTGCGGACTGAAAACAAGCGAAAACCTGCGCCGGCAGTTCCTCAATTTCTTTGAGGTAACGCCCGCCCAGTACCGGAAAACCTTTCAATCTTCACTATATGATGCAGGGTTGAGTGAAGTCTGAAGGGTGATCCGGTAAGTAGGGGCCTTGCGGAGCCTGATCACATTTTTATATTTTGACCGGCAGTAAGATAAAAAAATAACCGTCTTCGCCGGATTTGATATGTAAGCAATAATTTTTAATCCACCACCCGCCCAATAGATTACTATATGCGTATGCTTTATTGCAATAGTCAATATAAGCTAGCAAGTTGCTTGAGTCATCCAAAGACAAAAATGAACAGTTACAAACGTCGTTTTCATCAAACAAACAACTTAGGGTAACCGTATCAAATCCTATCTCTATCATCTTATCTTTATATTCTTTGTACTGATAGTATGTGATACAGATTTCCTTATCTTTAAACATCTGTGGAATTACCGTAAAGGGATGGTTGATAATCTCATACGCCGCATTGAACTGTTCCGCAAAATAATTCGGAATAACCGGAGATTGATGAGTATTTGTCATAATATAGAGTTAATTTTGAAGTTTGATTGTTGACTGAATTACAAAGAAAAGGTATCCCCGGTTTATAACCTATCAATTCAGATAATAAGATATTTAAAATGAAATAAATATTATTACCTGTTTATCGGTTATGATATTTGTAAAGGAAAATAAAATATTACTCAGTTTAATTTCGTATTTTTGCAGGAAACATGTTAGTCATCATAAGTTTATGGAAGCAACTGTCAAAAAAAGTAATCACGGGGCTAATGTAAGGCGTTGGAGAGAATGGAGAGGTATTAACCAGGACGTACTTGCAGAACAAATAGGTGTATCGCAAGCGACCTTTTCGGGTTATGAGAAAAAAGACAAATTGGAACAGGATATCCTGGAAAAGATTGCGAAGGCGCTCGATATTCCCGTGGAAGCTATTACCGAAATAGGAGACGGTACAGCAATAAATATAATATCAAGTACTTTTCACGGTCATGCTTCTGGTTCTATAAATTATAATCCCTCTTTCAATCCGATAGACAAAATTGCTGAGCTCTACGAACGCCTGTTAAAGTCAGAGCAGGAAAAAGTAGCGATGTTACAGGAGATTTTGAGGGATAAATAAAAATTGGTGAAATAACTACTTGCTGCATTTTTCCAAGCTGTAAAGGTCTTTTTTGAAATCCGGTTGCGGGAATCAAAAGACGATAATACTGGTATTTCCAAGTTATTTTCCGCCTAAATTTTTTTTATGTTTCCTGATTTTCTTCATAGCCCAGTCATAATGGCTTGATGTAGCGGAAACGCAATAACTTCCTAAACTGGTAGTCCCGGTCCATGTGAAGTATTTATTGGTGAACAATTCTTCGTTTGTGAAGGATTTAATCAGGCTCATTACGTCGGAATGGCTTTTTCTAAGAAGCAAAACAGCCTTTTCCAAGGGTGTTTGCTGATGTTTTTCCCAGAAACCTATATTCATCTGAGGATATGTTTTCCAATTATACGGATCAGGCAAAAAATTGATTTTATTTCCTGATTGGTTGGAATTGACCCAATTCAATAGCAACTTATGCCATTCGTGCAAATGCACTAAGACATCCCGGATATTCCTGTCCCTGTCCTCAAAAGAGAACTCATCTTCCTGTTCCTTCCCGGACATAGAATTAATAAGAATAAATAATTTGTTAAAGTTTTCCTCTCCGGCTTGTATTAGCTGTTCTTTTGTTGCTGGTCTTGCCATGATGGTATCTTTTAATTATTATTTTATTGGTATATAAACTTTTGTTATCTGTTCCTGGCTATCTCCTGTTGAACAAACGATATACTCTTCGAATGTCATTCCATGGCGCATGGTATATTCGAAATTAATGCTGATGTTGTTATATAACTCTTGTAATCTGGAATAACTGCCTGTTAACGTGTAAACAGCATATTTTCCTTCCGGTAACAGGATTGTTCCAAACTCTCCTGTAGGTATGATCTTTTTTTGTACTGATGCGCAGGCGTAGAAGCGGCATTGATTTGGATCAGTCACGTTGGGATCATCAAAACTTAACCCGATAAAACGTGTTGCAGGGGTCAATGCCTGATTCTCGTTTAGAAATCCGATTAGCTTATTCCATGCCGTTTCATAGGATTCGGTTTCGCCATATTTACCGAATATACGGATATACACTAATTCCAATTCTTCAAAGTTGTTTATCTCAGGTTGTAGGTTGTTCCTGTTCCCGCTATTTTTCACGTACCCTTCTAATCGTGTTTGTAATGACTTTATGTAGGTTTTGGGAGATATTCCCATCTGTTTCCTGAAAGCTTTAGAAAAAGATTGTGGATTATCATATCCTACCATTGCAGACAATTTTTTCAGATTCATGTCTTCTAGCTGCATATATAAAACAGCCCGTTCTATACGTTGTCTCGCTACGTAGGAATATAAAGACTCATTTAGCGCAGATCGCATGATGCGGAGTAATTGTCTTTGAGATACATTTATCTTATCGGCTATCGAATCCAATTGCAAAGGAGTATGCAAGTTTGCACTGATATAATCAATCACTTGATTTACCTTCTGATTATATATATTTTCAGTGGTATTACGCATACTTCTTTGTTATTTAAAGCAAAGGTATGCAATTCAATATAATAAAACATTGTCCAATCCCGCCAATTTTATTGTAATATACTCTCGGAAAATATTTTTTAAATTATCACTGTGTAAGGATAGAGGCAGGGGGCTTGTCTGTTTAAAATTTGCAGATAATTTGTTATTGTTCTTATACTTTTGTATTAATTACCCATAATGATGAGTAGATTTACTCAATTTATCTAGTAAAATTTTATTCTTGCTATTAATTTCTGATTATTCGTTGCTTGTTGCTGATTGTCAAATAACTACTACTTTTGTCAATTAAAATTTTTCAGGTGTTTATATCTAAATAATGCGGAAATCCGAAGACCCCGCATTATTGAAATATAAGCTAAAAATTTGCTTTGCGTTTCTTTACTTCGTCTACGAGTTTTGAAAAGGATTTATCCCTTTTACTTTTTTCATATTCGGAAGAGGAGAAATGCCACGCCTCCCGCTTAAGTTTCAGATAGCTCTCATATACCTTAATGTCCAATATGCCGTTATTCACTGCTTCCAAAACTGCACATCCGGGTTCATTGGTATGTGTACAATCGCTGAAACGACACGTTTTTGCATAGTCGGAAATATCCAGTATTTCGGCGAGCGAATCGGGATTGTCCACAGTCAATCCAAATTCACGAACTCCCGGAGTATCGATTAAAACCCCTGAACTTTCCATCAATACCATTTCCCTGCGCGTTGAAGTATGCCGTCCTTTTCCTGTTGACTGGCTTATGTCCGACGTGAGTAATACCGATCTTTCACAAAGTGCATTCACCAGAGAGCTTTTCCCGACACCTGAGGAACCGACAAACACAACGGTTTCGCCTTCTGATATAGATTCCCGTAGCAGTCCAACTGTTTCGGGATGATGGATGCTTGTATAAAACATCGGCATCCTATGGATTAGGTGTTTGATTGTCTCATCTATTTTCTTTTTATCGAAATCCAGATCAGTTTTATTGAGTACCAATACGGGATTGATATTCTCTTCCATGATCTGGATCATGAAACGTTCAGCTCTGCGGACATTGAAATTATCGTCGAGGCTTTGCACTATAAACGCTTTATCCACATATGAGGCTATGGCTTGTTTATCGGCGACTGTTCCGCTTTTTTTGCGATACAATGTCCGTTTACGGGGCAACATATCAACGATAATTCCTTTTCTCTCATCGAATGGCTGAAAAATTACCCAATCGCCTGTACAGGGTAGTTCAAAGTCTGCCTTTCCATATATCATACTTCCTGTTAATTCACATTGAAAGAGTCCATTTCCGGATATAATATCATAACAAGTGCGATGTACAGTAGTTATTCGACCATGGGACAGTCCTTTATATATAGATTCTTGTTTTAGTTGGTCCAGTTTATCATTCCAACCATAACTATCTAAATTAAAATCGAATTCGTGGGTTGTTTTATTTTCGTTATTCATTGTCTTCAATATAATAGCATACATGAAAGCATAACAACGCTTTCATCAATATATGCTGACCAAAAAACTAAGTTGATACAAATGGGAACTATTCCCGAATGAAATTATCCGGGAATAAACGAAAGGACAATCTGTACAGGGAATACAGATTGTTTACAATACCAAATCCGATATGAATGAATTATTAATCATGCTTCGAAGATACGTAATATTCTGTTATCTTGAAGTGTTGAATACGTAAAACTTAATAGTTGAATTCAATTTAACCAATAAAGTAATTTAACCAATAAAGTGTAGAACGTAAATTTATGCGGCTTGGTGGCATTGAATACTTCAGATCATTCCAACATACTATTCTTATTTTATTTTTCAATGAGGATATATATTTCCGTTAAAAGTTCTTCGAAAGAACTCTTATTGCAGAATAAACTAAATATTAGACATTCTTGTTGTATTTTTGTCGTGCCGAATGTATAGTTATCCGGTAAATGGGATAATTCGGCACATATATGTTTATCATTTTATTCATATGACTAGAATGTTTATTTTTAATGGTGTCATATGGAACTCGCTTTCAGTCATGTTCTTGTATAAGAACAGTTTTTATGCTCGTTTCACAGAATTTCCGGCTGTTCTCATCCATGGTGCACTTTGGACTGATTGGACTGCACCTGTCCGGTGGGAATAGTTTTTAAAAAGAGATTATTTATCATGCCTGTACTTCATAATCGTATTTCCAACGCAGCGCTTAAATTGCAGATGTTGCAGGAAACCGAACCCCGTATTACGATCTCATTCTACAAATATTTCCATATTGCTGATCCGCAACAATTCCGGGATGACCTTTACATTCAGTTCGACGCCATAAAGGTATTCGGTCGCGTCTATATTGCGCATGAAGGGATTAACGGACAAATCTCCGTCTCTGAAAGCAATAAGGATGCTTTTCGTGATATCCTGTATGCCGCTGATCCGGCGCTGAACGGTATCCGTCTGAACGTGGCGGTGGATGACGACGGCAAATCGTTTTGGGTACTGCGCATGAAAGTGCGTAACAAGGTGGTTGCGGACGGTATAGACGATCCGGCTTTTGATCCTTCCAAAACGGGAAAGTACCTCAAAGCGAAGGAGTATAACGAAATTACGCAACGTCCCGACACGATTGTCGTGGATATGCGTAACCATTACGAATATGAAGTGGGGCATTTTGAAAATGCAATTGAAGTCCCTTCCGATACTTTTCGTGAGCAGTTGCCGATGGCAGTGGAGATGCTGAAAGAGCACAAGGATAAAAATATTGTAATGTACTGTACGGGTGGTATCCGATGTGAAAAGGCGAGTGTCTATATGCTTCATAACGGATTTAAGAACGTGTACCATGTGGAAGGCGGTATTATTGAATACGTTCGCAAAGCACGTGAAGAAAATCTTCCGGTGAAATTTATCGGGAAGAATTTCGTGTTTGATGAACGATTAGGCGAACGTATTACGGAGGATGTGATTGCCCGATGCCACCAGTGTGGAGCGCCGTGCGATACACATACCAACTGTAAAAACGAGGGCTGTCACCTGTTATTTATTCAATGCGAAAAATGTGCAGCAGAGATGGACGGATGCTGTTCCGACGAATGCAAAGAGGTGGTTCAACTACCAGAAGAAGAACGCAAAAAATTGCGGAAATGGACTGATCGCGGACGAATGATTTTTAATAAGTCGAGAAACAATCCACTACTTCGTAAAAAAAAGGTTTTGGGAAGTTAGTTTGATTTTACTAGATTATGTGAGTCGCTTATACCTCGATTGTCGGCAAAGTAAATAAATTCACTTTGCACTCATTTGACAAGATAGTTTCGCTTTATCAGTTGTTCAAATTATTTCCGTTCTATTTCCCGGAGGCTCTCCATCTTCTTTTTCGCCAGAAATCCGTAGATATCTTCGAGATGTTCGGTTACTTTCTGGTTGCCGAATTCATATACTTTTTTCACCAGACCATTCAGGAAATCACGGTCGTGCGATACAACAATCAGCGTACCGTCGAAATCGACCAGCGCCTGTTTCAGGATATCTTTGGTCTTCAGATCGAGGTGGTTGGTCGGCTCATCGAGAATAAGCAGGTTAACCGGTTCGAGTAGTAGTTTTATCATTGCCAGACGTGTACGCTCACCACCTGAGAGGACCTTCACCTTCTTGTCGATATCTTCCCGTCCAAACATAAATGCACCCAGAATATCTCTGATTTTCGTCCGGATATCTCCGACAGCAATATCGTCGATGGTTTGGAAAACGGTCAACTCTTCGTCTAACAGCGATGCCTGGTTTTGTGCAAAATAGCCGATCTTCACGTTATGTCCCAATTGTAGATTCCCTCTGAAATCGGTTTCGCCCATGATACATTTTACGAGTGTGGACTTTCCTTCACCGTTTCGACCGACGAATGCCACTTTTTCTCCCCGTTCGATGGTGAAATTCACATCGTTGAAAATCAACTTTTCGCCATACCATTTACTTACATTTTCAGCGATAACAGGGTAGCTTCCCGAACGCGGTGCCGGAGGAAAACGCAGTTTCAGAGCTGATGTATCTACTTCGTCCACTTCCACCAATTCCAGTTTCTCCAGCATTTTTACACGCGACTGCACCTGTAATGTTTTCGAATAGGTGCCTTTAAACCGTTCGATAAACTCTTTGGTCTCGGCAATCATTTTCTGTTGGTCGTCGTATTGTTTCTGTTGCTGTTCACGGCGTTCTTTCCGTAGTTCAAGATAATGAGAATAGGTTGCTTTGTAATCGTAAATACGCCCCATGGTCACTTCGATGGTGCGGTTGGTGATATTATCCACAAATGCACGGTCGTGCGAAATGACAACTACTGCTTTGGCACTGTTGATAAGAAAATCCTCGAACCATTCAACCGAATCGATATCGAGATGGTTGGTCGGTTCGTCGAGCAGAATAAGATCAGGATCCTGTAGAAGGATCTTCGCCAGTTCGATACGCATGCGCCAGCCACCGCTGAATTCCGATGTCATCCGGTTGAAATCGTTTCGCATGAATCCTAATCCGAGCAGCGCTTTTTCCACGGCTGCATCGTAGTTGATCTCTTCTACACCGTAAAATTTCTCACTCAATGCGGAAACCCGCTCAATAAGTTGCATATATTCGTCCGACTCATAATCGGTGCGTACGGTAAGCTCGTTGTTGATGCGTTCAATTTCCTGTTCCAATTGATGTATCCGTGAAAAGGCCTGCGCCGTTTCTTCGAAAACAGTACGTTCATCTTCGGTCATCAGGTGTTGAGGGAGGTACGCAATGGTGAAATCTTTGGGCGTGGAAACTCTCCCCCTGGTTGGTTGCCTTACACCTGCCAGAATTTTCAGTAATGTGGATTTCCCCGCCCCGTTTTTACCCATCAGGGCAATGCGGTCTTTGGGATTTATTACAAAAGAGATGTCCGAAAATAATGCCGCTCCCCCGAACTCTACAGCTACCCCGTCAACTAATACCATTTGATCTTGTTTTATTTTTTCAGGGTGCAAAGATAGGCATTCTTCTTTACTCTTTTGTCCTGGGAAAATCACTCAATCGTGTTGTATAGGAAGGTGAAAGACGTTCCTGTTTGATCTTCCATTCCTTGCCATCGCCTAAAGCGGCCAGTTTTAAGGTATTTCTGCCGTACCTGTCGTTGGTTTTATCCAATACCTCCATCAGTCGCTTGTGCTTCTCACGGTCTATCTTATCCCAGCAATTCATTTGTATGGAACTGTTACTGGTGATGTCCATTAACATAACCCCTGATTTTTTGTATTTAATGCCCGGGAGATATATCCTTTCCAGTCCTTCCGATACATAATGCACAATCTCCATACTGGAATTAGTCGCCACAGGCATAGTGAGGATTGTGTGCTGGTTGCCATGAGATAATTCTTCCCGGTATGGATCGGTTTCCAGGAAGACCAGCAGGGATTTAGCGCAGGATTTTTGCTTACGCAGTTTGGTAGTGGCCATACAGGCATAAGTCGCTGTGGCTTCTTTTATGATAGAAAGATCTTTGGTCTTCTTCCCGAAAGAGCGGGAGACCAAAATGCTATGCTTCTCAGGCTCTACAGTTTCCATCTGAATACAAGGCTCACCATGCAGTTCACGCCATGTGCGTTCGCCTGTGACTGTCATATGCTTCCTCTCCCAACTCAGATTGAGTTGAGTAAAATCATAGGCTGTTTTTACCCCCATAATTGACAATCTTCGGGCGAGTCTTCTTCCAATTCCCCAAATATCGCCGATCTCTGTCTTCTCTAATGCTTTTATCCTCTTTTTATCCGAATCGATAAAACAGACGTTTTCACATCCGGCATACTTCTTGGCGAATCTGTTTGCCAGTTTGGCTAATGTCTTCGTAGGTGCGATACCCACACTTACCGGAATGCCGATACCTTGTCTGACAGTACGAGCCATCTCCAGACAATGATCGCGGAGTGTGTGCTTCTCAAAACCCGTAAAATCCAGAAATGATTCATCAATTGAATAATTCTCAATTCCCGGAGCGAAACGGGATAACAGGCCTCTCATTCTCATCGACATATCGGCATACAGTACAAAGTTGGTAGAGAAAACCTGTACATTATGTTGTTTGACAAACTTTTCCACTTCATGGAATTTGACCCCCATTTTAATGCCCAATGCCTTGGCTTCACTGCTTCTCGATATTACGCACCCGTCGTTGTTTGAAAGTACAATAACCGGTTTGCCATCCAACGAAGAATCAAATACCCGTTCGCAGGATACGAAGAAATCATTTCCGTCACATAAGGCATACATGGGTCATAACTTTTTTATTACATAACGCACAACTCCCCACCGCTTCAATTCTTCTCCCGGCTTCACGATCATTGGAGCGAAGTCCGGGTTGGAAGAGACCAAAGCAATATGATCTTTACGGTATTCAAGCCGCTTCATTGTGAACTCGCCGTCAATGGAGAATATCAGAATGGCGTTTTCGTATGGTTCTTCCAGTCTGTCTACCACTAACAGGTCACCCTCAAATATCCCGTCCCCGCTCAAGCTGTTTCCCCCGGCATACAGGCAAAAGGTACTCTCCTTGCTTTTTATAAGCAGCTTATTAAAATCAATCCCTTTTTCAATATAATTAAAGGCCTCGCTGGGAAATCCTGCGGGGACAGGATTCTCATACAAATCTACCTCTGCTGCGATAAGTTCATCGGCAATAGGAATCAATCTGTTCAGATATCTGTTTGTTACCTTCATTGAGTACAAAAATACATCTTTAATTTTTGTACACTAAAAAAGATGACTCATTTTGAAAAGAAATTATTTGGAATGATGGGAGAATAAAGAAAATATGTGTGCTAATAAGGAATTACACCGCTTGTTAAAAATTTAATAGGAAAAAGTAATATTAAAGATATAATCATTTTTATTCCAATTCGAAAAGGTGGTCTATTTTTTGAATTGAGAAGTATAAGAAAAATCTTTCGTTATTTTCTATATGGAGACTAAGTATACTTTTATTTCTCCAATCCGAATTTCTTTATGCCCAAATGTCGTACTTTTGCATCCGTTTATTGAAAATATAAAGTATGAACGGAAAAGCAAAAGGATATATACTTGGGGCCATCGCCGCCGCCGCATACGGAATGAATCCGTTATTCGCACTTCCGCTATACCAGGCGGGAATGGATCCGGATTCCGTGCTGTTTTTCCGCTATCTGTTCGCAATTCCTATTCTGGGGATTATGATCAAGGCGCGTGGACGTAATTTCAAGATACAACAGAAGGAAATTCTACCGCTAATTGCTTTGGGACTTCTGGTCGCTCTCTCCTCACTTACCCTCTTCCAGAGTTATAATTTCATGGATGCCGGAATTGCATCGACCCTGTTGTTTGTTTACCCCATTATGGTAGCATTAATTATGGTTGCCTTTTTCAAAGAGAAAATGACCTTGCTGACTATACTGTGTATTTTGATGGTATTGGGCGGTATTGCATTGCTCTTTAAAGGGGGTGACGGTTCTACTTTGAGCATGACAGGGATCCTGCTGGTGATGGCCTCGGCCTTATCATACGCTATTTATATTGTCGGAGTGAACCGTCCCATACTCAAAGAGGTCGCTACCCTCAAAATTACTTTTTATATTTTGCTGTTTGGACTTTCTCTGTTCCTGATACGTGTTAATTTCGGGGCAACCCTGATTATGCCGGAGAAATGGTATCTATGGTTTAATCTTATAGCGCTGGCGGTTTTTCCGACAGCTATATCGTTTCTTTGTACCACCAGCGCTATTCAGTATATCGGTTCCACACCAACCGCTATACTTGGCGCACTTGAACCTGTAACAGCGGTATTTTTCGGAGTCGTAGTATTTGGTGAAATAATCACTCTTCGCATCACCTGCGGGATTATATTGATTATTATGGCCGTAACACTCATCATTGCCGGTAGTAATGTTAAAACCTATCTGGTGCGTTTCCGCAAGATGTTCCCAAAAATTCCGGCAAAGAAACCTTTTCGCCCGTAACCGAATTATTTATTTACTCAATATGTCTTTTACTGATTGGGCCAAAGGAGTTGTCGGACGGCCGATCAACCGGGAAAGTTGCTTGCTGTCGTCAAACAGATCGTTATCGGCTGCTCCGGTATCAAAGCTTGCAATAACCTTAGCCATACCCTCCGGTAGCCCGAAACTTTTCAGCATTTCAGTATATTCTGTTTCGGGAAGATTCTTATAGGGAATTTCTTTACCGGTCTGGCGGGAGATCTCTGCTGCAAGGTCTGTTAACGTAAAATAGTTGTCCCCGGCTAATTCGTAAACTTTTCCTTCCTGGTTTTCACTCGTCAATACAACTGCAGCTGCTTCAGCAAAATCTTCCCGGGTTGCCGAAGAGATCTTTCCTTCACCGGCACTGCCGAGTAAGACTCCGGCCTTCACCGCTCCGGGAACCGAACCTGTATAATTTTCGGTGTACCATCCGTTACGTAAAATGGTATAGGCAATTCCGGATGCCTTTAAAGCGTCTTCTGTGGCTTTATGCTCTTCTGCCAGACTCAAAGTTGATCTGTCTGCATGCAACAGGCTGGTATAAATGATCCATTTTACTCCGGCTTGTTGTGCGGCGTTTATTACATTCTCATGTTGTTGCCTGCGTTTTCCGACTTCATTTCCCGAGATTAATAACAAATGGTCAATACCTTGTAGTGCCTCGGCTAAACTTTCCGGTTTTTCGTAGTCGAATGTACGGGCTTCAATGCCTAAATCCGATGTCTTTTCAGGTGTGCGTACTAATGCCACAATATTTTCTGCAGCCACTTTTCTTTTCAAATTCTCTACTACCAGACGTCCTAGCTGTCCGGTAGCTCCTGTAATTCCTGTTTTCATACGATTTTTTTATTTTTTATATTATGGTGTATGGAACTCGCTATAATCATGTTATTGTGTGAGAACAATTATTATGCTCGTTTCATACGATTCAAATTGTAATATTAACTGTTACATTTATAATTAAAAAAATATCAGTGAAATTGTTTTACAAAATCTTTCAATGTTTTATGCCTGAGAGAATCGATCACCAATTGATCGGTTTCTGCAAAGAGTTTCTCTAAATTCTCATTCATATCCTTACCGACAGAACATTTAGGATTGGGGCGTAAATTCTTTTTTCCCAAAACTTCCGAGTTCTTCACCGAGAGATAAATCTCCGCCAATGAAATCTCATGACTTGGCTTGTTCAATTTCGAACCGCCTTCTTTACCCTTTCTGCTGATCACAAGGCCTGTATTCTGTAATATACCCAGTTCCTTCCGGACAATGACAGGGTTGATATTAATGCTTCCTGCAATCCAGTCGGAACTTAACCATTCATCAGGAAAGTTTGCCAGAAGGGTCAAGATATGTATTGCTGTTGCAAATCTTGTATTATTCATCTCGGGTGCAAATATAAGTATATTTTTTAATTGTAATATGAATTATTACAATTAAAATCAAAAAGAGGTATAAGTGATTGATAATAAATAGTTATGATTTGCGTTATTTCACCTACCCCAAATAATTATGAGTGATATTCGCGCGCATATGCTCCCGACCAGACGATACGATAAATAAATTTCCGGTTTTCTTTGGCTAATTGAAACGGCAAAGCATCCAAGATGTCCAGTTCATTAATATACCGGCAAGTATGTTTGTCGGTGACTTGCAGAGATTCTTTGAAAGTGAGGGGAACTTTTCAGTTTGACGGGCTCCTTTAGGGCAGGATGGCCTTACGGTTATCGTTTCTTATTATGCTTTTGAAGATTTATAAAACTCTTCCAGTTTACGGATATCACCGTTAACGATTAATGGGAGTGCAGAAGTAATTTTTTCAATATTCCAGTTCCACCATGCTATATCCAACAATTTCTTTATTTGTTCCTCAGTGAAACGCTTACGAATTAATTTTGCAGGATTTCCTCCAACAATTGAATAGGGCTCTACATCTTTCGTAACGACAGAATGTGCAGCTATAATGGCGCCATTCCCGATGTTGACTCCAGGCATGATAGTAGCTTTATACCCAATCCAAACGTCATTTTCTATAACGGTATTCCCCTTGAAAGGTAATTGTTCCAGGGTTGGTGTAATTACACTCCAGTTTCCACCGAAAATATTAAAAGGAAATGTCGATATCCCATCCATTCTATGGTTCGCTCCATTCATTATGAATTGAACGTTGGAGCCAATGGCGCAGAACTTTCCTATTATTAATTTGTCTCCGAGAAAATCAAAATGATATAAGACATTTTGTTCAAAATTCAACCCATCTTCATGGTCATCATAATACGAATAATCTCCTACGATAATGTTGGGCGATTTAATGATATTCTTTAAAAAAACCAACCGGTTGTAATCTTTCAATGGGTATATCTGATTGCTATCGGGTATTTGCATAATGAGCTTGTTCTACTGGTTTACTTTTCCATCGCCTTTGCCTTCAACGCGGCGGGCATTTTCTCAATGGCATAGCGTAGAGCTGTTCGGGGCATAACTGCTTTTTTCGACATTACATAATTGAATATCTCTTTCTGATATGCCTCACTGGCAGCTTTGAGCATCCAGCCATAACCTTTCTGCACCAGATCGTCTTTGTCAAGCAAGAGTGTATCTGCTATCTCAAAAATATCGTTCAGGAATAAGCCTTTGCAGGCAGGGATAATCAGTGTTACGGCAGACGCACGTCTAACAAACCGTCTGGACGATGTTGCCCACTTCTTCAATTCGGTAATGTATTCGGGATACTTCACCCATTCGCACACCATGCACTTTGGGGGCTTCTCCTTCCTTATGATAACGGGCAGATGAAGCAAGTGCTTTGGGGTCAATACTGTCAACCAATGATTGACGAATATCTGATATAATATTTCTCATTTTACAATTCAGAATAATTCATAGAACAATGTGATTCATTTCATATTATTACCCTATCCTGCTTACCACCCTATACCGTAGTCTTCTCCGTTATTACTGCTCCCTCCCCAAAAAGATCCATGCTCATTGTCTAAAAATATAGCATTAATGGGACCGCTCGTACGATTCCCTAATTGTATCTCATATCCCATTTTTTTTAATTCGTCGATCACTTCTTTCTTCGTATCCTGACGAACCAGTATGCTTCCGGGTCTGGGCATACGGTCTTTGAGTTGGGTTCCACCCAGTGAAAGCCACAGTTGATTGCTATTAATATTAGCTGCTTCGGACGCTTGTTGCACAGTCATGCCGAATTCGACGACATTTAAGAAAAACTGGAGCAGATTTTGTTCCTGTGTATCTCCTCCCTGTACTGAAAAAGCCAGGAAAGGCCTCCCATCTTTAAGCGCCAGGGAAGGAGTGAGAGTTACCCGGGGGCGTTTGCCGGGTTCTACCACATTAAAAGGATTCAGGACGGAATCCAGTACAAAACTTTGCATCCGCTGACTCATGCCTATACCCGTCCGTCCTGCTATACAGGCGGGTATCCATCCGCCACTGGGTGTTACCGACACAACCCATCCTTCCTTATCGGCAGCCACGATACTGGTCGTTCCCCGGGTAAGTCTGTCCTGGTAAAGACTGTCCTCATATCTGTCGACAGACGAAATATCCACATGATAGAGCCGCTCATTATCTACACTGTATTCGCCGGCATCATGCCTGGGGATAAAATCTTTTACTTCCGGAACGATGATTGTTGTGTCTGTAAGAAGACTCCGTTGTTTTAGCAAGGCTTCATACGGATTGCTTTTCCCTTCATAAGCATAAGGATTTCCCGGCATGACGAGATTATCGTTTTTGTCCCAGCGAATCTCTTTCGATCGTTCACGGGCATACTCTTTACTAAGTAGCCCCTGAATCGGTGATTTGGGAGAGAAATAAGGGTCTCCATAGTAAAAGTCCCGATCGGCAAAAGCCAGGTTCATGCTTTGATAAATCGTATGAATATACCTGGCCGAATTATATCCCATTTCCTGCAGGTCGAAGTTTTCCAAAATATTAAGCGCCTGCAATAACATGGGCCCCTGTGTCCATTCCTGCAATTTATAGACCTCTATGTCTTTGTATGTTATATGCAGGGGAACTTCTTCTATCGGTTTCCATCCTGCCAGATCTTCAAGCGTGATCAATCCGCCTTGTTCCCGGCTTCCACGTACGAATTCCTCGGCAATATCTCCTTTATAAAAACGGTCCTGTGCCGCTTTGATTGCCTCTTTCCTGTCCTTACCCTGCCGGATGGCCTGCTGTTCCGCTTCCACCATCTTTTCCAATGTGTTCAAAAGATCTTTCTGTACAAAGATCTCTCCGGCTGCCGGAGTTTCTCTTTGCTCACCTGCATGAGGCAAAAAAACGGCTTTACTATACTGCCATTCTTTAATACGCTCTTTGTTTCTTTCTATACTGTTTGCCGTTTGGGCATCTATCGGATAGCCTCTGGCCATCTCCATAGCCGGAGCCAGCACTTCTTTCAGGCTCAGCGTCCCGTATTCCGCCAGCATATAGCATAATCCGCCCGGGGTTCCCGGAGTTACTGCGGCCAAAGGGCCGTATTCGGGAGGGAAAGCATATCCTTTATCCTTGAAAAAGGAAACAGTTGCACCGGAAGGAGCCACGCCCAAAGCATTTATTGCCAAAACCTTGCCATTATTCGGATTATAAATCAATGCCTGGGTTTCTCCTCCCCAACTCAGTACATCCCACATGGTGCAGGTGGCAGCCAACATGGCACAAGCCGCATCAACCGCATTACCCCCCTGTTGAAAAATCATCGCTCCTGCTGTGGCGGCTAAAGGTTTTCCTGTGACGGACATCCAATGTTTACCATGCAAGGGAGGCTTTTGTGTGGATTGGCCCCAAACGGCACAAAAGGAAACAGCACAAACAGTCATTGTAAAAAAATATCGCCTTATCATAATAATCTATTTTTGAACAAAAGTAACTATTTTCTTCCTTCGTTTCCTTAAAAAATTAAACCTCTGGGACCGTTTGGCATAATCTCTATTCTCAAAACATGTTCCACATACTGAAAATAATAAAACAATTTATGGTTCAGCTCAAAGCCATAATCCACCCCCTGCTCGTACCCGTAAATCGGCTGAAAGAATGATCTTTTTCGGGGCTGGGTAGCATTATAATTCCAGGCCGAAACATATTGGTGGTTCCAGTTTTCGTAATATTGTTGTGAACGGTATTTCGCCGGAGAATTCTGAAGCGCATACCATGTTTCGAATCCCGTATCGAATACAATCAACTCGTATTCGACAGAATCTTCCTGCCCTGCTTCATTTCCGTTCGGTTCGATCTTTACAATCCCTTTTGGACCTGAACAGGCAACCATAAATGACAAAACTGCGAATAAATAAAATATCTGTTTCATAACCATGGGTTTTAATGCTGATATATACCTATAACAATATAACAAATTTCACTCGAAAAGTTTTAAAAAAACAGGTTTCGGGAAAATAATTTGATTTTACTAGATTATTTGAGTTGCTTGTTCCTCAATTGTGGGTGCATTGTCTGCGGGATCATAGTAATTATTCTGGCTGCAAACTCCTCTTAGACCGTACGGTTGAAAGTGGAAAAAAAGGTTTAACTTTGAGCGGTAAAAGGTATGGGTTTAAATGTTCTATGGGGTGCCTGTGGAAATTATATTATGGGAAAGAGGGGTGAATAGGCGTCCTTCGTAAGGATATGGATATGAGTGAGATGGATAAGGAGCAGGAACTTGTTTCAGAAATACGAAAATTGAAGCGGCAATTGGCCATAGCCAATAGTCGGGTCAAATCAGCCAAATATGGACTTGTCTGGATGGAAGTGCCTGAAGCCTTTGATGAGGAATCTGAAAATCAATTGCCCGTCATAGAGGAGGTTAAAGAGAAGTCTATCCGGAATAAGGATAAGACACTGACCCATATTCTCATCGAAGGAGACAATTACCACGCGTTGACTTGTCTGAACTATACTCATAAGGAAAAAGTAGACATAATCTATATAGATCCTCCTTATAATACCGGATCGGATGGATTCAGATACAGGGATAAAAGGATACTCGATAAGTTCCCTGATGGTTCTGATGTGCCCAAAGACCATCCTTTAAGGCATAGCTACTGGTTGTCGTTTATGAATAAACGCCTGGAATTGGCTTATAATCTGCTAAAACCCGAAGGTGTAATATTTATCTCGATCAACGAAGACGAATATGCCCAATTGAAGTTGTTGTGTGATCACATTTTTCAGGCGTCGAATTACATGACGACTTTTACTGTGAAAGTAAGGCATGAAGACAGGATTCTTAAGGGGGATAAAGATTATCATGAAACCACTGAACAACTGCTACTATACCGGAAATCCCCGAAGTTTAAGTCGATAAAAAGACTTCAGGATAACAGTTCCATTGAGAAATATATATATACGATAGAAGAGTTGATTGATGATCCGGAGCAAATTATAATGGGTTCAAAAGTAGTCTCGGTGTTTAAACCCGGAGAATACAGAATAACCAAATCAATCCCTTCTGCCGATAAGTTTCAGAAAATCAATATCCGGGGTTCATTAAAAGAAGGAAACAGCTCCGGACGCTTCCACATGAAATATCTGGAAGAAAGGAATCATCTGTTCGGTTATTTATATAAAGTACCCGATATGGGAGGAGATATGTATGGCTACAGGTATTTTCTCACGCGGGAATCGGCAACTAAAGTAAATGGTTCCTACTTTCAGGGGGTCCCTTTGCACAGGAAGGAAGTAAAAGAAGTTCCATATCCCAATTATTTAGATTTTGAAGATGCGTTCAATAATGTGGGATATGAGGGTGGTGTCGAGTTTAGAAACGGGAAAAAACCCGTTGATTTCCTGAAATTCATCTTTTCCATCGGCTCAATCAATAAGAATGCGGTTATACTGGATTTTTTTGCCGGGAGTGGTACTACGGGCCATGCCGTAATGGAGCAGAATTATATCGATGGAGGTCGGAGGCAGGTAATATTGTGTACCAATAACGAAAATAATATCGCTAATGAGGTGACCTATCCCAGGATTAAAAATGTCATTCAGGGGTATTCGCAGAGTAAGAATCAGAAAGAGGTGTTATATGAGGTTACGTTAAATACCGGATTGCTGTTGGATAATAGTGTGATCCATGCTGCCAGAGAACGTTTTTTTTCGGAGGAATATACATCGCGGTACGACGAGATAAAAGAAGAGGTAAGAAAAAACAAGTACACTATTTATGGGGTGATAAAAAAAGGGAAAAGAGTCCCCGGACTGGGTAATTCTTTGAAGTATTATAAAACCTCATTTGTCGGGAATAATGATATTTTATCTGTTTCGGATAAAGAAAGAGTAAATCAGGCACGGAAAGCCGGATATTTGTTGGCTTTGATAGAAAATACACTGGATGAGGCCGAGAGTACAAGTTATTTTCAATTGTTTGAAAATGATGGAAATACTACTGCCATATATTTTCGGGAAGAATCGGATGAGATGGATGCGCTTATAAAGAAACTGGAAGGAATTAGGATGCCTAAAGTGCTGTATGTTGTTAACCGGGAAAATCACTGTGGTTTTGAGAATAGGTTTGCTCATATTGATAATCTGACAATAAAGAAAATGCCACAACCGATATTGGATATCCACAAAAACATTCCTGTAATAAATGCTGTAGCTAATGGCGATACCATTTCTATGGATACCATGATCGAGGAAATCAAATAACTTTGTCACGGATTTAACGTTGATTCCGATGTGCATTACTTCTTCAGAGAGAATAGGGGTCTGGGTCTCAATATGCACTATTGTTCTTTTGGTACTTCCGGAAATTATGTCACTCATTCTGATGCTGAACAAACTGTTGGTAATTATAGTGAGACACAGAAGTTATACTTTGTGGGACCTTCGTTTGCGATGCGTCATGCAATTCCGAAATTCCTGCTGGTACCTTCTGTTGCCTTTGGTCCCATGTTTTACATTGATAGGAAGGAGTCCGGTACTTCATTAAATGAATTTAAACAAGCATGTTTTGGATTGAATGCAGGGATTGCCGGAGAATACAGGCTGAGTGCCAAAACGGGAGTAGGACTGAAACTCTCCTATACCTTTGGAGCGATCTATTTCAATTCGCTCCACATGGGAGGAGAAAGAGTGGGAATGGATAACCGGGACATTTCAAACCTGATGCTTGCTGCTTTTCTTAGCTTCCGGACAAGGTGATAATTATAGCTGAGAATGATACAATCCGGATTTATCCAAATAGAATAAGGTGTTTTTTTGTTCGGAGAGAAATAAATATTACTTTTGCTATAAATCCGTCCTTTTAATTGCTTTTTGGCAGAAGAATCAAAAGAACCAGAAGAATGAACAGTACGTTTATCCAATATATCGGCCCCTGCACCATTACATCACATATGTCGATGTGTTGGTGTATGTCTATGCAGCACCCCTGCTGTTGTATCGGATAGAAAATACCGTATTATTAAAGGATATAGAAGCTCCTCCGATACATTTTCGGGGGAGTTTTTATTATAGACAATGTGAGTTTTGAAAAATTAATATGCTAAAGAAATTATCGATATGTCAGGAAAGATAGAATTCTCAAAAGCCGGAGAACAGACAAAAGCGATCCATGCAGGGGAGTTTCCCGATCCCGTAACCCGGGCCTCTTCTCCCAATTTAGTGATGTCCACTACGTTCGTAACCGATGCCGATTCCGGTTTTTCGGCAGAGAATATGAAAGAAGACGATTCATGGATGTACACCCGCTGGGGGAACCCGACCATCCATCAGTTGGAAGAGAAATTGGCCGTACTGGAAGAGGCGGAGATGGGCGTGGCTTTTGACAGTGGTATGGGTGCGATCTCCGCGTTACTGTTCCATCTGTTGAAAAGCGGTGATCATGCAGTGGTGACCGATGTGGCGTATGCTGCTCTTTCGGAATTGACCAATGAGATGGTTCCCGGCCTGGGCATCGATATCACCAAAGTAGATACTTCCGATCTGAATGCGATTGAGAAAGCGATTCAACCCCATACCCGGCTGGTCTATATTGAAACACCCTGTAACCCGTTACTTCGTCTGACCGATATTGAGGCTGTAGCGGAGATCGCGCATAACGCCGGAGCCAGATTGGTGGTAGATTCGACTTTTGCCACTCCCATGGCAACAAAACCGTTGACATTGGGTGCCGACTTTGTGATTCATTCCCTCACCAAATATCTGGGAGGACATGGCGATGCTTTGGGCGGGGTTGTATTGGGTAAGAAAGAAGACCTGTTGTCATTGCGGAAAAAGACAGCGATACGTTTGGGAGGAGTTTTAAGTCCGTTCAATGCCTGGTTGATTTTAAGAGGGTTGGCTACATTCCCGATACGGATGCGTGCCCATCAGGAAAATGCCTTGAAGATTGCTGCTTACCTTGAAAAACATCCAAAGATAAAACGTGTTATCTATCCCGGATTGCCTTCCCATCCCCAGTATGAACTTGCCCGGCGCCAGATGAGAAATTTCTCGGGAATGCTCACATTTCAGGTGGTGAACGGTCGGGAAATGGCGCAGAAATTAGCGGAGAAACTGCAAATCATCCACTATGCCGTCTCACTGGGACACCACCGTTCTCTTATCTTCTATATGGATAGCGAGAATTTACAACAGACATCTTTTCACCTTTCCACTTCCGCACAACTGGATTCCTGGAACAGGTTTGCGGGAGAGGGTATTTTTCGATTTTCTGTCGGGCTGGAGGATGCGGATGATCTGATTGCTGATTTGGAGCAGGCGTTGTTATAGATTATTGAATGGCTGGGTATAAGAGTTCAAAATAAGTAGAGATTGCGTGCGTTCAAACAGGTTTGTTGCGTGTTTTCAATCAGTTTCACTCTTTTTATTTAAGGGAACTCAATCTTAAAACGGGTGCCGGTTTTGTCGGACTGCACCGATATTTTCCCTCTATGCCGCACAACGATCTGCCGGCAAAGGCTGAGGCCGATACCGGAACCGTTTGCTTTTGTGGAATAGAACGGGATAAATATCTTATCGATTGCTTCGGGTGAAATACCTTGCCCGTTGTCGGAAACAGTGATCTCCACCTTATCGCCCACCATCTCTGCCTTTAATTCTATCCTCTCTTCCGATAGTCCACTACAGGCTTCATGGGCATTTTTCAACAGGTTGATCAGGAGTTGTTCCACCATGGTCTTGTCGGCATTTAAGATCAATTGGGTAGGGTAGACCGACCAGGAGAAATTGATACCATTGGCAGCAGTCAACTGTTGTATCGATTCGAGCAGTGACCCCATCCGGATGGGTTGCTTGGCTGGTTGCGGCAACCGGGTAAGAGTCCGGTAGTTCTCCACGAAAGAGAGTAATCCCTTGCTTCGCCGGTGGATCGTCTCCATGGCCTGTCGCATGATCCTGTAACTTTCCGGATCTGCCTCTTCCGCCAATTCCCTTTCACTGAGTGTTTCCGACAAAGAGATGATAGGGGCGATACTGTTCATGATTTCGTGAGTGAGCACGCTGATCAGTTTTTGCCACGCTTTGGTCTCGGCCTCTTCCATCACAATGTCATGGGTGCGGCTACGGAATGTTTCCAACGCTTCATTCATCTCCTGCATCAAAAGGTTTAGTTCGTCGTTGGAGCGATTACTGGGGAAATGAGAAGAAAAATCGGAATGGCGAATACCGCCAATTATTCTTCCCATACGTCCTATCAGGTTTTTCCGGTCGTTGTAGAGGGATACCGACAATATAATGATACCTATCCATACCAAAACGGACGAGAAGTAGTATTCCTGCCAGAAAAGCTATCCGCCCGTAAGCGATAGCGCCACAATCGCGACTATTTTGCTGAGGAAGATATGTTTGGACTGGATATTCATTGTCATCGGGGTATTGTGGCGGCTCTGCAAGGTTATTGAGCGCCGAGTTTTTCGATTTTCCGGTAGCGGGTGTTCACTGGGACAATGCCAAAGAAAGGTATCCGGTTCCCATTTTTGTAAATAAAGCATTTACAGATATAATCGAAGTTTTGCCATCCGAAATCATTGGTACTCCTTTGCGTAACTATGTAGGGGGTTATGACTCGCTGAGCTATGTAGCGGGTGTGGTGGAAGACTTTAACTTCCATTCTTTAGAGAGAAAGGCTGTCCCCATATTCATAAAATATAAAGATAAAACAACATATCATGATCTTGTGTATATCCGGGTGGAAGAGGGAAAAATGGAAGGGGTTGTGAAATTATTGAGACAAGCCTGGACACAGGCTTATCCTGACGAGTTCTTCACATATAACCTGGCATACGTTAATTTTGTAAATAACAACAGCAAGATTTTCGAAATGTCACACCTGCTACAGATGTACTCAATTATCAGTATCTTACTGATTTGTTTCGGGTTGTTCGGCATCACTTTTTATGCAGTAAATCAGCGAACAAAGGAGATCGGCATACGGAAGATCAACGGTGCAAAAACGTATCAGATACTGTGGTTGCTGCTCAAACCGATATTTGGTTGGATTATCATCGGTTTTGCCATTGGTGTGCCGCTGGCGTGGTGGCTTATGGAGCGTTGGCTGCAACAGTTCGCTTACCGGGTGGATGTTTCCATTGGCTCTTTCTTCCTTGCGCTTTTACTGGTTTCTGTAATAACCATTCTAACTGTTCTATGGCAGTTGTGGCGAACAATAAAGGTGAATCCCGTGGAAAGTTTGAAATCGGAATAAGAAAGTGAAGCCGGACGCGTTATGACTTTTTACTGGTTCAATCGTTTCTTAATGGTGGCGGGATTGCCGGCTACCATACAGTCGTCCGGCACATCTTTGGTAACCACGCTGCCGGCTGCTACGATACATCGGTTACCGATGGTTATCCCGGGGAGAAGAGTCACATTGCCACCCAGCCAGCAGTCTTCGCCGATGGTAATAGGATAGGCGTACTCTTTCTCTTCCCGTCTCGCCACATGATCCATCGGGTGATTGGGTGTGTAGAACTGGCAATTGGGACCGATAAGAGTATGTTTGCCTATACGAACATATCCTCCGCCGATACACATAGCATTATAGTTAATAAAAACATTTTCCGCTATAATGAAGGAACTTCCGTGATCGCATTGGATAGGCGGACAGACCGTACTTGAGGCGGGAAGATCCGGGATAAGTTGACTGATCACTTCCCGGTAATCGTCATCGAAGATCGTCATCGTTTGCAGCTTGATGCACAATTTCCTCGAGTGCCTGAAACTCTCCTGTATTTCAGGATCAGAGAAGTCGGCCAACTCTCCACTGCGCATTTTTTCAAATTCAGATTTCATTAGTTAGAGTAAAGAATAAAGAACAAAGATATAAAAATATGCCAAGCGAAGGAAAACGGGATCATCTCTTCTATCTTTCAAAAAGAGTGAACAATATCAGAAAAACAGTTGTTAATCTTGTAGTTGGATTTGTTTGATTGTAGATGTAAAGATAAATGGATTTGACAATTTTAATTTCAAACCCATAATATTGATCATTATGAAGAGAATCATTTTAAACGCGTTTTGTATGTTGAGTATTGTATTGTTTGCTGCCGGATGTACCGGTAGCGGTAGCAGTGAAGAGAGACGATCGGAAGTGATTGTACCGGATGTGCAAGCAGTGAATCGCCCCCATGTAGCAGTATTGCTTACTGAGGGATTCCAGGATGCCGAGGCTTATATGCCGATCGGTTATCTGGAAAATAAAGATATGGATATTACGGTGATAGGTCCTGAAACGGGACGGGTGAAAGCCTATAACAGCGATTTTGAAATAGTTGTACAAAAGAAAGTCGGAGAGGTGAGCGTCGATGAATTTGACGCGCTGGTACTACCTGGAGGAAGAGCCCCTGCTGCATTGAGAGAAGACCCGACGGTAGTGGAGTTCGCCAAGAACTTTTTCAATTCAGGGAAGCCGGTGGCGGCTATCTGTCACGGCCCGCAAGTATTGGCTAGGGCAGGAGTGCTTAAGGATGTAACTACCACGGCTGTGGGATCTATCCGCGGTGAATTGGAGGAAGTCGGTGCGAATTACGTGGACGAAGCACTGGTAATAGATGGTAACCTGATCACATCAAGAGTACCAGGCGATCTGCCGGTATTCAGTAAAGCTATTGAGGAAGCGATCAAGAAGGCTCGCTGACTTGTTCCTATTTTAGTTTAGCATAGTTAAAAACAGCTTTATGCCGGTCACGGGAAACCGTGATTTAGGGGTAGGGCTGTTTTTCAATACACGAAAAAAATGCCATACATTGATTATTACAAAATGCTGGGAGTCGATAGGAATGCATCGGCTGAGGATATCAAGAAAGCTTACCGCAAGCTGGCGCGTAAGTTACATCCCGACCTGAACCCGAACGACAAGGAGGCACAGAAGAAGTTCCAGGAGCTCAATGAAGCCAATGAAGTGCTGAGTGATCCGGAGAAACGCGCCAAATATGATAAGTACGGTGAGAACTGGAAGCACGGCGAAGAGTATGAAAAAGCACAGCAGCAATATCGGCAGCAAAGTAGCAGGCAACAACAGTGGAGCGGCCAGGGTGGACAGACTTTCTATACAGAAGGTGATTTTTCGGATGATGACTTCTCAGACTTTTTCCACTCTATGTTCGGCAGCGGGTTTAGCCGGAGGCAAAGCGGTGCCGGCACCCGTAATAAATTCAAAGGTGCGGATTATCAGGCGGAATTGCGCCTGACACTTCGTCAGGCCATGCAAACGCATCAGCAGGCATTGTCGATTAATGGAAAGAATGTACGTATTACCATTCCTGCAGGAGTGGCTGACGGACAGAAGATCAAGCTGGCCGGATACGGTCAACCCGGGGTGAACGGTGGCCCGAACGGTGACCTCTATATCACTTTTATTATTGAGGATGACCCTGCTTTTAAACGCCTGGGGGATGATTTGTATACCGATGCTGTGATCGACCTTTACACCGCTGTGCTTGGGGGCGAAACAATGATCGATACGCTCGACGGGCAGGTGAAAATGACCATTAAACCCGGTACCCAGCCTAATGCCAAACTACGGTTGAAAGGCAAAGGGTTTCCCCTGTATAAGAAAGAGGGACGGTTTGGCGATTTATACGTGACGTTGAAGGTGCATCTGCCTGAACATCTTTCGGATAAGGAGAAAGAACTATTTACCCAATTATCAAAAATCAGGAAACAATGAGTGGAAACAGATTACTATACAGCGAATGCCTGAGGATTTACGAGGTAGAAGAATCATTCATTGAGTCGCTGCGGGATGTGGGATTAATCCATGTGATCGATCAGGACGACGACCGGTTTATAGAATACGACGACCTTTCCGACCTGGAACAATTCATCCGTTGGCATTACGAGATGGATATCAATGTGGCAGGGATTGATGCACTTCGCCATATGTTGGACAGGGTGCGATCGTTGCAATCGGAGATAGAACGGTTAGTCGGTGAGTTGCGGTTTTATAAATCCCTGCAACAATAAAAACAGGAGATAAATCCGCTTTTTTTTCGACATTAATTCCGGTCTCTTACTTTTATACCGACAGCTTTCAGTTGTTGCCAACCCGATTTGTCGGTCAGGCGTATCATGAAATGATAATCACCGGTATCCACATCGTCGGGAACATGGATACTGCTTTCAGCTTGGTAGGAGACCATTCCGTCAGGGATTCGGAAACTCTCATTATAGATAAACGGATTGACCGGTGTTTTCTTTTCATCCGGTTCACAGTCCACATCATCGGTGCTGTGTGAATGATGGTCGAAATTGTTATGGATTTCAATATTATAATTTCCTAACTCCCGGTTATCGGTGAAGAATGCTTTAAATATAAAACTTTCTCCCCTATATACTACATCGCAGGTCAAAGGAAAAGCCGATGCCCCGCTCATGTCGATCTCCGGTTTTTCCATATCGTGATCATCTTCCTGACCGCATGAAAGTAGCAACAAAAGGGCAGTCAGACAAAATAATGCTTTTCGGATCATATATTTTCTTTTTAAATTAAGTGGTCTCAAAATAGGAATTTAATTGCTGAAAATAAGTTGTTTGAGATTATTTCCGGACAGAGGGAATTAAATTGAGGGTGAAATCATATATTGTGATACACCCTCAATTTCTCTATTAGTGATTATGATCGTCGTCATGCTCATCATCGTGGCCGTGTCCATCGTCATCGTTTTCGGATGCCGGTTTTATAATCAGTTCGGATTCTGCCATGCCTGTCTGTCCCTCCTGGTCTCTCACAACCAGATGCAGATGATATTCACCTTCCGGTGCTTCGGCAGGGATATCAATGTGCTTATGCAGGGTGGTGCTTTTTAGCCCTTTGGCATCAGTATATACTTCGTGAAATTCGAAATCTCCGTCCTCCTGATGAACTTCTAGCGTGATGCTTTCAATTAACCCTTCAGCTGTGATCTCGGCGTTAATATGGATATCTGAACCAGCATACCCTATTTTGTCGTTCGGGCTGTCATGCCCCGACCCCAGTTCGGTAATCTTGACGCTAGGCGCCAAAGGCTTATCGTGATCATCCTCGCAGGACGAGAAAAACAGTACGTTGGCACTGAGAAGGAGTATCACTCCCAAAAATAATTTTCTTTTCATACGGATAATTTTTTAATGGTTTATATAAATGATGATTGCTTAACAATCCGGCAAAACGAAGTTTTACCGGGCTATTCATCGTTGCTGTTTTTTTAAAAAGTAAATCCCAACATTGCCGAAATATTTCTTCCCGGTTCGGGTATATCGATCAACCGGTAGAAACCGGTATGGTCGTAATATCTTTTGTCCAGCAGGTTTTGTACCTGCAACCGGAATTTTATGTTGTTATCGTTTAATTGCCAGCTGCGCCCTAATGACAAGTTCAGCAGTTGGTAGCCTTCAGTCTTTTCTTCCGGGGGCACGATCCTGTTTTGAGTCCCCGTTATTTTGTATTCCAGCAGTATGTCACCGTCGGTGCCGAGAAATCCTTTGCCGGGCCGGTAACCGATACTGAAATTGGCTGACCAGGGAGGCGAAAAAGGAAGGGAATACCCTTTCTTATCTCCTGAGAGCTGTTCCGCATATAAGTATTCCGATTGTATTCCCAAAGTAATCTGCCGGGTAAGTTGTAATTGTACATCTGTCTCAAAACCGTAGCGGATCACTCGTGCCTGTGCATAATGATACATTTGTAGTCCTTCGTAATATTCAGGCGTGGGATTCAGGTAGATATAATTGGGAAAGTAGTTGAGGAAAGGTTCCAACCGGACTGTTAGCAGGTTGTTTTGCCAACTGATACCCATATCTGCCTGATACGACTCTTCCGCTTTCAGGCTGTTATTTCCCTTCTCATACCTGAATATGTGGTAATTCACCCCGTCTGAACCCAATTCTTTCGGTGTCGGTGCACGAAAGCTCTTGCCTATATTGGCTTTTAACATCCATGCGCCTTGTTGGTAATTCAATCCGGCAGACCAGGTGAAACTGTCGAACTTTTTCCGCAGGTCGGCAGCCCGTTCCTTATATACCGGGTTACCCTGTTCATCCGGTGTCTGATACCAATCCCGGTAGCTATCGATGTGTACTTTCACCTTGTCGGCACGTACACCCGAACTGATAATTAAATTATCTGAGATATGATATCGTCCATAGACAAATAATCCCATGCTTGTAGTGCGAAAATCAGGAATCACAAAACCCCATCCGTCCTTTTTGTTATGCTGATGTTCTATGGAAAGTCCGCCCTGGAAGCTTAATCGGTCCTTCACCGGCATCCTGAGCAGGGTAGATGCGGTATAGGTATTCTTGTTGAATTGTCGTTCCAATACATCGGGTGGAATAGGCATATAACCGTGAGATACCGGTTCGGAGAACTCTTTCCTGAGGTTGTTCTGAAACGCGATATTTCCTTCCCAGGTAATATTCCCGATGCGCCATACCGAATTATTGACTAACTTGAAATGATTGACCGAGTGATAGGGTAGGTCTATATCTCTGGAAGACCTGTCGTAATTTATATCGGATAGTCTCACTTCTAACCCGTGTGCATCGGCAAAGAATCCACTTCTGGAATTAATATTCGAGATTAATAGGTGAGAACGGAAATTTTCTCCCAAATAACCCAGTGTAAATCCGGCATTCCGGTCTCTTCCCGCGGTATTGCGTAAACGACGGTTTTTTAATTGAATATAATAAGAGTAATACTGTATGCTGTCGGTCGGTACTTTATAATCCGCATAGTCCATATAGGTAGCATTGATTTTATAGTACCATTTGTTGATTCTGCCGCCGACCTGTCCCGAAACACCTATCGACTCGTTATTACTCCTACCGTAGAGGTTGATATTGCCCTTTGCCTTTTCCGTAGGAATATAGTTATTACGCAGTTGGATTACTCCGCCAATAGCATCTGAACCATATAAGAGTGATCCTGGCCCTTTCACGATCTCCACTTCATCGACTGAAAACTGGTCAATCTCCAGGCCATGATCCTCACCCCATTGCTGGCCTTCATGTTTTATCCCGTTTTCCGTTACGATCATCCGGTTAAAGCCAAGCCCACGGATAGCGGGTTTGGACTGGCCGGATCCTATGGTCATAGCCCTTATCCCCGGAATTTTTTCGAGGGTTTGCATCAGGCTCCCGGAAAAATTGTCTTCAATATAGGATTTATCGACACGGACAATGTTTTGTGCAGACTTCATTTGGATATTTCTCATACGGTCACCTCGTACAATCACTTCATCCAGTTCTATAGGGCTTTTCTCCTCTTCCGGAATAACATTGCCTATTGTGTCGGGTTGCTGCGGATTCCACGATAAGTAGTCTGGTTCGGTAACCGTTTGTAAACCTATCGGTTGGGCCGCCGATTTTCCGCACAAAAAAACAAGGGTTAATATGGAAAAGCAAAATTTAATCTGCATCTGTCTGTCATTTGTAAATTGAAAAACTCTGCAAATATACAAAATATTCAATTGCAACAATGATGCAGTTGAATATTTTTTACATAAAATGTATGGTTTGTTTCTAAAATAACAGTACTTTCGTAGCAGAATATCATTTGAAGTATTGTTGCATTATGACCGTAGAAGAAATTTTACATGCCCATGATCTGAAGAATACCGGTTGCAGGAAATATATTCTTGGCGAGCTGCTGAAAAGCGAAGTGGCGATGTCGGAAAATGAGTTGAAAGAGTCATATCCTGACCTGTTCGACAGGGTTACCCTGTACCGCACCCTGAAGACGTTGGAAGACCGGGGTATTATCCACCGGATTGTGTTGAACGACAACACGGTGAAATATGCCCTGAACAGGCATCATCATGAAGATGACAATTTCCATTCCCATTTCCATTGTGAGAAGTGCGACGAGGTGTTGTGTTTGGATGGCGTCACTCACTTTGACGCAGAGTTGCCGAAAGGCTTTGTCTCCAGGGAGGTGTTTGTTGTTGTGGAAGGATTGTGTGCCGATTGTGTGAAAAAATAGAGAGGCACATGGTAATCATACACCTCTCTGATTAATTAGTAATATCTGTTCCAGACCTTTTCTCTTCTATTTCTTCGGACTGTTTGTCATATAAAACACTAACGTGCTACCGTTCATGATGTCTTCATGCGTAATAAATTTCTTATCATACGGCTGCCCGTTCAATTCTATCTTCTCTACATACATGTTCTCTTCTGAAAGATTTTTCGCCTCCATGGTGAAGTATTTCCCGTTGCCTGTATTGATGGTAGCTTTGGGAATCTGCGGTGCGCCGATAATTAATTCGCCGCTCACCGGATCCATGGGGTAGAAACCCATAGCGGAGAACATATACCATGCCGACATCTGTCCGCAGTCGTCGTTACCGATCAACCCGTCCGGTTTGTTCCGGTAGAAATCGGTGGTAATCTGGCGTATCAGCCGCTGAGTTTCTTCCGGCCTGTCGAGAAATGAATAGATATAAGCCACGTGATGGCTTGGTTCGTTGCCGTGCGCGTACTGGCCGATCAACCCGGTAACATCGGATAGAGTACCGGTGGTTTCCTGTGTGGTGTTGAAAAGGTAGTCGAGCACCTTTCCTGCGGCCTCTTTTCCACCCATTAGTTCTATAAGTCCGGGGATATCCTGCATCACGTGCCATGTATATTGCAGTGCGTTGCCTTCCGTGTAATGACCCCCGATCTGTGAGTCGGCGTGCGCCAGCTCATAAGGATCGAAAGGAGACAACCATTCGCCTTTGGAATCTTTGGGGCGCATAGTGTTGGTTTCGTTATCAAATAAGTTCCTGTAATATCCGGCACGTTTCATAAAGAATTCGTAGTCTTCCGCCTTTCCTAACTTTTTAGCCATCTGTGCGGCGGCATAGTCGTCGAATCCGCATTCGAGCGTACGGGAAACCGACTCCACTTTGATAAGGTCGTAGGGATAGTAACCGTATTGATCATATATCTCCCAGCCTGATTTGTAATGCCTGCTTTCGGTAATCGATCTTTTGATCTCCCGGTAGGCTTTCTCAGCGTCGAATCCGTCGAATCCTTTGAGGTAAGCGTCCACGATCATGGGGATGGAGTGGTTGCCTATCATGGTGAAGGTCTCTTGTCCCATTAGCGTCCAGATGGGGAGATGCCCCTTCTGTTTGCTGTAATCGACCATAGAATTTACCAGGTCGGCGATGATTTCCGGACTGAGGATGGTGTACATGGGAAAAGCGGCACGGAAGGTATCCCACTGTGAGAGGGTGGAATAGAACTTTCCGGTGGGCGACTGTGTGATCTCGCGGTTAGGCCCCACGTAGCACCCATCCACATCGGCTATATTATTGGGTTGGATATAGAGGTGGTAGAGTGAAGTGTAGAAATTGACCTTGTCGTCTTCCGTCCCCTCTATCTCCACCCGTGAAAGATAGCTGTTCCAGGCCTTTTTGGCATCCCGGTGCACTTCGTCGAAATCCCATCCGCTTACTTCTGCCGCAAGGTTTTTCTTTGCACCCTCAACGCTTGTGGTGGACATGGCGATCTTCATTTGCAGGGTAGGATCGTCCTGCATGTCGAAGGTAAGGATATAGCGGGGTGCCTTCTCCCGTGGATCCCGTGATTCGAGCTGTTCCGAAGAGAGGATCGGTTTGTCGAACTCGATAGCGAAATAGTAAGTGCGTTCCACCCATTCGGTGCGGCGGGTATAGCCGGTAATAAGGCGGTCGTTCTCGAAAGTGACCTCATTATCGAGTACGTGGGTGAAGAGTTTATCTTGCGTCCATACCAGCCCGCTTTGAAAGTCGGCCAGCAAATTCGCCGGTTTGTCCTTGGCGAAAGTGTAGCGGTGGAATGCCACATGCGGGGCGGTAGTGATTTCCACACCTACTTCGTTATCGGCCAGCTCCACCGCATAGTAACCGGGAGAAGCTTTTTCCGTAGCCTTGTCGAAACTACTGCTCAGGTCGTCGCGTTTCTCACCGGAGAAAGGTTGCATCAGCAGGTCGCCCAGATCGACACACCCCGTACCGTTCAGCCTGTTCTGCGAAAAGCCGTTGATGCGCTCATCGTCATAGAAATAGCCGGAGCAGTATTCCCATGAGAAATTACCCGTTTCCGGGCCCGGCTGCATCATACCCAACGGGTAGGTGGCGCCGGGGAAAGTATGTCCCGTGAAGGCTGTTCCTATAAAGGGGTTTACATATTGCGTGAAATCTTTCTCGCTCTCCTTATTCTGCTGCGCCGGCGTACAGGAAACAACTGACGCTACAATTACGGCAAACAGGATTGTTTTTATTTGTCTGAAAATTTTCATCGTCTGTCTGTTTATTTCAATTACTAATTACTAATTACTAATTACCAATTACCAATGCTTTTCACCTTTCCACTTAGACACTTTTCCACCTTTTTACATTATTCTCATTGGCACATTGTCTAATCCTCTCTCTTTGCCCGTCTGGTTTCCCAGATAAAGTAGGCAATCAGTCCAAGGAAAGCAAAGAGCGCCACAATCTGGGCACCTATACCATGAGGATCACTCCATAGGTTGAAATTGAGTGCGTTGCCATCCCCTGTCAGGAATATGATGAGTGCACCTAATACTCCAAAGAGAGCGGCACCCGCGATGAATCCGGAAGATATCAGGATAGCACGCTGATGGCGTGCATTGGTCAACTGTTTGTCGGCACCTTTTTTATTGATCCAGTGGTTTAGCAGTCCTCCTACGATAAGTGGAGTATTCAACTGGAGGGGGATAAACATGCCGAGTGCAAATGCCAGGGGCGATACACCAAGCCAGTTCACAAGGATCGCGATCACTGCGCCGATACCTAGTAATATCCAACTCACACCACTTCCTGTCATCAGCGGTTCTATGATGGCAGCCATGGCATTGGCCTGCGGGGCTACCATAGGGTTCGGATGCTCAGGAGTGGCTACGAAGCCGTATGCTTCATTCAGGATAAAGATTACTGCACCTACAGTGGCGGCAGAAACAAGCGTTCCGAGAAATTTGTACGATTCCTGTTTTGCAGGGGTAGTCCCAATCCAGTAACCGATCTTCAGGTCGGTGACAAAACCCCCGGCCATAGAAAGTGCAGTACAGACAATGCCACCAATGATCAGCCCGCTCACCATTCCCTGCCAGCCTTCCAGGCCTACGGCAACAAGGATTACCGATGAGAGGATCAACGTCATCAGCGTCATTCCTGATACAGGGTTAGTCCCCACAATGGCAATGGCATTGGCAGCCACGGTGGTGAACAGGAATGAGATAACGGTGATGGCAATCAGGGCTACAATGGCCTGTATAAGTGTAATCTTTACTCCGATGAGCAGAAAGATAAATACGGCGATAAGCGTGAGGAACAGGAACAACATCACGAATGACATCTTCAGGTCCCGGTTTGTACGCTTTATATCCGTTCCCACAGCACCAGTGGCCACTTTCTTACCGACTGCCAGTTTAAAAGCGCTGCCGATCACACCGGCCGATTTGATGATCCCGATGATCCCTGCCATTGCAATGGCACCGATACCGATCGGACGTACATATTCTGCAAATATTGCTTCAGCCGACAGGGCGGCAAACGGATTGACACCACCACTCATGGCTGCCGTCAACGCACCGATCTCATTTACCAGCGGGATCAGTACCAGCCAGGAAAGTAGTGAACCTACAACGATGATCAGCGCGAAACGTAATCCTACCAGATATCCGAAACTGAAAATGAGGGCGCTCACGTTGAATTTAAGCACCATTTTGAACTTTTCGGCCATCATGGCTCCGGCCGGGATAATACGTGTGGTAATCTCTTCACTCCAAAGGCGGAAAGCAGAGAAACAGAAATCGAATAATCCCCCGATAAGTCCACTGGTGATCAATAATTTTGCTTTGTTTCCACCTTTTTCCCCGGTCATCAGTATCTCGGTGGTTGCCGTAGCTTCAGGAAATGGTAATTTCCCGTGCATATCTTTTACGAAATACTTACGGAAAGGGATAAGGAAGAGAATTCCCAGGAATCCTCCCAATAGCGATGAAAAAAAGATCTGCCAGAAGTTGATCTGAATGTCGGGATATTTGGCTTGCAGGATATAAAGCCCCGGAATAGTGAAGACCGCTCCGGCGACAATCACTCCCGACGATGCCCCAATAGACTGGATAATGACATTCTGTCCCAACGCATTCTTTCGGCGGAATGCCGCTGATGCTCCTACGGCAATGATGGAGATGGGGATGGCAGCCTCGAAAACCTGACCGATTTTCAAACCTGAATAGGCTGCTGCAGCCGAAAAGATGACTGCCATTAATAATCCCATCCCTATTGACCATGGAGTTACTTCCGTCACCGGCCTGTCAGAGGGAAGTACCGGCTTGTACTCTTCGCCCGGTTTTAATTCCCGATATGCATTCTCGGGCAATTCTGTAATTTTCTTTTCTTCTGATTCCATATATTTAATGTGCTAGTGTGCCAATATGCCAGCCAATCCCGATAAACCGGGACAAGTAGTGGCAATGAGATTTAATTGATTGGATGACTTAACGATCCAATAATTTGATGATGAATTGAAACAACGTTTGGCGGAGCCAAAATCGACGTAGTCAAATACTGTTGCCGAATTTTTTGCCGAAAATACAAAAAAATATGTGAAAGGAGCCCCTATTTTCGTAACTTTGTCGAAATTGAATATAATCATCATGCTGGAGAAGTGGTTCGGTGATTAGGTTGATTTTAAGAATTGACGATTTAATTTTCAGATTCCGGATCCCTGAAAATCCCAAACCTCAATCCTCAAATCCAACATCCCATATTTTAAAATGGATTATATTTGTATTTCTAAATTATAAGACAAGATCGATGAAAAAAATTCTTTGTAAGGTTATACTAACAATAATTATTGTGATGACAAGTGTTGTGACGGTATCTGCGCAGCACTTTACATTGGAAAACCTGTTGGGAAATGAATTCCTTCCCCGTGGTATAAGGCCGATGGTATCGTCGGAAGATGGAATGCATTATTACCAGGCTGACCCACAGCAGACGGCAGTGATCAAATATGCATATGCCACCGGTGAAGCGGTGGATACCCTGTTTAACACACGTACGGCTCGAAACTGCACCTTCGACAGTTTTCAGGGATTTTTGGTAAGTCCCGATGAGAACCGGGTACTGGTATACCGCGACAGGGAACAGGTCTATCGCCACTCCTTCCGTGCCAATTACTATTATCATGACGTACGTCGCAACATGGTGAGGAAGCTCTCGGAACATCCCTCGAAACAGATGATCCCTACTTTTTCTCCTGATGGAAAAATGGTTGCCTACGTGATAGAAAATAATATATGGCTGACAAAGTTCGACTTTGATACCGAATCGCAAGTGACAAAAGATGGTGAATGGAACAAAGTAATCAACGGGGCGACCGACTGGGTATATGAGGAAGAGTTCGGGATAACCCGGCTGATGGAGTTTTCGCCTGATAACAATCTGTTGGCTTTTGTGCGCACCGACGAGTCAGCTGTGAAAGAATTTTCTTTCCAGACTTTTAATAAGCAGTTGTATCCCGATTTTTATCGGTTTAAATATCCCAAGGCGGGGGAGAGTAATTCCACTGTGGAATGCCGTGTGTTCGATATTGCGGCACGTACCACACGCACTTTGGATGTGCCGCTGGAGGAAAATGGTTATATAGCACGTATCAAGTTCACACACGATCCCGATCAATTGGCGGTGATGACACTGAACAGGGACCAGAACCGGTTCGACATGTATTTTACAAGCCCCCGTTCCACGGTTTCAAAATTGGTGTTGAGGGAAGAGAATAAATATTATATCGATTCTGAATGGCTCAATTCGATCCATTTCTTAAAAGACCGTTTTATTTACGTATCAGAAAAAGATGGTTATAGCCATATTTATATTTATGGTCTTTCAGGTACGCTGCAAAAACAACTTACTACCGGTAACTACGACGTGACCGCGCTTTTGGCCGTGGACGGGCAAATGGAAACGGTCTTCTATGAAGCTGCCGATGAGTCGCCCATAAGGCGCAATATATATAAGGTGAACATTAACAAGGGGCAACCCCAAAAATTGTCGCAGCAGGGGGGATATAACAGCGCCTCTTTCAGCGGACAGGGCAAGTATTTTGTAAATCGCTGGTCAGACGCTGAAACCCCCACTGTGATTACCTTGCACGATGCAAATGGAAAGCAATTGCGCATTCTGGAAGATAACCAGTCAGTCCGGGCCAAAGTGGCGGCCGCTCAGTTTCCTAAAAGAGAATATGTTACTGTGACGGCTGCCGATGGTATAACACGTCTGAACGGATGGATATTGAAACCCTATAATTTTGATCCTACCCGAAAATATCCTGTGGTGATGATCCAGTACAGCGGCCCCAATTCGCAACAAGTCTTAGACCGGTATAGTGCCGATTGGTATTATGCATTGCTGAATGAAGGCATTATAGTGGCTTGCGTAGATGGTAGGGGAACAGGCGCACGGGGTGAAGAGTTTCGTAAGGGTACCTATATGAATTTGGGGATTAAAGAGTCGGACGACCAGATTGCCGCTGCGCGTTACCTTGCCTCATTGCCTTATATCGATGCAAAGGGTATTGGTATTTGGGGATGGAGCTACGGGGGATACACCGTGCTGATGAGTATGAGTCGTGGAAACGGAACCTTTAAAGCGGGAGTGGCCATAGCGCCGGTAACCGACTATCGTTTCTATGATACTATCTACACCGAGCGATTTATGCGTACGCCGCAGCAGAATAAACAAGGATACGATAATGGATCGCCTATTGCACTTGCAGGCCGGTTGGAAGGTAATCTCTTGCTGGTACACGGTACGGCTGATGATAACGTCCATTTTCAGAACTCTGTGGAATATTCGCGTGCATTGATTGAGGCCGGTAAACATTTCGACATGTTTTTCTTTCCGGATAAAGATCATTCTATCAGAGGCGAAAACACAAGGAAATACCTTTATGAAAAGGTGATCGGTTATTTCAAACAGAATTTGAAGTAACCATCTCTTGTTAATTATTCAGGGATTTGTTGCCGGATGGTTTATAACTGTCCGGCAACGTTTTCGTTAAGCAATACGAACAGAAGACAATCTTGTTTGTATTATATGACGTTGCGAGAATTGAAAATCGGGGAGCGAAGGCGACTCAATTAACAATCGGGGAGCGAAGGCGACTCAAAACGCCTAATCGGATTGAACGTTTTTATGTCTAAACAAAAAGGCCGTTTTGTTGTTATTATTGGGTGCGTTCAGATAGTGTGTGTGCGAAATAAGGTTATGCAAAGAGTATTAAGGAATCCGGCATTAGGACTTATGTCGATGTTTATTTTTTCAATTCTGATATTGTATGTGGATTCCCGCATCGCTACCGGAATTGCATTGGCATTGTCTGTAACGGGATATATTGCAGTAAAAAAGTATAGCCGCCTTATCTATGATATTTCCATTATTACATTTGCAGTTGCATTATTATTCTCTTTTACCGTCTTCCCGAAATTGCCTCCCTTTAACCGGTTCGCCATTGTGGAGATCATTTTTGTGATATCCCTTATCATTATGCGCCTTTCGAGAGGGAAGATTATTACCCGGGTGGCAAAGGGGCGTAACATAATGTTGAAGAATTATCTGAAAGAGTCACTGAGAGTATCCTTTCAGACGCAATACGGATTATCGATCCATCTTCTTCTTGTATTGGCTTTTTACCTCTTCGATGCTGCAGAGCTGCGCTTTGTGAGTAGTGCAGCCATGGTGGTATTGTGTCAGATTATCATGCTGGTGATCATGATTATGGAAACAGCCCGGTTATATATCCTTGATAAGAAATTGTTTCAGGAAGAGTGGTTGCCCGTGGTGACGGAAAAGGGAGATGTGACGGGGAAAGTGGCAAAGTCGATTACCAAAAACCTGAAGAATAAGTTCATGCATCCGGTGGTTCGCCTGGCGTTGATCTACAAAGGAAGAATTTACCTGCAGGCGCGGGATCAGGACCGGCTGTTGAATCCCGGAAAGCTGGATTATCCGTTTGAGAAATATATGCAATTCAACGACAAAGTGGATGAAACTTTGCGGAATAGTATCAGAAAAGAATGCGGGGGTAACGATATTCCTCTGCGTTTTTTGTTGAAATATACATTTGAAAATGAAATAACCAAACGCCTGGTATTTCTCTATGTGTCCGTTATTGAAGATGAAGCGGTTTTCAACAGCCTGCATTTGCAAGGAGGAAAATTATGGACAGCTTCACAGATTGAAGATAATATGGGAACCGAAATTTTCTCCGAGTGCTTCGAATTGGAATATGAATACCTGAAAAACACGGTCTTGCTGGCACACCAATTCCTGAATAATAGCAAATAGGCATAAATTTTTCAAATCTCCTGTAACTTTTTGGTGGTTCGCCCGTCATTATACAATGAACATTGATTCTTTCCATACCGTCATCCTCCCCCTCAAGGACAAACTCTTCAGGCTAGCATACGGCATTGTAAGAGAACAGGCTGAGGCTGAGGATATTCTGCAGGATGTGCTCCTGAAACTCTGGAGTAAGAGGGATGAATGGAATTATATAGAGAATCTCGAAGCTTACTGTTTCAGGGTTACCAAGAATACGGCACTGGATAGGTTGGCTTCCATGGCTGTCCGAAAAACCGGAGTGATCGATCCCGAAAAAGAGAATCTCTTTTTTGTTGACAATCGTTCTCCGCACACAGAAATGGAGAGAAAGGAACAACGCTCGGCCATTGACCAGAGCATTGGAATGCTTTCGGAAAATCAACGGTTGGTTTTCACTCTTAGGGAGATCGAAGGGATGAGTTACCGGGAGATAGCTGAAGCGCTTGCTATCAGTGAAGATCTGGTGAAAATAAGCCTTCACAGGGCAAGACAAAAAATGAAAGAAATATTATCGGTATATCATAAAGATGAATAGTGAAAAGATAAATAGTCTATTAGAAAAATACTGGAACTGTGAAACATCAGTACAGGAAGAGAAGGAACTGCAAACGTTTTTCTCGGGCAACAGTGTGCCTGAAGAATTCCGGCAATACGTCCCTCTCTTTTCTTATATAAAGGATGAGCAGTCCATTTCGCTGAGCGACGGTTTCAGCGAAAGGCTGCAGAATGCCTTCGGGGTGGAAGGGGAAGGGAAAGAGCGCTATATCACTATTCGTATTTTTAGGCCTTTGTTGCGTATAGCGGTCTCCGTTTTACTTGTGGTAGGGATGGGTGTAAGTTTCTACTTCATCTCCAAGCAGGATAACCGCCCGCAGTTTGTGGAAACATTCGAAGACCCCAATGCTGCCATGCAACATGCTGCTTACGCACTTGAGAAATTGTCGCATGCACTGCGTAAAAGTGAAACGGCCTCGGTGGAAACCATCCAATTTATCGATGATCTGGATATTGATTGGATTGCCATCGACTCATTAAACAAAGACAATCCGGTTGAAATAGATAGTGTGGAGAGCGAAGAGTGAAGAACTGGAAAGTTAAGAATAAAGAATAAAATTGGTAATTAGTCAGTGGTAATTTGTCATTAGTCATTAGTAATTTGTCAGAATAAGGTAATAATATGAGAATAATATTAGGAATAATGTTTTCCTTCCTTCTTCCGGGAGCCCTCTTCGCCGATAATTTTGTGTCGGTATTTATGGAAAGATGTGCTGAAGACGAGAGGCCGCTAAGCAATATAAACATCGGTAGGACAATGCTTGATAAGATGGCTGCTAATACCGTTGATGAGGAATTGAAGAATACATTCAAAGAGTTGAATAGCATTCGTATGATAAACTCCGACAATGTAGAGGACTCTAAATATTATTTTAAAAAAGCAAATGAATTGATCAAGGAGTCATTCTATGATTATGACGAGGCCGTCTCTGTAAGCGAAATGGGATCTAAGATCTCTGTTTGGGTAAAGAGGCAGGGAGAGGAAAGGCAGGATCTTATACTCATCGCCCTCGATAATGACGGGAAATTATCCATCATTACTGTTTCGGGAAAGATCGATTTCAATTCCATATCCAAATTGTCGGGATCACTACGGAACGGGCAACAATTTCCCTGACGATGATTGGCTACTAATCAGCCAATAGTATAATGCTTCAAAAAATAGTGTTTCTGATTTTTAAACATACATTAATGGTCTTTTAAAATAACTTTTTTCTTTTTTATATTTAAACGATGAGCAGGCAGCCGAGCGTGAGTTTAGCTGCCTGTTGCTATATTTCCCTGTTTGCAGTTTGCAGGTGAACTGATTTTTTTCAAAAACTTAAAGAAACACTTGCACATCTGATTGATTATTTGTAATTTTGTGCCGTTTTTCATGTGAAAGGAATGGTTATTGGATGATAATCAAGGTATTAATATTATGCCATAACGTGAAAGGCAAGTGAGACAGTTAATTATTAAAAAACTGAAATAGAAAAAAGAAAGCAGAAGATGCCTACAATTCAACAATTAGTAAGAAAAGGACGTACCACACTTACGGAGAAAAGCAAATCGCCTGCTCTGGACTCTTGTCCGCAGCGTCGTGGTGTTTGTGTGAGAGTGTATACCACTACTCCGAAAAAACCAAACTCGGCAATGAGAAAGGTGGCTCGTGTACGTTTGACCAACTCGAAGGAAGTGAATGCATACATCCCGGGAGAAGGACACAACCTGCAAGAGCACTCTATCGTGCTGGTGCGTGGAGGACGTGTGAAAGACCTTCCAGGTGTGCGTTATCACATTGTGCGTGGTACTTTGGATACCGCCGGCGTAAACGGTCGTACCCAAAGAAGATCGAAGTACGGGGCTAAACGGCCTAAACCGGGTGCTAAACCGGCTGTAGCAGGTAAGAAAAAATAATTAAAAAATGTCGAATCGCTGTTGAATTTTTGGGATACGCTATTTTATGAAGGGTTGAGTAAATAAATTCGGAGGAGTTTGTTGAAGACTTTGCAAAGGCAACCAAACAACACAAATTTTTTAAGCAATGAGAAAAACTAAACCTAAAAAAAGACAGGTTCTTCCTGATCCTGTTTATGGTGATATAAGGGTGACAAAGTTTGTTAACCACCTTATGTATGACGGTAAGAAAAGTATCTCCTATGATATTTTCTATTCCGCATTGGATACAGTAAAGGCTAAATTGCCTAACGAAGAAAAACCGGCTCTCGAGATTTGGAAAGCCGCGCTCGATAATATAACCCCCCAAGTGGAAGTAAAGTCTCGCCGTGTGGGCGGAGCTACATTCCAGGTTCCTACTGAAATCAGGCCGGATAGAAAAGAATCCGTTTCAATGAAAAACCTCATTCTTTATGCTCGCAAAAGAGGGGGGAAGACGATGGCTGATAAGTTAGCTGCCGAAATTGTAGATGCTTACAACAACCAGGGTGGTGCTTACAAACGTAAAGAAGATATGCACAGAATGGCAGAAGCGAACCGTGCTTTTGCCCATTTCAGATTTTAATTTAGATAGAAGGTAAAAAAGATGGCTAAGGGTTCAAAAGAAGCATTACAATTCACTCGTAACATTGGTATCATGGCTCATATCGATGCCGGCAAGACTACCACCTCCGAGCGTATCCTGTTTTATACGGGATTGACGCATAAGATCGGAGAGGTACATGACGGCGCTGCGACCATGGACTGGATGGAACAGGAGCAGGAGCGTGGTATCACCATTACTTCCGCTGCTACCACCACGAGCTGGAAATATGATGACAAAACATATAAAATCAATCTGATTGACACCCCGGGACACGTTGACTTCACCGTAGAGGTAGAACGGTCGTTACGTGTACTCGACGGAGCGGTTGCTGCGTTTTGCGCCGTAGGCGGCGTGGAACCGCAGTCGGAGACCGTATGGCGTCAGGCAGACAAATATAAGGTGCCCCGTGTAGGTTACGTCAACAAGATGGACCGTTCGGGTGCTAATTTCTTTGATGTAGTGCGTCAGGTAAAAGAGATGTTGGGTGCTACGGCGTGTCCCATCCAGATACCTATCGGAGCGGAAGAGACTTTCAAGGGAGTGGTTGACCTGGTCACCATGAAAGCGCTCTACTGGCACGATGAAACTATGGGAGCCGACTACGATGTAGTGGATATCCCCGCCGATTTGCTGGATGAAGCCAACGAGTGGCGTGAGAAGATGCTTGAAACCATTGCAGAGTGTGATGACCAGTTGATGGAGAAATACTTCGACGATCCTTCCACTATTACAGAAGATGAGATCAGGGCGGCCATCCGTAAAGGTACGCTGGCAATGCAGATCAATCCTATGATTTGCGGATCATCTTTTAAAAACAAAGGGGTACAGACACTGCTTGACGCAGTATGTGCTTACCTGCCCAGCCCGATCGATACAGAGGCTATTGCCGGTACCGATCCGAGAGATCCGGACAAAGAACTGGTACGCCATCCCGACCCGTCGGAACCGATGTGTGCTTTGGCATTCAAGATTGCCACAGACCCCTATGTAGGCCGTCTCTGCTTCTTCCGTGTCTATTCGGGAGAACTCGATGCCGGTTCATATGTGTACAACACCCGTTCCGGCAAGAAAGAGCGTATCTCACGTCTCTTCCAGATGCATTCCAACAAACAGAATCCTAAAGACTTTATCGGAACCGGAGATATCGGTGCCGGTGTAGGTTTTAAAGATATCCGTACGGGAGATACCCTTTGCGACGAAAATCATCCCATTATCCTGGAAGCGATCGATTTCCCGGATCCGGTGATCGGCATCGCGGTAGAACCCAAAACGCAGAAGGATTTGGACAAACTTTCCACCGGGCTGGCTAAGCTGGCGGAAGAAGATCCTACCTTTACTGTGAAAACCGATGAAGATACGGGACAGACTGTGATCTCAGGTATGGGTGAGCTTCACCTGGAGATCATTATCGACCGTTTGAAACGGGAGTTTAAGGTAGAAGCCAACCAGGGTCGTCCGCAGGTATCTTACAAGGAAGCTATCACCAAACCCGTTGAATTGCGTGAGACCTATAAGAAACAGACCGGTGGCCGTGGTAAATATGCCGATATGATCGTGCGTGTGGAACCGGCCGACAAGGATTTCGAAGGCGAATTGCAGTTTGTGGATGAAGTGAAGGGTGGTAACATTCCAAAAGAATATATCCCCTCTATCCAGAAAGGATTCCAGCGTGCAATGAAAAACGGCGTACTTGCCGGTTACGCGTTGGATAAACTGAAAGTGACAGTGATCGATGGTTCGTATCACCCGGTAGACTCCGATCAGCTCTCGTTTGAGATCTGTGCTATACAGGCTTTCAAATCTGCAGCTGAAAAAGCAGGTCCGGTATTGCTTGAACCGATTATGAAGGTAGAGGTGGTGACCCCCGAAGAAAGCATGGGTGATGTGATTTCCGACCTGAACAAGCGTCGCGGACAAGTGGAAGGGATGGAGTCGAACCGTTCCGGGGCACGTGTGGTGAAAGCCAAAACGCCGCTGTCTGAAATGTTCGGTTACGTAACCTCTTTGCGTACCATCACTTCGGGACGCGCCACATCCACTATGTCGTTCTCGCACTTTGAAGAGGTTTCTTCTTCTATTGCAAGACAGGTATTGACGGAAGTGAAAGGCCGTGTAGATTTGATCAAGTAATAAACATTTTACGCAACATATTTTATGAGCCAAAAAATCAGAATTAAACTGAAGTCTTACGATTACAGCCTGGTGGACAAGTCTGCCGAGAAGATCGTAAAAACCGTAAAAGCTACGGGTGCAGTGGTAAGTGGTCCAATTCCGTTGCCTACGCACAAGCGTATTTTTACCGTGAACCGCTCCACGTTCGTGAACAAGAAATCGCGTGAGCAGTTCGAACTGGCCTCTTTCAAGAGACTCATCGATATTTACAGCTCCACGGCTAAAACCGTAGATGCCCTGATGAAGCTTGAATTGCCCAGTGGTGTGGAAGTAGAAATCAAAGTCTGATAGTGAAGAACTAAAAACTAAGAATTAAGAGTGAAGAATTAAGATTCAAGATGAAATCGTGAAATCTCGAAATCGTGAAATTACAAATCTTGAATTTTGAATCTTGAATTTTGAATAATTAAAAACGAGAGAAATGCCAGGATTATTAGGAAGAAAAATCGGAATGACATCCGTTTTCAGTGCCGAGGGGAAAAATATCCCATGCACTGTTATCGAAGCAGGTCCTTGCGTGGTGACTCAGGTGAAGACCGTTGAAAAAGACGGTTACGATGCTATTCAGCTCGGGTTTGAAGACAAGAAAGACAAGCATACCCCCAACGCTGAGAAAGGGCATTTTAAGAAAGCCGGAGTAAGCCCCAAGAGACACTTGGCCGAGTTCAAAGGTTTTGGAAACGAGTACAAAGCCGGATCCGAGATCAAAGTAGATCTTTTCAATGATACCGTCTATGTAGACGTGATCGGGAAATCGAAAGGAAAAGGATTCCAGGGTGTGGTAAAACGCCATGGATTTGGTGGTGTCGGCCAGTCGACACATGGTCAGCACAACAGGTTGCGTGCCCCCGGGTCAATCGGGGCATGTTCCTATCCCGCGAAAGTATTCAAGGGAACCCGTATGGCCGGACAGATGGGTAACGAGCGGGTAACCGTTCAGAACCTGCAGGTGATCAAAGTAATTCCCGAACACAATCTTTTGCTTATAAAAGGTTCTATTCCGGGAAGTAAAGGTTCAATCGTAGCAATAGAGAAATAAAATGGAATTAAGCGTATATAATATCAAAGGAGAGGTAACAGACAAGAAGGTGACACTCGACGATTCCATTTTCGGGATTGAACCCAATGACCATGTTATCTGGTTGGATGTAAAGCAATATATGGCCAACCGGCGTCAAGGTACGCACAAATCGAAAGAGAGAAGTGAAATTGCAGGAAGTACGCGCAAGCTGATCCGTCAGAAAGGTAGCGGTGGTGCCCGTCGCGGTGATATCAAATCGCCCGTGCTGGTAGGTGGAGGCCGTGTATTTGGCCCCAAACCGCGTGATTACAGCTTCAAGGTAAATAAAAAGGTGAAAGCATTGGCACGTAAATCGGCCCTCTCACTGAAGGCGAAAAACAACGCCATCGTGGTGGTGGAAGATTTCACTTTTGATACCCCTAAGACCAAGCAGTTCGTGGAGTTGACAAAGAATCTGCAACTCGCTGATAAAAAGCTACTTTTCATTTTGCCAAATCAAAATAAAAACGTATATTTGTCGGCCCGAAATTTGGGCGGTATCAATGTGGTAACAGCTTCTGACATAAATACATACAAAATTATGGATTGCGCCAGTCTGGTGATGATGGAATCATCGGTAGCTGTAATTGATAACCTGTTTAAAGCATAAGGAGAATAGAAATGAGTGTAATAGTAAAACCCATATTCACAGAGAAACAAACCGCATTAACGGATAAATTCGAGAACCGTTACGGTTTTATTGTGGAGCCTTCTGCTAATAAGGTTGAAATTAAAAATGCCGTTGAAGCGCTTTATAACGTACATGTGGAAAGCGTGAATACGATGAAGTATGATGGTAAGCTGAGAAGCCGGTATACAAAATCGGGCGTTGTGCAGGGACGTACCTCTTCATACAAGAAAGCAATCGTCACCTTGAAGAAAGGTGAAACAATCGATTTATTTAGCAATATCTAAAAGTAATGGCAATACGTAAATTAAAGCCCACAACACCGGGGCAAAGACACAAGATTATCGGTTCATTTGAAAAGATCACTGCAAGTGTACCGGAGAAATCTCTTGTAGTTGGTAAGAGAGCGTCGGGCGGCCGCAACAACCAGGGTAAGATGACCGTGGGATATATTGGTGGCGGACACAAGAGACGTTTCAGGGTTATCGATTTCAAGAGAACAAAAGATGGTATCCCGGCCGTAGTAAAAAGCATAGAGTACGATCCCAACCGTTCGGCACGCATCGCGTTGCTGTATTATGCCGATGGGGTAAAAACGTACATCCTCGCGCCCAACGGCCTTGAAGTAGGAACCTCAGTGATGTCGGGGCCCACAGCGGCTCCTGAAGTTGGAAATGCACTCCCCTTGTCGGTTATTCCCATCGGTACGGTAATTCATAACATTGAATTGCGTCCGGGACAAGGGGCAAAGATGGCACGCTCTGCCGGAACATTTGCGCAATTGGTATCCCGCGAAGATAAATACGCGATTATCAAGATGCCTTCCGGTGAAGTTCGCAAAATTTTGTCGGCATGTAAAGCTACTATTGGAAGTGTTGGTAATTCGGACCATGCTCTGGAACAATCAGGTAAAGCCGGCCGTTCTCGTTGGCTCGGACGTCGTCCCCGCACCCGTGGTGTGGTGAAAAACCCGGTCGATCACCCGATGGGTGGTGGAGAAGGTCGCGCGTCGGGAGGCCATCCCAGATCAGCCAAAGGCTTATACGCAAAGGGCTTGAAAACAAGAGCGCCTAAAAAACATTCTTCGAAATACATCGTAGAGAGAAGAAAAAAGAAGTAATCTGATTAATTAATAAACAACTATGAGCAGATCATTAAAGAAGGGTCCGTATATCAATCTGAAATTAGAGAAAAAAGTGAACGCCATGAATGAGAGCGGCAAGAAAACCGTGATCAAGACCTGGGCGCGCGCTTCGATGATATCACCTGATTTTGTGGGACACACCATTGCCGTACACAACGGGAATAAATTCATTCCTGTATATATCACGGAAAACATGGTGGGACATAAGCTTGGCGAATTTGCCGTGACCCGCACATTCCGCGGCCATGCAGGCAACCGCAAGAAATAAGATCAGGGCGCTTAACGAAATAAAAAACAGAAAAAGAGATGAGTGCTAGAAAAAGAATATCAGCCGAACAAAGAAAACAAGAGCGTAAAGAGGTTTCTTTCGCGGTGTTGAAAAACGTTCCCAGTTCGCCCCGTAAAATGCGTTATGTAGCAGATATGGTGCGCGGCATGGAAGTGTTTAAAGCATTGGGCGTTTTGAAATTCTCCAACAAGGAAGCGTCGGGCAAGGTTGAGAAACTGTTGCTCTCGGCCATCGCTAACTGGGAACAGAAGAACGAACGTAAAGCCGAAACCGGCGAATTGTATATTAAGACCATATCCGTGGATGAAGGTGCTACGTTGAAACGTCTCCGTCCTGCACCGCAGGGACGCGGATACAGGATCCGCAAACGCTCCAATCACGTGACGATCGTGGTAGATACATTCAAAAAAGAAGAACAAGAACAAAACTAAGAAGATGGGACAAAAAGTAAATCCGATAGCAAATCGTTTAGGGATCATCAAGGGATGGGACTCTAACTGGTACGGCGGAAATAATTATGGCGACATTTTGCTGGAAGACAGCAAGATCCGCAAATATTTGAATGCCCGTCTTGCCAAAGCAAGTGTATCCCGCATCGTGATTGAGAGGACATTGAAACTCGTGACGATCACAATTTGTACGGCCCGCCCCGGTATCATTATCGGTAAAGGTGGCCAGGAGGTCGACAAATTGAAGGAAGAATTGATGAAGATCACCGATAAAGATATCCAGATCAATATATTTGAGATCAAGAAACCCGAACTCGACGCCGTAATCGTTGCCAATAACGTAGCGCGCCAGATCGAAGGTAAGATCGCGTATCGCCGTGCCGTGAAGATGGCCATCGCTTCCACCATGCGGATGGGGGCAGAAGGGATCAAAATCCAGGTGTCGGGCCGTTTGAACGGTGCTGAAATGGCTCGTTCGGAAATGTACAAGGAAGGAAGAACTCCTCTCCATACTTTCCGTGCCGACATTGATTATGCACAGGCGGAAGCACTTACCAAAGTGGGTCTGATCGGTGTTAAAGTATGGATTTGCCGTGGTGAGGTGTATGGTAAGAAAGACCTGGCACCTTCTTTTGCCACTTCCAAGGAAAACCGGGCCAATAGCGGTGGCAACCGTGGTGGCAACCGTCCCGAAGGAGGCGGCAGAGGCGGTAGACGCAGAAGAAATAAAAACAATGCTTAATTGAAGAAAATATGTTACAGCCAAAGAAAACAAAATTCAGAAGACAGCAGAAAGGCCGTATGAAGGGCAATGCCGGACGGGGCAACCAGCTGGCGTTTGGCTCTTTCGGGATAAAATCACTGCAATCTAAATGGATTACCGGACGCCAGATTGAAGCTGCGCGTATCGCCGTAACACGCTATATGCAGCGTCAGGGACAGGTTTGGGTACGTATTTTCCCCGATAAGCCTATCACTAAAAAGCCTGCTGAAGTACGTATGGGTAAAGGTAAAGGTAATCCTGAAGGATACGTGGCACCTGTTACTCCCGGAAGAATCCTCTTTGAGATAGAAGGTGTACCTTTCGATGTGGCAAAGGAGGCTTTGCGTTTAGCGGCTCAGAAATTGCCGGTTACCACTAAATTTGTGGTGAGAAGAGATTATAATTATGAGCAAAAATCGTAAGGCGAGATGAAGAAACTAGAAGAATTAAAAGAATTATCCGATAAAGACCTGAAAGAAAGATTGGATGCTGAAGTGATCGCGCTCACACAGTTGCGTATCAACCACACCATTACTCCTCTCGACAATTCAGGCTCATTAAAGGAGAAGCGCAGAAACATTGCCCGTATCCATACCGAGTTGCGTGCAAGAGAGTTGAAAAATGATCAATAAATGACAGAATGGAAACGAGAAATTTAAGGAAAGAAAGAATCGGGGTCGTTTTCAGTAATAAGATGGATAAAACCGTCACTGTTGCTGTAAAATGGAAAGAGAAACACCCTATATATGGGAAGTTCGTTAATAAAACGAAGAAATTTCACGCCCATGATGAGAAGAACGACTGTAACATCGGTGATACGGTGCGTATAATGGAAACCCGTCCTTTGAGCAAAACGAAGAGATGGAGAGTGGTTGAAGTAATGGAAAGGGCCAAGTAAGATGATACAACAAGAATCAAGATTAACAGTAACCGACAACAGTGGAGCCAAAGAAGCGCTCTGTATCCGTGTTCTGGGTGGTACCGGAAGACGTTATGCATCGGTAGGGGATGTGATTGTTGTAGCTATCAAGAGCACAATCCCTTCGAGTGATATTAAGAAAGGCGCTGTATCAAAAGCGATCATCGTCCGTACGAAAAAGGAGATCCGTCGTGCCGACGGTTCATATATCCGTTTCGACGACAATGCCTGCGTTCTTTTGAACAATGCAGGAGAGTTGAGGGCCAGCCGTATTTTCGGTCCGGTTGCCCGTGAGTTGCGTGCGACGAACATGAAGATCGTTTCCTTGGCTCCCGAAGTATTATAATCTATTAATCAATCACAGGCAATGAGTAAATTACATATAAAGAAAGGCGATACGGTTTACGTCAATTCCGGCGAAGACAAAGGAAAGACCGGCCGCGTGCTTGAGGTTTTGGTAAAAAAGAACCGCGCCGTGGTAGAGGGAGTAAACATGGTATCGAAACATACCAAACCCAACGCCCAGAATCCGAACGGAGGGATTGAGAAGAAAGAGGCCTCAGTGCACATCTCAAATCTGAACCCGGTAGATCCTAAAACCGGTAAACCTACCCGCGTTGGACGGAAAGAAAACAGTAAAGGCAAATTGGTTCGTTACGCTAAAAAATCTGGGGAGGAGATTAAATGAGTACTACAACATACGAAGTAAGCTTAAAGAAAGATTATAAAGAGCGTATTGTCCCTGCGCTGGTGAAAGAATTCAGCTACACCACCGTAATGCAGGCTCCCAGACTGGAGAAGATCGTAATCAACCAGGGATTGGGAATCGCAGTGGCCGACAAGAAGATCATCGAAACGGCTATCAACGAACTGACAACCATCACCGGACAGAAAGCAGTAGCTACAGTATCCCGTAAAGACATCTCGAATTTCAAGTTGCGTAAAAAAATGCCTATCGGCGTGCGGGTAACACTGCGTCACGATAAGATGTACGAATTCCTCGAAAGGCTGGTGCGCGTGGCATTGCCCCGTATCCGTGACTTCAAAGGGATTGACGCCAAACTCGACGGAAGAGGTAATTATACGTTAGGTATCCAGGAGCAGATCATCTTTCCGGAAATCAACATCGACAATATTACCCGTTTATTGGGGATGAATATTACATTCGTTACCACTGCTGCTACCGACGAAGAGGGATACGCCCTTCTGAGAGAATTCGGATTACCGTTTAAAAATGCACAAAAAAATCAGTAGATAATGGCAAAAGAATCAATGAAAGCCCGCGAGGTGAAGAGAGCCAAAATGGTTGCCCGTTATGCCGAAAAAAGAGAGAAATATCTGGCAGAAGGTAATTACGAAGCGCTTCAGTCCATACCTAAGAATGCCTCCCCGGTACGTTTGCACAACCGCTGCAAACTCACCGGCCGCCCTAAAGGATATATGCGCCAGTTTGGCATCTCACGTATCCAGTTCCGCGAAATGGCATCCAAAGGTTTGATACCAGGGGTAAAGAAAGCAAGCTGGTAAGGTTAATGTACCAATGATACTAATGTGCCAATGATACTAATAACGGTTCAATTGGTAATTAGTAATTGATAATTGGTAATTAAGCGAAGCGAATAACTAAATATTGTCCCGGCAGTCGGGATCAATTTAAATTTTTTATATATGACAGATCCAATAGCAGATTATTTGACGCGGCTAAGAAATGCCATCATGGCAAAGCACAGAGTGGTGGAAATACCCGCATCAAATTTAAAGAAAGATATCACTAAGATACTTTTCGAAAAGGGGTACATACTGAACTATAAGTTCGTAGAGGACGGCCCCCAGGGCAGCATCATGATTGCCTTGAAATACGATCCGGTAAACAAGGTGAATGCAATCAAGAAACTTGAACGCATTTCAACTCCCGGTTTGCGTAAATACGTGGGATATAAGGATATGCCGCGTGTGCTCAACGGTTTGGGTATTGCCATACTGTCAACTTCAAATGGAGTGATGACCGATAAAGAAGCCCGCGAACAGAAAGTGGGCGGAGAAGTTTTATGTTTCGTTTATTAATTTGAAGGAGAGAGAGTATGTCTAGAATAGGAAAATTACCCATCACGGTTCCTGCAGGAGTTGCAGTGACAATTGGAGATGATAATGTGATTACGCTGAAAGGCCCGAAAGGGGAACTGAGTCAGCCTGTGAGTGGGAACATGAAGATCGAATTGAATGATGGTGTGCTGACCATTGAACGTCCTGACGACGAGAAAGAAAGCCGCTCATTGCACGGTCTTTACCGCTCTTTATTGAATAACATGGTGATTGGTGTTTCGGAAGGTTTCCGTAAGGAACTGGAACTTGTGGGTGTTGGTTATCGTGTATCCAACAACGGCCAGATACTGGAGTTATCATTGGGATATACACACAGTATCTTCCTGCAACTGCCCAATGAAATCAAGGTGGAAACCAAAATGGAAAGGAACAAGAATCCGCTTATCATACTGGAATCCTGTGATAAACAATTACTGGGACAGGTATGTGCCAAGATCCGTTCATTCCGGAAACCGGAGCCTTATAAAGGTAAGGGTGTTCGTTTTGTGGGTGAACAGGTACGTCGTAAATCAGGTAAGACGGCATCTAAATAACATGTAAACTGAATTCACTATGTTGACAAAGAACGAAAGAAGATTAAAGATAAAGACCCGTGTACGGGGTAAAGTACACGGAACTCCCGAGAGACCCCGCCTCTCGGTATTCAGAAGCAATAAACAGATTTATGCCCAGGTGATCGACGATACCGCCGGCAAGACCTTGGCTTCAGCCTCTTCTCTGAAAATGGAAGAAAAACTTCCCAAGAAAGAGATTGCAGCCAAAGTGGGTGAACTGATTGCCCAGAATGCGAGGGAAGCCGGAGTTGAGCAGGTAACTTTCGACAGGAACGGTTACCTCTATCACGGACGTATTAAAGAATTGGCAGATGCAGCCCGTAAAGGCGGACTTAAATTTTAACGATCATGGCAGGAGTAATAAATAAAGTAAAATCGACCAACGATATTGAACTGAAAGACCGTTTAGTGGCGATCAACCGTACCACCAAAGTAACAAAAGGTGGACGTACGTTCACATTTGCCGCGATGGTAGTTGTAGGAAACGAAGACGGCATCATTGGCTGGGGTCTGGGTAAAGCAGGTGAAGTAACTACGGCTATCGCCAAAGGTGTGGAAGCTGCCAAGAAAAACCTGATCAAGGTTCCGGTATATAAAGGAACTATACCGCATGAACAGATTGCACGTTACGGAGGCGCGGAAGTCTTCCTGAAACCGGCTGTTACCGGTACCGGAGTAAAGGCAGGGGGTGCCATGCGTGCCGTGCTTGAGAGTGTAGGTATCACCGACGTACTGGCTAAATCGAAAGGATCATCCAATCCGCACAACCTCGTGAAAGCGACTATCGCTGCGTTGACCGAGTTGAGAGATCCCATCACGGTGGCCCAGAACAGGGGAGTAAGTTTGGAGAAAGTGTTTAACGGATAAAAACGATCTGAAATGGCTACAATAAAAATCAAACAGACAAAGAGCAGAATCGGAGCTCCTAAAGATCAGAAAAAAACGTTGGACGCTCTGGGACTTACCAAAATGCAACGTGTAGTGGAGCATGAGGATACTCCTTCTATCAGAGGACTTGTGCGCAAAGTACAGCACCTGGTTACGATAATTGAAGATTAATAGTTGGAAATCCTGATAAATCGGGGCAATTTGTCCCGACATGTCGGGAAGTAATGCCAGTGAGAGTGATGAAAAAAGAAGTCCGAAGTCAAGAAGTGAAGAAGTTTAAAATCTTGAATCTTGAATTTTGAATCTCGACTCTTGGCAATTAGTGGATAATAAATAATAAAATAAAGATAATATACAATGGATTTATCGAATTTAAAACCGGCTGAAGGTGCTACCAAAACCCGCAAACGGATTGGCCGTGGCTCCGGATCGGGAAAAGGAGGAACTTCTACCAAAGGACATAAAGGGCAGAAATCAAGATCGGGTTATTCAAAGAAAGTCGGTTTCGAAGGGGGACAGATGCCTTTACAGCGTCGCTTACCCAAATTCGGATTCAAACCCCTGAAAAGAGTTGAATACAAAGCCATCAATCTGGAGACATTGCAGGAACTGGCTGAGGCTAAAAAACTCACCCAAATCAATCCTGAAGTATTGATGGAAGCCGGGCTTATTTCCCGTAAACATTCAGTGAAAATTCTCGGCAGAGGCACCTTGTCAGCCAAACTGGAAGTATCGGCACACGCCTTTTCCAAAACAGCCGAGGAAGCCATTGCTTCAGCAGGTGGAACCGCAGTAAAACTCTAATGAAATGGGATTCGTACAAACAATAAAGAATATATGGAAGATAGAAGACCTTAGAAAAAGGCTTATTATCACCATAGGTTTTGTCGCCATTTACCGGTTCGGCTCGTTCGTCGTGCTGCCCGGAATCAACCCGGAACAACTCGTGGCATTACAAGCCAATGCCAGTACAGGGCTGTTGAGCCTTCTCGACATGTTCTCCGGAGGAGCCTTTGCCAACGCATCTATTTTTGCATTAGGTATCATGCCCTATATCTCTGCATCCATTGTGATGCAGTTGTTGGGTATTGCCGTACCTGCTTTCCAGAAGATGCAGCGTGAAGGTGAAAGCGGACGTACAAAAATAAACCAATATACCCGTTACCTCACCGTACTTATCCTGCTCGTGCAGGGGCCGGCCTACCTCTACGGAGCCGTAGGCAGCGCTATTCCCGGTGGTTTCTGGGATTGGGTATTACCTTCCACCATCGTTCTTGCCGGTGGTAGCATGTTTGTGCTGTGGTTGGGAGAACGTATCACCGACAAAGGAGTAGGAAACGGTATCTCGTTTATCATTCTTATCGGTATCATCGCCCGTTTGCCCCATTCACTGGTGGCAGAATATGACCGGTTGATCGATGCCCCGGGAGGATTGATCCTGCTCTTGCTCGAGTTGTTGTTCCTGGTTGCTGTTACTGCCGCTGCTATTATGCTGGTACAGGGTGTCAGAAAAGTCCCCGTACAATATGCAAAACGTGTTGTGGGTAACAGGCAATATGGAGGCGTAAGGCAATATATCCCACTGAAAGTAAATGCAGCAAACGTAATGCCTATCATTTTCGCCCAGGCGATCATGTTTATCCCCATTACCATCGCGCAGTTCTCTGCACGTGAAGGAGGGGGATTCTGGGCATCGTTGATGGATTTCACCAGTTTCTGGTATAACTTCATCTTTGCAATGCTGATCATCGCTTTCACCTATTTCTATACGGCAATTACGGTGAATCCGGTACAGATGGCGGAAGACCTGAAACGTAACAATGGTTTTATACCGGGAGTGAAACCGGGAAAAAGAACGGCTGAATATATCGACACAATCATGTCGAGAATTACACTGCCCGGATCGTTTTTCCTGGCTATAGTCGCCATTTTACCTGCTTTTGCCGGGTTAATGGGGATCAACTCCCAGTTTGCCCAGTTCTTCGGAGGTACATCTCTGCTGATCCTCGTGGGTGTGGTACTCGATACATTACAACAGATCGAAAGTCACCTCCTGATGCGCCATTATGATGGTTTCCTGAAATCGGGAGCCAAAATTAAAGGGCGGACAGGATCAATAGCTGCTTACTAAGATCAAGATTTACCTGAATAGATGAATAGTAGAGTGATCATATTGAAGACCGACGAAGAGATTGAATTTATGCGTGAAGCGAACCGGCTGGTGGGTATGACTCTGGGAGAGTTGTCGAAGCATATCCGGCCGGGGATCACCACGCTGGAACTCGATCGCATCGGGGAGGAATTCATCAGGGATCATGGTGCTGTTCCAACCTTTCTGGGTTATGGGGGATTTCCCAATTCACTCTGTACCTCCGTAAATGAGAATGTGGTGCATGGAATTCCCAATAACAAGCCGTTGCAGGAGGGAGATATCATATCGATCGATTGCGGTACCAAATTGCGTGGTTTTTGTGGAGATTCGGCCTATACTTTCTGTGTGGGTGAGGTGAGCGAAGATGTGAAAATGCTTCTCCGTATAACAAAAGAATCGCTCTACAAGGGTATTGAGCAGGCAAAGGAAGGAAATAGAATCGGAGATATTGGTTCGGCTGTCCAGACCTGGTGCGAAAAACACGGTTATTCCGTGGTACGAGAGCTGGTCGGTCATGGGATCGGTAGAGAGATGCATGAAGCGCCGGAAGTCCCTAACTACGGACGGCGTGGAATTGGCCCGCTCATCAGGAACGGGATGTGTATTGCTATCGAACCGATGATCAATATGGGTGGCAAGAAAGTGGTTTTTGAAAATGACGGATGGACGGTACGCACTAAAGACCGTAAACCATCGGCCCATTTCGAACATACTGTTGCTATCCGTAACGGTAAAGCCGATATCTTATCAACATTTGAATTTATTCAGGAAAATAATTAAAACGGAGTATTCATTCATGGCTAAACAAGCAGCGATAGAACAGGACGGAACAATTATCGAAGCATTATCGAATGCGATGTTCCGTGTAGAACTGGAAAACGGACATGAAATAACCGCCCATATCTCCGGCAAGATGCGGATGCACTATATACGTATACTGCCGGGAGACAGGGTGAGAGTGGAAATGTCCCCTTACGATCTTTCGAAAGGAAGGATTTCGTTCAGGTATAAATAGGTGGAAAGGTGAATTTTCTTAGGAACGAGAGCAGAGCCAAGTTTACTTGTGTTATGTCGAGAGACGACAGAAAATCTACGAAGTGAAAAGGTGAGAAAATAAAAAGGTGCGTATTATAGTGAAAAATACGTAATTTCGCATTTGAATCCTGAAACAGTGTAAAAAAAGAATAAAAATATAGATAATTTTCTGATCTTTGTAGTCACGATTAGGCATAGGTGCCGTTCGGGAGTCAGAAAGATCTGAAATATAAAACAGATTTAATCGTATGAAGGTAAGAGCATCATTAAAGAAACGTACGGCCGACTGCAAGATAGTGAGAAGAAAAGGTCGTTTGTATATTATCAATAAGAAAAATCCCAAGTTCAAACAACGTCAGGGATAAATAGGATCGTAATCAAAAAAACTAGAAATAATATATGGCAATAAGAATTGTAGGTGTCGATCTGCCGCAAAATAAAAGGGGTGAAGTAGCGCTCACATATATCTACGGCATCGGCCGCAGCGCAGCTAACACTATTCTGGAAAAAGCAGAAGTTGACAAGAACATCAAAGTGAAAGATTGGACTGATGATCAGGCAGCCCGTATCCGTGAGATCATTTCTACTGAATTCAAAGTAGAGGGGGATCTTCGTTCCGAGGTGCAACTGAATATCAAACGACTGATGGATATTGGTTGCTATCGCGGTATCCGCCACCGTATCGGTTTACCCGTACGCGGACAAAGTACCAAGAATAACGCCCGTACACGTAAGGGAAGAAAGAAAACCGTTGCTAACAAGAAAAAAGCTACTAAATAACAGATAGGTAACATGGCAAAGAGAACAGTTGCAGCAAAAAAAAGAAATGTGAAAGTGAGCGCGGTCGGACAAGCGCATATCTCATCATCATTCAACAATATCATTGTTTCATTGACCAATGAAAACGGTGAGGTGATCAGTTGGTCATCCGCCGGAAAAATGGGTTTCAGAAGCTCTAAAAAGAATACTCCCTACGCAGCTCAGATGGTAGCACAGGATTGCTCCAAGGTGGCATATGACCTGGGATTGCGTAAAGTGAAAGCCTATGTGAAGGGTCCCGGTAACGGACGTGAATCGGCCATCAGGACTATTCATGGCGCAGGTATCGAAGTGACTGAGATTGTGGATGTGACTCCACTTCCGCATAACGGATGCCGTCCGCCGAAAGCAAGAAAAGTATAATCAATTAATAATTTAAGTTTCATTTACTTGAGACTTGAGCTGTGATTTGATTACACCACAACTTCTCTGTAATCGCGGCTGCACAGTTTAGGCTTCAGTTTTAAAAAGTTTAATTTGTAAAATGGCTAGATATACCGGTCCAAAATCAAAAATCGCCCGTAAATTCGGCGAACCCATTTTCGGTCCCGATAAAGTTCTCTCCAAAAAGAACTATCCCCCGGGACAGCATGGAAACTCACGTAGGAGAAAAACCTCTGAATATGGCATCCAGTTGCGGGAGAAACAACGTGCAAAATATACTTATGGCGTACTGGAAAAACAGTTCCGCCTTACATTCGAGAAGGCAGTACGTAGCCGGGGAGTTACCGGTGAGGTATTGTTGCAATTATTAGAATCGCGCTTAGATAATATCGTGTACCGTCTGGGTATTTCTCCTACGAGAGCAGGAGCACGCCAGTTGGTATCACACCGTCATATTGTAGTAAACGGGAAAATCGTAAATATTCCCTCTTATACAGTGAAACCCGGTGATGTAGTAGGTGTTAGGGAAAAATCGAAATCGCTGTTGATCGTGGCCAATGCACTGGCAGGATTCAATCACAGCAAATATCCCTGGCTGGAATGGGACAAAGCCACATTGAGCGGTAAAGTACTGCATGTGCCTGAGAGAGCCGACATTCCGGAAAACATCAAAGAACAACTCATCGTAGAATTATATTCTAAACAATAATTTCATGGCAATATTAGCATTCCAAAAACCCGATAAGGTAATCATGTTACAGGAGGACGCGTTCTCCGGTAAATTTGAATTCCGTCCGCTGGAACCGGGATACGGCATCACCATAGGCAACGCTCTGCGCCGCATCCTGCTTTCGTCGCTGGAAGGATTCGCTATTACATCGGTGAAAATTGAGGGCGTGGATCATGAATTTGCGACCATTCCCGGCGTGATAGAAGATGTAACAGGTATTATCCTTAATCTGAAAAAAGTAAGGTTCAAAAGGATAGTGGAAGAGTTTGAGACGGAAAAAGTAAGCATCGCTATTTCGGGAACGGAAGTGTTTAAAGCCGGAGATATTGGTAAACTGCTGACCGGTTTCGAAGTACTGAATCCCGAACTGGAGATCTGCCACATGAACAAAAAAGCAGATCTGCGTCTCGAATTGACTATCAATAAAGGACGTGGTTATGTGCCTGCCGACGAAAACCGTGACCTGGTTGCTTCTGACGATGTGCAAACCCTTGTGATCGACTCTATTTACACTCCGATCCGTAACGTAAGTTTTGAAGTAGAAGATTACCGTATCGAACAGAAAACGGACTACGAGAAACTCACCATTGAGATTAAGACCGATGGATCCATCCAGCCGAAAGAGGCGTTGAAAGAAGCGGCCAAGATATTGATCCAGCACTTTGTATTGTTTTCCGATGAAAACAAGATCATGCTGGAAACATCCGATGCCGAAAGTATCGAGGAGTTTGATGAAGAAGTACTCCATATGCGCCAGCTCCTGAAACGTAAATTGTCTGACCTCAACCTGTCGGTAAGGGCATTGAATTGTCTGAAAGCTGCCGACGTTGAAACGCTTGGGCAACTGGTTTCACACAACAAGAACGACCTGCTTAAGTTCCGTAACTTCGGAAAGAAATCGCTGACCGAGCTTGAAGAATTGCTCAGCAGCCTGAAGCTTACGTTCGGCATGGATATATCGAAGTACAAATTAGATAAAGACTAAAAACTGCAATGAGACATAATAAGAAAAATAATCATTTGGGACGTAAAACTGCGCATCGTTCGGCCATGTTATCCAATATGGCCAGCTCGCTCATCATGCACAAGCGCATCTTTACTACGGTTCCCAAAGCCAAAGAATTGAGAAAATACGTAGAACCCCTTATCACCAAAAGTAAAGAGGATACTACCCATTCGCGCCGCGAAGTTTTCAGCAAGCTGCAAAATAAAGTTGCCGTCACGGAATTGTTCCAGGCCGTATCGCAGAAAGTGGGAGACCGCCCCGGAGGATATACCCGTATCATCAAGACCGGATTCCGTTTGGGTGATAACGCTTCCATGTGCTTCATCGAACTGGTTGATTTCAATGAAAACATGTTGAGCGACGGTAAAGCTGCCAAGAAAGGAAGAACCCGCCGTTCACGCAGGAAAGCATCTGATGCTCCTGTAGCTGCCGCTGCTGGCGATGCACCTAAGGCAAAGAAAGCCAAAGAAGAGGTGAAGGAAGCCGAAGAAAGCGTGAAGGAAGAAGTTTCTACACAACCTGCCGAAGAGAAAACGGAAGAGGTTGTCAATGAACAGGAGGCGACAGAAACGCCTGCCGACGATACGACTGAAAAGTCTGAGGAAGGCAAATAAAAAGCCTTGCCTTCTTCACAATAAACACTGTGGGTACATCGTCATGAAGACGGAGACCTAAAAGACTCAGTCGATAATGTATTTGCAGTGAAGCTGTGATTTTTAAAATGTTAAACATTAAAGAAAAGCGCCGCAAGTGATTTGTAGCGCTTTTTCGCTTTTTTATCGCATAGGAAACTAATGCTATTGAATTGGGCATGTTAACCGTTCTGACGTCCAACTGTCAATTACTATCTCTATCCGGTCCCAGGGTAACAGCGATGAGAATTCGACCTGGATCTCTTTTTTATCCCCCGGCATCAAAGTAATATAATTATCCGAATAGTGTACGGGCAGAATACGCTTACCGCTGTTTTTATCGAACACCTTTACGCGGTTAAAGAAGGATATATGGTTGTCTGCTGCAAGAGATATTGTTCCGGTATATAGATCTCCCTCCCTTTGTAAAGTCGTTTTTACTTCCGGTTTTGCCTGAGGTAAATCAGCAAGCCCCCTGTAATCTTTCGGGCGGGTGCACAACCAGTAAATATTATCGGTGACCGGTCGGCCGTTTTCTTCCAGTTCCAGCTTAAGAAAATAAACACCTTCATGCTCTTCCGGTGGAGGGATGCTGAACATCCGGTGTACACTATTGGCATGAATGGTGGTCGCTTCTTCTTTTTCCCAGATGATACTTCCGTCAGGCTTATATAAGCCGGCTTTCACAGATATCTGATGGGTGCCCAAGGCTGTATTGACCAGTTCTACTTGTTTACTGACGATGTTATATTGTGGATGAAGCGGCTCGCACCCTTTTTTCGTGCCGTAAAGAGAGGCATTTACATCTAGGAACCAATCATACATTTGTCCCCGCAACGACGTCCAGGGATTCTGTGTTTTCCAGATCAGGATACCCGTGTACCATTCCCACATATGAGACGCCCAACCTTCCATAAAACTTCTGTACTGGTCATAATTTACAATCTGGGCGTATTTGGAGTAGGTCTCTATATCGGTCACATCACCGTATCTTTCCAGATGATCCCTGTAGCCGAGGTCTTTATGATACCGCCATGTAGTATGGGTACGCCGTTCCGGACGGGGAAAACCGGCCAATTCTTTCTCCGTCATCATTTCTCGCATACTTTCCACTTCGGGTGAACCTACGGATCCTGCTTCGGGATTAAAAGGCGTGGAGCGGAATGAGAAAAACCATTCCGGTTCCTGTATCCCGTACGGTCCATCACCTACACCTCCAATCGTATTGCGGGTGAACAGCGTATCGGTAGAAAAACTTATATATAGCCTTTCTGGATCCAATCGGTGGAAAAGAGTGTTCTTAAGCGTTTCGTCGATATCTTTGGCCAATGGCCATTCATTGCCACCGCACCACAAACAGAGGCTGGGATGATTCCGGATCATTTTTACCTGATCTTCCACCGATTGAAGGAACAAGCTATGGTTATCGGGGTACTCCCACCGCCGTTCACGTGAATCTTTCTTCATGGGATCTTCCCAGGCTCCATTGCAGTCACCGGTTCCCCATAGGTCCTGGAAGACCAGTATTCCGTACTCGTCGCAGGCTTCATAGAATTCGGGGCGCTCCAGCAGTGCGCCACCCCATACGCGGATCATCCTCACGTTCATTTCCGCATGAAACCGTACCTCTGCCCTGTATCTCTCCGGCGACAGCCGCAGCAACCAATCCGAAGTTATATAATTGCCACCCGTCATGTAGATGGGTTGTCCGTTCACATAGAATTTACGTCCTCCCGTGGCGGGGTCTTTCTCGGAAGTGATCTCCCTGATCCCGTAACGTAGTGAATGGCTGTCACTGATTTCATCGTCTTGGTGAAAAGAGATATGCATGTCATACAGCTCTTGCCTTCCAATTCCGTTGGGCCACCATAGACGGGGATTCTTTATTGTTATCTCTTCAAATGTCACCGTTTGGTGTTCCCGTGGTGATAACGAGACTGTTTGGGTAATGTATTTACCGTCTGTTTCGCAAACCACCGAACCTGATTGTGTTTGGTCGGAACTGTTCTCCAGTTCTACGGTTACTCTGACCAGTGCCTCTTTCTGGTTTTCTGACGGTATGCGTGTTCCGGGTACTTTGGTAACAACATAAGGATGCGATACTTTTACACTTCCTGTGGTTGTAATCGATACTTCGTCCCATATCCCTGTATTCCGATCGCGCACAGGCTGTATCCAATCCCAGCCGGGGGTGAACTGCATGGTGACGTTCTTCGCTATTTGCCCGTCGCCTCCCTGTCCTCCATTCGGATTGCCCGGATAATCCGGTGGGTATACGATAACTGCCAGCAGGTTTGTTCCCGATTCCCTGAGGTAAGATGTGATATGATAACTTTTACGTAAAAACATTCCCTCGTGGGTATCCGGATTGATGCGCTTTCCATTCAGGAAGATATCGGCCTTATAATTGATTCCCCGAAAGTTCAGCCACACCTGCCTCTCCGCCGGTAAGTTTTCAATTTGGAAAGGACGGACAAACCAGAAGGTGTAAAAATCATTTCCTGTTTCATATATGTCGGGAATCAGCTCGTTATTCATGCTGAATTCGGGAGCAGGAAACAGGTTATTATTGAGCATGGTGGTAAGTACGGTTCCCGGCACGGTGGCCTTCATCCAGCCGTCGGAGTTAAAAGCAGATATACTCAATTGATTCCCGTCACTTGTAACCTCATTGGCACGCCTTGCATACCAGCCGGTGTTGAGCACTGTTTTCTCTCCATTTCCGGGAATGCGGATTGATATGTGTTCCTGTGAATGAACCGGACCGGTAAATCCAGTCCACAAAAATAAAATTAACCAAAATAGGGTAGTGTACTTGTTTTTCATACTATTTATCTATTTTTAATTTCCGTACAGGTATTCGTAAGTGATAAGTATACAACCCATTGTTTACACGCGAAACTTGGATAATTGATACCTTTTCCGGTACCGGGAATGGTTGTACGCTTCAAAGATAAATATATAATCTGAATATATGTTTAGTACTTCGATTTTATCTGTCATGCCGTTCAACTTTTCGAGCTGCCGGATGTTTATATCAGGGATTGTAACCGGGAAAATTCCCGATAAAGAAGAGAGTCCCGGTAAATTATAGTAAGAAATTCAAGATGGACGTTACGGTAAGTACCGTAAGGAAGGAGGGTGAGATGAAAAAGATTGTTGTGATAGGTTGTGGATTTGGTGGTTTGCAATTTGTGAATCATCTGAAAAAGGATGTATTCGATATTATTGTGATCGATAAGATAAACCACCATCAGTTTCCTCCCTTATTTTATCAGGTAGCTGCCTCGCAGATCGAACCTTCCACCGTGTCGTTTCCTATCAGAAAAATATTTCAGAAGAGGAGGGATGTCCGTATCCGTCTTGCTAATGTACACTCCGTGAATGGAGATGAGAAGTATGTCGATACCTCTGTCGGCAGGTTCCCGTACGACTATTTAGTGGTTGCTACCGGTACACGTACCAATTTCTACGGTAATGGACAGGTAGAGAAGAATTCGCTCGTACTGAAATCGACCTACCAGGCAATCAATGTAAGGAATGCTATCCTTTATAATTTCGAGAAGCTATTGTATGCCGAAAAGAAGGATGGATTGTACAATATTGTCATCGTGGGAGGAGGAGCCACCGGTGTGGAGTTGGCGGGTGCCTTTGCCGAGATGACCAAGGAGATCCTGCCGAAAGATTATCCCAATATAGACTCTGACAAGGTGCAGGTCTATTTGCTTGAAGGTAGTCCTCATACGCTTTCCAATATGAGTAGTTTCGCCCAAAAATATTCGGAGGATTATCTCCGGTCGATGGGAGTAATTGTGAAAACCGGGACCATTGTAAAGGATTATGATGGTGAGAAGGTTATTTTGAATAACGGCGAGGTTATACTGACTAATAATGTGATCTGGTCGGCAGGTGTAACTGGCAACGTCATAGAAGGAATTCCCGTAGGTTCCGTATTACCGAACGGCAGGGTTAGGGTAGACCGGATCAATAGGGTAGAAGGACTGCAGGATGTGTTTGCCATTGGCGATGTAGCATATATGGAGACCGAAAAATATCCAAAAGGACATCCTCAGTTAGCCAATGTGGCGATCGGGCAGGGTAAGAACCTGGCAAAGACTCTGCAGAAGATCGAAGAGGGCAGAACAGACCTGAAATCCTATGAATACCGTAACCTGGGTACCATGGCTACCGTGGGAAGAAATAAGGCAGTGGTAGACCTTCCTTTCGTCAAGTTCAAAGGGCGGTTTGCCTGGCTGGTCTGGATGTTCCTCCACTTGATGCTTATCCTGAGTGTCCGCAATAAACTGGTGGTCTTTATTAACTGGGCATGGAATTATGTCACTAAGAACAATTCGCTCCGACTGATTCTGAAGGATAGTGACTAAGTCATATATAGGGCAATTGGCCGATTGTTTCAATTAATTTCTATTTCTGTTGTCAAGGAAATTTGCTTCTACTTGACTTTTTGAAGTGTTGAAAAATCCCGATTCGCTTATCCGACAGTATCTCCCTTTCGACCGCTTCAATGCCTCCGTATTATTTTCGGGATACAGGGATATAAGATAGCTCAGTATCAAACAACTTCCGGAGGTTTCTTCGTCTATTCCATTCGTAACCTGCTCCTATAACGATATCAGCAGCTATTACTGGATTATGTCCAGCAGAAGTGCTACTCAGGGTGCGGTTCAAGATATTGTGAAAAATAAACTCTTTTTGTATATTTGCGTTAGATAATTAAAGATACTGATATGGCAACACGTGAAGAATATATGAAACAGATTGAAACATTGGCATTATTCATTTTAATATCGATTTTTATAACAACTTTTCCTGCGCAGGCACAGGAGAATAGTGAAAACCAGTATACGTTCCTGCTCACAGGGGCATCTTTTGCATCTCCCAACAACGGGTGGTTCGAAGTGGGATGCCAATTGACCGGTGCTACACCGCTTAACCGTGCTATAGGAGGGGAAGCGATTGCCGATGCAGCCAACCGGATGGCGGAAGGAACGCTTTATGCCAAAGAGGAATTGGAAGAGGTAGATGCACTGGTAATTATGCAGGTGCATGACAGGGATGTATTCGGATCATCTCCCTTGAAAGAGGAGTATACCGATTATGAGATCCCATTCGACCGTAGTAACTATGCTGCTGCATTCGACTATGTGATTAAGCGTTACCTCACGGAATGTTACAATCTGAAATTCGATGAAAATTCGAAATACTACAATACCCGTATGGGGAAACCGGCAGTGATAGTGCTCTGCACCGACTGGCACGACGGACGGGTGACCTACAATACCTCCATACGCAAGTTGGCGGAGAAATGGGGATTCCCGGTGGTGGAGTTCGACAAGTATATCGGTTTCTCCAAGAACAGTGTGCATCCCGTGACCAAAGAGCAGACCAGCCTGCTCTTTACGGGCGATAACCAGCAGATCGCCGGCGAGAAGTTCGGGTGGCACCCCGAAAACGGCCGGGATAGTTATATCCAACGGCGTATGGGAGCTATCTTTGCCGATACGATGCGGAAAATATTTCCATAAACGATTAACAGTGCATTATCAGTGAAACTACCCAATAATTTGTCATTGGTAATTAGTAATTAGTAATTTTATTTATGCGAATAAAAGAGATTATCCAGACGATTGAGCAGGTGGCTCCATTACCCCTGCAGGAGGGCTATGACAATAGCGGACTGCAGGTGGGCGATGTGAACCGGGAAGTAAGCGGTATACTGCTGTGCATCGATGTGACCGAGGACGTGATCGATGAGGCCATCTCCCTTGGATGCAACCTTATTATCTCGCACCATCCGCTCGCATTCCGGCCGTTCAAGTCGCTTACCGGAAAGAATTACGTGGAGCGCTGTATGCTGCAGGCTATCCGGCACGATATCGCCCTCTATGCGGCGCATACCAATCTGGATAATGCCCGGGGTGGTGTCAACTACAAATTGGCGGAGATGCTGGAATTGCAGAACGTGAAGATACTGCAACCCCTCGAAAATGCGTTGTTGAAGTTTGTCACCACCGTGCCGCTCCAGCATGCCGAGAGTGTCAGGAATGCCTTGTTCAATGCCGGGGCAGGACATATAGGGAATTACGACAGTTGCAGTTATAACCTCTCGGGAGAAGGCACATTCCGGGCAAAAGAAGGTGCCAACCCACATATAGGGGAGATCGACCGGCTCCATTTCGAACCGGAGGTGCGGATAGAAACCGTGATTCCTGTCATGAAGAAGGAAGAGGTCCTCCGGGCGCTACTGGCAGTACATCCCTATGAGGAACCGGTGTTTGACTTCTATCCCATAACCAACGACTGGCCGCAACACGGCAGCGGTGTTGTGGGAGTACTGCCGGAACCGATGCCGGAGCAGGAATTCTTATATTTATTGAAGGATATCTTTAATTTGCCCACTATACAACACTCAAAAATGCAAGGAAGGGAAATCCGTGACGTGGCGCTCTGTGGCGGTGCCGGCGCATTCCTTATCCCCAGGGCTATCGCTTATGGAGCCGATGCCTTTATCACCGGTGAAGCAAAATATAATGACTTTTTCGATGTGGAAGGACGTATACTCCTCGCCGTAGTCGGCCATTATGAGTCGGAAATCTGCACAAAAGAGATTTTTTTCGATCTTATTTCGAGAAAATTTCCTACCTTTGTACTACATAAATCGGCGTTCGACTCGAACCCGGTGAAATATCTGTAAAAAAAGCGGTCCGACTTGTTCCCGCAACTACAGGGAAATGTGGTAATGAAACGATTGATCATCGTTTGATTACTGCATTTTTTGATTTATAATGTTATTATTGTGAGTCTTTGGTGTACGATTTAATTACATCCACACGATTTGCAAAACTTGATTGAATGAATATTAATAAACAAATATGAATTATGGCAACAAGAAAAAAAAGTACTGAACAGGAAGTCTCGGTAGAAGATAAACTGAAATCCCTGTACAAATTACAATCTTATCTCTCCGAAATCGACCGGATCAAGACCCTGCGTGGGGAATTACCCCTTGAGGTGGCCGACCTCGACGATGAGATCGCGGGTCTGGGTACCCGTATTAACAATTTCGAACTGGAGCTCAAACAACTGGACGAGAACACGAAATTACAAAAGGGTAAGATTGAGACCAGCAAAGCAAAGATTGAAAAATATAACAAGCAGCTTGAGAACGTACGCAACAGTAAGGAGTATGACCATCTTTCCAAAGAGATAGAGTTCGAGACGCTTGAGATAGAGCTTTCCGAGAAACATATCCGGGAGTATGCCCAGGAAGCTGCCTCTATCAAAGAACAGATTGAAGCTGCCAATGAACTGCTGAAAGACAAGACATCGGATCTGGAGCATAAAAAACAGGAGTTGGACGATATTGTGTCGGAAACCAAGGCGCAGGAAGAAAAGATCCGCGAAAAGGCAAAGAAGACCGAGGCAACGATTGAACCCCGTCTTTTGACCGCTTTCAAAAGGATCCGCAAAAATGCCCGTAACGGTCTGGGAGTAGTGCCTATCCAACGTGGTGCTTGTGGTGGATGCTTTAACAAGATACCGCCTCAGAAACAGATGGATATCAAATTGGGTAAGAAGATCATCGTGTGTGAATATTGCGGGCGTATTATGATCGACCCCGAGATGGCGGGTGCTTGATAAATAGGAAAAAGGAGTGCCAGAAAGCATCTTAAAAGTTAATTGGAGAATTTTTTCTCCAATTTCTTTTAATTTTTCTTTTTTTGAAGGGAAAAAATGTATCTTTGCGTCCCGGAAGGAGGCACTTCTCCTGCCATTATACACAGCTTATTATAACCCATTGATTTATCATTGGATATCAGTAACTTAGGCTATTTCTGGCAATGACATAATCCAAGCAAGCTTGTTTTCGGTGCGTATTGCTTGACGAAATAGTTCAAAAAGATAACAGGCAAGGTTATTTATACAATACTTATATGGCTAATCGAATAAAAATTAAGAAAGGCTTGCGAATTCCGCTGCTCGGTGAGGCTGAAGAAACACTAAGAGGCAGGGTGACGAGTGAATATGTAAGGATTTGCCCGGAAGATTTCCATGGCATTACTCCCAAATTGGCCGTCAAAGTAGATGATGCCGTGAAGGCCGGCACGCCCCTGTTCTTTGATAAGAATTATCCCGGGATGTTTTTCGCTTCACCCGTCAGTGGTGTGGTGACTAATATCGAGCGTGGTGAAAAGCGGCGTATCCTCTATATTGAGGTGAAAGCCGATAGCACTACTCAATACGAAGATTTCGGCAAGAAAACGGTGGCTTCGCTCTCTGCCGAAGAGGTGAAGAAATCGATCCTTGATGCCGGTATCTGGTTCGTGATCAAGCAACGTCCCTACGATGTGGTGGCGGTACCCGGCAAAGAACCGCGCGACATATTTGTAACTGGTTTCGATACGGCTCCATTGGCACCGTCTGCCGATTTTATATTGAATGGACTGGAGGCTGACCTGCAGGCAGGATTCGATGCCCTGGCAAAATTGACTGCGGGGAAGGTCTATCTCTCTGTCAGCCCCAAAACAACCAATGGAGGGTTACGTGAAGCCAAAAATGTGGTGATTACCGAATTTGACGGGCCGCACCCTACGGGGAATGTGGGCGTGCAGATCAACCATATCAAACCGGTGAACAGGGGCGAGACCGTATGGACCCTTAGCGCACCCGATGTGGCGCTGATCGGCCGCCTCTTCAACCAGGGGATCGTGGATCTTACCCGTACGGTAGCGCTTACCGGATCGGAAGTGAAACAGACCGGTTATTACCGGATGGTGGTCGGTACACAGTTGAATTCTATTTTCAAAGGGAATGTAACAGAAGGCATCTCCCTGAGATATATCAGTGGAAACCCCCTTACAGGACGCAAAATTAATGCGGATGGCGTACTTCGTGCTTATGATACACAGGTAACTGTTATTCCGGAAGGTGATGATGTGCATGAAGCCTTTGGCTGGGCATCACTTTCGCCCAAACGTTACAGTGCCGGATGTACGTATCCCACTTACAACAAGAAATATCGTCTCGATGCCCGCCTGATGGGTGGCCCGAGGGCAATCATCGTTTCTAACGAATATGATAAGGTATTCCCAATGGATATCTTCCCCGAGCAACTCATCAAATCCATTATTGCGTTCAACATCGACAAGATGGAGCAATTGGGAATATATGAGGTGGCTCCTGAAGATTTTGCCCTGTGTGAGTTTGTCGATACATCCAAGCTGGAACTGCAACGTATAGTGCGTACAGGCCTGGACCTGTTGCGCAAGGAGATGGAGTGACATCGTTGACAATAGTATATATAACTTATAAATAATAGAACTTTGAAAGCGTTAAGAAAGTATCTTGATAAGATCAAACCGAATTTCGAGGAAGGCGGGAAACTGCATTGGCTCTATTCTACATACGATGCGTTTGAGACGTTTCTTTTCGTGCCCAACACGACATCGAAATCGGGTGTGCATATCCATGATGCGCGCGATTCCAAACGTACGATGATCATTGTGATCCTCGCACTGGTCCCCGCGCTGCTGGTCGGTATGTATAACGTGGGATTACAGCATTATCTGGCAGTTGGCCAGGAGGTGACATTCCTTACTAAATTTTTCTATGGGCTCCTGGCGATGCTGCCGCATATTGTGGTTTCTTATGTAGTGGGCCTCGGTATTGAGTTTGCCATGGCACAGATAAAAAAGGAGGAAGTGGCCGAAGGATTCCTGGTTTCCGGGATGCTTATCCCGATGATCGTGCCTGTGGATACTCCGTTGTGGATGGTGGCTGTGGCTACTGCCTTTGCCGTGATATTTGCCAAAGAGGTGTTCGGTGGTACCGGATATAATATTTTTAATGTGGCGTTGATTACACGTGCATTCCTCTTCTTCTCCTATCCTTCAAAGATGTCGGGCGACCAGGTATGGGTACGCACCGCCGATACTTTCGGAATGGGGAAAGGAACGGTGATAGATGGTTATTCGGGTGCTACCCCGTTGGGACAGATCGCTACTACCGAGGTCGGTGGATTCTCTGAATTTACTTTTCACGGTATTACCGGACAACCCCTCTCCATCAGTGATATGTTTCTCGGATTCATTCCGGGGTCGATGGGTGAGGTTTCTACCTTTGCTATCTTGCTGGGAGCTGTAATCCTGATTGCAACCGGAGTGGGCAGCTGGAAAACCATGCTTTCGGTATTTATCGGAGGATTGGTCGCGGTTTTACTGGTCAATGTCTTTGCCCAGAATCCCATTATGGAGATGCCCGTACATTACCACTTCCTGTTAGGCGGATTCGCTTTTGGAGCGGTATTTATGGCTACGGATCCGGTAACCTCGGCAAGAACTGAAAAAGGAAAATGGATTTATGGTTTTCTTATTGGACTGATCGCGGTAGCCATTCGTGTGTTCAACCCGGGATACCCTGAAGGAATGATGTTGGCTATCCTCTTCATGAACGCGTTTGCTCCGCTTATCGATTTTTATGTGGTTGATGCCAATATTAAACGTCGTATGAAACGGGCAGCAATAGCAAATAAATAATAATAAAGATATGAACAGGGAAAGTAGTGGATATACGATCATATATGCATCGGTAATGGTGATAGTGGTGGCACTCGGATTGGCTTTCACTCACCAGGTATTGAACGAACGGCAGATTGCCAACGAAAATACCGACAAGATGCAGCAGATATTGCGTTCTCTCAACTTAGATGTAAGTGCGGCCGAGGCCCAGACAAAATATACCGAGTTGATAAAGAATGCCTATCTTATCAATGATGAAGGTGTGAAAGTGGAAGGTACCGAAGGGATTACTCCTAACGATCCGGCCTTTTCAACCGAACTGGGTGATCCGCAGGCAGCTGGATTGCCCGTATATGAGGCCGAAGTCGACGGTTCTACCAAATATATTATTCCGATGAACGGAGCCGGACTTTGGGGTCCCATTTGGGGATACCTGGCTATTGAATCTGACGGGAGCGCTATTTATGGTGCGGAATTCGGTCACGCAGGGGAGACCCCGGGATTAGGCGCAGAAATAGATACTGCCCCCTTCAGAAACCAATTCCGGGAAAAGAATCTGTTCAGAAATGATGAATTCACCTCGGTGGCTGTGGTAAAACCGGGACAGGCCAATAGCAGGAGAGACTATGTGGACGGGATTTCCGGAGGGACTATCACCAGTAAGGGGGTAGACAACATGTTGCTCACCAGTGTCGGTAGATATAAGAGTTTTTTGATGAACTTACACACTGCCAATCAATGACAGTGGGACAATTTTCGTTAATGAAAATATAACAGAGAAAGAAAATGGCATTATCAAGTAAGACAAAAGCGGTTTTATTGGGGCCGCTGAATAAAAATAATCCTGTTATTGTACAGGTGCTGGGTATCTGTTCCGCACTGGCGGTCACCTCCAAACTCGAACCTTCTATCGTGATGGCTATTGCCGTGGTTCTGGTGACAGCTTTTGCTAATGTGATCATTTCCCTGTTGCGCAAAACTATTCCTAACCGTATTCGTATTATTGTGCAGTTGGTAGTGGTTGCTGCCCTTGTGACCATCGTGAGCGAAGTACTGAAAGCGTTTGCCTATGATGTAAACAAGCAACTCTCGGTATTCGTCGGGTTGATCGTGACGAACTGTATCCTGATGGGACGCCTCGAAGCATTTGCACTGGGTAACGGCCCCTGGCCCTCTTTCCTGGACGGTATTGGCAACGGATTAGGTTATGGATGGATACTGGTAGTGGTAGGATTTTTCCGTGAATTATTGGGTTCCGGTGCATTACTTGGACATCAGGTGATACCTCAGGCACTTTACGATGCCGGTTATGAAAATAACGGTCTGATGATGCTTGCACCCATGGCGATATTGCTGGTGGCATGTATCATATGGGTACACAGATCGAAGAACAAGGAACTACAGGAAGAGACTAACTAAGTGAAAAGTGAAGAATTGATTAATAATGAAGAATTAAGAATGAATAATGAATAATTAAAAGTGAATAATGAAGAATTAAAAGTGAAGAATTGGAACTCACAATCCAATATCTTACAATTTAATTGAAAAATCATTTTTTCATTTTTCACTTTTAACTTTTAATTTATAGAATATATTATGGATGCAATTAGTTTGATTGTACGATCGATATTTGTCGACAACATGATTTTCGCCTACTTCCTGGGGATGTGTTCGTTCCTGGCAGTGTCGAAAAACGTGAAAACAGCATTGGGATTGGGAGTTGCGGTAACATTTGTACTGGTGCTTACCTTGCCCATCAATTATATGCTGGAAAACTATGTGCTGAAAGCAGGTGCACTGCAATGGCTGGGTGAAGAGTATGCCGGGGTCGATCTGAGTGTATTTAGCCTCCTTGTTTTTATTGCTATCATCGCATCTTTCGTACAATTGGTGGAAATGGTTATAGAACGTTTCAGCCCCTCTCTCTATAATTCATTGGGTATCTTTTTGCCGCTTATTGCGGTGAATTGTGCGATTCTCGGTGGTTCGCTGTTTATGCAGCAGCGCGAGTTTGCCAATGTGGGATTGGCTACAGCTTACGGATTCGGTTCAGGGATCGGCTGGTTACTGGCCATCGTGGGACTGGCAGCCATCAGGGAAAAACTGGAATATTCACATGTGCCAAAACCATTGAAAGGATTAGGTATCACCTTTATTATTACGGCGTTGATGGCCATCGGATTCATGAGTTTTTCCGGAATCGACATTTAATCGACAATAGACTATAACAAATTATTTATTAAAATATGAGTGTATTATTGAGCGTGGGTGGGTTGACGATATGGGCGAGTGTCATTGTATTCCTGCTGATCATTTTGGTGCTTGTGGTGATTATTCTGGTAGCCAAAGCAAAGTTGATGCCTTCCGGTAACGTGAAGATCACCGTGAACGATGAAAAAGAACTGGACGTGCCGATGGGAGGTACCCTGTTGAACACGTTGCAGTCACAGAATATATTTCTCTCTTCCGCCTGTGGAGGTGGAGGGACTTGTGCCCAGTGCCGGTGCCGGGTAGTAGAAGGTGGGGGTGAGATCCTGCCTACTGAAAAAGGACATTTCAGTCGCAAGGAGCAGTTGAACGATTGGCGCTTGAGTTGTCAGGTAAAAGTAAAGGAAGATATGACCATCATTGTACCGGAAGAGGTATTCGGTATCAAAGAGTGGGAATGCGAGGTGATCTCTAACCATAACGTGGCTTCGTTCATTAAGGAATTTGTGGTGAAATTGCCCGAAGGGGAGAAACTCGATTTCAAACCGGGTTCATACAGCCAGATCAGGGTTCCTAAATATGACCAGATAAGGTACTCAGACTTCATTATCGATGAAGAGTACAAGAGTGAGTGGGATAGAAATAATATGTGGGAACTAGTGGCTAAGAACGAAGAAGACACTGTACGCGCTTATTCCATGGCCAATTATCCCGCAGAAGGTAATATCATTACTCTCAACGTACGTGTGGCAACTCCGCCGTTCGACAGGGAGAAGGGTGCATGGATGAATGTCAATCCGGGTATCGTGTCATCTTATATCTTTAACCTGAAACCGGGTGATAAGGTGATGATGTCGGGTCCATACGGAGATTTCCACCCGATCCTCGATAGTAAACGTGAGATGCTTTGGGTAGGTGGTGGCGCCGGTATGGCTCCACTGCGTTCGCAGATCATGCACCTGACCAAGACGTTAAAAATTACCGACCGGAAAATGTCTTACTTCTACGGTGCAAGGGCACTGATCGAGGCATTCTATCTGGAAGATTTCTATGAACTCGAAAGGGAATTCCCCAACTTCTCGTTCCATCTGGCACTCGACAGGCCCGATCCGGCAGCCGACGCAGCAGGTGTGAAGTATACTCCGGGATTTGTACATCAGGTGATCCACGATACCTATCTGAAAGACCACGATGCTCCCGAAGATATTGAATACTATATGTGTGGTCCCGGCCCAATGGCAAACGCAGTACAGCGTATGCTCGACAGCCTGGGTGTTCCGCCCGAGATGATCATGTTCGACGACTTCGGATAATTACGGAAGGAAATAAACAATCTATATATTTGACGGCATTCTCTGTAGTAGGGGATGCCGTTTCTTTTGGAATAAGGAGATGTGTTGTATTATATAGAACTATATCTAATCATACAATATTGCATACCGGGAGGGATATTCCATCATCTATATCCAACATGGCATTGATAAGGTAGATGCAATCATATTCCGGGAGAGTATTGCGGTGGATAATTCTCTCTGCGATGACCCCTTCGCGAAGGAGTTTTTGCCGCTTGGTGCCATTTAACAGCGGACTCTCCGGTGTAAAATACTGCTCCCCCTTGCTGAATACTACATTGCTGTAAGAGGTATCTGTAATAAGACCGTTCCGGGTGATAAGGATCCCATCACAGTCGCCTTTTTGCGCCAACAGGGCATTTAGCTGCCTCCTGTCGGCAAATTTAAATGAGTAATCGACCGACGCCTCTATCAACTTCAACGAGGTTATCTTATTGAGAAGATAGGATTCAAATGATACCTCTTGGATAGCCCTGTGATAAATGATCCGGCATTTTACTTTAGTATCCTGTAGTTTATCCGGAAGAAGTGTTGGTAGATCGGGCAACTTGGGCGCGTTGAATCCAAAATGGGCGGCTGTCTGTTGCATCCGTTCTTCATGGCACTGCATGTTTTGAATCTCTCCGTGAAGTATGCAAATGGTTTCTAAAAACATATCAGTCGAAATTTAGAATGACTAATGTAATGGCAGATACATTTTCCGGATTGCTTCCTCGTACTCTTTCCTGCTACTGCTATTGGCGGTAATGCCGCCGCCGCTGCGGAAAAAGAGTTGTGAACCGCATTGTTCAATGAATCGGATCAATACAAACGATTCTAGTTTTTTACCATCGAAATAACCGGCTACACCGGTGTAGAAGCCGCGTGCTTCCTTTTCAGCCTCCTTGATGATGCGAAGCGTAGCCTCCTTGGGCGCTCCCGATACGGAACCGGCCGGCAATAATTCGAAGAAAAGTGTTCCCAGGATATCGAGATACCCTTCCGCCAGAGTTCCCTCGATCTCGGAACTTACCTGTAATATGGATCCCCTGTTTGTCTCCAATGCATCTATGTATCTGAAACGGTTTACTTTTACAGAGGTAGCTATCCGGCTCAAGTCGTTACGAAGCAGATCCACGATAGTATTATGTTCCGCCGTCTCTTTCCGGTCATTTAACACGATATCCCGCGCATAAGGCAGACGTCCGTCGATAGTTCCTTTCATCGGGAAAGTGAATATTTTTCCCTGCTCTATCCGTACAAAACACTCCGGAGAGAAGCATACCCATTTGCCTGGCAGGCAGAGCTTATAGGTCGCCCTGCTGGAGAGAAAAATTTCTTCAAATGAGAGAGAACACCTCAATGGAGTTTTTATAGTGAGATTGACAAGGTAGGAGTCACCTCGTTTCAACCCGTCCATCACCACATTAAAACGCTGTAGATAGGTGACGTAATCTTCAGGATCGGCCTCAAATAAATAGCTGTCTGTCTGATGAGAAAGAAAAGAGAATGACTTGGGTGTCCCGGAAAGCCCGTGAGGGAAGGTGTTGGACATGCCTTTGATGTCGAAAAGGATCTCTTGTTGCGACAACGGATCGGCAACAAAAAATCCCTCCCGCATCTCAAAATCTACTGCAAACAGAAACGGCTTTCTCGCTTTTCCCGCTTCGTTCATTTTCTCCTTTATTTCATTACTGTCGAAAAACATGATGCAAATATAGTGAAAGCCGAATGGTAAGCCAAACTTGTTTGAGCTTACCTGAGGCGCATCTTATATTCTATAAATATAGTGATAGTGAAAGCATCCTATATTCTACAAACATGAACAATTCGCAACTGATAGATGTTTTGTGTGATGAATGATGTGAGGTGTAGTCCTATTTTGTTGTGCGAATCCACCGGATAACAGGATCAACGATAATATACTGATTTTTTGACTTATTTGAGTAGTATAATGTTTCAATTCGGAGATTATTGGCTCAAATAAAGAATAAAATGAAATTTTTTTGAAGAAAATTGTGAAAATATTTTGTTTGTATGGATTTTTGCGTTTACTTTGCACCCATTAAACAGGAAAAATTTCAATTTGTCGTATGTATTATCAGGTCGATATTCTAGTCATTTCTATTCTACTTCTGGAAAAATTCGGAGGGTGAGACTGGCATATCTGTGATTTACATTAGGTAAAAAATATAGGGATAACCTTTCTCACCGAGTGAGAAAGGTTATCCTTTTTTATAAAGCTAATAAAAAGGTGAATAATAATGGAACGTATTTATGTATTTGATACAACATTAAGAGATGGCGAACAGGTTCCCGGTTGTCAGTTGAACACCATTGAGAAGATCCAGGTTGCACAAGCTCTTGAGTTGTTGGGGGTGGATGTAATAGAAGCCGGTTTTCCCGTATCAAGTCCGGGCGACTTCAATTCGGTAGTCGAAATCTCAAAAGCGGTCACCTGGCCGACTATCTGTGCACTAACCCGTGCTGTTGAAAAGGATATTGAGGTGGCTGCCGAGGCGTTGAAGTATGCCAAGAGGAAACGGATCCACACCGGTATCGGCACATCCGACTCACATATTAAATACAAGTTCAACTCCAACCGTGAGGAGATCATCGAACGGGCCGTAAAGGCGGTGAAATATGCCCGTCGTTTCGTGGATGACGTGGAATTCTACGCAGAAGATGCAGGACGCACCGACAATGAATACCTTGCCCGGGTGGTACAAGCTGTAGTCAATGCAGGGGCTACCGTAGTGAATATACCCGACACGACCGGCTATTGCTTCCCCGACGAATACGGAGCAAAAATAAAGTATCTTATAGATAACGTAGACCTGAAAGATGCCATCCTCTCCACCCACTGTCATCAGGATTTGGGAATGGCTACTGCCAACACCATTTCGGGTGTGCTCAACGGGGCCCGTCAGGTGGAAGTAACCGTCAACGGTATCGGTGAACGTGCCGGAAATACATCACTCGAAGAAGTGGTGATGGCATTCAAGAGCCACAAAGACCGCGGATTCGAGACCAATATCAATACACAACATATTTATTCTGCCAGCCGGATGGTATCGAGCCTGATGAATATGCCGGTACAACCCAATAAGGCGATTGTGGGAAGGAATGCTTTTGCACATTCTTCCGGAATCCACCAGGATGGTGTCCTCAAGAATGTTGAAACTTACGAAATCATCAATCCCAAAGATGTAGGAATCGATGATAATGCTATCGTGCTGACTGCCCGTAGTGGACGTGCGGCACTCAAAAACCGCCTGTCGAGCCTGGGCGTGAAACTCGAACCCCAGGAATTGGATGAGATATATCAGAAGTTCCTTGAAATGGCCGACAAGAAAAAAAATATCAATGACGATGATATACTGATGTTGGTGGGTAAAGATGCACGTTTGGACAGGATTAAAGTAGAATACCTCCAGGTATTGTGTGGTATCGGTGTGCGCGATGTAGCCAGCATAGCCCTGAATATTGCCGGAGAACGCTTCGAAGCGACAGCAAGTGGTAATGGCCCGGTAGATGCAGCTATTCGTGCGGTGAAGAACATTATCCGCAGGAAGGTGAAAATTCGGGAATTCCTTATTCAGGCAATCGACCATGGTAGTGATGACATAGGTAAGGTCCACATGCAGGTGGAGCACAACGATATTGTTTATTACGGTTTCTCGGCCAATACCGATATCGTCGCAGCATCTGTAGAGGCATTTATTGACGCTGTGAATAAGTTCGTTGAATGAAGTGGAAAAAGTGGGACACGATAAAGATTTTAGTTCTTAATTCTTCACTTAACCGGTAATTTGTAATTAGTAATTTGTAATTAAAATATATGAAGACTCTTTTTGATAAGATATGGGATGCGCATGTGGTGACGACCGTGAAAGATGGTCCCACCCAATTATACATCGACAGGCATTTGTGTCACGAAGTGACCAGCCCCCAGGCCTTTGCTGGCCTTAGGGCACGTGGGTTGACGGTGTTCCGTCCAAAGCAGACTACGTTGACGGCCGACCATAATATTCCCACGATGTGGCAGAACAAGCCTATTCGTGATTCTATTTCCCGTTTTCAGGTGGAAACATTGGCTAAAAATGCATCGGATTTTGGATTGACTTATTATGGATTAAATAACCCTAAGAATGGGATCGTACATGTAATCGGGCCGGAGAATGGTTATACCCAGCCCGGTATGACCATCGTATGTGGCGATAGCCATACTTCTACCCATGGTGCTTTTGGTGCCATTGCCTTTGGTATCGGTACCAGTGAGGTGGAAATGGTGTTGGCGTCGCAGTGTATCCTGCAGACACGCCCCAAAACCATGCGGATCAATTTTGAAGGAAAGTTGGGTAAAAATGTAAGTGCAAAAGATATGGCACTTTATATGATTTCCCAGTTGACTACCGGGGGCGCTACCGGCTATTTTGTGGAATATGCCGGTGAAGCGGTACGCAATCTCACTATGGAAGAGCGGATGACTCTTTGCAACCTCAGTATTGAAATGGGTGCACGTGGAGGATTAGTGGCTCCCGATGAAACTACCTTTAACTATATTAAGGGACGTGAATTTGCTCCCAAAGGTGAAAAATGGGAAAAAGCAGTGGCTTATTGGAAAACACTGAAAAGCGATGATGGTGCCGCCTTTGACAAAGAGGTGACTTTCGATGTGGGCAAGATCCGTCCGATGATTACTTATGGAACCAACCCTGGTATGGGAATGCCTATAGACGGCACTATCCCCCGCCTGGATGAAATAGACGAGGCCGGAAAGATATCATTCGAAAAATCGTTAAATTATATGGGATTCTCTCCCGGAGAAAAATTAGAAGGGAAACAGATCGATTATGTCTTTCTGGGGAGTTGTACCAACGGTCGTATCGAAGATTTCAGGGTATTTACCAGTTACGTGAAAGGTAAAAAGAAGGCCAATAATGTAACGGCATGGTTAGTACCCGGCAGTTGGCAGGTGCGTAAACAGATTGAAGCAGAAGGACTCGACAAGATACTGGAAGAGGCCGGTTTTGAATTGCGTCAGCCGGGTTGTTCAGCCTGTCTGGCGATGAACGATGATAAAGTCCCGGCAGGGAAATATGCAGTTTCCACTTCTAACCGGAATTTTGAAGGAAGACAGGGACCCGGAGCAAGAACGATCCTCGCCGGTCCGTTAGTGGCTGCTGCTGCAGCAGTTAATGGGAGAATAACGGAACCGTAACTAATGTGCCAATATGCCAATTAATAAGCTAATGAGAATTCAGAATTCGGAGTTCAAAATCTTGAATCTTGAATTTTGAATCTTAAATTTTGAATTTTGAATCTTGAATTTTGAAAAAATAATGGAAAAGTTTAAAACAATAACATCAACATATGTGCCACTTCCTATTGAGAATGTGGATACCGACCAGATCATCCCCGCGCGCTTCCTGAAAGCAACTACACGTGAAGGATTCGGTGATAACCTGTTTGCTGACTGGCGTTATGACAAGGATGGAAATCCCAAATCGGATTTTGTACTGAATAACCCGACCTATTCGGGAGAAGTATTGGTAGCCGGAAAAAATTTCGGTAGTGGCAGTAGCCGCGAGCATGCGGCCTGGGCAATCGGTGGTTACGGGTTTAAGGTGGTCGTATCGAGCTTCTTCGCCGATATTTTCCGTAACAACGCCCTTAACAACGGCATCCTGCCGGTAGTCGTGAGCGAAAAGTTCCTGAGTGAACTGTTTAAATCTGTAAATAACAATCCGCAGGCAACGGTGACAGTCAATCTGGAAGAGCAAACCATTTCGAATAACGAAACCGGCATGGTTGAATCGTTCGAGATCAATCCTTACAAGAAAGAGTGCCTGCTGAAAGGTTTGGATGATATCGACTTTCTCCTTTCCAATAGGGATAAGATTGAGGAATATGAAAGAAATCGTGTCTTTGCGTACGAATAGATTCCAGATTTAAGATTCAAGACGAATTGATAATTAGTCATTAAACAAAGGTTGTTTTGGGAGAAGCAAGAAAAATAGAAATCATGGATACCACGCTCCGGGATGGTGAGCAGACCTCCGGCGTGTCGTTTGCGGCACAAGAAAAGGTGAGCGTGGTGCGCCTTTTGCTCGAAGAGCTGAAGGTCGACCGGGTGGAGATCGCTTCTGCGCGGGTCTCCGAAGGGGAATTCCAGTCCGTGAAAAAAATGGCGCAGTGGGCGCATACCCATGGTTATATCGACCGGCTCGAGGTGCTGGGATTTGTAGATGGCACCACTTCCCTTGAATGGATCGTGAATGCCGGGTGCAAGGTGGTGAACTTGCTCTGCAAAGGTTCTTTGAAACACTGTACCTATCAGTTGTGTAAATCGCAGCAAGAACACTTGGCTGATGTAAAGAATACTATCGTCCATGCACAACGGATGGGGTTGACAGTCAACCTTTATCTTGAAGATTGGTCGAACGGGATGCGCGACTCAAAAGAGTATGTGTTCCGGATGATGGACGGATTGAAAGATGAAGCAGTGACCCGTTTTATGCTGCCGGATACGCTGGGAGTACTCAATCCCGATGAGACTCATCTATTCTGCTCGGAAATGATTGCTCGTTATCCAAAACTTCATTTCGATTTTCATGCGCATAACGATTACGATCTGGCTGTGGCTAATGTTTACGAAGCCATCAAAGCCGGTGTGAAAGGGGTGCATGTCACTGTGAACGGATTGGGAGAACGGGCCGGCAATGCGCCGATTACCAGTGTGGTAGCACTTATTCATGATCACATGGGATTATCTACTAATGTAGATGAATCGAAGCTCTATAGTGTAAGTAAGGTAGTGGAGAGCTACTCCGGCGTACGTATCCCGAATAATAAGCCGGTTATAGGTGATAATGTATTTACTCAGGTGGCGGGTGTCCATGCTGACGGCGACAAAAAGAAAAACCTCTATTTCAATGACCTGATGCCCGAACGGTTTGGCCGTTTCCGTGAATATGCACTGGGAAAAAATGCAGGCCGGTCCAATATCATTAAAAACCTGGAAGCATTGGGTATCGAACTCGATGATGAGGCGACACGTAAAGTGACGGCACGTATCATTGAACTGGGTGACCGGAAAGAGATCGTGAACCTCGATGAATTGCCTTATATCGTTTCCGATGTGCTGAAGAACGGTGTCGAAAATCAGGATATCAAGATGCTCAACTATTCGCTCACACTGACAGACGGATTGAGACCAACCGCCACTGTGAAGATATCGATAAAAGGTGAAATATATCAGGAGACCGCAGCGGGAGACGGACAATATCATGCTTTTTCAAAAGCAATGTATAAGATATACAAAAAACTCGATAAACCTGCCCCCGAACTGATTGACTATGTCGTGGTAATCCCCCCGGGAGGAAAAACGAACGCATATGTGCAGACTGTAATCACCTGGAAATTCCAGGACAAGGTGTTCAAAACCCGTGCGTTGGATATCGACCAGACGGTGGCAGCTATCAAGGCGACAATGAAAATGTTGAATATGATAGAAAGCGGGAATATTCCCAATATGAATTATATGAGATTACCCTGATTGATGTGATGATTGAATGAGATTGAGAACTTCTTAACTCTTCACCTAATTGGTAATTAGTAATTTGTAATTTAAATAAAATGCAATTAAAAATAGCTGTACTGCCGGGCGACGGAATAGGCCCGGAGATTATGAAACAGGCGCTGAATATTACTTCGGCAGTTTGTGAAAAATTCGGTCATACTTTGACATACAAAGAGGCCATTGTAGGCGCCTGTGCCATTGACGCAACCGGTGATCCTTATCCTGCCGAAACGCATGAACTCTGTATGCAGAGTGATGCAGTGCTTTTTGGCGCTATTGGTGACCCCAAATATGATAATGATCCCAATGCCAAAGTACGTCCAGAGCAAGGATTACTTCGCATGCGCAAACAGTTGGGGCTCTATGGGAATATCCGCCCGGTAATGACTTTTCCTTCACTGGTCCATAAGTCACCCTTGCGTGCCGACCTGGTAGATGGTGCTGATTTTGTCTGTATCCGTGAACTTACGGGCGGTATGTATTTCGGTCGCCCCCAGGGTCGCAGTGAAGATGGCAATACAGCTTATGATACTTGTGTTTATACCCGCGAAGAGATAGAGCGGGTGTTACACCTAGCCTATAAATTTGCCGGTCAGCGACGCAAAAAACTGACCGTAGTAGATAAGGCAAACGTAATTGCTACTTCACGACTATGGCGTCAGATTGCACAGGAGATTGCACCCCAATATCCTGATATTGAAACCGATTTCCTCTTCGTGGACAATGCTGCCATGCGTATTATCCAATGGCCTAAAAGCTTCGATGTGATGGTGACCGAAAATCTTTTTGGTGATATCCTTACTGATGAGGCATCCGTGATTACCGGTTCATTGGGATTACTCCCTTCGGCATCCGTCGGCTTACATACATCGCTTTTCGAGCCGATCCATGGATCCTATCCGCAGGCGACCGGTAAGAATATTGCCAACCCCTTGGCCATGATTTTATCTGCAGCACTGATGTTTGAATATGGTTTCAACCTGATGGAGGAAGGTGCGCTTATCCGTAAGGCAGTCAACGCAAGCCTTGAAACGGGAGTTGTTACCGAAGATATTGCCGATGGTGGAAAAGCATACAGTACCTCAGACGTAGGAGAGTGGATCGAACGGTTTGTGAGAGGTTGAGAAGATGGGAGATTGGAGTGGAGAAGTGGAGAAGTGGAAAGGTATGAGATTGGGAGGAATATGCCCCCAATCTTGAATTTTGAATCTTGAATTTTGAATTTGAAATGAATAAAAATATAAATAAAAGCGATTTGCGCAGCGCGACTAGTACACAGGGACGCCTTATGGCCGGTGCGCGTGCGCTTTGGCATGCCAATGGCATGACACGCGAACAGATGGGGAAACCGATTATCGCTATCGTCAATTCCTTTACGCAGTTCGTTCCGGGCCATACGCACCTGCACGGGATAGGACAGATGGTAAAGGCGGAGATCGAGAAATTGGGTTGTTTTGCTGCAGAGTTCAATACCATCGCCGTGGATGACGGTATCGCCATGGGACACGACGGTATGTTATACTCCCTTCCGTCGCGCGACCTGATCGCCGACTCGGTAGAGTATATGGTCAATGCCCACAAGGCAGATGCCATGATCTGCATCAGTAACTGCGACAAGATCACTCCGGGAATGCTGATCGCTGCCATGCGGCTGAATATACCAACAATCTTTGTATCGGGTGGGCCGATGGAAGCCGGGAAGATCGGTGATGAGCAGATCGACCTGATTGACGCCATGATCGAGTCGGCCGACGAATCGGTTTCTGATGAGCGGGTGGCACAACTCGAACAACTGGCCTGTCCCACTTGCGGTTCCTGCTCCGGCATGTTTACAGCCAACTCCATGAACTGCCTCAATGAGGCGATCGGATTGGCGCTTCCCGGTAACGGAACCATCCTGGCAACGCATGTCAACCGCAAGCAACTGTTTATCGACGCTGCACGCCAGATCGTGGAGAATGCTTACAGGTACTACTCTGAGGGTGACGATACGGTGTTGCCGAGGAATATTGCCACACGTGAATCTTTCCTCAACGCCATGACGCTCGATATCGCTATGGGTGGTTCTACCAACACCATTCTCCATACGCTGGCCATAGCCCACGAGGGGGAGATCGACTTCTCACTCGATGATATCGACGCCCTCTCTCGTCGTGTACCATGCATTTGTAAGGTAGCACCCAACTCGAAAAAATACCATATCCAGGATGTGAACCGTGCCGGTGGTATCATGGGGATACTGAATGAACTGGCAAAAGCCGGACTGGTCAATACTTCGGTGCATCGTGCCGATGGACGTACTCTGGCTGAGGCATTGAAAGAATATGATATTACCAACGGAAATCCGGGTGAAGAGGCCCGGAGGATCTATTCTTCTGCTCCGGGTAACCGGTACAATATCGTGATGGCTTCACAGAATGCACAATTCAAGGAGCTGGATACCGATAGGGAGAACGGCTGTATCCGTAGTGTGGGGCATGCTTATACCAAAGACGGGGGATTGGCCATCCTGAAAGGGAATATCGCTGAAAAAGGGTGTGTGGTGAAGACTGCCGGTGTGGATGAAAGCATCTGGAAATTCAGCGGTACTGCCAAAGTATTCCATTCGCAGGATGATGCCTGCACCGGCATCCTTAACGGAGAGGTACAGGCCGGCGATGTGGTGGTGATTGTCTATGAAGGCCCGAAAGGTGGCCCCGGTATGCAGGAGATGCTTTATCCTACATCCTATATCAAAGCAAGACACCTCGGAACTGAATGTGCATTGATTACCGACGGGCGTTTTTCGGGTGGTACTTCGGGCCTCTCCATCGGGCATATCTCTCCTGAAGCGGCCGCAGGTGGCGCTGTCGGATTAGTACGTGACGGAGACATCATCGAGATAGATATTCCTGCCCGTTCCATCAACTTAAAGATTTCTGAAGCAGAGCTTCAGGAAAGAAGAAGAGAAGAAGAAGCTAAAGGTGAAAATGCTTTTAAGCCTCAACGCGATAGAGTGATTTCAAAAGCATTGAAAGCATATGCCGCTTTTGTGAGTTCGGCCGACCTCGGAGCGGTCAGGATCATTTAATGTAACTTTTGCAATTATATTTGCAGCTGAAGATGAGGCCTCTAAATATTTTGTAGGTCAGAAAATATCGTCAGTCGGAGGTTTTAGTTGCAACTATACGACTTACGAAACTTAAATTAGTGAAACAAGAAATACAATTTTAGGTTCAAGTTTAAAGAGAAGAGTGTATGAACAGAGATAATCAAACGGAAAACATTCCGGGTAGTGAGATACTTATTCGCTCACTGATCGCCGAAGGGGTAGATACCATATTCGGCTATCCGGGTGGGGCTATCATGCCTGTATTCGATGCCTTGTACGATCATAAAGATAAGATCAGGCACATACTGGTGCGTCATGAACAGGGTGCGCTCCATGCAGCACAGGGATATGCAAGGGTTTCGGAAAAGGTAGGGGTGGCTCTTGTCACATCAGGCCCCGGGGCAACTAATGCGATCACCGGCATCACCGATGCAATGATGGACAGTACGCCGTTAGTGGTGATCTCGGGGCAGGTCAATTCCACCTTGTTGGGATCTGACGCTTTTCAGGAAGCCGATGTGATCGGCGTTACCCAACCCATCACCAAATGGGCTTATCAGGTGCGCCGCGCTGAGGATATCGCATGGGCAGTCTCAAGGGCATTCTATATTGCTTCAAGCGGCCGGCCCGGCCCTGTGGTATTGGACATTGCAAAAGATGCACAAGTGCTTAAATGTGACTATTCCTACCAAAAGACGACCTTCTTAAGGAGTTATCATCCTCTGCCCGAAGTGGAAGAGGAGAAGATAAGGATGGCGGCCGATCTCATCAATAGTGCCAAAAAGCCGTTTGCACTGGTTGGGCAGGGAGTAATCCTCGGCAATGCCGAGCAGGAGTTATGTGACTTTCTGGAAAAAGGAGGGATTCCTTTCGGGTCGACTATCCTGGGATTGTCGGCTATACCTTCCGATCATTCTCTTAATCAAGGTATGCTGGGTATGCACGGGAACGTGGCAACCAATATCAAGACGAATGAATGTGATGTGTTGATCGCTATCGGGATGCGTTTTGACGACCGTGTGACCGGTGACCTGAAGACCTATGCAAAACAGGCTAAGGTGATCCATTTCGATATAGACCTTGCCGAAATGGACAAGAACGTGAAGACTACCGTGAAAGTATTGGGCGATGCCAAACAAACACTGCCGATGGTAACTACCCTGATGGAGAAAAAGTCTCATCCCGAATGGTTGGAAGAGTTCAAACCCTATGCACAGAAGGAATTCGATTGTATCATCAAAAATGAGCTCTATCCCGAAAACGGAGGAGCAATAAAGATGGGCGAGGTGGTAAACAAAGTCACCGAAGCCACACAAAATAAGGCTGTCTGCGTAACGGATGTGGGACAACACCAGATGATGGCTACCCGTTACTTCAAATACAATCAGACACGCAGTATGGTTACCTCAGGCGGATTAGGCACGATGGGATTCGGATTGCCTGCGGGGATTGGTGCCAAATATGGTGCTCCCGACAGGACGGTCTGTATCTTCGTGGGTGACGGAGGGCTGCAGATGACGATCCAGGAATTCGGAACCATTATGGAGTACGGGATCGATGTGAAGGTCATCCTGCTGAACAATAATTTCCTTGGGATGGTACGCCAATGGCAGGAACTTTTCTTTGATGAACGCTATTCCGAAACGCACCTGAAAAATCCCGATTTTATCAAGATCGCCGATGCATACAACATAAAAGGCCGGAAAGTGACAGAGCGTGCAGAACTCGATGGAGCGATACAGGAGATGCTTGAACATAAGGGATCATACCTGCTTGAAGTGTTGGTGGAAACCAAAGGGATGGTTTACCCGATGGTGCCTGCAGGAGGGACTATTACCAATATTCTTCTTGGAAATGGAAACTCTTTGTAATGTGAAAAATGAAAAAATGAAAAATTAAAAGTGGAAAACTAAAATGGACGGGAATAAAACATTATATACCATCACTATTTTCTCCGAAAATACGGTAGGTGTGCTCAATCAAATCACGACGATCTTTACCCGAAGGCAACTCAATATCGAGACATTGTCTGTCTCTCCTTCTGCAATCCGCGGAATACATAAATTCACCATTACCACTTTTTCCGACAGCGAAGAGGTGATGAAAAAACTGGTACGGTTGATCGACAAGCGGGTAGATATCCTGAAGGCCTATTTCAATACAAACGAGGACCTGGTCCATCAGGAATTGGCGCTTTATAAGCTCTCCACAGAGAAAGTGATGGAGCACGGTTCCATAGAATATCTGGTGAGAAAGTATAATATCCGGGTTCTGGAGGTCAACAAAGACTGCGTGGTATTCCTGAAGGCAGGACATTACGAAGAGACCCAGGGACTCTTCGAGGAACTGGCCGATACCATCGGTGTGTTGCAGTTCGTTCGTTCGGGAAGGATTGCTATCACCAAATCGAAAGTAGAACGTTTGAGTGATATGCTGGCCAAATGGGAACAGCAAAGGATCGGCATTGTCAATCCGGAAAGTGCAATATAAAATCAATAAACAGAAAAATAATAAAAATTTAAACAAATGGCAAAAATGAATTTTGGCGGGGTTGAGGAAAATGTAGTTACCCGCGAGGAATTTCCCCTTGAAAAAGCTCGGGAGGTATTGAAAGATGAAACAATCGCGGTGATTGGTTACGGCGTGCAAGGTCCCGGACAATCCCTCAACCTGCGTGATAACGGTTTTAATGTGATCATAGGACAACGGAAAGAGAGTAAAACCTGGGATAAGGCGGTAGCCGACGGCTGGGTGCCGGGCGAGACGCTTTTCGAAATTGAAGAAGCATGTGAACGGGGGACTATTATTCAATACCTGCTGTCTGATGCGGCACAAATTGCCTTATGGGACACAGTGAAGAAACATCTGACTCCCGGCAAGGCACTCTATTTCTCACACGGCTTCGGTATTACCTATAAAGACCGTACCGGGATTGTCCCTCCTGCCGATGTGGATGTGATCCTGGTTGCTCCCAAAGGATCGGGTACGAGCCTCCGTAAGATGTTTCTGGAAGGACGGGGGTTGAACTCCAGCTATGCCGTTTATCAGGACGCTACCGGAAAGGCACACGACCGTGCTGTCGCACTCGGTATTGGCGTTGGTTCAGGTTACCTGTTTGAAACTGATTTCAAACGCGAAGTATATTCCGACCTGACGGGCGAGCGTGGTACGCTGATGGGGGCTATTCAGGGATTGTTGCTGGCACAATATGAAGTGTTGCGTGAAAACGGACACACACCCTCTGAGGCATTTAATGAAACTGTAGAAGAGCTAACCCAGTCGTTGATGCCGTTATTTGCCGAAAAAGGGATGGACTGGATGTATGCCAACTGTTCTACTACTGCGCAACGTGGCGCTCTCGACTGGATGGGGCCGTTCCATGATGCTACCAAGCCGGTATTCGAAAAGCTCTATAAAGAAGTCGCCTGCGGCAATGAAGCACAACGTTCTATCGACAGCAATTCTCAGGCCGACTACCGGGAAAAACTGGAAGAGGAATTGAAAGCCCTTCGCGAAAGTGAAATGTGGCAGACCGGAGCTGTCGTGAGAAAGCTGCGTCCGGAGAATAATTGATTACTGCAAAACTGATTAGCAGTAGATAAAAAGAGCCTGGCATTTCGTCGGGCTCTTTTTTTATTATCAAAATCGTTGAATTGTGAAATTGTTGAATCTTGAAATTCCAAACTCAGCCTGAAATTTCAACCTCAAATCCTGAATCTTGAATTTTAAATCTTGAATCTTGAATTTTCTTATATCTCTTCCTCACCGGTCAGATCGAGTTTTTCATCGTCCTTACCGCGATCGAAGAACATCTTTTTAAGGGGGTTCTTACGGGCTTCATCATAAGCCAGCCGGTTCCTGAAAATATCGATCCCCATATAGATAGCCTGACGGAACGATTCATCGGAAGCCAGATTCTTTCCCGCGATATCGTAAGCGGTACCATGGTCGGGTGAAGTGCGGACGATAGGGAGTCCGGCCGTAAAATTGACTCCCGAATCCATAGCAAGGGTCTTGAAAGGGATCAATCCCTGGTCGTGGTACATCGCCAGTATGGCATCGAACTCCTTGAAGCGCCCTGATCCGAAAAAACCGTCGGCAGCAAAAGGACCGGCACAGAGGATCCATTCATCCTGCGCCTCTTTCACCGCGGGTGCAATAATCTCTTCTTCCTCTTTCCCCAATAACCCGTTTTCGCCGGCATGGGGGTTCAATCCCAGTACGGCAATGCGGGGATTCTCTACCCTGAAGTCACGCTTCAACGAATGGTTGAGCGTTTTCAGTTTCTCCATGATCAATTCTTTGGAGAGTTTCGTCGAAACTTTAGAGAGAGGGACATGGGCAGTGACCAGCGCTACACGCATGGTTTCCGTGGCCATGATCATCAGCGCTTTTTCTCCGTCCGAGGCAAACCGCTCCTCCAGGAACTCGGTATGCCCGGGAAATTGGAAATGATCGTTCTGGATCGTGTCTTTATTGATGGGAAGAGTGACCAGCAGGTCGATCTTGCCATGGGCCAGATCGCGGCATGCAATATCCAATGCCGTATAAGCTGATTCTCCGGCTTCGTTGCTTGCCGATCCCAACTCTATCTTAATCTCCTCCTTGACACAATTGACCAGATTGACCTTCCCTTCATGCGATTCTTCAACCTTGGAGATAATATGAAAATTCATCGCGTCACTGTTCAGCACCTTTCGGTGATAGGACGCCGATTTGGATGATCCGTATACGATCGGGTGGAACAACTCGAGTATTCTGGCATCCGAGAAAGCCTTCAGCAGGATCTCATATCCTACGCCGTTCACGTCGCCATGGGTGATGCCCACCTTGATTAATTCTGACATGTATATGTGTTAATTAATAACTTATGTGTGATTAAAAATCTATATAATAATTTATTAAGACTCCTTCTTCTCATCTTTTGGAATACTGATGGTGTATAATGCGGATTCCAGATTACGAAGCAGATTCCGTTTATTCATTTCCGGGGCATATACAAATACCTCGGCGACCACCACCATGCCGGTATTCTCGTTTACAAACGCATGCATTACAAACGGTCCGCCCATCATATCGGTGGTCATTTCCCACAGGCCACGCAATTCGGCCCTAAAGAGGCCGTCCGTCTCCATTTTCCGGTAATCGGGAGAGTAGACGGTAGCTGTAGCCATTTGGGAGTCGAATGACCCTTTTATATATTCACCCAATACCCTGTTGCGGATACTGATGAGGGAATCCTTCTCGAAAACGGTCTCTGAGGTATAGGGAAACTGGTATATTACGATATCCTGACGACCACGTGCAGCATTGTTGGTAGCCCAATAAAAGTTCTCATGTTCTGTAATGTTGGGCAATCCCTTTGGAAAATGCATATTAATACCAAAAATCTGCTTTACCCGTGATACCGGCTCTTTTATCTGGTTTTTCAGATAGTTGGCATTCCGTTCCAACTCCTTGGTGATGAAATAATCTACGATGCTCTCCCTGTTTTCAGTCACGAACTCCACAAAACTGGCCGTATCGGGAGCATGGATATTCATGATGACCTGTCCCATGGCGTATTTGTCGAGATCTGCCGTGAGTTTGGGGTAACTGTATATGTCCGATATTTCGGGAATAATCACGTTCCGGGCTACCTTAAAAGTACTGGTGAAATTTTCCGGGGTAAGTTGCAGTATCCGGAAGTTAGGCTCGGGTTGGGGTAGTGCCTTTACGTTAGAATTAAGTACGCCGAAAAGGGACCTTCCTGCAGGACCTTCCCAAGCATTCTCGTCCATTATTACAATCACTTCATTGGTTGTTCCCGAAGCGGAGAAAAAACTCCCACTGCCATCACACGATGTAAACAGCGTTAGCAGGGCAAGAATAACTGGCAGTAATACGGCATATTGCTTCTTCATATCGACGTAGTTTTAAAAGGTTTATATTTCGTTTTTAACTTTAGGAACCTCCATATTAAACCCAATAATCAAAATCAGGCTGAACGGGCCGTCAGTCAAAAGAACTCAACGGCTCTAAACATTGAACCGGCCTGTTTTAATAAACAAATATACGATTATTTGTGTGAAATAAAACCGGAAAGGTTAAAATAATCGTTAAACATACCGGGAGAAACATGGTTTTCAGGAATCGGTATGAACAATCATTATTTTATTTCGGTTGTAGGTTAAGGGTTGTTCAGAGGAATAACCTCTACAAATTAAAAATCACAGTCAATATGGAAAAAGTATTCAATGTAGGCAGGGTCTTATTGATTACAATACCCTTTTTGCTTTTAGCATGAGCGAAATCAGATGGTTATGGTGACGACAATGATGGTGATGGAGGTACTCCGCCCCCGGGAACGGTACAACTGCCCGGCCATATCTATCATCAATATACTTCGGAAGTGAACAGGATAAATATGCAGACCTGGGAAGAGTCAGTCCTGTTCGAATATAATGCATACAGCACGGTAAGTTGTGGACTGAGCCCCGATGGCAAGAAGATGACTTTTTATATTGGGCGGCATATGTTTATGATGGATACCGATGGCGAGAATCTGGTACAGGTGACCGATAGTAAAGAAAATGAAGAAATTTTTGCCGAGTTTTCTCCCGATGGGAAATATTTGCTGATTGGAGCCGACTATTTCCATGCTCCCAATTCGGGTAATTCCCACTGGTTCCTGAAGATTATCCCTGCTGACGGAAAGAAGTACGATCTGGATAACGATCCGGCAGTTATTCCGGTTATACCCAAAGGTAAAAGCAGTATAGTACGGGCTAATCGGGTAACCCTCTGGCGGCCTTAGGGTAGGTAGTAGAGAAACCTGTTTACACCAGTTTCGCCGTCGACAGCATGCCACAGGCGGCGAAGATATCCTCTCCCCGCGAAGCACGGATGGTGCAGATAAACCCTTTGGCGGTAAGGAAATCGCGGAATTTGACCATATTCTCGTTGGTGGAGGGTTTGAGGTTACTCATCGGGATCACATGGAAACGGATCAGGTTGATGCGGCAATCCAGTCCGGCGAGCAGTTTGACCAGTTCGCGCGCGTAGAGCAGCGAATCGTTTACTCCGTCGAACATGATGTATTCGAACGAAAGTCTGCGCTGATGGCTCCAGTCGTATTCCCTCAACATATCGATCACTGAAGCCGAAGGTGCCGATTTCTCAATCGGCATAATGGCAAGCCGCTTTTCCGGGATCGGGTTGTGAAGGCTGACCGCCAGATGGCATTTGCTTTCATCGAGAAACCGTTTCAGGTTTGATGTCAACCCGATGGTGGAGAGTGTGATCCGCCTGGGGCTCCAACCCAGTCCATATTCAACCTGAAGCAGTTCCGACGCCTTCTTCACGTTTTTGTAATTATCCAATGGTTCACCCATTCCCATAAATACCAGGTTGGTGATCTCTTCTGAGCCGGGTACCGAGTAGACCTGGTTCAGTATTTCCGTAGCAGTGAGGTTGTCATGGAATCCCTGTTTACCCGTCATGCAGAAGTCGCAGTTCATCCTGCATCCCACCTGTGAGGAGACGCAGATGGTGAGGCGGTCCTCTTCGGGGATAGTCACTGTCTCGATAAATTTCCCGCTGTATGTCCTGAACAGCATCTTCCGTGTGCCGTCTACTGATGTCTGTATATCTAACGGTTCTGACCTTCCTATATCGAATTTCTCCGAGAGAAGTTGCCGGTTTTTTAATGAAATGTTGGTCATCTCATCGATGCGCTTCACCCGTTTCACATAGATCCAGTCGGCAATCTGCTTGCCGGTGAATTTGGGCAATCCCAGTTCAGTAACGCTTTCGGTAATTTCGGTAAGCGTCATCCCCAGAAGATATTGTTTTTGATCCATTTGCTGCAATTATAATTAGAGTGCAAAGATAGCACCAACCGGCCGTTTTTCTTCTATCATAGTAATATAAAATGAATCTGTTTCATCTTCGGATTTGAAAAATCCTTATCTTTGCCATGAAACAAAATCATGTAAAAAGACAATGAAACGGACTATATTCTCACTTTTCTTCTTTTCAGCAATGACGATAACCCTTATGGCACAACATAATCCGGTACTGTTATTTCCCGACGGAGCACCGGGCGAATCCCGGAAGATGAAACAGGTAGATGACCTGGGTGGCAACAAGGTCGCCGGATGCCCTGTACTCCGTATCAGTAATGTGAGTGAACCGACGCTCACCTTTTATCCTGCACCTGCCGGCAATAATACCGGTGCCACTATCATTGTGAATCCGGGGGGCGGTTACAATATCCTGGCATATAACCTCGAAGGGTCTGAGATTTGTAAACGTTTCAACAGTTTCGGCGTCAACTGTGTATTGGTGAAATACCGTGTGCCGCGTCGTGAAGGATTGGAAAAGCATACAGCGCCATTGCAGGATCTGCAACGTGCCATTGCTTATACACGTTCCCATGCAAATGAATGGAATATCGACCCGGATAGGATCGGAGTAATGGGGTTCTCCGCCGGAGCACATCTCGCAGCCATGGCCAGTACGGCGTATGGAGAACGTACCTATCCGAAGACCGATGCTTTTGATGAGGCGAACCTTCGTCCCGATTTCTGTATCCTTATCTATCCGGCGTATTTATCGGGAGAGAATTTCTCGATTACTCCCGAACTGAAAGTAAATGCTGGCACACCTCCCACCATCCTTATCCAGACTCAGGACGACAAGAGCTATATCGACAGCAGTTTGTTTTATTATTATGCACTGAAACAGGCAAATGTGCCGGCAGCAATGCATCTGTATCCCTCCGGTGGTCATGGTTATGGATTACGCAATACCGGCCATACTGTGAATGAATGGCCTCACCGCGTCCTTTCCTGGATGCGGGATATCGGTATGACAGGGAAAATGAAGAATGATGAATGAAGAATGAAGAATTTGCCCGTCGCAGAGGATGGAAAACCTGCGTGTTATAGGTACGGTCTATCCGCTGGGCGGATGAAAATGAAAAGTTTAAAACCAGTTAATCGTGGTACGGAATGATCATACAATATGATTTTTTCAGGACAAAATACGGTCAGGAATTGCTGATTGATCTTATCCGGTTGGAAGATTTGGAAAAATACATAAAAGCATCGCCCGTTCAACGGCTGTCTTATTATGATATTACCGTTATTACCAGTGGATACGGATCCCTTGTCATTGATCTCCATGAACAACCCCTTGAACAAGGGACTGTCTTTTTTTCCTCCCCGGGACAGGTGCGAAAATGGAACACGGATGATACCCCGAAAGGTTATGTTCTGATTTTCGAAGATGAGTTTCTATATACATTTTTCAACGACACGCAGTTTATACGACATCTTTCCTTTTTCCATACATATGAAAAACCACCGGTTCTGCAATTGACATCTGACGATTATTATAAACTGGCTACCCTGTTTCAGGACGTAAAAAATGAAATCGTATCTTTTAAGGAGTATGACAAACATATTCTCCGGGCATTGCTTTACCAGATACTGATCTTCCTGAACCGGAAATTTATTTCGGTATATCCTTCGACGGAAAAGAAACCGATGAACCGGTATATCAAAGAATTTATCCGGTTGGTGGACATAGAATACCGCCGGTATAGAACCGTAGAACATTATGCACAACAATTGGCTATCACAGGCGGGCACCTGAACAGCCTTGTAAAGGATTATTTCGGAGTAAGCGCCAAGAGATACATTCTCGGCAGAAATCTGCTGGAAGCCAAACGGATGCTTCAATATACCGATATGAGTATCGATGAAATAGCCGCTTTCCTGAATTATGAAAACACTACTTACTTCGTACGGGTATTCAAAGAACATACCGGGGCGACACCTCTGCATTTCCGAAAACAAAGAAATCCCTGAAAAGTATCATTTCTTCCGTGATTGTTTCTCCGGATACAGAACCAGAGTATCTACCTTTGCAGAATAAAATAATTTCATTATGAGAAAAATAATTTTAATTTTATCGGCATTTATGGCAGGATCAGTGTATGCACAAACGAACACGGAAGAGCTGTCCGCAACGATTATTGCGTTGGAAAAAGCGGCTCTGGAAAAATGGAATCAGGGCGATCCGAGTGGTTACCTCGACCTTTCGTCCGAAGATGTTACCTATTTTGACCCATCCCTTGAGCAGCGGATGGACGGGCTTGAAAACCTGAGAAGCTATTATGAACCGGCAAAGGGAAATATCTCTGTGGACCGGTATGAGATGGTGAATCCGGAAGTAACCGCCGTAAATGAAATGGCAGTGCTTACGTTCAACCTGTTTTCATATATAGGGAACGATGTATCTAAGTGGAATTGTACCGAAGTGTATCGACTTGAATGCGACGGACAATGGAAAATCGTACACACGCATTGGTCCATAATCCAACCGGATGTTAAATGAGTGTGTACCGGCCATACAGCGAATGAATGGCTTTACCGCCTAAATATTTCTCCACATACCAATACTTAATTAACTATTATTCCGGAGAACAAATATTCTTCAATAGAGTGTGACCTCCGCACGGGTATAACCATTACTACAACAAACAAAAGAATGATTGTGGCTTTTAAATCTGTTTTTTTCATTGTATCATTTTTATTGCAATTATAAATTCCTGTATTGCAGATTTACGAATAAGCCGTAATTAGAGGTGTTTTACGTAAATGTTTAATATTAAAAAAAGAGAACGGGGACTTTCACAAGCCTCCGTCCTCGAAATTTTTTGTAATTAAAAGTAGAAGTAGAGTATTTATCAAGTAGTCAAGGGGATTAATTCCCTGCTTTTATTTTTCCTAAACCCTCTTTATTGAGTTCTTTGTCTGCCGGGTTACCATAATAGGTGACATTGCCGATACCTTCTGAGCGTACTTTGAGGTGTTGCGACGCGTAGCAGCTTACGTTACCGACTCCCTGCGACGTGACCACGGCACTTCGTGAAGTGAGTTTCGTAGTATTGATGTTTCCTACGCCCTGGGACTTTATCTCCACTTTGTCGGTCTTGCCACCCAAAGAGATGTTGCCCACTCCTTCGGAAGAGATATAAATGGATCCGGCATCGAGTTTGTCTGCCCTGAGATTGCCTACCCCCTCCGAATCGATAGTCAGTTCGGGGGTACTGAAAGCGCCATCGATCTCGATATTCCCCACACCGTCGAAATCGAGCCTGGTAAGGGTAGGGGTGGAGATGGAGATAACCAACTTGTCGGCACGGCCTTTGTGCCTTTTCAGGAAACGGTCTTCCATTGTGAGGATCAGTTTATCATTGTCCATCCGCACGTCAAGGATGTTGAGCAGTTCTTCGCTACCCTCGGCAGTCACGCTGACCGTAGGGGATTGCTTGATATGAATGTTGGCTACTACCGATGACTCGATAGCCGTAAATTCGGTCACTTCAAATTGATCCGCAGCCTGGCGCGATTGCGCTCCTACGGAAATGCAGGCTGTGAATAGCACTGCAATAAGGGTTAATGTAGCTGATATTTTCATGTCTGTTGAATGTTGAATTATGAGTTATGAGTTATAAGTTGAGCAAATGAGTGCATCATTTATTCATTAGATCATCAAATCAATGAAATGGTTACGGATGTTCAATCTTTTAACAGTTCCAGGATCTTCAAACGGAATGCGTATTCATATTTGGCCTGTGCCTCTTCTCCCAGCACTTGTGTGAGGTTGTTTTTCGCGAGGAATAGTTCATAGGAGTTGGCGCGGCCGCTCTCATATTTTTCTTCCGCAAAACGGTAGGATTCCCGGCTGGCTTCGATCGATTTCCGGGCGGCATCCCAGCGGCTTTTAGCTCCTGTGGCGTTGTAATAAGCCTGCTCGATCCGTTTGCGCAATTCGACTTTTGTTTTGTCCATTTCCAGTTGTGTGTTGGCTATGGCGAGTTCTGCACTGTGGACACTGTTCCTGATCTGGAACCTGTTGAAGATGGGAATACGGAGGCTGAAACCGAGCGAATTACTCATGTTGTTGCGCAATTGCGAACTGAAAGAGGTGTTATCCCTGCCGCTCATCCTGTAGTAGCCGGTTCCCATATTCACTCCGAACGAGAGGGAGGGGTAATATTGTGCCTTTGCCATCAACAGTTCTTTTTCACTGCTTTCCAGCCGGTAGCGCATGCCTCGTATCTCCGGACGATTCACCAGTGCACTTTCGTATACCGCTTCCGACTGCAAAAGGGTGGCTTCGTTGATCAGCGTTTCAGCGGGGGGCGCTGTAATATCGAAGTTGTTGAATTCCTCCAGTTCCATGATTTGGGCGAGATCGAGCAATACCAGTTTGAGGTTGCTCTCTGCCTGCACACGGTTCAGTTCTTCCTTGGCCAACTGTGCTTCTAATTCATAGAGTTCTCCCTGTGCCATCTTGCCGCTTTTCACTAATTCACTCCGCCGTTGCAGGTTGGCCTGGGTGGTCTCGATCTGGTTCTCCGCGATCTGCAGCAACTCCCGGTTGAGCAATGCCTGAAGGAAGGCGGTAGAAACACTCATTACCACATCGTCGCGCATCTTCTCCAGATCGGCTTCCGACGCCTGCATGTCGGCCTTCCGTGCGTCGATGTTGTGTTTCATCCGCAAACCGTCGAAAAGGGTGATATCACCCCCGATACTGAAACTGGTCTGCGATGAGTTGGTGTTCTCATAAACGTTGTCGAGGCCGATGGAGCGACCGAATACGAAATTCTGCCCTGCCGAAGCGTTCAGGTTGGGCAGCAGATCTGCACGTGCCTGGCTGTAAGCGATCTCCCGCTGTTGCCTGCCGATTTCCTGCTGTTTGATGTTGCGGTTGTTCTCCAGCGCAATATCGATGCACTCCAACAGCGTATATTTCTGCTGTGCCGCTGCCGGAAATAGGGAAGCGCTGAAGAACAGGGCGATGATAATAGTTCTGATATGCATGGTCGTTACTTTTTCTTGTCCTCAATGATCTCTGTTCCACGGATCTTGTCATTCTCTTTCAGCCCTTCGGTCACTTCGATACGGATTCCGTCCGACAAGCCGATTTTCACATGCTTCCGATCGAATTCCTGCGGTTTCTCGCTTTTCACCATATAGACGAAAGCCGAGTCGCCACTAAATTCCACTGAACTTTCAGGAATGGTTACCACATCTTTACGCTGATCTAAAATAATATCGGCGTTAGCGCTGTAGCCTGCCCGGATAAACAAATCCTGCGGCAATTGCAGGGCGGCTTTCATTTCGAAGAGAATGGCTCCGCTCTCTTCTATGCCTTTGGGTGAGACATACTCTAACAAGGCGGGTATTTTTAGGTCCTGGATGGCGCCGATGGTGATCTCCATGGGCATTTCCACCGAGAGTTTACCTACTTCCGTCTCGTCGATCTTGCCGACGAAAAGCATGTCCCCCAGGTCGGCCACTGATGCCACGGTGGTACCGTCGTTGAAATTATTGGACTGGATCACCGAGTTACCTGCTTTGACAGGAACATCGAGGATAGTACCGCTTACCGTGGAACGTACCAGCGTGTTACTGGTCTGTGCCGAACTTTTGGTAATCCCGGTGCGCACCAGACTCAGGTTGTCGTTGGCGGCGCGCAGTTCTTCCTGATCGTTTTTGTACTGTAATTCCACCTTCTCGAACTCTTCCCTTGAAATCACTTCATTTTCAAAGAGTTTTTTATCCCGATCATAATTGATCCGGCTTTGGTTGGCAGCCAACCGGGCTCTTTCGACACGCGATTCGGCACTGCTTTCGTTCACCATATCGGGTACTACCTGTATCCTGGCAATGATATCTCCGGCCTTTACGGTTTCGCCTGCCTCTTTGTAAACCTCGGCAATGATACCCGACATTTGCGGTTTGATTAGGATCTCATTGCGCGGTTCTACTTTCCCTGTAGCCACAGTTCGTTTTTCGATATCACCTTTGGTGGCCGCCTCTATTTTGTAAGTTACAATTTTCGGGCGCGATTTCTGCCAGAGAAATACAAAGGTGGATATTACCAAGAGCCCTAACAGGGTCAATCCTACAATTCGCAATACTTTCTTCATACTATTTTTTATATTTCAAATTTTATATTCAAAATTCAAGATTTAGCTACACTGATTTCCAATTCAAATTCCATAAATCGTTAAATCAACAAATCAAATCGACCTTCCTTCCTTTTCACCTTCCCACATTTTACTACTCCTCACTGATCGCTTCTACGGGTTTAATCATCATAGCCCGTTGTGCAGGTATATATCCCGCCATAGCACCAATCACAATAAGGATCAGGAGTGAACCGATGGCCATGCCGAACGAGACCTGCGGGTCTTTAAAGAACTGGTCGCCCTGGCTGAGTACGATTCCGGCCCCCCGGAGCACGCCCACCCCCAGCACAATACCGAGGAGTCCTGCCAATACCGTGAGCACTACGCTCTCACTGAGGATCTGCCCTATGATGTTCCGCGGCGTGGCTCCCAGTGCCCGGCGGATACCGATCTCTTTGGTGCGCTCGCGCACGGTGACCAGCATGATATTGCTCACGCCGATGGCACCCGCGAAGAGCGTGCCCAGTCCCACGATCCATATCAGAGCGGATATGCCGATACCCAGGTAGTTGAACATTTTGAATTGTTCCTCTATGTTCATGGTCCATACCGCGTCTTTGTCGTCGGGTGAGACCTGATGCTGTTGTTTCAGGATCTCCAGTATCTGGTCCTGCACCTTTTTTACCGGAACTCCCTCTTTGGCGGTGGCTGCCAGTAGGTGAACGATATTTCCCTGGTTGAAAGCCTGTTGCATGGTGGAGAATGGTAAGACAACTGTTTCGGCTGTTTCACCCCCTATATTGACGCCTGAGGTGCTACGGGCTACTCCCACCACCTGGAAATAGATGCCATTCACACGGACCTGTTTGCCGGTAGGGTCTTCTCCTTTCTGGAAGAGTACTTCATAGATACGTTCTCCGATGACGCATACTTTTCTCTTTTCCGCGATATCGATATCATTGACATACCGTCCGTAGAGCATTTTGCTCTTTTCTATCAGGTCGTATTCGGGATAACAGCCTTTTATCCGGTAGGAGCCGTTTTTATCGCCCCTCACCACATTTTTTTCATTGCCGCCGCTGAACAGCATGGGAGAGATGTACTGCAATTCACTTACCTTTTCTTTTATCACAGGAATATCGCTGTTGGTAATGTTCCATCTCCTTCCTTTCCGGAAACCCTTGTAAGGAAGTGTTGTCCGGTTGGCTTCAAAGAAACAGGAGTTGGTGGCAAACCCTTCGATCTGTGAAAAGATACCTTTTTCGAGCGCATTGCCTGATCCCACCATCAGCACCAGCATCAGCACTCCCCAGAAGACGCTAAAGGCGGTCAGCACACTCCGTGATTTATTGTGCGTGATAGTGATCCATATTTCATGCCACCTGTCTAAATCAAACATACTTTTAAATTAAAAGTGAAAAACTAAAAATTAAAAGTGAAAAATTGGGAACTTGTGTCATATTAACCCATTGGTAATTAGTAATTAGTAATAGCTAATTCAAATCACCTTTCCACCTTGACCTATTCCTGTCTCATCGCTTCAATCGGTTTCACCTTTACCGCTTTGCGGGCGGGCAGGTAACCGGCGATCACCCCTGAGATGATCAGTATGATTGTTGCGAACAGGGCATATCCCACATCTACTGTAGGATTAGTGAATATCGACATCTGCGGTTCGTCGGACACAGCCTGGGCGGCGGCAGCCTGTTCCATGAAGAAGTTGACCATTTCGGTGAGACCGATACCCATCATCAACCCGATATACCCGAAAACAGTGGTGATAATGATTGACTCCAGGATAATGGTTTTCAAAATGGATACCGGCGTGGCGCCGATGGCTTTGCGGATCCCTATCTCCCGCGTACGTTCTTTTACCGACACCAGCATAATGTTGCTTACGCTCACAATTCCTGCGATCAATGTGAGGATACCGATAAGAGCGACTATGAAGGTGATCACGCTGAAAATCTTCATTGTCTCCACATAGTCCGACTGTGCATTATATATCCAGAGTGCCTGCTGGTCTTCGGGATTGAAGTTCAACCGTTGTCCCATCAGCGTTCTGAGCGATTCGTTGAACCGGTCATTTTCTTCTTTCGTCACCAGTCCGTCCACGGTAAAGGTGATCTGGTAGAATTTCCGGTTGGGATTGAAAATGGTCTGTGCAGTGGAAAAGGGGATATAGGTATTCGATCCTCCCCACTGTTCTTTCTTGGAATTGATCCCTACCACCTTGAACATAATTTGTCCTACCTTTACCTGTTTGCCGAGCGGCGACTCGTCCTTGAAGAGCAGGTCTGCGACTTTCTTGTCCAATACGATTACCTTGTTCGACTCCTTCATATCGAGTTGATTGATGAAACGCCCATCTTCCGGGGCGATAATCAGGTTCTCGATATCAAAATAGTTCGGCATTACGCCCCTCACCTGGTAAGAACCGTATTCATTGCCGTAAGAGATGGTCTGTGAGGTGTTGATGCGGGCCGTGATGAGCCGACTTTCCTCCACCTCGCTCCTGATCATATTCACTTCACTTTCCGTGAAATGAAGGTTCCGCTCCGATTTCAATCCCTTGTGGGGCATGGAGGTGGTGCCTGACCATAAGTTGATGCGGTTGACCGCCCTGGAGCTGAAATTTTGCATTACCCCGTTTCTGAGGCCGTTGCCAGCCCCCAGCAGGACGATCAGTATGAAGATACCCCACGACACCGAGAGCCCGGTGAGGGTTGTCCGCATCTTGTTTTTCTTCAGCGTTCCCAGTATTTCATGAAGCTGGTCGGTCATACCATTTGTGGTTTTTGAAGTTGGGTGGTGATATGTACGCCGTTATCCTTGCGTGTTTCATATTCGATCATCCCGTCCTTCAGGTGGATGATGCGGTTGGTAGCATCTGCAACCGACGGTTCGTGGGTCACGATAATGGTGGTGATCCCTTCACGATTGAGATTAGTCAGCACTTCCATCACTTCCACGGTAGTCTTGCTGTCGAGGGCGCCGGTAGGTTCGTCAGCCAGAATAATTTTTGGATCAGAGATCAGTGCACGGGCAATAGCCACACGTTGCTTCTGTCCCCCGGAAAGTTCATTCGGCATGTGGTGCGCCCAATCTTTCAGTCCCATCCTGTCGAGATGCTCCAGCGCGATAATATTCCGTTTCTTGCGGCTTACTTTCTTGTAGTAGAGTGGGAGAGCCACATTCTCCAGAGCATTTTTAAAGTTGATGAGGTTGAACGACTGAAAAACAAAACCGATCATCTCATTGCGGTAAAGCGCAGCCTGTGTCTCACTGAGATTCTTTATCAGTGTACCGTTGAGGAAGTATTCGCCCGAATCGTAAGTGTCGAGAATACCCAGGATATTGAGCAGAGTCGATTTCCCCGAACCTGAAGCACCCATGATGGAGACATATTCTCCCGCCCCTATTTCAAGATCGATACCTTTCAGGACATGGAGGGAAAGTGCTTCCGTCCGATAGGACTTATGTAATTGCCGGATTTGAATCATATGATATTATTTCTTGTTTCCTCAATATTTGCTGTTTTTTGCTTAGACTATTGTTCTAGCTGAATGGTTACAGGGTCATGAACGTTTTCGTGAATATGCCATTGCGAGAATTGAAAATCGAGGAGCGAACGCGACTCAATTAACAGTCGAGGAGCGAACGCGACTCAATTAACAATCGAGGAGCGAAGGCGACTCAAAACGATCAATGCAATTGAACGGTACAAATGTATGCCAAAACATTGTACTATGCAATACATAATACTGTGTTGTTTTAAATTTTAACTTTGTTTATGGTTTTATGGGGAGGTGGGAAAGTGGGAAAATTGCCTAGGTGGCTAAATGGTTAGATGAATGAGTAGGATCAATTAAATTGATTTTTTATTGAATAATATTTATTATTTATTTGATATTATTGAATATTTGTTTTATATTTGTAAGAAAATAAAGAATATGTTACCTTCTATATGTCCGAGTTGTCAGTCACAACTAAAAGTAAAAAGCCTCGTTTGTGAATCGTGCCACACGGAAGTGTCCGGTTTATACGATTTACCGTTGTTGGCCCAATTACAGCCAAGTGAACAGGATTTTATAGTGAAGTTTGTAAAATCAAGCGGAAGCCTGAAAGAGATGGCAAAAGAACTCTCACTCAGTTATCCCACTGTAAGGAACTTATTGAACGATATAATCTCTAAAATTGACGACTATGAGAAATAAATTCACATGGAACTTACTCTTTAACCCTTTTACTAAAATTGCCGGTTGGCAGGCTTTCGCTTTGGGAATGCTGTTTGTTTTACTCACCGGTGTAATCGGAACGTATGCAGGTGTTGCGTTTGATGGGGCAATTGATAGCCATATAACTGAATATCTCAGTTTAAAAGATTCATTTTTATTTTTGGTAATTGCTGTTGTGTCGGTAGTAGTTATATTGTTTATCGCAGGCCTGATTATCTCTAAACGTCTGCGTTTTGTAGATATTTTGGGAACAATGGTGCTTGCCAGGTCACCGTTGATCCTGCTTGCCATATTCGGTCTATTTGTGACATCTGTCCCTGCAGAAGAGATTATGGCTAATCCTATGGTTATAATGCACAATCCCGGTTTGATTATTTTCAGTGTCATCAGTATTCCTGTGATGGTCTGGTTTATTGCTTTGATGTATAATGGATTTAAGGTGTCGACCGGTGCTAAGGGATCAAAACTGGTTATCGGATTCATTATCGGGTTAATTGTAGCTGAAGTGGTTTCGAAAGTACTGATTTTTCAAATATTCTGATCATCGTTAATTTACCATAAATGGAAACAAAAAAATTTACACAATTCGGTACACTTTCGGTGCTGTTAATGTTACCGTTATTTTTATTATTTACAGTATGGGCATTAAGATTAGGCGTAAACAATAATCCCGCGTTCTTCATTCAGATTTCTCTTGCCCTGATATTCTTCATTTGTTTATTGATCTTCTACAAATTGACCATAACAGCAGATGCTGAAAATGTTTCTTTCAGATTCGGTATCGGACTGGTTCGGAAATCCTATAAAATTTCGGAAATTAAGTCATGCAAGCCTGTAACGAATTCTCCCTATTATGGAATTGGTATTCGTATTCTTCCTAATGGTCGGCTGTATAATGTGACTGGTTTAAAAGCCATAGAACTACAATTCAAGTACAAGTCGTCTGTCGTCAGGATCGGCACAAACAAACCAGAGGAAATCAGCCAATTAATTCAATCGTTAATTGCCGGGAAAGAAATTGTAAGGAATATGACCGAAACTTCCACCAAAAACAGGGAAACCCCGATATGGATTGCGATTTTTTTGTTAGTTGTAGTATTGACATTTATCCCTAACTTTCAGGAAACAAGAGCGGAATGGAATGATAATGAGTTGAAGATTAAAGGAGTTTACGGCATGACTATTCCCTTTTCAGAGATAGAACTGGCAGACACGGTTTCCAATATTCCTGCAATCTCCCACCGGACAAATGGGTATGCTTTTGGAAGGGCTTTGATAGGGAATTTCAAATTAGCAGATGATAGTCATTCAAAATTATTTATCAAAAAAGGAGTTCCACCCTATGTTATGATTAAATGCCGGAAAAGTGTCCCGATTTATATCAATTTCAAGGATAAACAGAAGACAATGGATCTATACCAGACACTAAACCAAGGGAAATTCTTGCCTGATTTGGATATATGACTCGGACCAACAACTATTTTATTCATCAAAGATTTATATACTAAAAAATAAAATAACCGTATGAAGAAATTTATCATTGTAGCCTTTTGCACTTATATCACGGGTGCTCTTTTTGCCCAGGATATAACAGGTTCATGGGCCGGGAAACTGGATATTCAAAGTACAAAACTCAGTATTGTTTTCCATATCGGGAAAAACGATACGATTTACGAAACGAAAATGGATAGCCCCGACCAGGGAGCTTTTGGATTATCTACGTCTAAAACTGTTTTTTCCGGTAATCAACTGGAGATTTCTGCTACAGGAATGGGTATTTCTTATACCGGAATTTTCCAGGGCGATTCTATTAAGGGTATATTCCGTCAGGGTGGACTACAATTACCGTTGGTTTTAAAACCGGCCAAAAAAACCGTCTTGTCCCGTCCGCAGGAACCTAAACCGCCCTTTCCTTATCTGACAAAAGAGGTTACTTTCCCGAATGAAGTTGACGGAAACCTGTTGACCGGGACGTTGACTACTCCCGACACCATGGGCATATTTCCGGCCGTAATCCTGATAGCGGGGAGCGGACCGCATGACCGGGATGAATCTATTCTTGGGCACAAGCCGTTCTTAGTGATGGCCGACCATCTGACGCGGAACGGATTTTCGGTCTTACGCTATGATAAACGAGGCGTAGCCCGATCAAGTGGTGATTACGTGAATGCCACTACTGAAGATTTTGCTTCGGATGTTACCGTAGCTTTCAATTTTCTTAAATCTCAAGTCTATGTCGACAAGAAGCGGATAGCCTTGATCGGGCATAGCGAAGGAGGGATCATTGCACCAATGGTCGCTGCAAATGATAAAACCGTGGGAGCTATTGTGTTGATGGCGGGAACGGGCGTGGAAGGGAGTGAACTTCTCAAACGACAGAACACTGACCTGATGAAGATGGGACAGATATCGCAGGATACAATTGATCAGGTCATAGCTACCCTGGAAACGATTTATATAGACCTGAAAGAGTGGAGAGGTACCGTAGATGAACAAAAAGAACTGAGTAACAAGTTCGGTATATTGTGGGAGTCTATGCCTGTTTCTTTTCGGGGAACGAATGGTAGGGAACATTATATTAATGGAAATATGGGAGCAATGCTTTCGCCATGGTATCGATTTTTTATATCATTGAATCCTTCCGAATATCTCGAAAAAGTGGAATGCCCGGTGTTTGCAGCTAACGGGGAAAAAGACATACAAGTGGAAGTCCGACAGAACTTACAGGCAATAGAGGAGTCATTGGAAAGAGGTGGAAACAGAAATTATACAATCAAATCATACCCTGGCCTGAATCATCTTTTCCAGGAATGTGAAACAGGCTCAGTCCGGGAATATGGGGAAATTGAACAAACAATTTCACCCCAATTTTTATCGGACATGACAAGTTGGCTAAAAAATATTTTTTCAGAAAAATAAAAAGGAGATTAAATACCTGTGATCCGGCTGGCGGGTATGGAATTTCCCGTCGGGATCAATTCAAATATATATCCCTCTTGCTGCAACCATTCGATGGCATGCGGAAGGGCGTACTTCAGGTTTTTCTCCGCTTTCAGGGAATCGTGGAATACGATGATGGAGCCGTTTCGCGTGTATTTTTTTACGTTTTCCAAGACCTGTCCCGGACTCATAAAACGACTGTAATCCCTTGTCACCACATCCCACATTATTACTTTGTAGCCTGCATCCCGCAGCGCCAGATTCTGCGGTACACGCATATGTCCGTGTGGAGGACGAAAAAGCGATGAATCGATCAGTTCCGCTGCCTTGTTGGTATTCTTCAACAGAAAGGATGTGCTGTTTTTCCAGCCTTGTACATGGTTAAAGGTGTGATTGCCTGTCAGGTGACCCCTTATAAGGAGTTGCCTGTAAAGGTTGGGATATTTCCGTACGTTATCTCCTACACAGAAGAATGTAGCTTTTATATCGTAATGGTCCAATAGATCCAGTACCCAAGGGGTCACCTCGGGTATAGGGCCATCATCAAAAGTAAGATAGACCGTTTTTTGACCGGGGATACTTATCCGCCAGCGGGCTTCCGGAAAAAGAAGCCTGTATAAATGTGGTGGTTGCTCAATTAGCATGAAATGTGGGTGTATGATGAAAAGAGATACGGCCATGAGTCGACTCACGACCGTATTTATATACCATTACTGAGCCGACTGCTGATATTGCTCCAGCAAACGGGGACTAAATTGTTGCATCATATTGAGAGCCTTTTGCATTGTCTCCTCTTCCGCAGCGCGGTGTACAGTATCGTCGGTAGCTGTGGAATAATACCCGCGTACCGAACCGTCGGTGATTTCTTTCAGCAGGGTATCCCCTGCATAGGGTACACCCAGCTTATAGAATGTTTGCGCACGTTGCAACAGGTCGTCGACCAGTATCCTGTATTTCTCCTTGTTATGTTGCTGGTAAATACTTGAAATCAGCATCATAGGATTGATGTTGTTGTATATCAGATCGGAAAGTGAATTCGATAACTGTACGGGGTTTAGCCGTACGAACCAATCGAGGTTCCTGTTCACCCTGTCGCTGATATCGTTAATAAGCGCCTCGGCTTTCTCTTTTTCACCCAGGCGGTAATATGCCCTGGCGAAGAGCAGTCCGTCGGTACCGTAAGCCACGGCCGATGAAGGTATCATCGTGGTGACTTTATCCAATGCCGTAAGGGCTTTTTCTTTTTCACCCGCACTGATCAACGCATCCACAAGTTGAGTGAAGTAGAGACGGTAGGTGGAAAGCATTCTCCGGCTGGTTTCATCTAAATAGATGTCCGGATTCTTTTCGAGTCCTCCCCACCTGAATTTGTTCACCATGTTGTCGTAAGCCGCTTCTATGTTTACCCCGTTGTATAGCGGGGTTCCGGGTACCACTTGGTAGGTGAGGCCGTTGAGCGAGAAACTGCGGTTCTGCAGGTTCATATATAAGGATGGGGTGATGGTAGTTGCAAAGTGGATGGGGCGTTCCCAGCCGCCGGCGTTAATGTTATCGAGCATTTCAAGGATCATCTGCTCATTGAAATATACCGCCGACTTATCTGTCATATCGATATACATCTTGTGGGACGGTTTTGCGGCGAGGCCTTTCCAGTCTACCCGTGCGGTATCCACGTCGAGTGCCAGCACATTCCCCGGGATAATAGGCATATCACCCGTATTGAACGGATTGGCCGGACGCGTATTCTGTCCTGTCCGCAAATTCTCCATGATCTGTGACAGTGAAAGGGTGTCCTTAAAAGCGGTCACATCGTAGTACGACCCGAAAGAGACGGGAGGAACGTTGTTATGCCGGAGCACATCTTCTATTTCCTTTTTGGTGATGATATATGCCGCACTTCCTGCCTTTCCTGCATACTGGGGTTGGGTCCACCGGATGGGTAGCGGTTCGGACTCATACGCCTGGCGTAATAGTTGGTCCACATACCATTCCGTCTGCAGGAAGCTGAGGTTGGTGACCCGCACGTCGGTACGGAATCCTTCGGTTTCCTGCACGTACCAGAGCGGGTAGGTGTCGTTATCGCCATTGGTGAAGAGAATGGCGTTCTCACCCACGCAACTCAGGTAATTCATCCCGGTATCCCTTGCCAGTGTCCTGCCTGAACGGTCGTGGTCGTCCCAGTTCTGCGATACCATCTGGATGGGCACGCAGAGGGTGGCCACGGTAGCCAGGGCTGTCGCGGCGGCGGTGCTCTTTATATATTTCCTTAAGAAGTAGCTGATGCCTGCTACCCCCATCCCCACCCAGATGGTGAAGGCATAGAAAGAGCCTGCATAGGCATAGTCGCGCTCTCTCGGTTCATACGGTGTCTGGTTCAGGTAAAGGATGATGGCCAGTCCCGTCATAAAGAAGAGCATAAAGACCACGATAAAACTCTGTTTTCCTCTTTCCTTCAGTTGTAACTGGTAAAGGATACCGATAATGCCGAGCAAAAGCGGAAGCATATAATATGTATTGTGTCCCTTGTTGTCGACGATATCGGGTGCGATATTGTCCTGCGGCCCCAGGCCCAGGACATGCTCGTCGAAGAAGGGAATTCCGGTGATCCAGTTCCCCGCTGTGATTTCACCGTGCCCCTGGATATCATTTTGCCTGCCTGAGAAATTCCACATGAAATAGCGCCAGTACATGTGGTTGACCTGGTAACTGAAGAAGAATTTCAGATTCTGCCAGAAGGTAGGCTTTTGGTTCAGGTCGGTCACGCCACCCCACTGTTCATAACCGAGGCTATGATTCCTGAAGGATGGATTGTTGGGTTGGGAGTGCATCCTGGTGAACAGCATGGTATTGGTATATCCATAATTGGGCAGTACTACTTTTTCATACCGGTCTTTCTGTTCAGGTGAAGTTTTCACTACTTGTTGATAGGTGATTTTCTCTCCTTTCTTGACCAATGACCCGTCGGCATTCCGTTCCAGTTGGGAAGCATAGGTTGTACCGTGAATAAGGGGTGTTTGCCCGTACTGTTCACGGTTGAGGAAGCTTCCCAGGGAGAAGATATCTTCCGGTTTATTCAGGTCGAGAGGTGGATTGGCGTTCGATCGGATAGGGATTAAAGCATATGCCGAGAATCCTATCAGTATCACCATTAGGCAGGTAACGGCCAGATTGATGAATTTAACCTCTAATTTTTTGTATCTGAAAGCAAAATAAGCGCCTGCAGCAATGAGCAGCATCCATAACCATGCACTACTACCTATAAAGAGTATCCCGGTCATGCCCATGCCAAGGAAGAAAGAGATGCGGGCTCTCTTTTCGGCCCCTTTGGGAGATAATGTCTCATAAAGCGACCATACGATGATGCCTATCAGAAGGACAAGGTAAACCAATACACCGGTATGGTAAGAAAATCCCAGCAAGTTCACAAAAAAGAGTTCGAACCAGCCGCCCACTTTGGTGAATCCCGGAATGATTCCCCACATTAATATAACGATCAGCCCGAAGGACAACAGAAGGGCCTTGATGCCGCCTTTCCAGTCGGGAGCCTCATTCTTCTTGAAGTAGTAGACCAGTACGATAGCCGGGATACACAAGAG